>ERZ827156.2130-NODE-2130-length-21190-cov-3.724438_pt1 | contig 21190 bp, 14 predicted proteins | sample MGYA00519919_ERZ827156 | MGnify/ENA primary metagenome ERZ827156 (study PRJEB31778, sample SAMEA3449269) | human gut metagenome | biome: human gut; feature: human-associated habitat; material: faeces | place: United Kingdom | collected 2010/2012 ...
CTGGCGATGACCGTAGCTTGGATTTTACTGCCGACTGGGCCTTTCGCTTGGGAGACGATACGGCGGCAGCCCGTCCGGATTATAATGACGCAGACTGGCGGAAACTGAACTTACCCCACGATTGGGCCATTGAAGGAGAATTCAGTAAAGACAATCCTTCGGGAACGGGTGGAGGTGCACTGCCTGGTGGTATAGGCTGGTATCGCAAGACTTTTACTGCCGATAAGGCCGATGAGGGCAAACGCTATCGCATAGATTTCGATGGTGCCTATATGAACTCCACCGTTTATATCAATGGCCATGAATTGGGGACACGTCCCTACGGGTACATCTCGTTCAGTTATGACCTGACTCCCTATATCAAGTGGGGAGTGGAGAATGTGTTGGCGGTTCGTGTGGACAATGCCGAACAGCCCAATTCGCGCTGGTATTCCGGTTGCGGCATCTACCGTAATGTATGGCTGACAAAGCTGAATCCAGCTCATATAGCGCAATGGGGTACCTATGTTACGGCAGAAGATGTGTCGAAGAACAGTGCCCAGTTGAAGATACGCACCAAACTACAGTACGATGCAGAAGCACAGATGGCCGATGTCGTCCTGCAATCCCGGTTAGTGGATGCTGACGGCAATGCGGTGGGTGAGGCTGTGTCGGAAGCGCAGTTGATGCCTCTTACTCCGGCAGAAGTGGAGCAGGAGATACACTTGAAGAATCCCCGTCTTTCGGAGATGCGCCGGTTCTTCGAGAAATACTATGTCGCTTCCAATATGGGATTGATCTTAAGCGGGGATTTCGATACGGAGGAGGTCTTGCCAATCTTGGAATCTACTTTTTCACGGATACGAAAAGGGAAGCCGCCTCACCGGGATATTGTTACATTACCGCCATTCAAGGGACGGGAGAAGGTGAGCGTACGTATTCCTATGCCTTTCGTGAAAATTATGGCATTGGGATTCCGGGGAGTTCCCGCGAATCATCCGGATCAAGTTGCGCTCAATATCGCCGTATCTTTATTGAATAACTCCAATGGTACGGGATTTTTGGATAAGCTGACGGTAGATCATAAGGTGATGGGTGCGATGGCGGTTAACCAAAGTATGAATGAGGCTGGAATATTAGGCTTGTTGGTATTTCCGAAGTTCTTTTTCCAGACCTATGCGGCAGCCGAGAAATTAGTATGGAAACAAATCAACCGCATTAAGGAGGGGGATTTTAGCGATGAGATGTTTCAAAGCTTGAAATTGGAGCAGAAACGTGAATATGCCTCCAAATTGGAAGACATAAACTCAAGGGCCGAGGTGATGATGCGTATTTTCTCTCAAGGGAAAAGCTGGCAGGATTATTTGGATGAGGTTACCCGTATCGATGCCTTGTCGAGAGAAGACGTGATTGAGGTCGCCAAGAAATATTTTACGGAGAATTATATGTACGTCACGAAGAAGACCGGACGCTATCCGAAAACGATCTTACCCAAGCCGGATTATTCACCGATTATACCGAAGAACTCCGATGCTTCCTCCGCTTATGTGGAACGTCTGGAAAAGATACCCGTACAAGAATTGAAACCGCATTTTCTCGATTTTGAGAAAGACGCCGAGGTCGTATCCTTGCGTCCGCTTGTCACGTTGTATAAGACTCATAATTCCGTAAATGATATATTCTCGCTGACACTATCTTATGGAGTGGGGCAGTTGGAGCTTCGTGATCTTGATAAATTGTCCGCTTATCTACCTTTCGTAGCGACGGAATCGATGTCTTTTGAGGTCTTTCGGGGTAAATTGCAGGAACTTGGTAGTACATTGACTTTTGATTCCACGGATTCTGAGTTTCTGGTGGTGGTGAATGGTTTTGATGGGCATTTTACCCAAACAATGGCTTTGGTCGGCGATTTCTTGCGGCACGCCAAGCCAGATGACAAGAAGTTACGGCAGATTGTGGACGAGGCGAAGGTAACGGAGAAATCGTTGTTCAATTCCAGCGAGAACGTAGCCGATATGCTGTTAGAGAAAGTCAAATTTGGGGAGCAATCCCGTTATTTGACTAAATTATCGTTCGCTGAAATCAAGAAACTAAAAGGAAAGATGTTGCTGGACACTTTCAGTAAGGTACGTTCGGTCGCTTGTAACCTGCATTATTGTGGTACATTGTCTATGGAGGAGGCTGCCCGGCAGATCAAGCAGCATTTACCCTTGGAGGAGGTAAGTATTCCATCGAACTCTCCCTATATCCGTGATCTTATGACGTATGATAAGCCGACTGTCTTTTTCATGGACATGGAGGATGTCACGCAAAGCATAATCTATGCCTATATGTATATCGATCCGTTGAAGGCTAAGGAAGATCGTCCTATTTCCCGGTTGTTTAGCGCTTATTTCGGAGGGGATATGTCATCCTTGATGTTTCAGGAGATCCGTGAGTTTCGTTCGTTCGCTTATCAAGTAAATGCCCGTTTGAAACATCCTCCTTTGAATCGATCGGAGAAGCCCGCTAGTTTCGTGATGAAATTGGCTACACAGACGGATAAGATGATCGATGCGATGGAAGTGTTGGAGAATTTGGTGCATGATATGCCGGAACGTCCGGAACGGGTGGAGTCGGTGAAGCAGACGATTCGTAATTGGGTGAATAATGAATATCCTACTAGTCGCTCCCTTTCCTTGAAGATCGCCGGTTTCCGGCGTGAAGGGTACGAGAGCGATCCGAACAAGGATTATCTGGAGGTTATCGATCGGATGACTATGGAGGATATCCTTCGTTTTTATAGGGAGAATATACAAGATCATTTAATGATATATGCGATAGTCGGTAATTCAAAGAGTATGGATATGGAGAAACTCTCTAAATTCGGACAGATCGTTAAGGTAACAAAGAAAGACATTTATAGGTAATGTATAGTAAGGAGGAACTGAAGAATCTCAAATTGGAGTTTTGGGAAAGCTTCGCCGCTTTTTGTGAGGTGCAACCCTATTTGCGGGGGCGTAAGAAAATTTGGACATTATATGATACGAAGGTAAAGGGCGTTGAGTTGAAATTCGACGCGAACCGCCAAGGGGCTTACGTTATTCTTGAGGTAAACCACCGTAGCGAGGATTTACGTCTGGAAATGTTTGAGCGCCTGACTTGGTATAAAGAGACGTTGGAACAGGATTTTCCCGAAGGCTTGATCTGGGATATTTGTTTTGTCCGTGAGAATGGCCGACAAGTGGCCCGTATCTATGTAGCAAAAGAAGGATTGGATTTGCATCGGAGAGCGCATTGGGGAGATTTTTTCACTTTTATGGCTAGCCAGATGTATTTGTTGGAACGAAATTTTATGGGTATAGCAGAATACTTAAGAGAATAATTACGAGATATGAATCTAAAGGTATTTATCGGAGCTTGCGTACTGTCCGGTCTGGTTGCTTGTAGCTCTGTTAAACAAGATGAGGCCGGTTTGTCCCGGCCCGGTGTGAGCCTTGAGCTAGCTCAATTCCGGAAGGAGCATTTCTCAAATGTCCGTTATAATCTTTTCTTCTCGATCCCGGAATCTCGTGACGAGGCGATCCGGGGAAAAGTGGAGCTATCCTTGCGATTAGACGAGAAACAGCCGCTTATTATTGATTTCCGCGGAGAACCGGAGCAAGTGACCTCCGTAACCTTGAACGGAGGAGATATTCCCTATGAAGTGAAAGATGAGCATATCGTGATTGCCTCAGATTGGGTAGCGGTGGGAGAGAACCGGGTAGCGATCACTTTTACTCCGGCGGATCAATCCTTGAATCGACGGGATGAGTTCCTGTATACGTTATTGGTTCCGGACCGGGCACGTACGGTATTCCCTTGTTTTGACCAGCCGGATATGAAGTCGTTTTTTACCTTGACCTTGGAAGTTCCTTCCACTTGGCAGGCTGTGGCGAATGGCGCTATCACACAAACGGATAGTACGAGCGTCTCCGGTCGGAATCGTATTTCTTTCAAGGAGACGGAACCGCTTAGTACCTACCTGTTCTCATTCGTGGCCGGTAAACTGACTCGGGAGGTTTATTCCCGGAACGGGCGGGATATCTCTATTTATCATCGGGAGACGGATCCGAAAAAGATCGCTCAATGCCCAGCCATCGCCGACGAGGTGTTCGATGCGTTGGAATGGCAGGAAGACTTTACTGGTATTCCTTATCCTTTCGCTAAATATGACGTGATTATCTTACCCGGTTTCCAATATGGGGGTATGGAACATACGGGTGCTACTTTATATACGGATCGCCGGATGTTTCTGGATGAGCATCCTACCTTAAATGAGCGATTGAGTCGGAGTTCCTTGATCGCACATGAAACCTCTCATATGTGGTTTGGCGATTATGTAACGATGAAATGGTTTGATGATGTATGGACAAAAGAGGTTTTCGCTAATTATTTTGCTTCCCGTATCGTAGAACCTTTATATCCGGACGTGAATCACCGGTTGAATTTTATTCGGGATTATATTCCCGCGTCTTATTCGGAAGACCGTACGTCAGGTGCGAATCCGATCAAGCAAGATTTGGATAATTTGCGGAACGCCGGTTTGGTATATGGTAATATCATCTATGATAAATCTCCCGTGGTTATGGAAATGTTGGTACGTGTTCTGGGAGAAGACGCTTTCCAGCAGGGAATTCGTGAGTACTTGACTACTTATGCGTATGGGAACGCTACGTGGGAGGGCTTGATCCGTATCTTGAATAAATATACGGAAGAGGATCTGGCCGCTTGGAGTGAGGTGTGGGTGAATCAGAAGGGTATGCCGGAGATTACGGCTTCGGTTAAGGACGGCGAGTTGGTCGTAGAGCAGCGTGATCCGTTGGGCCGGGGTTTAAAATGGCCGCAAGAATTAACCTATCGGGTGATCTGTGGAACGGATTCGGAAGAAATCCCGGTTTCTCTCGAAGGAAACTCTGATTCCTTCCGAATGAAATTAAGTTTTCTTCCGAATGGAAATTGTGTCATTCTTCCGAATACAAATGGGCGTGGCTATGGCTTCTTTAAAATAACAGAGGGGGAGTCTTCCGGTCTATGGTCCGTGCTTCGCTCATCGGAAGATGAGGTGTTGAAGGGATCTTTGCTGATTACCCTTTATGAGAATCTTCGTTGGAAAACGATTTCTCCGCAAGGGTTCCGTGAAGAGATGTTAGCGTATTTACCGAATGAGTCTAATTCTTTATTGTTCTCGATGGCTTTAAGCTATTTAGGAGATTGCCAGCGGATATTCCCGTCGGATTCTCGTCCGTTGGAACAGGTCTTGTGGAAGATCGTGACAACGAATCCCGTATCCCAACATCGTTTGCAGGCGTTTCGTTTGTATCGTTCGATAGCGGATTCGGAGGAGGCGGTACAACGTCTGTATACGTTATGGCAGGAACGGAAAGCTCCGAAAGATTGTACGTTGAGCGAGAGTGATTATATTGGCTTATCCTATATGCTGGCGATGCATTTGCCGGAAAAAGCGGATAAGATTATCGCTACGCAATTATCCCGCATACAGAATCCGGACCGGAAGAAGGAGTATCAATTTATCTCCCCATCCGTATCGCCCCGCAAGGCGGAACGTGACAGTGTCTTCGCGTCCTTGTTGATCGCCGGGAATCGTAGGGTGGAGCCATGGGCCTCTTCGGCTCTCGCTCATTTGAACCATCGCCTGCGAGAACAAGAGTCGGTCGCTTATATCCGTCCGGCCTTGGAAGCGATGCCGGAAGTACAGCGGACTGGCGATATCTTTTTCCCCACCGCTTGGGTTCGCTCCTTGCTTTCCGCCCATACATCGAAGGAAGCTCGGGAAGAAGTTGATGCGTTTTTTACCGCGCATCCGGACTTCCCCTTGATGCTTTCCAATAAGATTAAGCAGCAAGCGAGTCATTTGTATTAAAGTAAATCATTATATTTGTCCTTGAGAACGAATTAATAAGAAAGGAGCATTTGTATGACGGCAATGGAACTAAAATGCCTAAAGATGGATTTGGTCGAAGAATTGTTAAGCATCGATGAGACAGAGATCAACTTGCTCTACATCTACGACAAAGCAGAACTTGAATCTATAAGCTTGAAAGAGATAGAAGAGTTGCTCCGTAAGAACGGATTGAAGTAATATCGATATTGTGATAATATTTTGTCAGAAATATTTGTTCTTTCAATTATTATTGTAACTTTGCGACGTAAATAACAAAAGAAATGAAAATAACGACTACATTATATCACCATCATCATTACAGCGGGCGATAGTTCGGTGGGCTGAATGGTATGTATGTACTCATGATAAAAAGATAAAGGCTTGCCGTTTTGCGGTAAGCCTTTTTTTGTTGATATTTATAATATAAAAATAAGATATAGTTATGTTGAGAATTGCGGTACAATCGAAAGGCCGTCTGTACGACGAGACCATGATGTTGCTTGAAGAAGCAGGTATTAAACTAAACAGGGGCAAACGCATCCTGTTATTATCGGCAAAAGGTTTTCCGGTAGAGGTATTATTCCTTCGTGATGATGATATTCCTCAGTCTGTAGCTAACGGTGTGGCGGATATTGGTATTGTCGGAGAGAACGAGTACGTGGAGAAAGGGCAAGAGGCGAAATTGATCAAGCGTCTGGGCTTTAGTAAGTGCCGTCTATCCTTAGCGATCCCCAAAGATGAGGAATATAAGGGGGCTGAGTGGTTTGAGGGAAAAACGATCGCTACTTCCTATCCCGTGATCCTACGGTCTTTCTTAGAGGAGAGAGGCGTGAAGGCGGATATTCATGTAATCAGTGGCTCCGTGGAAATCGCCCCGGGCATTGGTCTGGCGGACGCTATCTTTGATATCGTAAGCTCCGGTAGTACTTTGGTAAGCAATCAATTGAGAGAAGTGGAGGTAGTCCTTCCTTGTGAGGCTTTATTGATCGCCAACAATAATCTGTCCAAAGAGAAACTGGAGATCTTGGATGAGCTTCTATTCCGCTTTGAAGCGATTCAAGTCGCCGAGGGCAAGAAGTACGTGTTGCTGAACGCTCCGAAAGAAAAGCTGGATGAGATTATCGAGGTGCTTCCCGGTATGAAGAGCCCGACCATAACGCCTTTGGCAAACGATGAATGGGTCTCTGTTCAATCCGTGATCGCCGAGAAGCATTTCTGGGAAATTATTGGTAAACTAAAATCATTGGGGGCTGAAGGTATCTTAGTGCTTCCGATCGAGAAAATGATTGTATAATATGGAGATTATAAAATATCCCGGACGTGAGGAATGGAGCTCACTAACCAAACGTCCCGCATTGGATGTAACCACCTTGTTCGATACGGTCCGTACGGTATTGGACGAGGTACGCGAGCAGGGTGACACTGCCGTAAAAGCGTATGAGGAAAAGTTTGATAAAGTGCTCCTTTCTTCCCTTCAAGTCTCGGAAGAGGAGATGCGGGAAGCGGATGCCTTGGTCGCTGAGGACTTGAAACAGGCGATCCGTACGGCAAAGGCGAATATCGAGAAGTTCCATGCCTCGCAGCGTTTCGAGGGAAAGAAAGTGGAGACTACCCCGGGAGTCACTTGTTGGCAGAAAGCGGTAGCGATCGAGAAAGTCGGTTTATATATTCCGGGCGGGACGGCGCCTTTGTTTTCCACGGTATTGATGTTGGCAGTGCCCGCACGTATCGCCGGATGCAAGGAGATCGTATTATGTACGCCACCGAACCGGGAAGGGAAAGTACATCCCGCTATCCTGTTCGCCGCAGAGGTCGCGGGTGTAAGTAAGATATTCAAGGCTGGAGGAATCCAAGCGATAGCGGCGATGGCCTATGGGACGGAATCGGTCCCCAAGGTGTATAAGATCTTTGGCCCCGGTAATCAATACGTGACGGCGGCAAAGCAATTAGTAAGCCTGAAAGAGGTCGCCATTGATATGCCCGCCGGACCATCCGAGGTAGAGGTGATCGCGGACGAGACGGCGAATCCCGATTTTATCGCCGCCGATTTCCTCTCGCAGGCCGAGCATGGAGTGGATAGCCAAGCGATCCTCGTAACCGCTTCGGAAACGATCGTGGAACCCGTGGCCCGTGCCATCCAAGAGCAACTCGATCGTTTGCCTCGAAAGGAAATTACCGAGAAATCATTAGCGCACAGCCGTATCATCGTATTGAAAGATTCGCGGGAAGTCGTAGACTTCACGAACCAATACGCTCCCGAACACTTGATTATCCAGACGGCGGATTACACCGCTATCGCGGAGCGAATCGAGAACGCCGGCAGTGTCTTTATGGGTCCATATACTCCGGAAAGCGCAGGCGATTATGCTTCCGGCACGAATCATACCTTGCCGACCAACGGCTATGCCAAGGCATATAGCGGCGTGAACTTGGATAGTTTCATCAAGAAGATCACTTTCCAAGAGATCACTTCCGATGGTATCCGTGCCTTGGGTAGTACGATCCAAACCATGGCGGCCAACGAGCAGCTGGATGCTCACCGCAACGCAGTAACAATTAGATTGAACACGATATGAAAGACCTAAAAGATTTAGTAAGACCGAATGTCTGGAATTTGAAACCGTATTCATCCGCACGTGATGAGTTTCATGGGGATGCCTCCGTTTTTCTGGACGCGAATGAGAATCCGTGGAATGTGCCGTATAACCGTTATCCCGATCCCTTGCAGTGGAAATTGAAGGATCGTCTGGCCGTATTGAAAGGCGTGGATCGTAGCTCGATCTTCTTGGGCAATGGCAGCGACGAGGCTATCGATCTGGTGATCCGTGCCTTTTGCGAGCCGGGGTTGGATAGTGTGGTGACGATCTCGCCGTCGTATGGTATGTATGAGGTGGCAGCGAATGTAAATAACGTGGAATGCCGTAAGGTTTCTTTGGACGAAAACTTTGATTTGGATGCGGAAGCCGTATTGGAATCGGCGGACGAGTGGACAAAAGTGATCTTCCTATGTTCTCCGAATAACCCTAGTGGCAACAGTCTGGATCGTGGCTCGATCTATAAGATCTTGAAGAATTATGAAGGAATCGTGGTGATCGATGAGGCTTATATCGACTTCTCCGCTTATCCCTCTTTCTTGAAGGAATTATCCGGGTTCCCGAATCTGATCGTTCTTCAAACCTTGTCGAAAGCGTGGGGAGCGGCGGGTATTCGTTTGGGTATGGCATTCGCCTCTCCGGAGATTATCGGTGTCTTGAATAAGATCAAATATCCGTATAACGTCAACCAGCTTACACAGGAGAAAGCTTTGGAGCTCTTGAACGACGAGGCGACCATGAAGCACCAAGTGAACGAGATCCTCACGGAGCGTAACCGGCTGGAGAAGATCCTGTCCGAGCCTCCTTTCTCCTATCAAGTATATCCTTCGGACGCTAATTTCTTGTTGGTGAATGTCGCCAAGGCGGATGCCATGTATAATGGGCTCGTGAAGAAAGGGATCGTAGTGCGTAACCGTAGTAACGTGCAGAAATGCCGGGGTTGCCTTCGTATTACGATCGGTACGCCGAAAGAGAATGATAGCTTATTGAACGCGATGAAAAACATGAAATTATGAGCACGAGGAAAAGAGCGTTGTTTATCGACCGGGACGGCACGCTTGTAAAAGAGCCGCCCGTAGATTATCAATTGGATAGCTTGGAGAAACTAGAGTTTGTCCCGAAGGTGATGCGTAACCTCTATTTCATTCGTGAGCGGTTGGATTTCGAGTTCGTGATGGTCTCCAACCAAGATGGGCTGGGTACGCCCTCTTTCCCGGAGGAGACTTTCTGGCCTGCCCATAACTTGATGCTAAAGACGCTGGAAGGAGAGGGGATCGTATTCGACGATATCTTGATCGATCCTTCCTTTCCCGAGGATAATTCCCCGAATCGTAAGCCTCGTACGGGAATGCTCACGAAATATATGACCGGTGAATACGATCTGGAGAATAGCTTTGTGATCGGAGACCGCCTTACGGATATGGAGTTGGCCCATAATCTGGGCGCTAAAGGTATCTGGTTGCGCCCGGAGGAGGGAGCGGAGAGTGAGTTGGCGGCTTACGCTACCTCATTGTCTCCCGCCTATATCACGGATGATTGGGATAAGATCACCGAGTATCTGTTTGCCGGCGAGCGTCGTGCGGTCGTACGGCGTGCCACGAAGGAGACGGACATCTATGTGGACTGGAATCTGGATGGAACCGGAAAGACATCGATCTCTACCGGGCTTGGTTTCTTCGATCATATGTTGGACCAGATCGGTAAGCATTCCGGTACGGACCTGACGGTACGGGTAAAAGGCGACTTGGAAGTCGATGAGCATCATACGATAGAGGACACGGCGATCGCCCTTGGCGAGGCCATGCTGAAAGCGCTGGGTGATAAGCGAGGGATCGAGCGTTATGGCTATTGCCTTCCGATGGACGATTGCTTGTGTAGTGTGGCGCTGGATTTCGGTGGCCGTCCTTGGTTGGTTTGGGACGCTGAGTTCCACCGTGAGAAAGTAGGGGATATGCCTACGGAGATGTTCCTCCATTTCTTCAAGAGCTTGAGCGACGCTGCCCGCATGAATTTGAATATCCGTGCCGAGGGTACGAACGAGCATCATAAGATAGAAGGTATCTTCAAGGCTTTGGCCCGCTCGATCAAGATGGCGATCCGACGAGATATTTATCGGTTTGAGCTACCGAGTACGAAAGGGCTCTTGTAATCTGTAAAAAACACTACTGTATTTGTGCACGAATACAGTAGTGTTTTAGTCTGAATACTATTGTGTTTATCCACAAACACTATAGTGTTTTCGACTCAGATTCTATGACATCAGATAAACCGATAAAAGCCTATAGAGGATATTCCTCGAAAGCATATAGAACCGTGGAGAGATACCTTTCTCCTGTGTCCGGAAGCAACGCCACGATCGTTTTTCCCTCATTCTCCGGAAGTTTAGCTAGTTCCACGGCGGCGTATACAGCGGCGCCGGAAGATATTCCTACCAGCAACCCTTCCTTCCCGGCCAGTTCGCGGCTGGTACGGATAGCGTCATCGTTCGTTACTTGCAGGATATTGTCAACTACCTCCCCGTTGTAGGTCTTGGGGATAAAGCCGGCTCCGATGCCCTGTATCTTGTGCGGGCCGGGCTTGCCTCCGGAAAGTACCGGTGAATCGCTAGGCTCTACCGCTACGATTTGTACGTTCGGGTTGTGAGCTTTCAATCCGGCACCGACACCGCTGACCGTGCCTCCGGTTCCTACGCCGGCTACAAACAGGTCTACTTTACCATCCGTATCACGCCAGATCTCCTCGGCGGTCGTGCGGATATGCATGGCCGGGTTGGCGGGATTCTCGAATTGTTGTAGGATGATGGAACCGGGAGTCGCATCACGCAGTTCCTCCGCTTTGGCGATGGCTCCTTTCATGCCTTCCGCCCCGGGGGTGAGGACGAGCTGGGCACCTAACGCTTTCAATAAGTTACGACGCTCGGCACTCATGGTATCCGGCATGGTCAGGATTAATTTGTAGCCTTTCGAGGCGGAGACAAAAGCGAGTCCGACTCCGGTATTACCGCTGGTCGGTTCGATAATGGTAGCGCCGGGTCTCAACAAGCCTTTAGCCTCGGCGTCCTCGATCATCGCCAAGGCGATGCGGTCTTTTACGCTACCAGCCGGGTTGAAATATTCCAGCTTGCCGATTACTTGGGCTTTAAGGCCCTTGCTCGCGTTGAAATTAGAGAACTCCAACAGGGGAGTGTTGCCGACAAGGTCGGTCAGTTGTCTTGCTATTCTTGCCATATACAAATGAATTTTGTTGTTTCTGGATTCTTTTATTTATATGACAAAGATAGTGGATGGATTGTTTACGGCATATACCATAAACCGGGTATTTTTTTACCTCCTTCTATGCGTCACGCACAAAAGGAGGTTACAATCATAATTATATACAAGTCTGAAAGGACTCTCTTTAATGTCTGCCTCCTCCTAAGGCTTGGTAGAGGTTTACGGTGGCTTGAAGCTCGTCAAAACGATCCGTTACTTGGGAGAGCTGGGCGCTGAGCAGGGTTTGCTGTGCCGTGAGCACTTCCAAATAAGTAGTGTTTCCATGCGTCATCAGCAATTGGGTGCTACGCACGGCATCTTCAAGCGATTCGATTTGGTGTGTACGCAAGTCGATCTTTCCCTTTGCGGTCTGGGCTTGGGTAAGTGCGTCGTTCACCTCTTTTCCGGCGTTGAGCACGGTTTGTTGGAAAGTGAGCTTGGCCTCCTCTTGCTGCGCTTTCGCTATTTTCAATTGGGCGATATTCGCTCCTTTGTTAAATAGCGGTTGCGTGAGGGAGCCGACCGCCGATAGTAATAGTTTACCCGGATTTACGATGTAACTACCTGCGCTGTTTGTCCATCCCGCGCTGCCGCTAAGACGTAGCGAGGGATAAAAATTGGAGCGTGCGGAGGCTGTCCCGTAGAACGCTTGCGCCAATGCGTACTCGGCGCTACGTACATCCGGACGGTTCGATAGCAGCTGCACCGGGATGCCGATCGCCAGATCCGGGGTCAAGGACTGCTCTTCCAATCTTCCTCGCTCGATATCTTGAGGTGTTTCTCCTAATAAGACGGCAAGCGTATTCTCGGTCTCCCGGATGGTCTGTTCCAGATCCTTAACAGAGGTCTCGATGGAGTAGCAAGTAGCCTCGGTTTGCGATACGGCCGCCTCGGTAGTCATGCCGGCTGCCATTAACGCTTGGGTGGCACGAAGGCTCTCTTGCCATCTCACGGCGGTTTCCGTCGTGATCTCGCATTGCCGATCCAGCATCAATAGGGTATAATATAAATTGGCGATGTTGGCGATCAGTTGTGTTTGTACGGCTTGGCTATACGCTTGGCTTTGCGACAAGGCGGCTTTTGCTTGTCGTTTGGCGTTTGTCAGCCGGCCGAAGATATCGATCTCCCAACTGGCCGATACCGGGACGTTGTATGTCCACGACGCTTTTGCCTTATTGAAACTACTTGTCGTGCCCTGCGGATCTAGGGAGAGCGACGGGAGGTAGGAGAGGCGGGAGGTCATTAACGCCGCCTCGGCTTCTTGCACCTTTAGATGGGCAATCCGCAGATCTGTATTATTGGCTAATCCCCGTTCGATCAAGGATTGCAAGGCCGGATCGGTGAATAGGTCCCGCCAACTGATATTCCCGATGGAGAAGGTATCTGCCGGGGCTATCTCCTCCCGATATAGATTCTCCGGGAGGGTGGCGACAGGCTCGTATTTCTTGTAAATGCCGCAGCTATTCAACGCTAGCGTCGCTACGGCAAAGAGTATGATGTTATTCTTCATATACATTATATATATACAACTGGATAGATTATTTCTTGCTATCTAAATATTCTTTTCTTTCTTCGGCGGCCTCTTTTACCTCTTCTTGCACCTGCCAATCAAGGGAACGCTCGAATTGGATCGGGCGTAGTTTCTCTTGCAGGTATTGGAACGTGATGAATAAGCAAGGCACGATAAATAACAAAGCCAATGTACCGATCAACATACCGCCAACGGCACCGGTTCCCAACGAGCGGTTTCCATTAGCGCCTACGCCGTTGGAAACGATCAATGGCAGCAAACCGAATATCATCGTAAGAGCGGTCATCAAGATCGGGCGCAGACGAACCTTCGCCGCGCTAAGAGCGGCCGAGGTCAGGCTCATGCCGGACAAGCGGCGCTGGGTAGCGTACTCCGTCAATAAGATGGCGGTCTTCGCCAACAACCCGATCAACATGATCAGACCGGTTTGCAGATAAATGTTATTCTCCAATCCCATGAACTTGGCGAACAAGAAACTACCCATCAAACCCATCGGCACGGAAAGAATCACGGCGAAAGGAACAAGGAAACTCTCGTACAAGGCACTTAGGATCAAATAAATCATCAAGATACAGATACCGAAGATGATAATGGTCGTATTACTCTGCTGGTTCTCCTCACGGGTGATACTACCGAAGTCATACCCGTATCCTTTCGGGAGTGAGGTGGCCGCTGTCTCTTTTACCGCCTTGATAGCATCCCCGGAGCTATATCCATTGGCCGGTACGGCATTGACGGCGATCGAATTATACATATTGAAACGAGCTAAAGACTCAGCCCCATAGACTTTGGTCAATGTGATAAACTGACTAAGCGGTGCCATCTCGCCGTTCGACATGCGTACGAACGTATTATTCAAGGAGGCCTCATCCAGACGATATTTAGGATCGGACTGTATCATCACCTTATACACCTTCGAGAAGCGGTTGATATTCGACACATATTGCCCTCCGTAATAACCGGAAAGGGTTGATAGAACAGCATCCGGAGTGATTCCGGCCCGTTTGCATTTCGCCGCGTCCACATCCACGCGCCATTGCGGGTACTTGATATCGAAAGTAGAGTAAGCCGTAGCGATCTCGGGCCGTTCACGCAAGGCGGCGAGATATTGCTGGGTCGTGTTAAAGAAGGTCGTTAAGTCTCCACCGGCCTTGTCTTGCGTATGCATTTCCAATGCGTTACCCATACCATATCCGGGGATCATGGCCGGGGCGATGGCGAAAATCGTAGCGTCCTTGATATCTGCCGTACGGCCATATACCTGTCCGATCACGGCTTGTACGTTATCTTCCTTGTCCGGGCGCTCATCCCAATGTTTTAGTTTCAAGATGAACATACCGAAAGAGCTACCTTGTCCGGCCAGCAAACCATAACCGGAAACCTTGGAATAAGATTGAAGCTGTGGAATCTGGTTGATCCGTTGCTCGATATTCGTCATGATCTTGTTAGTCGTAGCCAAGGAGCTTCCGGAGGCCGTACTTACGTTGACAAAGACCGTACCTTGATCCTCATCGGGCACCAAGCTGGATTTTGTCGTGTTCATCAAGACGATAAGTAATACGATGGAGCATGCCAATAAAGACCAAGCCAGCCATTTCCGCTTGATAAAGAACAATACCCCGTGCTTATATTTCTTGATGACCGAATCGAATGCGGCGTTGAACGCCTTACGGAAACGTGCGGCGAAGTTATTCTTTTGGGTACCGTCCTCGTTGATGTAAGGCTTCAATAAGATAGCGCAAAGTGCCGGACTTAACGTTAATGCGTTAACGGTAGAGATACCTACGGCCGCTGCCATCGTCAAGCCGAACTGCGTATAGAACGTACCGGATGTACCGCTCATGAAGGATACCGGAATAAACACGCCCATAAATACCAATGAAGTAGAGACGATGGCGGATGTCAATCCTTTCATCGCGTCCATACTAGCCATATAAGAGGACTTATATCCAACGTCGAACCGAGCTTGGACTGCCTCTACAACAACGATCGCATCATCCACCACCGTACCGATCACCAATACCAAAGCGAATAAAGTGATCAAGTTGATGCTAAATCCGGCGACCGTCATAAAGGCGAACGTACCGATCAAGGAAACTACGATCGCTACCAACGGAATCAGCGTAGAACGGATATCCTGCAAGAAGACATATACCACAAGGATAACGAGGATAATGGCCTCTATCAAGGTTTTTACAACCTCATGGATCGAGGCGTACAAGAAATCATTCGTACTCATCAATTTTACGACCTCGATACCTTTCGGGAAGTCTTTCGAGGCTTCCTCAAGAAAAGCGTCGATCTTATTATTCACCTCCGTGGCATTCGATCCGGCTGTCTGGAAAACCATACAGGAGATACCCGGCTTACCGTTTGTTTGTCCGATATAGGCATAACTCTCCTTTCCTAACTCAATGTCCGCTATCTCTTTTAGCTTCAATACCTCTCCATCCTCGGTGGAGCGGATCACGATATCGCCGAATTCCTCCGGAGTAAGCAGGCGTCCGCTATATTTCATGGTGTACTGATACGTCTCGTCCGAGTTCTCGCCTAAAGAACCCGTGGCGGACTCAATATTTTGCTCGGCCAACACGGAGGTCACGTCCGAGGGGATCAATTTGTATTGGGCCATAACGTCGGGCTTCATCCAGATACGCATACTGTAATCGCCACCCATAACCATCAACTCGCCGACTCCGGAGATACGGAGTATCTCTGGTTTTAGGTTGATGCTGATGTAATTACTGAGGAAGTTCTCGTCATAAGAACCGTCCGGGCTATAGAGCGAGAAGATCTGTAACATACTGGTCTGGCGCTTGGAAGTCGTGACACCCACTTGGGTAACCTCGGCCGGCAATTGCCCGGTCGCTTTCGATACACGGTTCTGTACGTTTACGGCGGCCATGTCCGGATCGGTTCCTTGTTGGAAATAGATCGTGATCGTGGCGGTACCGGAGTTGGTAGCCGTGGAGGTCATGTAGGTCATATCTTCCACGCCGTTGATCGCCTCTTCCAAAGGGGCTACGACACTCTTCTGCATGGTCTCGGCATTCGCCCCGAAGTAAGTCGTACTGACCATAACGGTAGGAGGGGCGATATCCGGATATTGTTCTACGGGCAAGGTGAAAAGCCCGATGATACCCGCAACCATAATCGTGATGGAAATTACGGCGGACAGTACGGGGCGTTCTATAAATGTGCTAACTTTCATTGTTCTTAATTTTGTTTTACTTCAATCGGTGTTCCTTCACGCAATAAACCTACGCCTTCGGCTACGATCACGTCGCCGCTATTCAATCCGGCGTTTACGATATACTCTTGTCCTCCGTTCACACGGGTCACTTCTACGGGGGCGGATTGCGTCTTGCCGTCCACTACCTTGAAGACAAATACCCGGTCTTGGATCTCGAACGTGGCGGCTTGGGGAATTACGACGCAGTTATCGTATGTAACCGGAATGATCACATTCCCGGAGCCCCCGCTATTCAATAATTGCTCCTCGTTCGGGAATGCGGCACGCAAGCTGACTGTTCCGGTGTTTTGATCGATAATGCCGCTGATCGTCTCGATCTTTCCCGTTTGGGGATAAAGCGATTTATCGTTCAACTGAAGCTCGATCTCGGGCATATTCTCCAAGGCTTTGTCTTTCGAGCCGTATTGACGGGTCAAGGCCAATAGCTGATTCTCGGTCATGGAGAAATACACATACATCTCGGAATTGTCCGATACCGTGGTGAGCGATTTGGGCAGGTTTGCGCTTACTAATGCGCCTACACGATAAGGCAGGGTTCCGATGACGCCGTTCGAGGGGCTTTTCACTTCCGTGTAAGAAAGGTTGTTACGGGCGTTTATCTCTTGTGCCTCCGCTTGGGCTAATTGGGCTTTTGCCGAGAGTAGAGTGTTGTAGGTGGTCTTTAGGTCGAACTCGGAAACTACTTTGTTTTTATACAATTCTTGTTTACTGTCGTAGGTCAGTTGCGCTGTCGCTACGGATGCCTTAGCGGCCTCTACGTTCGCAATGGCGGTGTTTAAGGCCGCTTGATAAGGGACTTGATCAATAATAAATAAGACTTGTCCTTTTTTTACGCTCTCGCCTTCCGTTACGCAAAGCTTTGTAATAAAACCAGATACTTGCGGATAAATATCAATATCCTGTTTTCCTCGAATACTCGCCGAGTAATTATTGGATAAAGTTTTCTCCGAAGTGAATACGGTCATTGTCGCATACCCTGAACTTTGTTGGATTACAGGGCTTTGTTTACACCCAACAGCTACGATACACCATAAGGCGATCGCAGTCTTCATCAATCGATTTTGCTTTTTCATCTTAACTAATACCTATATTTTCGGATGCAAAGCTACTCGCTTATCGGCGAACCATTGTTTCCACAATGAGGCGATGATTGTTCATTTTGAGATGGAATGATCCGTTATATGCTAATGATCTCTTATATTCGCGGGCAAAATAGTAGACATATGAATCCATTTGAGATAGAGAGAGGAGAGTCGTTCATAATAGGCGATTCCGATTTGAGGGAGTTATTGGATCGTCCTTACAAGAGCGGATATGGCATGATCTTATTTTGCTATAAAGGAACGGCGAATATATCCGTCGATTTGAGCCGATGGGATATCCGGCGCAACACGGTGATCGTATTGATACCGGATACGATCCTGACGTTGAACGCGAGTAGCGAGGATTTCAAGGTACAATATATATCCTTTTCGAAGGTCTTGTTCGACGAGGCCGTATTCCGGCTGGATCCGCCCTTTTTCCGCTTCATAAAGGATAGCCCTTGCTATACGCATCCCGCCGATCAGGAGGAGACCATAAATGTGATCATCCGGCTGTTTTGGCTGATTTACATGGATCGGAATAACGTGTACCGTGATATGATCGTGAAAAACCAGTTGCAATGCTTCTTCCTTAATATGTATGATAAGACAAGGTACTCCTTCTCGAGCCGCCAGCAAAATGGGTGCAACCGTGGGGAGGAGTTGTTCCATAAGTTCATCAATTGCATCCATGCCCATTATCTCGACCAGAAAGAGGTCTCTTTCTATGCGAACGAGCTTTGTATCTCTCCCCGTTATCTCTCCACTATCACCCGGCAAGTGGCGGGCGAGTCGGCGAAGACCATTATAGACCGGCATATCATATTGGAGACAAAGGTGTTGTTGCGTACCACGGAAATGACCGTGCAGGAGATAACGAACCACTTGAACTTTCCCAGCCAATCCTATCTGGGACGGTATTTCAAGAAGCATACGGGGGAGTCACCCATAGAGTATCGAATGAAAAGGAAGTGATACCACTTACTGCAAGGCGGGTTGCAGTAAAATAGCCATGAGGTTTTGTCCTTATAAAGCTGTGGAAGCTTTTCCCGTTTGCCCTTGATCGAACGTATCCGTGATTAAGGTAAGAGCACCATCTCCCGTCACGTTGCAAGCCGTACCGAAGCTATCTTGCAAAGCGAATATCGTAAGCAATAATGCCGTTCCCGCCTCGTCGAAACCTAGGATAGCGATGATCAGGCCCAATGAGGCGAGCACCGTACCGCCCGGTACGCCGGGAGCGCCGATCGCGAAGAAACCAAGCAAGATGATAAATACGAACATCGTCGTGAAGTCCGGCATGCTGCCATATAATATTTGCGAGACGGTCAATACGAAAAACACTTCCGTCAAGATAGAGCCGCATAGATGGATGTTCGCAAACAGGGGGACAGTCACGTCAATTACTTCCTCTCGCAAGATCTTGCTTTTCTTGGCGCAGGTCAAGGCCGTGCCCAAGGTGGCGGCGGATGACATGGTGCCTAAGGCTGTCAAATAAGCGGGTCCGTAGTATTTCAATACGCCCCAGCTATTTTTCCGGGAGTAGATCGATGCGACTACATACAGTAAGGTCAACCAGATGTAATGGCAAATGATGACAATCAACAGGACGGATAAAAAGATAGGCAACTGCTTTGTAATCGCCCCCTCATAACTAAGGACACAGAAATTTGCGGCGATGAAAAGCGGCAGGACCGGCATCAAGACCCGTTCTACCAATTTAAGTACCATGTTCTGGAATACTTCCAGCAACCTCTCCATCTCCTCGGATTTAACCCATGCGGTAGAAAGTCCCAGCATCACGGCCAATACCAATGCCGACATAACGCTCATCACTGGCGGAATCTCTAGATTAAACAACATGGGAGGGATGTCTTTTAGACCTTCCGAGGCGGTTTGAATATGCAAATGCGGTATTAATTCATAACCCACAACGGCGCCAAAGGTAGCGGCGCCAACCGATGACAGGTATGCGATACTAAAAGCGAATAATAAGACTTTGGATGCGTTGCTTTTCAAGCGGGCGATAGAAGGCGCCACGAATCCTAGAATGATCAACGGAACCAAGAAGAAAATAATCTGTCCCGTAATTTGTTTTACGATCATGACCGCTTTTAACACAGACTCGTTTACGGCAAGCCCAACCAGAAGTCCGATCAAGACGGCCAGTATCAACCGTACGATCGTGTTGGAAAGAATCTTTTTCAGCATATTCGGATGTTTTTATTTTTCAATGACAGCAAATATAAGATATTTTCTTGTGTGAATGGGTGAGTGGACAATTTTGATTACTTTTGTTTGATGAAAACAAGATCGTTGGTTTGTATTTTATAATCAAGTAATATGAAAAACATGAAACAAGCTTTACTGGTAGCGGGTTGTTTATTGGCTACCACTACGTTATTTGCCCAGACTGAGAAAGGGGACTGGGCTCAGTTTGGTCGTTATGCGGAGGCTAACAAGACCGTGAAAGTTCCTTCGAACGTGGTATTTATGGGGAACTCCATTACAGACGGATGGTGGCCGGCGGATTCGACTTTCTTTATCCGGAATAACTTCGTAGACCGTGGGATCAGCGGACAGACAACCTCGGAGATGCTAGTTCGTTTTCGCCAAGACGTTATTAACTTGAAACCGAAAGCCGTGGTGATCTTGGCGGGAATCAATGATATCGCTCACAATAACGGTGTGATCGCCTTGGAAAACGTGTTTGGGAACTTGGTCTCTATGGCAGAATTGGCGAAGGCAAATCATATCAAGGTGATTTTCTGCTCCGTATTGCCGGCTTATGATTTTCCTTGGAGACCGGGTATGCAACCGGCCGATAAGGTTATCCAGCTCAATAAATGGATCAAGGAGTATGCGGATAAGAATGGTTTGACATACGTGGATTATCATTCCGCCATGAAAGATGAGCGAAACGGATTGCCCGCTAACCTGTCGAAAGATGGTGTGCATCCTACCTTGGAAGGCTATAAGATCATGGAGAAGATCGTGCTGGAGGCCATTCATAAAACCGTGAAGTAAGCAGATGAGAAACTATTTATTGGCTTTATCTTGTTGTACGGCTTTATCTTGTTGTACGCAAGTGAAAGTTTCCGAGGTATATACGGCGGCGGCAGAGAACTCTTTACGTGCTCCGGCCGTTCCTTTGGTCACGATCGACCCCTATACAAGCGCATGGTCGTTTGCCGATCAATTGAATGATGAGTCGGTACGGCATTGGACCGGCCGTGATTATCCGCTTCTAGGCGGTATACGAGTAGATGGTAAGTCATACCGTTTCATGGGAATGGACGATATACAGGTGACCTCGGTGATCGGTATGGCCTCGGATGGCTTATGGGAGGCCGATTATACGATGTCTCAGCCTGCCGGCGATTGGTTCGCCGAGGCTTATGATCCGAAAAGTTGGAAGCGGGGAAAAGCCGCTTTCGGAACGGAAGATAATCCGAATCGTTCCACGCCTTGGTCTACAGGAGATATCTGGGTACGTCGTACGTTTGACTGGCCTTCGGATGAGCAAAAGGATGCCCTCTACCTCCAATATTCGCATGATGATAATATCGAGGTGTAT
>ERZ827156.2143-NODE-2143-length-21123-cov-3.968293_pt1 | contig 21123 bp, 25 predicted proteins | sample MGYA00519919_ERZ827156 | MGnify/ENA primary metagenome ERZ827156 (study PRJEB31778, sample SAMEA3449269) | human gut metagenome | biome: human gut; feature: human-associated habitat; material: faeces | place: United Kingdom | collected 2010/2012 ...
CCCCGTCCTCCGGCAAGGAGCAACCGCCGGGAACGGACGGATACAACACCGAGATCCCCGACGCGCTGTTCGAGAGCGGCGAGGGCCGCAAGCGCGTGCTGCGCGGCCTGCGCCTGCTGTGGCGCGTGGACAAGGAGGACTTCCTGAAGGTGCTGGAGGCGACGGACGCCGGGAAGGAGTTCTTCTCGGACGTGCAGGAGGTGCAGCTGCTGGGTGGGCGCGAGCGGCGAGGGTGAGCGGTAGAGGACACGAAGTCGGTGCAGACGGCGCTGGAGGCGACGGAGGAGGCGATGTTCTCGAAGGTGAGTCTGCTGAGCCTGCCGCGTGGGGAAGAAGGGGCGGCGTGAGGCGTAGTGGGCGAGCTGACGAGCAAACGGATAAAACAGTTTACGCGAGTGCTCTGCAACGAGGACCTCTTCCCGGGGCTCAGGGCCGTGAGCATGAGCAGCAGTCGGCGTGCGGGGAGGGAATTAGGAGTAGAGACCGTCGATGCGTCGGCGGTGAACGGCCTGGTGGAGAAACTCAACAACCGCGGCGTAAGAGTGTTCCTGAACGGAAAGAGACTGTAACGGTCGATTGTGTTTTTTGCAAACCGAAGTGAAACGCCCTGCTCCTCACAAAAGAGGTTCAACATGTCAAAGCACATCGAAATTGCGTACGAAGAGGAGGCGAAGCCGAGGCAGTTCATGGACGTGGCCAGACTGCCCATGCCGAGTGACAATGTGGCTGTCGCGATTGACTGCATCCCGGAGGGCACGCTGGTGGCGCTACTCGATGGGAGCGTGGTACGCATATCGCACACCGTCCTGGAGGGCCATCGTTTTGCGGTGAAGTCCATTCCCAAGGATCACGGATTGTACTCCTGGAACATGCAGTTCGGAACGGCCGTGAAGGATATCCACCCCGGCGAGTACATCATGAACGAGAGAGGGATGAAGGCGCTGCGTACGCGTCGTCGTGCGGGGTGAGGGATAGGCATCGTGGATCCCACATTCAACTGGCCGACGGCGCCAAACTTCGATGATCGCATCGTGTCGTACGTGCTAGATGAGGAGCATTTCAAACCCGCGCCGCCCATGGAGTTGATTCCCGACTACGAGAAGGAAACCTTCATGGGATTCAAGAGAGAGGGCACTCGCGGCGTGGGAACCCGCAACTACGTGGTAGTATTTTCAGCATCCTCGCTCTGCAGTTGTCCGTGGTGCGAACGACTCACTTCCTAGATGGCGTGGTGCGGAATGCGGCCGAGGAGTGCCAGAAGGAGTATCGGAAGGCGCCGCAGGAGAACATGGACGGTGTTGTGTGCTGCGTCCACACGGAGGGCTCTGTGGAAACGCAGCCCCTCAACAAGGACAAGATTCTCCGCACGCTCGCCGGCTTCCTCATCCATCCGAACGTGGGCGCGTCCGTCATCGTGTACAACGACTCGTCTTCCTCTGCGCCTCCGATCACGCGTAGCGATGTGGTGAATCGCGATTCCATCCAGCAGGCGGTGCGAGCCATCGGTTACGACCCCTGCTCGCTGCCCGTGCAGTGGGTCTCTCTCGAGGACACGGTCGCCGACCCGGCCCTGCTGCTGACCGCCGTGCGGGTCGCCATTCCGCGGGCCCTCGCCGCGCAGCGTTCGCCACAGCCCATCGCCTCGCTATGCCTGGCGCTGCAGTGCGGCGGCAGCGACGCCTTCTCGGGCATCACGGCCAACCCGCTGCAGGGAGCCATCGCCGAAGAGGTGATCCACCGCGGGGGCAGCGCGATCCTGGCGGAGACGGACGAGCTGATCGGCGCGGACGCGTACATCCTGGACAAGGTGAGGGACGTTGCCACGGCGCGGAAGTTCATGGCGACGCAGGCGCGGTACGAGCACACGGCGAACGTGGTGGGCGTGAGCGCGCAGGCGAACCCGAGCGGCGGCAACTTCTACCGCGGGCTGTACAACATCGCGATCAAGTCGCTGGGCGCGGCGATGAAGAAGACGGCGAGCACGCGGCTGGAGGGCGTGCTGGAGTACGCGGAACGCATCGGCGCGCAGGGCGCGGGGTACTACTTCATGGACACGCCGGGCAACGACATTGAGAGCGTGACGGGGCAGGTGGCGGGCGGGTGCAGCATCATCCTCTTCTCCACGGGCAACGGCTCCATCACCAACTTCCCCTTCGTCCCGATATCCTTTGCCGCGCCGAGTCGGCGGCCTTAACGCGCACACAGTGAAGCTGCTGACCACCTCGCGGCGGTACACGCGGCTGGCGCGCGACCTGGACATCAACGCGGGCAAGTACCTGGACGGCATGCCCATGACGCAGCTCTGCGCCGAGTCCTACGCCTACGTGCTGCGCGTGGCCGGCGGGCAGCGCTCCTTCGGCGAGCGGGCGCACCACAGCCAGGTAGGCGCGGCGGGCGGCGCTGAGCGGTAGATCCAGATCTGGCGCAACTGGTACTGCGCGGACGCGGCGGACGTGGCGCGGTTGCGCAATGACGAGCCGCCCAGCGAGGTGCCGTTGGTTCCGCGGGCCGTGGTTGCCAGGCCGCTCGCCTTCTCGGCGCTGCGCGTGCCGGTGGAGGGCGGGGAGCGGTGCGTGGCGCGCAGCGGGCTGGTGGTGCTGCCGACGAGTCTGTGCAGCAGCCAGATCGCCTCCGTGATCAGCCGCAGCGTGTGCCGCCTGCGCGACGGCGAGTCTGACGAGTACACAGCAGACATCACAGACGCCTCAAACGACGGCATTCATGGACTGGCGAAGTACTCGTTCGTGACGGCGCTGAACCACACGGAGGGCTGCGCGGCGGGCTACGGCGCGAGCGCGTTCGACGGGCTGAAGAACTACGACCGCGTGCTGGTCGGGCACCTGCTGCACCCGTTTGCGCGCAGCGCCTTCCTGATCGAGCACGGCTGCGAGAAGACGCTGCTGTCGTACTTCCAGCAGAAGCTGGCGGCGGAGTTCGGCACGGCGATCGACCGCTTCGGGCAGGGCTCGGTACAGAAGGAGGGCGGCATCCACAACGCCGTGCAGCACGTGGGCGCGGCAGGGCGCGATGACGATTAGGCGTGTCAGTGGGCGCTGGAGACGGCCGCGGCGCTGTCCGAGCCGGCGGTGGCGGAGGGCACGCCCGTGCAGGGCGTGGTGGTGGGCCTGCTGGCAGATCGAACGGAGGTGGAGGAGGAGGCGGCGAAGAGGCTCGGAGCGGTGGTGCTGCAGCTGGTGGCCAACAAGGCCGTGGTGGTGATCCCCGAAAAGGACCCTCTTCTGTCCTCGGAGGCATTTGTGCATTGCGTGTTCGAGGGCGCTCCCTGCTTGGAGAGTACGATTCTGAACGCGGAGCGTGTCGATGTGTCGCATCCTGGCGTGCACATCATGAGACGCTCGGGACCTGTGGACTACGTGGAGTCCGTCACCTCCCTGGCGGCGACGGGTGCCTCGCTCATCCTGGCGTATTCGAACTGCGGCGTGTTCCTGCCCGGACATCCCTTCGTCCCGCTGCTGCGTGTGGGAAGCGAGGAACGAAGAAGAGTGGTGTGCGACGTGCTGGTGCAGGACGGAGAGGACGCCATTCTGGAGAAGATGATGCGCGTACTAAGCAGGGAGGAGAGCACGAAGGTGATGGAGAAAAAGCTGGTGGATTTCCAGGTCACGAGAACGGCCAACGGCTTCTCGCTGTTGCGTGTTTGTTGGAAACGGAAGCGAACTATGGATCGCGTTCAGTGGGAGGTGTCAGCTTGATAATCAGGTGCAGTAGTAACACACGACCAGTTCGCATATTTCCAGCCTGTCTCAGGAGGGAAACCCTTGTTGTGACCCAGAGTGATAGAATCGTCCTCGTTGTTTAGTGCATTGTAGTTACGAGTGATTCCTGTGTTGTGCTTTCAGTATGCCGACCTACAAGAATGCAGTACTATATAACCAAGTGGGAGCATGCGTGTCCGTGGAGATAACGCCTAGAATAATCCTGATTCCCCGTACTATTCACAAGTGCCAATGGGAGATGGGCGATCAGCATATGCCAGATCGGACGACTATGACGTCGATTTGGGCAAGTATTATTCAAATCTCGGAGGTATGGATGGCTACGGCTATTCACGCCCCTACTTCAACGGGTGGCTTTTCATCGTGATTGCACTCATTCCGTAGCAGAACCGCCTCTCGAAGACAGTCTTCGCAGCGACTCTATTCTCAGAGCTCTTTTCCCAGTGACAATGATCATTGTTGGGTTGGGATATGCGTGTGAGTCGTAGTCATGTCTTCCATGCACATGCGTGTTCCTTCTCACAACGACCTCTATTACTCCGAGGCCGTGTATCTTTTCGATTTGTCTCGTTGATGGGTAGGGAAAACCCGGGATCGGGAAGAATGACACCGTCCCTCGCCACGAATCCCGCTCCTTACTTGACGGTTTCAGATTCCGATAATCCGTACATGCTGTAGCCCTTTCTCCGTCAACTGATGGCGTAGTTCGTCGCGGGTCCCCGGTGGATACCCCCAATCGAACAATTCGGATTACTCGCTCGACATGATGGAGCAGCGGCCGTACGCGCCCCAGGGCAACTACACACGTTTTTACATGAACTCTACAAGCGACGTGAGCGGCAGTCAGAATCACATCTTCTCGCACCCCTCGTCCGTGTCCAACTCGCCGCGCGCCTTCCCCGACCCGCAGTACTACAAGCCCTCGCACTCGCGCTCCTCCTCGCTCTCCAACGACTACTTCTCCGACTGCGACTCCAACCCGCAGTACTGCACGCCTATCTCCGAGGACGCCGACGCCGATGCCTACCCCGCACCCTACGTGCAGCGCCGCCTGTCGCAGCTGCAGCCGCTGTCCACCAGCACCACCAGCACCACCGCCGCCGAGCGCAGCTGCTTCCCGCCGGACGCTGTCTCCGCCTGCTACCCCGAGGAGTTCGCGCCGGGCCGCTTCCGCAACCGCGCCTTCTCGCAGACGGTGCGGCTGGGCGACCTGCTGCCGCCCTCACCCACGCACTCCACGCTGCCGCGCCGCCGCGTGCAGTCCGCCGTGGACGCGCTGGCCTTCGCCTACCCGGGCTCCCTTCACCGCATGGGCTCCGCCTACGAGCCCGGCGTCCCCGCGGGCAGTGGCATGAACTCCAATGCCTTGGGCAGTGGCATGAACTCCAATGCCTTGAGCGGCGGCCTAAGCTCCTCCATGAGCGGCGGGCGCTATGCGGGGCAGACGGCCCGCGGGGACGCGCTGTACCACGCGGGGTCGCTGTCGTCGCACGGGCGCGTGTACGACTTGGTGCAGAGCTCGGAGCACCTGTCGAGCGCCAATGACTTCTCGCTGGTGGAGAAGGACAGCGTGCTGAGTCCCGAGCTGCTGGCGATGCTGGAGTCGCCTTTCTACAGCGCGCTGTGGTACGGACCGGAGGGCGGCGAGGCGGCGGCGTGGGAGCGCGCGAAGGAGGACGCGGACGCGCAGCTGGAGGAGTGCATCCGCCAGTGCATCCAACTGAAGAAGAACTGTCTGGTGAACCGCTGCCGCGTGCAGTTCCTGCAGCTGCTGACGCGCTTCGGGTCCTTCGTGCAGGTGTGGGTGGAGTTTGCGCGCATGGAGATGGAGAGCGGCTACTACGCGCAGGCGGAGTTCATCCTGACCACGGCGCTGCTGTTCCACCGGCATAACCTCACCATCCTGGGCAAGCTCATCAAGGTGGAGGAGAAGCTGCAGAGCCGCGCGGGGCTGGACCGCGTGTTCCAGACGCTGAAGGAGGTGCCCACGCAGAAGGCGCTGCAGCTGGTGGTGGCGACGGCGCAGAGCCTGGCGGTGATCGGCGGCGACTGCTCGGAGATCGACGCCATGCTGGAGGCGGTGCTGACGGGCGACGAGGCGCAGCCCGGCTGGCTGTACAACGACATCGTGCAGTACTTCTTCAGCGTGTGCGACTTCGCCGCGCTCTTCTCGCTGCTGTCGCTGATCCTCCGCCGCCTGCCCAAGCACGGCCCGCTCTGGTGCGTCGCGCTGCTCATCGCCGATCACTACGCCGTCACCGAGTGGAACCGCGACGCGTTGCTGCCCTGCTCCGCCTCCGCGCTCTACGACTCCTTCACGCTCAGTGCGCACCGCGCGCTCACCAGCGACGTCCTGTGGAAGCTCTACGTCGTGCGGCTGCAGCGCGCCACGCGCCTTGTCACCGTCCTCCGCGAGATGGTGAAACGCCCCTGGCTCTCTTCTGTGCCGCAGGACCGCATGCTGGAGGGCGTGCATCGCCTCCTTGTCCAGGCGGTGGCCGACACGGAAGCCTGTCTGCGCTACTGCCCCGCCAACCAGCGCTGGCGCGTGTTCGCCTCGCTGGGCCGCGTCCAGGCGATCCTGGGCTTCCGCGGAATGGCGCGCGCGTGTCTGCGTCGCAGTCTGGCGCTGTGTCCGAAGAAGAACCAACACTCGGTGTACTTCCAGTTCGCGAAGGTGGAGTTCTTCAACTTCCACCCGGCGCAGGCGTTCTATCTGCTGTACAAATCCACGCCGATTTTCGTCAACGAGTGGAAGCTACAGCTGCAGGCGGCGATATGCCTGATCTACGAGAACCGCTTCAACGAGGCGCTCACGCTGTGTTCCGACGTGCTGCAGATCCAAATCGGAGCGGGCCGCTTCTGGGCCGTGCTTATCCACTTCGTCCACGAGTACGAAATCGGGTTTTTTTTTGACACGTAGGTTTGTCGGTGGTGACGAGGCGATGCGCTTTTTCCGTTGTTCCTTGCACCACGTGGCGAAGTGCGGCGAGGTTTGGTGCGAGGGTGCGCGCATCTTTATGGACCCGCAGAGCCGGTATTTCAACCTGAAGAACGCCGCAACGGCGCTGAACTACTCCTCCTTCTTCACTCCCCAGTATGGAGACACGTACATCGAGGTGGGAACAAGGTGCTTTTGTCACGGTTAGGCGCTGCGCTTGCTGCTGCTGCTGTCGGACGAGTTCCTGATGTTCCACGGGTGCTCGAGCGTGCCGCGCCTCGCCAACCTGCTTCTCTCCAACCCGGTCATTCTCCCCTTCATCCACCGATCCTCCTTCTTCATGCCCAACTACGGCCCGCTGTGGTTCCGTGCGCGGGACGCGTTCGTGTACAGTACGAAGGAGGTGCTGCTGCGATCTGTCGTTTTATCTGCGATCGGCATCGCGTCCAACGCCGAGGCGTACTACGACGCGATGTGCCGGAAGAGCGGCGTGCGGGAGGACGGGGCAGCGACCAGTTACCGCTTTTCGTTTGCCTACAGCTTCGCCCCGGACAATGACACGGTAAACTACTACACTTGTAGTGATTTAATCCAGCGTGTGAAAACCCTGTACACTTCTCTCCCTGTGGACAATTGATTTCCTCTGGTTGTGCCTTTGTTCGTTCCAAACACGCCACACTACAGAAACACGTTCGACCGAATACCCCGACTGGACGTGGCAGAAGGCGTTCGGCGCGACTCCCCTCAAATTACAGAGTACAAAACGGTTGTCGCACGTCTCCTCCTCCCGCGTGAACACCAGCGAGAAGCTCCGCCGCAGCACCGCGCCCTCCTGCACCACCTCGATGCGCTGCAGCGGCGCCAGCCCCGCGAAGAACTGCACCAGCTCCGCCGACGGCGGCACGTGCGAGAAGAACGCCACCACCGGCTGCGGCTCGCTCCGGCACTGCTTCAGCACCTGACGGAACGCATCCACATTCAATGACTCCAATGGCTCCAGCGCCATGGCGCGCATCTCCAGCACGTCGTCGCAGTTCAGCCGCTCCAGCAGCTCCTCTACGCGCTCGCGACGCCGCTCCTTCTCGAACACCACGCGCATCGCGAAGCTCGACCGCTCCGCCTCGCACGCGCCCTCCACCGCCCGCCACGCCGCACGGCCCTCGCGCAGCCCGCACGCACGCTTCAGCAGCCGCACGCCCCGCGCGTCGAAGCACAGCGACTGCGCCTCCGCACCCACCGCTGTCTCCGGCCACTCCGCCACGGCGGGGCAGGCCGCAGGGTTCACCGCCGCCTGCTCCAACTCCACCGCCGCAACACTCACGTAGTGGTGGAAGAAGAAGGGGTTCCGTTCCTTCAGGCGCCGCGTCAGGTTCGCGCGGTGCGCCTCCAGGAAGAGGAACGCGTCCTCCGGCGTCTGCGACTTCCCCGCGGGAGGCAGCGCGCCCTCGAGCAGCAGGCGCACGGATGTGGCGAGGTCCCGACCGGCGGAGACCGCGTCGAAATAGCTCAGAAAACGGACAGAGAGGTCGCCGACGGGCCGAAGCACCTCTGCAACGGCTTCTTCGATCGCCTGGATGGCCGGCGCTTTGCGGAGCTCCGAGTTGGAGTCGTACTTGTGCCGGAAGACGGAGGAGTGGAGATTGCGCAGTTGGAGGGAAACTTCGGCGAAGAAACTCCCGAGGGGCGGGAGAGAGTCATCTAGGATTGAGGCGAGTTGTTGTAACTACAGCAGCCCTCGGTGTTTTGGGGACCGAACACGCCAAATGGCCCCTTACTGTAGCGGCACATCTGGGTCGCCACGCCCTTCATTCCCCGCTCGCAGGGCAGATAGCGCAGCGATCCGACGGGCGTCTTATCGGGACACACTTCCTTGACACACTGCAATCCCATCACAATCCCATCACACTCCTTGCACGCGATGTTCCCGCTCTTCTTCGTGCCGCGCGTCACGCCGTGACACAGCGAGCAGTCCGTCACGCCGCCCTCGGAGTAGAACTGCCCGTAGCACTTCACCTCGCGCCGCGGGTCGCCGCCCAGGAAGGCGCTGCCCGAGGGACACTGCACGCACTCCGCCTGCCCCGTGGCCTCGTCCACGCGGGGGAAGCCGTGGTGTGGGCACTTGCTGCAGGCGCCGCCGATGGCCTGCCAGCGGCCCGCGGCGTCGCAGCGACGCTCCACCTCGCCGAAGAGCGGCAGTTGACAGCGCACGCGCGCAGTGCTGCCCGCCGGCGTCGCGGGGAAGGCGAGTCCGTCTTCCGTTGTCGCCGGGCACGTCACCAGTTTCTGAGGGTTTGTCGTGTCTGCTGTGTCAGTCGAGCTGGTCGTGCTAGTCGTGTCAGGAGCGGGCGGAGTGAGCGGCGCGTGGCGCGGGCGGCGGACAGTGGCGCGGGCGGCGTCCTGCGTGGCTGTGGCGCACTGACCCTCCACGGCCTCCCAGCGACCCTCGTTAGAGCAGACGCGACGCACAGTGCCTCCCTCGGCGCAGGGAAGAACCACGCGCTGCCCCGCAGGAGACCGCCTCCAGCGCAGTCGGTTCTTCGCGTCCCACGCCTCTTCACAAACCCGCCGCGACGCCTGCGACGATGCCCGTGATGCTTGCGACGGCTGTGACACCCGCGCCGCTTGCATGTGCGCTGGACGCGGGCTGTGAAGCGTCCTGCGGGAGAGGGTCTCCAGGCGGGCGAGGATGGGCAGGGAGTCGTCGCTGATCTCTCCGCGGTGCGTGGCGAAGGTGACGGTGACGTTGGGCGCGGCGGAGAGGACGAGGCGGCGGAGGGCGAGGCGGCAGTGCGGCTGAGAGGCCTTGAAGACGAGGGAGAAGGAGGAGGTGAAGGCGGAGGGCAGGGACAGGGAGAAGGAGGTCCAATTGTTGGGGTTGGTGGGGGGAAGGACTGCCGTGTGGACGACCGAGGCGAAGAGGAGCTGGAAGAAGAGGGAGTGTGTGGCGGAGTAGGAGAAGGAGAGAGAGGGCATGGAGAAGAGCGAGCCGGGAGAGGCGAAGGACAGAAGGAGCGGCGCCGGGAGTGGCAGAGCCAGCGCAGGCGAGAGCGAGGAGGAGGAGGCAAGCAGTGGCGAAGGTGTCAGAGGCAGTGGGAAGAAGACGGGAGAGGCCACGGGGAAGAGCACGGCGGAGAAGCGCAGCGACGCCGGCGTGAACTGCGGCGGCGCAAACACCTGTAGAACCACCTGCGCGGCGCTGCAGGGAAGGCGCAGCAGCAAGCGGCAGGCAGCGGCGCACTCCAGCTGCGCCTCGGAGACCACGCCGTTGACGACCAGCCCCGAGACGGTGACGCTCCGGCCGTCGGCGTTGTGGACGAATAGCAGCGCTGCGATGTCGCCGTGCCACTTGAGCCGCTGCGGACGGTCCAGCAGCGCGAGGCGGAAGAAGAGCGCGGCGGCCTGCGTCACGACGATGTCCCGATCGCGCTGCCAGGCATCTTCCTCCTGCGAGTAGGCGAAGGAGTAGGAGGCGGGCGGGCGGGTCACGTGCGTGGACAGGAAGGCGGTACGGTTGGGGGCTATATGCACCACCATGTCCCAGTCGGCGCCGCGCACGTGCAGCTCGCCCTCCTCTCTGGCCCTGACGGTGAGCACGCGGTCCTTCTCCAGACACACCGTCACGTTTTGCAGATGCAGCCATGCGGGGATCGCCACCACCAGCTCCGCCTCGTCGTAGATCGAAATCGTTGGGAGCGAGGGGGCGAAGGAGAGCAGCAGAGGCAGCATGGCGCCCTCGCAGACCTGCAGGGACAGGCGTGCCGGGAGAGAGCCGTCGGAGCCATAGGAGCCGTAGGAGCCGTAGGAGGCAAGCTGGGGGATGCCGAAGAGGATCTCGTTGGCAGGGTCGAAGAAGAGCCCGTAGTCCACGCGGAGGAGGCGCTCCGACGGCGCGAGGGCCTCGCGGTCGCCGAGCAGCAGCCAGTTGAAGCAGCGGCGATAGACGGGGAAGAAGAGCCCCGGCGTGAAGCGGTCGGCGTCGCCCCAGTGCGGGAGCGTGAGGAAGAAGGGCGTGACGGTGATGGACGTAGGGCTGTCGAAGAGCAGACGGTACTGGGCGGAGGGCTGCGTGTTGGGGAAGGAGAGGAGGCAGGAGGTGAGCGGAAGAGCGGCAACGTGGGCGGGGAAGGAGGCGAGGGCGACCCACTGCGTGCCGACGAGGTACGAGAGAGTGAAGGCGGGGTGGTCGGCGCAGGGTGCGAGCTGCAGCGCATTGAAGAAGACCAGCTCGTGGTGCAGCGAGGTGAAGAACAGCGTGTTCTCGAAGCGTGACGTCGCCAGCAGCGCCGAGCTGATCGCCACAGTGTTATCCAGCAGCGCTGCGTGGAGCAGAGGCGATTGGGTGACCGACTCCACGGAGAGGCGGTGCACGGGTCCGTCGAGCTGCACGGGCCGCAGCACGCGCAGGAAGGAGGAGGCGTGCGCGGGCGTGAAGAAGGGCTCGTCGTCCAGCCAGAGCGCCTGCACGGAGGCGGCCACGAACACATCCAGCAGTCCCGCGCCAGGAGCCGTCTCCAGCACGTACTCCGTGCGCACCGGTTTTGCCGGCTGTGCTGTACGCTGCTGACTGTACTGGTTGTACGGAACATCAACACGCTGCACATCGGTGAGGTGGAGGAGAAGTGAGGGCGCGAGCGCTGTCTCCACGATGACGTGGTCGCCCAGGAAGACGCGCGCCAAGCCCTCGGCGCCGTCCAGGTTCTCCAGCTCCACGCGGCGCAGCGCGGAGCAGAAGGAGCGAGAGAGCGTGCGGCTGCCACGGGCACTGTCGATGAAGAGCTCGCGCGACTCGGAGAAGTGGAGGAGGAAGCGCGCGTGGAGGAGGGGCAGGCGGTCCAGGCGCAGCACCAGCTTGTAGGCGTGGGCAGCGGGGCAGTCTAGGATGAGAGGGGAAGCAAAGGAGCACTGGCATGCCAGATGGAGAGCGGAATGGTGACGGGGCGCGGCACGCAGTGGTTCTCCTCCAGTACGGCGCTCTTGTGCGCGTACACGCCTCGGGTTAGGAAAGGACAGTGAGCCTACCGACGACCGAATACGTCCCGGACACGGGTCCCTGCACGCTGGTCACGACGCCCGTCACGCGGTTCACAGAGTAGGGAAGTGAGGCTATGTGTGATCACACTACACTTCCCTCACAGACTGCAGGCTGCGCGGCGTCCTGCACGAAGTGGTAGGAGTAGATGGAGGGCGTGGGCAGTTGGATGCGGGCCGCCTCCTTGCGGAAGAACACGAAGCTGCCGAAGTGCGGGCGCAACGTGTTGACGGCGACGAGGCGGAAGGGCGCGGGCTGCGGCAGCGTGCTCACGACGCGCAGCCGGGCGAAGGACTCGTCGGCGAGGAGACCGAAGAGCGCGAGCGAGGCGTTCTTCACCTCCACCACGTCCACGAAGTGCCACGCGCCCTCCTCGCCCGCTGTGAGGCTGCCCAGGATAGTGAACTGCTGTCGCGCGGGCACGGGCGCCGAGAAGAGCAGCCCGTTCACCCACTCCCGCCGACCTGGGAATACCACATCTACCTGCCTGCCTTCGGCACGGGAAGTGAAGGAGGCGTGGAGCGAGCGCAGAGAGGGACCGCTGCCGGCGCGCCAGAGAGGGATGAGGGTGAAGGGGGCGAGCTGCGCGTTGAGGATGTGAACTTCCTCGCGGAAGAGCGAGGGCGACAGGAATACGCTCTCGCCGTGCTGCAGACAGACGCGCGTGGCGCCCAACTGGAGGCAGCAGTCTGCAGATGAGTGCAGAAGCACGGTCTGGATGCTGTAGACGTCGCGCAGCTCCAGAGCGAGAGAGTACTGCCGACAATCGAGCAGGGAGTCTGCGACTACGGGTCAGGCGAAGCAGCGATGCGTGCAGTGATATTCGAATTTCGCAGGGGAAGAGGGGACAATAAAGGACTCCAAGAACAGAGATTGAAATGACACATCAACAAAGACAGACTGCTGACAACGATTCCTACGACTCACTCGCCGTAGCAACAACAGACTCGTGGAGAAAGGAAACAAATACATTGCGTTGTGAAACGCAATACACATACTGCTTGGCAGTTGTATTTCCACGGTTATCGTGCCTATCACAATAGATATACTGATCCTCACCGTCTGAAACGATGTAACCAAGGTTCCAGGAGAATGAGCAATGTGGACTGCCCTCCGAAGAACTGACATCCAAAACAAAGGCGTACTGTCCCTCCGGGCAGGAATAGGATATTACTACCGATGATTTGCAGTGCAACACACCCACCTCCGACAAAAAACAATGCAATGCAAAGCAGAGCAACAGGACGTTGTCTACAAGAAAGAATACCCATTTTGATGCAATGCAAGGATCGGACACAGCTTCTTTTCCAAAACACACTCCAGGAAAAGTGCCGATTTCGGTTGATTGCTGCCTTTCAGACTCTCCGTGTCGCTTCATGATTCGATGTATCCATCTGAGTCTCATCGCAAGGCAGCTCGGGAGACTCGCAATCGCGTCTCAATTCGTTCGAGAGTACAATGTGAAGCGAATCAACTTGGAAACGAACCCGGAGCTCTCCTTGCAGCAGTTTGTTCCCGGCGCGGCTGAGCAGTGGGACCCCATTCGAAACGGCACGCTCCAGCCCTCGGCCATCCCATACAACTACGATGGGTACGTGTGGTGGAAGTGTCCGCGAGGCGAGGATCACGTTTGGAGAACCAAGTGTCGCAAGAGGGTGGATAAGGAGAACAGGCGGCTTCTGCGTTGGCTACAGACGTGAGAAATGATGAATAGCGTGTCCGTTTTGCAGCAACAGACGCATCTCGATCACCAACAGTCTCCTCTCCTGCTTTCCCACACTGGCAGCCGAGTTCGACATAGTGGAGAATGGAGGGCTGCAGGCGAATAAAGTGCGCGATGGTTCTGCTGTTCATGGGTAGATTCTATACACAAGCAAGAAGCCATACGTTTGGAGGTGCAAATACAACCACCACTACCGGATGACCATTCAGCAGCGCGTGAAGTGCATGGAGAGTGGGTCTCGCCAGTGGGATTGATGGGCAGGCGGGGAACAGAGCTGCCCGTTCTGTCTAAGTGACCATGACGTGTCCACACGCCTGGTGGACGTGTATCCGGAGCTCTTCGAGGAGTCCTACAACTGGCTGAATTGCCCCTCGCTGTCTCCTCCCTCCATCGAGGACCCCGTGGCGACGGACCTGCCGGAGGACGTCTTCAACTCGATCAGCTACGAGGAGCTGTACTTCAGTCCCGAGAGCGACACAGCGCCTGCTCCTCCCGCGCCACGGGGCAGCAGCGTGTCGAGCGAGCTAAGCGACGTGGACTCCAGCATGCGGCAGAGCATCCGCAACCACATGCTGGAGTACCAGGTGTGGAAGGAGACGTTGGGGTATAAGGACACGCGGATCATTTGGTGGGTGTGCTCCGCCAACCCGAATCACGTGTGGCGAGAGAGCGTGGCCAGTCGAGTGCGGTCGCGTAGTGGAACCACCACCCTCTCATGCGTAGAATGTCCGTGCTGCAAGGAGGAACAGCGAAGCAGAAACAAGCAACGCATTATCGTGGAGCCCTCATCGGGCTACAGAGGGCGAGGAGGGAGCAGTAGCTATTACACGTTTATGTGATTTCATTTTGCATTGTTTTGCTCCACGCAAGCAAGGAGTGGAGCGATCCCCCAATCCCCCGGATTTGAACGAACGGGCTTCCAAATCCACTTTTAAGAACAACAGCATGGATCGCATCGTTGGAGACGATATTGCTTCCGGCATTCGCCAGGTCGTTCACCAGCTGCTCACTCTGGCTTCTGACCCCGATAGTCAGCAGATCATGGCCAAGCAGCCCGGTAGGCGGTGGTGCTGCGCGAGTGACTCCGTAGAGTTCATCAGCGGCCTCGTCAACTACATGTCGGACGACGATGAGGAAGTCCGTTTAATGGCGGCTCGCGCACTCGAGTTTTTGTCAACAAACCCGGCGAACAAGAGCATTCTGGTGAACCACCCGGGTTTGGTGGAAAAGATGGTTGGCGTGCCGTTTCGCTGTGAGAGGTAGAAGGGAATGGCCGACTCCGAAAACGAGCACGCAAGGGCGATTTCGCGCAGGACACTGTATAACGTCAAACAGTATTTGAACGAGGAGGATGCAGCCTTCGTGCAGAGCCATCCCAGCAACACTACGGAGGTTGTGAAGCAGCAGGAGACCGTGGTGAAGACGTACACCTTCACGGTTCGTGCGCCTCCTCTTCGTGAATCGTAGGTGGAGAATCTGGATAACAGCGCAATCAGTGACTCCCTGCAAAGCTCCATCATCCAGACGCCGGGAGTGACTTCTGTAACATTAGAAAAGGTGATGCTGCGGGTGCGGGGTCATGCGCAGCACAAGAAGAGAATCATTGTCACCATGAGGCAGATCGAGGGCGAGGACAAGGAAAAGGAGCTCAAGGACATCATCGAGTCGCTGCACTGTTGATCTGTGATGCGTAGTCGCGTCCTCGCCTCCCACTCCGTCTCTGCCGCCGCCATCGAGGATGTACGCGAGTGCGCATGTCTTCACCTGTAGAACTCCGGCTTTGTCGACGACATTTTCACAAACGAGGAGGAGGGAGACCAGGCGGTCGCTTGCTACGGTTTCAGCTCGATCGAGAGCCGTCTGGAGCAGAAGAAGAAGGAGAAGGAGCAGAAGCAGAAGAAGGAGAAGAAGGTGGATTCTCGCCGTGGGCGTGATGCATAGATTGGCTGGCTATTTGGCAAGGTGAGCAACGCGATGAGCAAGTGGTGGTAATGTGTTTTGTGTCTTGTTTGCTGAAAAGACCCGAACCTCCACACGATTCCTCTTTTCGCACGAGCCAGAGAGGTCCCAACACGCTCTCCATGCTTCGCAGAATCGATTGCATGGAATAGAGAGGTTTTTCATTCCCAGCAATCAACTCTGCCATGAACGGTCAGAAATCGGAGCGATTTTTCCTTCTTCCGTTCAACGGGTCACAAAGATGCCTCAATATGCTGTTTTCGCTTTCCTTTTAATTGTACATTTGTGTATGTGCTCAGATTTTGAATGAGGCATGTAGTTGACCTAGTCGAGTGCATCCAGTGTTCTACGACCAACGTAGTTGCACTCAAATATGTAGCCATCAGTCCCGTGACTTGCACAGATCTGTTACCCGGAACGCTCTCCGTAAAGCCCGATCTTCCGAGAGGGCTTCTTTTGAAGGATAGAGTGTTGCAGGGAATTGCATATGACGGGCAAGAGCCTCTTATCTACACAATCACATCATCAAACAAGCGCTCTCTTCCCTTCCTCTTAAGGCTTGGTGGTATGGCTCGCTGGACTTGCTGAATGCTAGTGATGGAAAGGCCTTCTTCTCTGACGATAGATCCCGCGGAGCTCGCCATTCCCCGGGGCGTTATTCTTATGGGCATTCATGTCCATTCAAACACCTTCATTTCTTTTCTGTCCATGTACCCGAAGCCGGAGGGTCTCGTCGTCGACTCGACCAAGATGATGATCGCCGGACAGTACACTGGCACCTGGATCGGGGTGCGCAACATCACGCTGAGGGCGTCCAACTCCTACGGCGTGGTGGAGTGCGTGATTCCGTTCGTGTTCACGGGTTCGCTTGCTTTTCCGCCTCCACCGTAGACATGAAGCGCAGCGGCCTGCAGTACTCCATCTTCACTCCCGTCTCCCCGGTGCTGCTGCCCGAGCTGCGGCGGACGACCAGTCCCGAGGACACCATGGCGCTGATGAAGTCCGGTGTGATGACGCAGGTGGACTGGAACGCCACGGACTTCCTCTCGCCACTCTACGTGGAGCTGCAGCGCTCGGACCTTAGCCAGCTGCTCATCGTCACTGGCTTCCTCAACGTCTGCGGTGACGGCTACTACGCCTTCCGGATGCGCGACGACCTCCCGCCGGAGCACGTGCCTTCCGCGTCGGCGCCTCACCACTAGACGAGCAACATGTACCGCGTGTACGTCGACCGCGTGCTGGTCTACGACTCCTGGAGCGTCTACCCGCGGCCCGTGTCCCCGCTGGCGCAGCACGCGCGGACCATCGACTTCGTCGACTGCGGGTACCGCTTCCTGCGCGTTGAGTTCTTCGCCATGAAGCCGCACTCCCGCAGCTTCCACCTCGAGTGGACCATGCCCGACGCTTTCGTCTTCCGCCCCGTCTCCGCCTCGCGGCTGATGCCGCCCGACTTCGCGCCTTTCTCCTACCCCGTCGCCGTCGACACGCTACCCCTCGGCGCGCCCATCTCCCTCGCGCCCATGCTCGACCCTGCCGTCGTCTCGCTGGACACGCCGCACGTGTTTTCCGCCGATCTCCCGCATGGCATCACGCTCAACCCCAACACCGGCGTGCTCTCGGGCTGCCTCCCGCAGAGCGGCCGGTCGCTGTCCATCGTCGTGACACTCACGCTCAGGAAGAGCACGCCGGTGGCCTTCACCACCTCGCTGCTCTTCCACCTCCTCCCCTGTTTGTTCACTCCACTCGCCTCACCCCCAGCCCCTGCGCTGCCCGCCTCGCTGGAGTACCGCTCGGGCGACCTCGTCGTCTCGGAGCTCTCCGTCAAGACGATGGACCTGCTCTACCTGCAGCCCACCGCCTTCCCGTTCACCGCCTTCCTCTTCTCCGTCCAGCCCGCGCTGCCGCCGGGTCTCGTGCTGGACCCCACCACCGGCATGATCGATGGCGCGTCCTTCGTGCCGTTGCCACGCACGCTGTTCACGGTGACGCTCAGCACGCCCTCCGCCGCTTGGAACTGCACGCTGGCGCTGGAGGTGAAGCGCATCACGGAGGTGACCTCCTTCTACGGGACGATCACGCGCGGCGAGCCCGTCTTCTTCCTCAACGAGGACGGCGCGGCGCCCGCCAACGACTGGCTGCAGGTGGTGGCGGACGAGCGCGGCGCCTTCATGCTGGAGGTGACGAAGACCATCTTCTGGCTGCGCGTCCCGCAGGGCACGTAGCTGCTTCTTTCCCGCTTCACCCGTAGCGAGTTCTCGCTGTTCCGCGAGGACGGCTCGCTCTTCGTGCGCAACGGCGTCTGGTTCTCCGACAACGTCTTCGTGCCTTACGGCAATGGCGAGGCCCACGGCTTCTCCGACAACGTCTTCGTGCCGAACGGCGAGGCCCACGGCTTTGAGAGCAGGCAAAACTGCACCACGCACACCGTCTTCTCCAAGAGCGGCCGGAAGCCCCTTGTGAGCGCCTCTCCCGCCGTGCAGCGCGTCGTGATCGGCGTCTCCATCACCCCAGTTCGCGTGCTCGTGCAGGGGAACCACGACTCCCTCCTGTTCGATCCGCCGCTGCCGGCCTCGCTGCAGACGCGCGAGTTCTCCGAGCGGCAGGAGGACCAGGTGGTGACGGGCTACCGTGTGGAGGGCGCCATGGAGGAGGCGGGCACTGTGGTGTTCAGTGTGAAGGCATGCAACGAGGAGGGCTGCGTGGAGACGGAGTTTACACTGGAGGTGGCGAGTGCGACTGTCCCGCGGGGATCACGCGTAGCGAAGGGAGAGAACGAGGAGTACTTCGGGATCGCGGACACGATCGAGAACACCGAGGAGTACTCCTACACCCTCGCGATGGACGAAGAGGTAGTATTCAAGCGCGGGGACTTCGCCTCGTCGTGGAACATCATCTCCATGCGCAGCCCGCTGCAGAGCACCTTCACCGTGCACATCTGCCGCGCGCGGAAGTGGGCCCTCGCTCTCGCGCTGACGCGTAGTCGCACGCTCGCGCAGGAGGAGTTCCGCCTGGAGATCCTGTACCAGCTGAGTCTGGTGGTGTTCTCCACCGTGTTCACCGCCAGCAGCGTGATCGACCTGTACCCCTGCCGCCGCGCCGCCTTCCGCCTCTCCAGCGTGGTGACGCCCGAGGACGCTTGGCGGTACTACGCGGGGCAGGACGCGCCGTACAACTGGCGCGACTCCGAGTACGACGACTCGGCGTGGAACGTGGGCCGCGGGCTCTTCTCGCTGCAGGGCAACGACGTGCTGTACCTGCGCAAGACGGTGAGAGTGGGTGTGGGTGTGGGGCGTGAGGCGCAGATCGACGAGTTCATCGACTACTCAGTGGTGCTGGCGAGCACGCTGGTGCGCGAGGGCGTGGTGGTGTACGTCAACAACGTGGAGATCACGCGGTACAACCTCGGCTTTGAACTGCATCCCACCAACAATGACGCAACTCACCTCACAAACAACCACACACACGATCTCTTCTCCAACAGCAACAACCACACACACGATCTCTTCTCCAACAGCAACAACCACACACACGAGCTCTACGCCGGCGCCTCGTACCTGTTCCACTACCCGCGGTACACGCCGGCGTCCTTCTCGCACCTGTACCTGCAGCAGGGCGTCAACGCCATCGCCGTGGAGATCCGCCGCCACCTCCTCTCCGAACCGCGCGTGCACTTCGCGCTGCAGCTGCTGCTTCTGTACACGGCGGAGTACCAGTACTCCTCCTCCTTCCCGCTCGTCTCCTCCTCCGTGAATGTGCGCGCGCCCCGTCCGGCTCACGCGTAGTGCGAGAACGCGTACTACCTGTTCAACAGCCCGTACTCCTCGGCCTCCACGTGGAACGCCACGGACGGCGACTTCATCCTGTACGAGCACGCGGGCTACAACTACCACCACATCAACGCGCTCTCTATCACACGCGGCGACGACTGCCTCCCGCGCGCGCTGGAGCTCTTCGGCGTGCTCATGTACTACGACGAGTACGGCACTGCGCGGGAAGCCTTCTTCTCCCTGCTGAACGCCACCGCGCTCGAGTGGGGCATGCAGACGACGCAGACGACGCAGACGACGCTGACGATCCCGCTGGCGTCGCTAAAGACGTCCTACCATGCGTTCATGCTGCGCGCACACAGTGGGCGAGGAGCGGTGGTGTGAGGCGTAGCGACGGCGGAGGAGAAGTGCTTCGTGATGAACCGGCTGCTGCTGTACTCGAACAGCAATGAGTTCTGCAAGACGAGCGGCGGCGACATGGTCAACGTCGGCGACGTGGCGCGGCTGGCGTGCAAGGACGGGCTGAGTGGCGTGGTGACGACGCGATGCGTGGAGGGCGAGAAGGGCGTGGAGTGGCAGGAGGAGGCACGCTACTGCAGCGACATGGCGGTGCGCGGCGGGCGCGGGCGCGTGCGGTTCGGCGTGGCGGTGAACGGCATCCGGTACGATCGCATCGACGAGGCGGAGAAGATGGTGGTGCCGGCGCTGGAGAGCCTGCTGCGACTGGGCGACGGGCAGCTGCGCGTGTACTACCTGTACTACCGCATCGACTCGGAGCCCTTCTGCTACGTGGAGCTGTATCTGGAGTGCGAGGCGAGCGCGTGGCACGCGCGGCAGATCCTGCGCAGTCTGCGGACACGGCAGAGCGAGATGGCGAAGCAGGTGGTGGCGGTGCTGAAGAAGGACGCGTTTGTGACGTTCCTGAAGGATGTGTACTATATGGACGATGTGCGATTGCTGCTGGTGGTGGCGATCGTGGTCGGAATTGCGATCGGCGTGACGACGGTCTGGTTCCTTGCCGTCCTCTCCTCGCGGAGACGGAAGGAGAAGGAGCTGAACGATTTGCTAATGCTTTGGCCTGTTTCCTGGAACAAACACGCCACTTACGAGCATATACTATGGCGATGATTCCACTAATGATTCCCCAAAGATAGCCGAAGAACAGTGAGGTGGCGAACAGCTGAATGAGGCCGATAATGACGATGCAGCAGTTGCAGCTTCCGTAATTCATGCAGCCACCGATCATCGTTCCAACGCCGGGCAGGAAGATGTTCAGGACCAGCATCACAATAGCCTCACCAACGCTCAGATCCGGAACTCCAGCGCAGCTACACACTCAGGGAGCGAAAACGGTACGCACGACATCGGAACTCCGCGGTTCATCTCCGGAGGGGGAGCCTGGAAGACAGCCTGCTGCGTCGCGCCCTGATAGTACTGGCTACCATCCTGGGGGTACACAACCTGCTGGGGCGAATACTGCGGCTGGGGCATAGCCTGAACGGGCTGGGGCATAGCCTGAACGGGCTGAGGCATAGCCTGAACGGGCTGAGGCATAGCCTGAACGGGCTGAGCAGCAGGAACAGGCTGAGGATAGGGATTGGCAGGCGCATCGGCGTAAACACCCTACTCCTTACGGCCGCACTCGTGAATGAACCTGGGCGTTCTTAGAAAGGTCAACTACTTGAGCAGGAACGGCAGGCTGGACGCTTCCATCAACAGGAGCAGGGACGCCAGTCGCGTTAGGAACGTTCTGAAGTTGATTCTCCCACAATGCGCTACATAAGGATTCATCAGCAATTAGATCGAAAGAACTTTTTTTAAACGGGGAGTGTACCGTATCTGGATGGGACACTAGTAACCTAGATTTTGGGGTTTTTTGATTCAAAAAATCTGCCTTGATCGCTCCACTGCGCTCATTAGCTGTAAAACTCTATACGATTCCTTTGCTTTTTTGCGATATGAAAGAT
>ERZ827156.2145-NODE-2145-length-21105-cov-5.533587_pt1 | contig 21105 bp, 34 predicted proteins | sample MGYA00519919_ERZ827156 | MGnify/ENA primary metagenome ERZ827156 (study PRJEB31778, sample SAMEA3449269) | human gut metagenome | biome: human gut; feature: human-associated habitat; material: faeces | place: United Kingdom | collected 2010/2012 ...
CGAGGATGGCCAGTTGGAGATGACGTGTTTGGACATGAATAAGGGGGAGATGCTGGAGTCGTCGATCTACAACGCGATGATGGTGGTGTAACTGCGTATTGTCTCTCTTTGTTAGAACAAACGATCATACTCATAATAGGTCCAAGCTATCTATGAAACAGGAATCCAAATCATGGTCGTAGTATCGCCTCTCACCCAAGTCCGCTCCATCCGATGTCTGGGAATACATCACGCCATCGCTATAGCCGAAAGACTCGTACGATGGGCTGTTCATGAACGAGTCACTCTGATAGTATGACGGATACAAGGGAAAAGAACCCTCATCTCTCCACGCAAAGGCCTCGTCACACTCCTCACCGACAGTGCTTTGATAGAAAGGGCCATTCATGGCAGGGGAATTGAACAGGCTCACATGGTCCATGGCTTCTCCTTGCGAAAGCCCCAGACAGGGGCTGTGCACAGAAGACTCCTTAGCACGCGCGGGACGAGACATCTTAGGCGCTGCATTCTTCTTTGCAGCATGATTCTTGGCTCCGCTGGCAGACTTCTTCTTTCCATGCTTCTTCATTTTCTTCAGGACGTTCTCCGTTCGCTGGCGAAACCGCTTCTCATTCTCATGATACCCCTTGTATCCCAGCGTTGTCATGATTTCGTGTACAACGGATATGTTGGTTTTGGAACAGCTGAACTTGCATAGCTGCATGAAATAGTCTATCAGCTTGGCTTCGATGACTCCGTAAACGCGGCGTTTACTTGACCGTTCGACGGAGGCTTCTTCCTGGATCCGTTTGAACTCCTTCCTAAGCAAGGCGTCCATTCCACTGAGGAGATTATCAGTTTTGTTTTCACTTGCCACTTCTTGACATAACGCGAGCACTCGGTCCAGTTTTAAATCGCTCATTGTGACAAGGGGACAGGATAATGGTTAAATGAGAAAGGCTGAGGTTGAATGAAACGCCCCATTCCTCTGTCACAAACCCGCCAAAAGCAGTTTCCACGAACAGGAAGATTACAAGTCCGTTATCTCTCATCTGAACTCCTTCCACACCCATACATACCATTAACGGAAGGAAAGGCTTTGGTCGAGGAATGGAACAGCACTGCCGGATATACAATACAATTTTCACATCAAGCAGCCTCTCACGTAACGAATGAATCAGAATTGCGTGGAAGCACGCCAAATCACGGAATAGCAGGAACAACGATCTATCGCGCCATTAGACCCCATGAATTCAACTCCATTCCAGTTACAGAGAAACACAGCCTCTAGTAGAACAGCCGCCGTCTCTGGCCCTTAATGCTGAAAAACGCCATGATACTGATAGATTGCCAAGTATAAGCACATCACCAGGATGCATTTGCAGACAATGATTGCAGTAGAATAAAAGAAAGTGCCTGTTGTGTTGTGGACTGGAAACACCTCCCCGACGAACGAGAATCAACGAACAGTGACATGTAAGGAAGGAGTACTTCAATGCAATACAGACTGTGAGCAACAGGAGCATCAGAAGGGAATGGTACGATTCTACTCTTGTATACAACAAACACATTCGCAAAAGGAAATGCAAAATAATAGTGCTATGCAAAGATGGAAGTATTCGGCGTAGGATGATCGTCTCTGAAGCGGCCTTCGTCATTTATCAACGACGTTTCAACAATGCTAATTGCCGGTACATTCGGTTCATTCCCATTTTCATAAGAGGAACCGAGTGGCTGCTCATTCACACCAAAGCGTCCATTATCATTGATTTCAAAATCAAATGGCAGGCTATTTTCATCACACGCATGGCGATATGGATACGGATCCGTTTGATGACAATTCTGAGAGTCTCCTCCAATCAGGGACTCTCTTTCATTGAAGTAAAGCGGTGGAGAATAGGGAGTCTCGTGTACGTGCTGATCCACACGATTCGCACTCTGTTTCTGGGAATCCACGGGATGCTGATTGGGCTCCTCATCTTCACACAATGAGTCAAACGCGGTATTATCCACTTCACTTGAGCTGACCGTGTTCGTAGCAGGACTTGGACAATCATTCGCAAATGGTAGTATCAGGGACGCCTCATTCTTGGGGGAATCAGGGTCACTTCCCCGATACTGTTCATTTTCCACCGGCATCAACGTAATCTCCTTCAGTTCATCACTCTTCTCCCGCTTACACTCCTTTATCACAGCGGGCACGCATCTTTGCGATTGTTGTTTCTTCTTTACCTGCTTTCTTCTATTTTTAGGCTTTCTCTTCTTCGTATTTGCTGCGCCCTTAACAACGGCTTTTCCAGATGAAGAACTCAAATCATCGTGTTTCATTGCTTTCAGTAGGTTTTCCTTTCTTTGGCGAAAACGATCGAAACGTTTGGTGTACTTTGGATAGCCAAGAGCACTCATGATCGCATTTGCAGCACGAATCACTTCACCGGAGTATTTCCCAGTGCATGTATCAATAAGATATATGACAAATACGTCTTCATGGTCCCCAAACGGTGTATGATTCAGTAGCGGTGTATTTTTCGCTTCTTCACACATGTCCTCGTAGTTCTCATTCAAGTAGTTGCAGGCAAGACAATAGTAATCGTCATTACAATTGCCCCCACATGCCTTCTTATACTCATTGCATCGGTTCAGCACCTCTTCCTTTGTCTCTACTTTCAAGGGAGACAACTGTGCTTCACAACCATCCATTTTAACGCTATTTTGGCGCAAATCAGAGAAAGGGAGTTTCATCGAGTGTCGTTACTGTTTCGTGCCCCTTGGCTAAAACAGGAAATACACACCCCACTGGGAAGTACAGGGAGGGAGCAGCCCGTTGAAGACAATAACTGTGTGGTGATGGGATGATCGTGAATTCCGGATAAAATGCAACAAACAAGCTTAATACTGAGTTTATAATAGAAGCAAAGACTCAGATAGACGGGAATCCAATAGGGGAATAGGATGAGAAGCAAATCGCATTCAGATTCTCTTGTTCAGCAGGAGTATTATCAGGCAGCACAAAGCCATTTCGGACAAACTTGTTAATCTGATAGTCTTCGTATGGGAATGGTGTCTCGGAATACATTAGATCCCGTTGCTGCTGCAGATAGGCTTCCCTATCTTCCCGTTCGACGTCCCCTTGTGAGTAGAAGGGATTGCCCATTTCGTAAGTACCAGTGAAATGAGCCACTGGTGAAGATGGAAAAGAGGGATTCTCTTCAATGAAAGAGAGCGTTCGAGGGGATTCTGAGACTGGGGCATTGAATTGACTCTCTGTAGGACCGAAAGCAGCAAAACCATCATATAATGTTGAAGGTTCAGTGAATATAGAAGAATACTGCGATTCTGCAGAGAGTATCGAGATGGATTCGTCTGGAGACTGCTTCGCTATGACAACGCTTCCTGGACCCGATGGAAGGAGTGCATCGTCTTCATTTACAATTTCAGCGCCCATTGTCTCCATAGGCATCATCGGCCCACTCCTACCATCTGGCTCCACTCGTTCACGCACCGGAGTGGATTCAAACCGCCTCTTCTTGGAGATGAGTAGTCTCATTTCGGCGTCAATCTTCTCAGGACACTTCTTCTCTCGCTGTTTGGTGTTCTCAATGTACTGACGGAATCGGTGACTATCCGGGTTGTAGCCAGCATAGCCAATCTCGGTAATGCACTCATTAACAATCTCTTTGCTATGGCCGCTCAGTCTTGATCCACATAGAAGCCAAAAGTACAAGAGCATCTTCCTTTCCAGGGTTGTGAAACAACGATGACCACAGGACCTGGGTCGTTTACCTTCCTCCTTCATAACCACCCAATTTTCGTTGATAAACTGAGTGACATCGGAAAGCATGGAGTACGCATTGTTGCAAGCGGCAAGCTCCTTGCATTTCTTTATTACACTGTCTATGGTAGAAGCCATTTGGAAACACAATCAATAAATGAGTGATTCTTCTTCTAACGAAGAGAATGACAGAAAACCCTCCCACTTTGTTCGTTTTTCAGTTATCTATTCCTTTCACGGTTATCTCACTTCCCATATCATACCAAAGTCAGTCTGCTTTCCGGACCCATCTTCTTTTAGCATTTTATGACACGTCTTCTTCTTGCCTTCCTTCACAATCAGCACCAACACACACTTATCACCCCTTGTACCCAATTCCTCCTCTCCACACTGGTACCGAGGAGCGCATATCCCCCATTTCTTTGTTAGCACTGTTTTCTCATTTAATCCAAACGAGAATGCAGAAGAAGATTATCGGTATCGACTGCGATGAGGTGCTCTGCCTGCTGATGAAGGACTTCATCCCCTACATGAGCAAGAAGCTCAACCTGGGCATGAAGTACGAGGATATGAAGGAGTACGACTTGAACAAGTACTTCCATCTCGACAAGAAGCCCGTAGTGTGATTCGGCTGTGATTCCGCGTAGAACTGGGATCTGTTCCTCGGTTACTGCAAAGAGCACCCCAAGCATGTTTGTGTGTCTCTCTCTATGTTGATGCGGTAGCTTGAAATGGTCCCCGGAGCGAGAGAGGCACTTCTCGCGCTAAGCACCAAGTATCGTCTTGTTCTGATCACGGGTCGTGTGGAGGTGCATCCGTGGACTGCTTCTGAGGCGTAGGCGATTTGGAAGGAATCGACCGAGTACTGGATCAACCACAACTTCCAGGGCGTGCCCATCGAGAAGCTGATCTACGCGAACGATCGGTATTGCGACAACACCATTTCGTAAGAGAGAGCGTTTTGTATCATCCCGTTAGCAAGGACCGTCCCGTGAAGAGCATTCTGTGTGAGGAAGAGCACATTTCCATTTTCATCGATGATCGCGAACGTTACGTTTACGAAGTGGCGTTGTCATCATCACATCACATCTAGTGCATGCCTGTGTGCGAGGAGTGCATCCTGTTTGGCGAGTACCCGTGGACCTATCACGGCATCAAGGATGAGCACGTCCACTACTGCAAGGACTGGGAGGCGGTACTGAAACTGTTGCTTTAGTGCGCGTTTGTTCCACAAACAGTCCACTCCTTTCCAGCCTTGAACTCGCGGAGAATCTTCTCCCACTTCTCGCCAATGGCGCGCAGCTCGTCCATCTTCAGCGTCGTCAGTTCCCTCTCCCGCATCAGCTGCTTGCCGCTCACCCACACGTCGGTCACCCTACGCGTCACCCACCGCCTCCACGCCCACTGGCTGCGTCCGCACGCGTACACCAGGTGCGACAGGATGTTCGACAGGGGCCACACCTCCACGCAGTCCATGTCCACCGCGATCACGTCCGCGCGCATGCCCGCCTGCACCGCGCCCAGCTTGCCCTCCAGCCCCAGCGCCTTCGCCGCGTTCACCGTGGCCATGGCCAGCACGGTGGAGGCGGAGCACGCCTGCGGGTCGTTGCTCGCCACCTTGCCCAGCAGCGCCGCGTTGCGCATCTCCATGAACATGTCCAGGTTGTTGTTCGAGCACGCCGAGTCCGTGCCCAGACACACGTTCACGCCCGCGTCCAGCATCTTCTGCACGGGGCAGATGCCCGACGCCAGCTTCAGGTTCGACGACGGGTTGTGCACCACCGCCGCCTCCGCGCGCGCCAGCAGCTCGATGTCCTTGTCCGTCACGTGCACGCAGTGCGCCAGCACCGAGTGATCCAACACCTTCTTCTCCCACAGGTTCTACGCCTCACGTCACCACCGCAACCCCACCTCGATGGGCGAGCACCGCGCCTCCGAGAGGTGGCGGCTGGAGCTGGGCGTGCCGCTGATGGAGTCCTTCAGCTCCGCCTCGCTCTCCTGCACGTGCATGTGGAACAGCACGCCGCTCTCGCGCGCCAGCTCCTTCGCCGCCACGATGTACTGCTCCGGCACCGTGTACGGCGCGTGCGGCGCGATGCCCCACATCAGCAGGTCGTTGTCGCGGCTGTGGCTGTTGAAGAACGCGCGATTCTTCTCCAGACACTCCACCGGACCCGCCGCCCAGCTCGTCGGGAATCCGAAGACGCCACAGCCGTGCACCGCACGGATGCCGATCGCCGAGGACGTGGCCGCCGCCTCGTCAATCGCGAAGTACATGTCGTTGTAGCAGGTGGTTCCGCTGCGGATCATCTCCGCACACGCCAGCTTCGTTCCCTAGGGTTTAATGGATGAACTCAGAGCTACATCGATCACGAACTCGGGACCGACGAACTTTGCCTCCGCCGGCCAGATGTCCTTCTCTATATTTAAGGGGAGCACTCAAAGAAGACGCAGCCAGTCGATCAGCTTCTTGTCGTCGCTGAAGGCCTTGAACAGGGACATGGCGGCGTGGGTGTGCATGTTGATCAGTCCGGGCATGACGACGTGGTGCAGCTTGTCGACCACCGTGTCCGACGTGTACTTTCCCTCCACCTCCTAGGAAATGAGTGCTGTGGGAATGCGGATCACCTTGGTGGGCAGGCAGTCGATAATCTCCTTTCCATCGATGATGACGGAGTAGAAGTCATAGACCGTGTCCTTGGGAATGACGGGAACAACCCATCTCGCGTTGATAATCAAACTCACCGTTCTCATGCTCGTAGTGCCAGTTTGCTCTGGGAACGGTCGAAACGCCGCAAGGTCAAACTCGCGAACAGACTATCCAATGTGCGCTCTGTTCATGCCTTGCTAGAACAAACAACATACTATAGGGGCGCTCTGCGGAGAGCAGTAGGTGTTGAGAACGATGGATGGGCTGTTTCCATGTGGTTTCAATACAGTAATGGATGCTACAGTGGATTATTTCGTCAATGTGGTTGTGGTGGAGTCGAACGCCATTATGCATCATGGCATGGAGGGTTCCATACTGAGTGCCTCAAAACAAGAATTCGCTATTTCTGGTTCAGTGAAGTCGTGAAGGAGGTACTTATCCGCCTTGTCGAGTCATGAAGTGGTTCACTGTGTCTTGTGTATTGCAACAAACAAATCGCAGAGAAACAAACTCTCCAATACTAGGCAGCCTTCTTTTGTTGACTCCATTGTTGCTCTTCTTGAGAGTCAAACGCCATCGTGCTGTTATTATGCGTCAGGCAACTGGAGCAGAAACTGAAGAGGTAATGAGAGAGATGGGAAGAATCTCGTACTCTCTCGACCTCAACTATGAGGACGCGACGACCCGTACTCTGGGTCCTGGCGAGCTTAGTGCTGTGAAGCATGCTTACTATAACTCTATCGCCCGCACCCATGCGGTGTACGGAAAGAAGGGCGGTAGTAGTGATTGCCGTTCCGGAGCTGGTGGTGCTGACTGAGGAGCAGCGGAAGTCCAAGTACTCCGAAATCTACCAGCTCGCCGAAGAACTGTGCCGCTCCACCGTCGTTTTGCCCGAGAAGGAGAAAGATCCAGGAGATGACGGAAGAACGTCTGCGGGAGAAGCTGGTGGAGGATTTCGATTACATCCAGGAGCACCGCAGAAAGGCGTTCTACCTCCCGCTGGATCAGCGCAGAACGCTTTTCAAGTACCTGGACCTGGTGACCGACGCTCTCCTACAGTATGCTGAAATTGAAGATGAGTGATTTGTTAGAGGAACTCGAATTGTGAGCAATGTAACACACAATCGTGATTCAATACATGAGAATAGCAACACGCTGATTCCGTTACGTGTTGCATCACATAAGAACAGAATAACAAGAATGATACACAGCAGGAAGTGAATTCATTCGCAAACAGGATTCGTCTCTTGCCGATAGCATATGCAGGTACATACGATGCATATCCTACAGCCTCGAAGAATCCAATGCACGATCTGGAAGATGATCGCGGAATGAGAAGCAGATAGTCCTTCTTTCCTTAAATAGCACACACAGCTCATAGGACACACGACTTGGACTTAGGGATCAGGCTCTTCAACGGACGTCCGGATTCAGCAGCAGCAGAATGAATGAGGGGTCGGTTGAAGTTGAGGACGATGGAAGGCAAATGGATCCGACCATAGTTTGAGAACAGTAAAGGTTTTTATGGCATTCTTGGGTGCCGTAAACCACAGCCACTCGTTTCTCCTACATATAGCTATATATTGGTGATGACGCACTTTCGTCTTTTCTCGACAAGGAGCCATTTGCGGATGGGTGTCTTGGGGTGAGATTTGCTAGTCATATCAAACAACATCCAGTGAGAGTAACGAAACAGGGAAACGTCGACCCCCTTTTCTGGAGGGTTGAACCAATACCCTCACAACAGCAAGAAAAACAGCTCTTTGAAACCGTTTCCTTTGCAGAATACCCATTCAGGAAGTCAGGGACGACGACTCTCATACAAAGGGGCGTGGATGATCAGATCGGCGTTTTGGAAGGAGATGGGAAACAAACACAGCGTATCATATAGCTAATAGGGCAGCTGCATGATGCTGGCTTTGTTCTTTGCAATCTCAATGCGATCGGTGTAGACGATCCCCCGTTCATCCAGTGTCTTCTTCAATGCACTCTCTTCTATCCGAAGAAGACCCTAGCGATAACAGCACTCCTGCTTCTTTACAGCGAGCTGATTCACGGAGATGGAGGGAAGCGTGGCGCTGAGATACAGCTTCAGCAACCGATTGCGAACAACCGTCACCATGGACTCCATGAGCTCCTTCGTCCCCTTCGGAGCGGCCTCGTACAGAACCATGAAATAGGGGTAGTTGGATGTGCGGTACGCTTCTACCACCTACACGTGACTGGAGGCGACAGGTGCCACGAGAAGAGCGTGGTGAATGAGGGGCTCCGACAGAACGGCTTGGGCCTGCTGGATGTGGCGGTGGATCTCCACGACGTTGTTCTGCGTGTGAGGAGGAGGAGGAGAAGCAACGGTGACCACGTCATACACGATGTGATACGCGAGGAAGCGAATCTGCCGCTTGCTGGGAATGGTGGTGTAGAGCGAGCCGAGCATGGATTGGCACTACTTATCAGTGCGATGCGCGATTCGGGACTTGGTTGAACTCGTTCAGATTCTGTGCCTTCAGCGCAATCTTCGCATTGTACTCGTAGACCTCCACGGTGAATTCGTTTGAAATGCCTTGGACGACGAGATCTTGACGAATCGCCTTCAACTGGTCGAGAACATAACTACCCGTCAATTTCCAACCCCTGTTCGACTTCGAGTCCTTTGTTTCTTTCCAGATCGTCTTCAATCGCAGAAACGCCTTCTTCAGGACGTCTTCTGGCCGGATATCGTTTTCATTGGGAGCTGTTGTGAGTCGGAAGTAGGCCTTCTCCAGATTCGTGCATTTGCCAACAATGGGTTGATTCGGGTTATGATGCACTGGAGCTGCAGTCGTCGCCTCGGGTACAGCAAAACGCATTCTGCGTCTCTGCAGCTCTGCATTTGTCGACTCTTCTTTGTTTGTGGTGATGATGGAATTGGTTCCTGAATGGGAGTGCCATTTCTATTCTATGAGTTGCCAGTGCATCAACTACTATCGTAGAGGACGTTGAGGTGTCTCCACTTCCATTCGAGCTCTTCCCCTTGTCTTTTGGTTTCATGATTCTTGTTTCTCTCTGTACACTATCAACTACACATGAAAAACGCTCGTTGGTTCCCACTTGGATGAGCCTCCTTCTTTGCTTTTGAATTTCGTTCTGCACTCTTCTTATTCGAGTTCATACACAGCGCTCCTCTTCTTTTGCAATTCTCCAGACACAAAGAGAGCTACATCGTTAGAGGCATGCCGCTTCTCCTACCCACTTCGGGTTGGATGGACGAGATGATTCCCTTTTCTTCAAAGACAATCATGAACCACCAGAGTGTTCAGTGGTTCCTTGATCATCACACAGACTCAGAAAGACGTTTTTCAAGCGATGCATCGGATGGATAAGGTGTGCAACAGCGTGTTCAAGTAGAGGATGGATAGCCGCCGTGAGGGGAATAGGTATACTTCTATATTGCTGAACACCGTGTGTAAGGGGGATCTTCACGTAACGGATTGCGTAGTGCACTTCACACAGGCAGTTCAAAGGTGTTACACTAGACACCAGCTTGATCGCGTAGTGTCGTGATTCCATCGATGGAAAGGATGCTTGCCAGTGCCAGCAGTGATGAGCAGAGTATGTACAAGCCGTTCTGTACTACGGATGCACCCAAGAACATGAGCAGCGACTATGGCTTTGAAACGCTGCACACCAAGTGCAAGGACAAGAACTTCCTTCTCTTCTTCACGTGCCATTTCTTTGATTTGGTGAAGTCCTTCCCCAAGGAATTGCTCCCCGAATGGATCAATCACCCCACGGTATTCTCCTCACTCTCTTTTCTAAGACATAGGAAATCGAATCCATGCGTCATTTCGGTGATATGCGTGAGGGACACTCGGACGAGGAATCGAAGAATGTGCTGAGAATTCTGCTGCAGTACTCTCTCTACCCGTCCATTGCGCCCTATCTCATTCCTGAGAAGCGCACGATCTTTCTCGATTTCGACGGTACGCTCACGGTGAGGGACACGTGCGTAAGAGACTCTGTCTGTGCTTACTCCAAGGATGTGGGACTGCGCGGAAACGAGCTCTTCTTCAAGGACTCTCTCGATCGTCAGGCGCTGTACCAGGAGCTTCTCGCGGCGTACAAGTCAACTTACCAGGGCCAGTTCGACGCGCTGCTACAGAACGACACGCTCTCCGGCTTCCTCAAGGGCTACGACGCCATTGACTACGATTGCCTGAAGCCGTGCGAGGACAGCGGGCTGTTCAAGGGACTGCGCCGCTACGCCGTGGGACTCACCGGGAGACTGGTCGACCTGGCGGAGAACGCGCCGTACTTTTTGCAGCACGAGCGGGCGCGGTCGCTGTATGTCGTCTCGCAGTCGTGGTACAACGACATGATCGTGAACTGCCTGTGCGACAGCGTGTGGCACGGCGCGCTCAACGTGCTCCCGGGCCACGTGTTCTCCTCTTCGCTGGTGTACGACGCGCAGGGCGTGGCGACGGGCGCGCTGGACAAGCGCTGCGGCGGGTGCGAGCACAAGCGCGAGGTGATGAGGGCGATCGGCGGCGAGGGCGTGCGGGTCATGATCGGCGACTCGCTGGGGGACCTGAGCTGTCTGCTGGAGGCGGACATCGGCGTGGTGATGCACCCGTCCGCCACCTTCAGGCGTGTGTGCGCGCAGTACGGCGTGGCGCTGAAGGACTTGATGCAGTACAATGCGAAGGAGGATTTGATGCAGTACAATGGGAAGGAGGACTTGATGCAGTACAATGCGAAGGAAAGAGTACAGCACAGTGAGAAGGCGGAGAAGGTGCTGTACGTGTGCGAGGACTGGAGCGAGGTGAGTGCCGTGCTGAGCTGGCCGCGCATGATGTGCGATGCGTGGAGTGTGGAGCCGGCGCTGAAGGCGGACGTGTGCTCGGAGGAGGCGTGCCGGCTGATGGCGCTGACGAACGAGCACCTGAACCAGGTGGGCGGAGAGGAGATGGAGGAGGCGATTGGCGAGGCCATCGAGGGCGGGGCCACCATGATTCAAATCCGCGACAAGACGGAGGATTTCGGTGCGCACGAGAACTGCGAGTGAAGCATAGACCGCATGGTGGCGCACGCGAACGAGCTGAAGAAGATGCTGCGGAAGCACGGCGTGCCGCTGATCATCAACGACCGCGTGGACGTCGCGATGGTGGTGGGGGCTGTCTTCCTCTTTCACTCTAGTCCGACGCCGACGGCGTGCACATTGGGCAGAACGACATGGACGTGCGCACCTGCCGCAAGCTGCTCGGCCCGCACAAGATCGTCGGCGTGTCGGCGCAGACGGCGGAGCAGGCGGTGCTGGCGGAGCAGAACGGCGCGAGCTACCTTGGCTCGGGCGCCGTGTTCCCCACCATGTGAGCGTGGGTGGGTGTTGTGACGAGTAGCTCCAAGGACGATGCGGACGTGATCGGTTTGGACGGGCTGGCGAGCGTGTGCCGATCGGTGAAGATTCCCGTGGTTTCCATCGGCGGGGTCAATGCGAAGAATGCCGCCTCCACGGTGGAAGCCGGCGTGTCCGGCATCGCCGTGATTAGTGCTATTTTCAGTCACTCGAATGTCCGTGCGGCGACGCGGGAGCTGCGCGCCGTGGTGGACGATGCATGTGCAAAGCGCTGCACTGAACAGGATCGTGCTTAGTCACATCTCCGCTGTTTGCAACAAACACTCGAACTGTTTCCCTTCCGCTCCCAGCGCTCCTTCCGGTTGAATCTACGATGGGAGGAAGGCGACGCACATACTTCCAGTTTAGCATCGGAGCAGGACTCTCTGTCTTCTACGGGTAAAAAGGGCAAGAACGGTCACTTCCTTTTTCAACTCGAACTGGGTCTTCTTCTCAGCGCTCTTCAACACCTGGTTCAGGTGGATATCCGCAATCTGCTTGTTTAGCCGGTCAGCGAGATGATAGTCCTTCTTAGCTATGGCTTCCGTCATCTTCTTCTCCAGCTGAACCTACGTATCACGCTTGAAATGTTTGGAGGACTTCCAGCGAGGTTGTCGGGAACTGCTCATTCATGTTGATGTGCTTTGCAAATATCCGTAGCCGCTTCCTCTTCTCATCCTCCTGCTTTTCAATGGCGTAGCACACACTCACCTTTGTATCCACCTCTTCCGTTCCTTCCTCCTTCTCGTTGCTGTTTCCCCCCTCTGTCCATTACGTTTGCATCACAATCCTACTGGCTTCTTCGATGGCCTTCAGCACCTTTCGCTCCACCGACTTGCGCAATCTCTCTACTCGCTTTCCACTCATTGCCTTCACGTTTCGGTTGTGTCGTTCGCGCATACTCTGGAGCCACTGAAGATCGTCCTTCCGACTCCCGGGCTCCTCCGTAGGGTCTCCCTCCATTGCCTGTGATCGAACAAGAACGAGAGACAAAAAGTACAACACTACGCTAATTCTTTTCTTCCCTGTTGACGATCCTCCAGCTCCCGTCAATCATTTCCTTCCACAAGTCCACCTGATCCACCCCGTGGCTGACCGCAAGCAGATTGCCCGTGATGCTCCAGCTGACGCGCCACACCGGATCTGTATACGTCTGCTTGTGGCACGTAGTCCACGCGTCACCGTTCTTCTGGCTCCAGATGCACAACTGGCAATCCTACGCATCACATCGCAGCCCTTCTCCCACACGACCACAGGAGGCGATCATGTTGACCGGGAAGCCGATGAAGGGGCACCAGCTCACATCACGCACGCGGTCCGAGTGACCACGCAGCTTCGACTCCACCTCCCAGGGGTTCACGGGCGAGCTGAGACACCTACAGGTTATGGAAGGGAAACGGAAAGACTTCAGGACATGGACACAGCTGTCTCCAGCGCCCACCGCCACACGGAGAATGATCACTCCCTCGGATGCGGTGGGGCGGTAGGGACACCACGACACGGAGGAGCAGCCGCTGCGGCAGACTAACACCGACTGGCTCTTCCACTCCGTTTCGTCTGCGTTTCAAAGAAGGAGGAATCCCTACTGGCAAGGTAGTGGATCGACATAGATCCGTCGCTAGAGACAGCGGCGAGGCAGAGACCGTACTCGTAGGGAGCCCACGCAACACCGTTCACTACATCTCACTCGCCCTCTTCTTTCCAACCCGATGCTTTGTGTCCCGAATATACATAGACGGTGCTATACGATTTGTCCTTGTCGATGCTGAATATCTTCACCGTTCCGTCATAGCTGCAGGAAGCCAGCAACGAGCCAAACTTGGGATGGCTCCAGGCAACTCTCCACACGGGACCCGAGTGTCTGCACTTCATCCTCCCCAATAACGCGTACTCTGTGATTTCGCACGCCAGATCCGAACTCCCGTTCTCAATACTGTAAATGCGAATGATATTGTCGGAAGAGCAGGTGGCCAACAGCTTTCCGTAGTAATCGAGCTGCGCGTCATGCTATATGTAACGAATCATATATTGGTTCCAACAATCATGCCTCCATGCTGCGTGTCGATTGTGATCGTGTCCTTGCTCATGAGTGAAGAAAGAGATGATTCCATGATCGGCTCGTATCCGCTTTATCGGATTTGTGGCAGTCCGATGTGTTTGCTAATGCATTCAAATCCCTGATCCACTGTGTTTCACTTCCATCGACTCTCCGTTCTTGCCATTACTCTTTCCGTTGCCTAATTGAGATAGGGTGATGCAAGGAAACTGCTTTCCGCATTGCTTCCCAGGAATGCCAAAATCGGGTCGAAAACGGCAGTCCCTTTTCGCTCCATTTTCAAAGCGACAGCAATGCAGTTCAATCTGGAAGGATTGGATATCTTGTTTCCGTAATTATCCCTACTGCTGTGATGATCGTAGATACAGTAGCATCTATCCAGAGCAATATGAGTACATGTTGGAGCTGAAGCAATTATTTGAAACCAACGAGCAAAAGGGCCATGCGCTGATTGAAATGCCCACCGGAACGGGCAAAACGGTGTGCATCTTTTCCGTCTACTTGGCTGCCAAATTCGTCAATCCCAGAATGGGTCGGCAATGGGGTGGAGATTTTGATGCGCAGGAAAGCTGGTGTATTGCACTCGTACCATTGCCGAATTGAACCAATGCATGGAGGAATTGAAGCGCGTTGTTGCCTACCGCCGCAGTGTGCTGGAAGGTCGCTATGTGCCGGTTTACGGTGTGTGCTTGAGCAGTCGCCGCAACCTGTGCATTCACAGCGCAATCGATGTGAAGAACGCGGAAGTGACGGTAGACATATCCACATCTTAAACGGTTCTAGTCCTTTACCGCAGGATGCCTGCCATAGCAAGATTCGCAACACGGAGCGGCGAGCAAACGATCCAACTACCTCCTTCGATATCGAGGACATCTGCACATTCTACGAGGGCTACAAGGCGTCGGCGAAGGATCTCCAGATTCCCTTCGAGATGTCGCTGCTCTCTCCCTCCCTCACACACAGCTACACGCTGGACGATCTCTGCCAGTACGGGAAGCAGCACGGCACCTGCCCGTACTACCTGGCGCGCGAGAGCCTGAGCCTCGCCACGGTCATCGTCTTCAACTACCAGGTACTTGCCACGGGGGCGTGTGACGTGCAGTACGTGCTGGACCCGCACATCAGCAACTACATCCTGCCGTACCTGAACAACAGCAACAACATCATCCTCTTCGATGAGGGTCACAACATCGACAACATCCTCTGCGAGAACCACAGCATCACGCTGTCCCTCGGCGAGCTCGAGGACGCCGACCGCCGCCTCACCAAGTGCCCTCGCCGCTGGCTCTTACCCGCAGGATGTCCGAAACGCTGCAGGCCTGCCAGGACGCGCAGCGGCAGCAAGTGGAGAACGCCTTCTTCACGCTGCAGGAACAGCTCTCCGAGAAGGACCTTCGTGACAACACTCCTATTGCCTGACGCGTAGTGAGCGAGGAGGACAGCCCGCCGGTGCTGGCCACCACGGACCGCGGCATGATTCAGCGAGTGGTGAGGACTGGGAGACGCGTTCAGCGTAGATCGAGGGACCTTACATGAAGGCGGGGAGTTTCATTCCGTTGCTGAAGCTGGTGGTGAGAAAGATGAAGGAGTGGACGGTGAAGAAGACTGCCGAGGGATACTCCATGAACGAAAAACGGCTCGATTTTTACAATGTCCGAATTCGGGGGGATTTTGAGGATAGGACTGTGTGGTGGACTCCGACACGCTGCGCATGTTTTACGCGCGGTTCAAGTCTCTCGTCTCCATCTTCCAGCAAATCAACTCCTCCTTCTCCTTCGAGAAGTGCTTCTCTGCACGTCCAGTGATCCCTAGCATGGCCTCTCTCTCCAAGGTCATCGACTACTGCACGCTCGTGGGCCTGTACGACCACGGCTTCTACACGCTGGTGGAGCCGCCCTTTCTCTCCAGCCCCAAGCAGGGCGCCGGCTTCTTGTCCTCGCAGTCCGTCCTCAAACTGCTCTGCTGCGACCCTGGTCTGGTGATGAAGCCTATCTTCACCCTCTTCAAGCACGTCATCATCACGAGCGGTACCCGCGGGGATCCTCCCTCATCCGCAGGCACGCTGTCGCCGCTGGATTTCTTCCCGAAGCTGCTTCAATATCCCTTTTTGGTGAAGCGGCGGATCTGCATTGATCCCAACACGCACATCTGCCCCGTGGTGGTCAGTCGCGGAAACGACCAGGTGTGCGATGGCGGAAGTCGTGAGGATTTAGGGCAGGATGACGGTGGAGAATGCGAAGGAGGTGAAGGTGACGGCGCAGCCGAAGACGGAGAGCGTAAAGGACGTGCCGCTATCGAGCAAGTACACGCTGCGCAGCAACCGCGTGGTGGCGGTGACGTACGGTGGGAGAGGAAGCCGGGATTGACGATTAGGCAACTTGCTGGTGGAGCTGGCGCAGATCGTGCCAGACGGAATCATCTGCTTCTTTACGAGCTATTCGCACCTGGAACTGTTCCTCTGCGAGTGGGACGAGCATGGAATTCTCCGAGACCTCTTCAACTTCAAGCTGTTGTTCATCGAGAGTCGGGACGTCAACGAGAGCAACTTGGCGGTGTACAACTACAAGAAGGCGTGCGATCAGGGAAAGGGCGCCATTCTGCTCTGTGTGGTCAGGGGGCATATTTCGGAAGGTGTCCACTTCAACGACCATTACGGTCGCTGCTGCGTGTTGATGGGAGTTCCCTTCCTGTGGGTGGAATGGACGAATGTGACGCATAGGAACTCCCAGTCCAAGGAATTGAAGATAAAGCTGGAATACTTGCGAAACGAGTATGACATCGACGAAAACGAGTACTACGTGTACGATGCGATTCGGCAAGTCGGATCACGCTTGCTTCCTCACGGATAGAGTGCGCAGTGCGTGGGACGAACCATTCGAAATAAAAACGACTACTCCTTCGTGGTGTTCGCCGATCAGCGGTACGATCGCTCGGACAACAGCGGCAAGCTGCCCATGTGGATAGAACAGGTGGCGGATGCAATTGTGGATCACAGCTAGCAACTCCAGCCCGCGCATCACAACTTGTCGGTGGAAATGGCGGTCACAACGGGACGGTTGTTTTTCAAGAAGATGGCGCAGAACTCTCCCGAAACCACGCCGCGGGTGCTGACGGCCGAGCAGATCCCCGAGTATGAGTTTAACCGCGGGACTTGACTTGTTTGTTTTACAAACACGTTCTAAAACACGTTACTTCCTGTTAAAGTTACCCCGCTTCCCCTTCCCGTTCTTCTTCAGATACGCCTCGCGATCCTTCTTGTTCATCTGCTTCACCTTGTTCTTCTCCTTCTCCTTCAGATCCTTCCGCACCTGGTCTCTCGTCTTCAGCTCGTTGCGCGGGGCACGCTCGCCCTTCTGCTTCCCATTCCGTCTACCCCTCACTTCCCCCCGTTTTCCCCACCCTCGTCTCCCGCCGCGGTAGTCCGGCTTCTCCTCGCCGATGGCCTGCTCGCCCACCTTGTGGTTCTTCTTCCACTGCTCGTACAGCTCGCCGCGCTTCACCTTCGAGTGCCCCTTCACCAGCTGCCCGCTCTCGTTCCGGATGTGCGCGTTGTCCCGCAGCTCGCCCACCGTACCCGTCACGTACCGCTTGCGCTTGTTGTCCCAGCGCGTGATGCGCTGCTTCTGCGTGATGCTCTGCGCCTCGTCCGGCACCAGCTCGAACAGCGCGTTGTTCACCGACGCCGTCAGCCGCGACACGTCGTCCTGCTGCACGTTCAAGAACTCCTCGTTGTCGCGCGTCATCGGCATCACCGGGTTGATGTAATGCGTCTCGTCACGATAGCTCTTCTATCCCTCAACCCATCACCACAACCGCACCTCCTCCACCGGTGCCGCCACGTTCTGGACGAGGTCCTTGACGCAGACGGGCTTGCCCGACTGCTTCAGCAGCGCGCGCATCTTCTTCGAGATGTGTGGCTTGCCCAGCTCTTTCTTCTCCGCCCGCACCACGTGCTGCTCCGCCTCGCCGTCCTGCTCGTGCGCGTTCAGGTACGCCTCGCGCGCCTTCTTCTCTTCTACGCCTCACGCGCCCGCGCCACGCCCACCCTCCTGCTTCGCCTCCTCCTTGGTACGCTCGATGGACCACTGGTGCATCTTGCGCTTGCGCACCATCACCTCGCTGCTCTTCTTCCCGCGCTCCACCTCCCACACCGTGCTCGTCGGCCGGTACCCATGGATGTCCTCGCGCACGCGCTCCACCACCTTCTGTTCCGACGTGATGTGGTTCAGCAGCAGCGGGTGAATCACGTTCAGCTTCACGCTGCCCGCGCGCCGGATGCTCGACTTGCTCGCCTTCGGCCGCGTCTTCTGGTATAGCTCCGATCTACGCTTCAGCCGCCCGCGCCGCGCCCACGCGTTCTCCGCCGCCTGCAGCATCTGCTCCAGCTCCACATTAGCCGCCACCTGCCGCTCCACCGACCGCACCTCCTCGTCCAGCAGCGACGGTGGGAAGCACCCGTAGTGCACCGTGGCGGGCGTCAGGTCCGTCCAGTCGTAGCCCGCGTCGCTGCTCTGCACCGGCTGGCACAGGTACAGCATGATGTCCAGGAAGTACGGCACTTCCGCCGCCGTCAGCTACGCCTCATTCCCGCGGGGGACGCCCACGAACACGCAGGTGGCGCCGTCCTTGCCGCCGCGCGCCGTGCGGCCCGTGCGGTGGACGAACAGCTTCGGCGAGGAGGGGCAGTCGAAGTGGATGACGGTGTTCACTGCGGGGATGTCGAGGCCGCGGGCGGCGACGTCGGTGACCACGAGCACGGGCACGCGGTTGTTCTGGAACTGCGAGAGGTTCATCTTGCGGTTGGTGGTCTACGGGAAAGAAACAGGATGAGGCGCACCTCCATGGTGCCGTAGATGGACTTGGCGGCGATGCCGTTCTGGGTCAGGAGCGTCTGGGCGTGAGGAGGAGGCGAAGGGCGTACGGAGAGGAGTTCGGCGTGGTAACGCGTGGAGACGAAGATGAGCGTGCCCTTGGGGTCGGGGATGATCTCGCGCAGTAGGTAGATGAGTGCCGCGATCTTCTCGTTCTACCTGTCAGCGATGGACATGACATGGACTTCGCGCGTGATGAAGAACGTGCTGCACAGATTCGGAGACAGCTTGTTGTCCGTGTCCAGACGCACCATCTCCGGGTCGCGCAGGCCCGCGCGGGAGAATTCCAGCAGCATGGCCGGCAGCGTGGCGGAGATCAGCATGGACTGGCGGTTTCCGGGGAGCTTCCGGCAAATCTCGTTCAGCTGCGCGGAGAAGCCCAGCTCGAACAGCTGATCGGCCTCATCGTAGCAAATGTGACCGTTAAGAAGCCACCAAAAGTCGAATCAAATAGGATATGAACTGCACGTTGTTCAGGTTGAAATCAGGCACTTCCAGGAGGAGATGCATCAAACGACCCGGTGTGGCGAATATGATATCGGGGTTCTTCTGCAGCATCTCGAACTGCGTCTCGATCGACTCACCTCCGACGATAATGCACGAATGGAGCGTTGTGAAGTGCGACAGCTTCTGGCACACGCGGTACGACTGATATGCCAGTTCGCGGGTGGGAGACAGCACGATACCTCGCACGCTCAGTGTGCTCTTCCGCTCCTTCAGCTTTTCGATCATGGGAATGATGAACGCCGCCGTCTTACCGCTTCCTAGCTAATCAGATGGTGAAACTGTGCTTCTTACCGGTTCTCGCCATAGCCACCACATCCTTTCCCGTCAATGCGATGGGAATGGTCGCTCTCTGGATGGGAGTGGGCAGCTTGAATCCCAGACGGAGAATGCCGGAGAGAACCGGTTTGCTAAGACCCATCTTCTGGAAGGAACCACTCTTCTTCGCACCTGATTTGTCTCCTCTAATGAATGAGTTGTATGGGAGAAGAACGCACTTTGCTCCCGAAGTGGGATTGCTCAACTCGTTGATCGCGTCCTCGTCAAAATCGTGGTCAGCAATATCTTCTAATTCTTTCTCCATAAGTGGGGGGAGAGAATGTGGAAGCAAACAGAATAATGGCTTGACAAACAAACCATGCTTACAAAATACGAACTAATCCATATCTTCCACATTGTGCATAGCGGCAGTCATGAAGCCCATCACCTTCTTGAGGTTCTGATTCTTGGCACTGCACTTGCAGGAATACACCTTACACGGAGCGCTGTCACTGAACGTGAATGTCTATCCATCACGAGTGCCTGCATTACCCACTTCATTGCCAGCGAGAAGAGCGGACGCCTTCTCACCATCTGTATTACGATGGTTGTTCACAACATCCGATCTACACCTTCATTCCAACATCCAACACTCACACTGCATTCTCGATATCCTGGAGCACCTTCTTGTGATCCGCGCACTCTGGCAGATCGGACTTGTTCACCGCAATCATAATAGGGCAGGGGTTATCCACGTACAGCTCATTCGTCAGAATGTAGTACAGATATCTGTGCGTGATTCTATTCATCACAGACTCACTCGCCGCATTCTTTCGCGTCGTAGTGAGTACCATCCACCATAAACACGATTCCTTCCGCGCTGGAGAAGTACTGGTCCAGCTCCCTACACATGAGAAGAGAGCATGAGGATCACGGTCTCATATCGGCTTTTCCAGGGAAGTCAATCAGCTTGCCTCTGACCTTTCGCGCCTTCTTCTCTTGCTCCTTCTTCGTATAGGCTTCGCACACGAAGGAGGCCGCATTCACCTTCGTAGAACTCACAGTTTCCGCATTTCCCTGTCCAGTAGCCTTTTCGTCATCCAATACGACTACTGCATACGGCATAGAACATGACTGTCTTTCCGCTACCGCTTGGGCCGAGAAGGAGAATGGAATCGCCATGGATCGTAAGCGCTCTTCGGCTCTTTGTTTTGTAGAATACACGCCCTAAACAATCATTTCCAATGGAATTCTTCGACAAGCAATCAGTCCCACAACAATCAGGTAAGAAAGGGACAGAACGAGCATGAGAACAATGCCAAAAGCCTTACGCTACCCCGTGATCACCCAGAATAGAGTCGTACGTCGGAGATATGAAACCACGATGCAAACTTGAAAACCAAGTAATAGAACCATGTGGCAGCCCAGGACGTCAGTCCCTGATTCTGTAGCTCGATGTCAGACATTTCGTATCAATCCGGAAAAAAGAATGATGTACAGAAGATATCCATCCGTACGTGCAAATATGTACGGAGGGGAGAATCAGATTATTGTCGTTCCGTTTCCGGAGCAACCCTCCCATTGGAAAACAAACACCCCCCATCTAAAAGATGTCCATTCAAATGCGCAACACTCAGTTCT
>ERZ827156.2146-NODE-2146-length-21095-cov-3.408603_pt1 | contig 21095 bp, 18 predicted proteins | sample MGYA00519919_ERZ827156 | MGnify/ENA primary metagenome ERZ827156 (study PRJEB31778, sample SAMEA3449269) | human gut metagenome | biome: human gut; feature: human-associated habitat; material: faeces | place: United Kingdom | collected 2010/2012 ...
GATGTTGAAGATGACACAATAAAATTAACACTTCAAAACAAATATAAAAAGATGAACAATACACAAATGTTGGATTTAGCAATAGAAAAAATGTATGAATCAATAGCCAAGGTTGAAATAGAAAGAGCTATGGAAAAAACAAGAATAATGTTAGGATTTGCTCCTGAAGATTATAAAATAGAAAAATTAAAAAATGATTTTGGAAAATGCGATGGTAAAAATATTATAATAGATCCAACAGTTGTAATGTATAAAAGAGAGATAATTGATTATATAGTTTTACATCAATATTGTCATTTAAAATATAAAACACATGTAAAGGGTTTTTATAAAATGTTAGAAAAGTATTGTCCAAATTATGAAAAATACGAAAAAGTCTTGAATTTTTAAATTATACTGTTATAATATAAAAGGTATATAATTTATCTTTTATATTGGGGTATCGCCAAGTGGTAAGGCAACCGGCTCTGACCCGGTCATTTCGTAAGTTCGAATCTTACTACCCCAGCCAATAACGAATCTGTTCGAACTACAGATACAAAAATCAATCAGTAAAATGGTTGATTTTTTTGTTTGCGAAAATTAGATACTACTGATAGTGTAGAAGAACTACGATTTACTCCAAAAGATATTTTATTAAAAAGAGATATTGATTTTATTAATAAGATAAAACTAGATAAAAAATATCAAGCAAGAACTAGAACTTGGAAAGATTATAACAGAGAAGAACAAGCAGAACTTATAATGAAATATGTTGATGATATAGAACTTTCTTTAGTTGGTACAGAAATAGTAGTTAAGCAAATTAACTTTAGAGAAAATATTTGTAAGCCATGTAAAGAATTATTTGATAAAGGCTATATTGATACTATTAAACCAGTTATATTTGGTAATGTGGTTGGTAATATAAGATTTAGTAATTATTTATCTGAAGAAGAATTTGGCGAAGTAATAATGAGATTAAGACAATATTATGATGTTGGTTATACTGAAGCAACATACTATTTAGATAAGCAAATGTTTTACTTTAACTTTGTTGAAGATAATAGTGCTATTGTTAGAGTGTTTCCTTTAGAGGATTATTATAAATTAGATCCAGATAATAAAATGGAAACTTATAAATTTGGAATAATCTATATTAACGAAGAAAATAAATTTCAAATGCAAGAAATTGATACAGCATTTGATTATATACCAGATGAAACTAATGATAGTGTAATTTATACAAAAGATACTACTCCTATTTCAGTAGGTGTTAAGCCAGTAAAATTCTGCGAAGAAAATGCTGAAACAACAAATTAACGTGGCACGTTTTGTTTTTACAAAGTAAAAATGAAAGTGGCGATAGTTAATTAAAATAAAATTTATTTGTACAAAATAAATTTTATTGCCTCGCAGAGCCCCCGAGTTATGATGGTACGTCATAACTCATAGGGGGTTAGGACTTATGACAAGTCAAAGTCCTATGCTACGAAGAAATTTCAAAGGAGGTGCTTTTATGGAACAGCAATTAGCTTATTCATTTCATTTAGGAAGTGATAAAAACAAAAGTAAATCAGCAAAAAAAGTTGCTAAAGGAAATGTATCTGGCACTACTTCTCTTTCAAATAATGCTATTCAAAATGCAAACACTTTATCAAAAGTTAATAAGCATAACTTAAGAGATTATGATAATGAAAAAGATTTGATTAGAGTAATTCGTGGTACAAATGATATTGCAAATGATGTAAAAGATTTATATTTAGAAGAATTTGAAGAAGCTCGTATGGAGTACAACAATAAGCAGAATAGAGATGATAGAAAAATAGATAACTATTTTATGAAAATAAACGAATCTCAAAACGACCTTGCTTGTGAGATTATAGTTGAACTTGGAGATATGGACTTTTGGAAAGATAAAGACAAACAGTATAGACTAAAAATGATTGATGTATATGATGAGCAAGTAAATGACTTAATTAAGATATTACCAACATTTAAAATAGCAAATGCTACTATTCATTTTGATGAAACATCTCCACATATGCACATTGTTGGTGTACCCATAATAGAAAATTGTACTAGAGGAATGAAAAAACAAGTTGGCAAATCACAACTATTTACAAAAGAATCGCTAACTAAAATTCAAGACAAAATGAGAAATGCTTGTATAAAGTCTTTTAATAAATTTTATGGTATGGATATTAAATTAAAAGAAAAACAAAAAGGCAGAAATCAAGATATAAATGTTAAAGATATGAGTAATTATACAAATATAAAAAAACAACTTGCTGAAAAAGAGAAAAAACTTGATAAAGCTAATAAACAGACAAACAAACTAGATAATATAACAAAAGATATAAATCAAATGTTAGATAATTTAAAACCTGCTAAGTTTAATAAAAATAATATGGTTATTTCGAACGAAGATGTCGAAAAAATCAAAAACTTTACTAAAGATGTAAAAGATACCACTAAAACGGTTAGAAGTGTTAATGACTTGAATGTAGCTATTAGAGATTTTGAACATAGTGCTTTTGAAATAGAAAAGGAAAACCGTTCTCTTAAATATCAAATAGAAGAAAAAGATAAAGAAATTTATAATTTAAAAGGTGAATTATCTACTAGAGATAAAATTATTAACAAACTAAAAGAAGAAAAAGAAAGCATAAAAGCTCAATTACACAAATTCAAAGAATTTTGGCATAATATTATGGGGCATTTTCATAAAAAAATTTGTTATGACAAAGATAATAACTATAAAATTGTTAGTGATGACTTATACAAGAATGGTATTTTTATTGATGATGAAAATGAAATTGCAAATAATATAGCTAGAAAAGTTAAGCCAAAAGATGAGATAAATAATGCTAAAAACAATAGAAAGAAAAATAATGTAAGATTTTAATATGGAGGTCATTAGAATATGGATAACGAAAAAGTGGAATATTTAATAAATATTATAAATGATATGGATATAAAAGATAAATTAAGACTAGCAATATGTATGAGCCAAAGCAAATGGTCAGGACTTATATATAATACTAAAGAAAATTATGAAAAATTTGATGCTATGCTAAAAGAAGTTGATGAAGAATACAGAACTACTTTAATAAACTTTGCAAAATATAAACTTGTAATGTTTGCAATGGCTAAACTTATGGAAATGGAGACTACTGAACAAAATAAAGTTGCATTATATTTATTTAATTGTTTAAATTAATTAAAATAACCAAAAGGACACACTCATTTGAGTGTGCCTTTTGGTTTGTTACTTAAGACCTAAATCTTCAGCTTGTGCTTCTGTGACAATGCGAGCTCCCTGTTTAATCAAGATATCTTTCAGAAGTTCAACATGACCTTCGAGCTGCTCGATTTTTCTCTGCTTACGAGAAAACTTTTCTTTTTCGCGCATATCATTCCAGGTCAACCACTCCTGAGCATCGTAGAGAACACTTGCACCAGAACTAGAATAAAAATATTCAATTTTGATGCGATTTCCCTTGCTGTCACTCAAGATATAATATCCATCAAGATTTCCTTCTTTTTTTTCCACGATAGTGAAAACGGAAGGACACGGATACTGAGAAAGGGGTGCTATTGTAGGATTTGGGTTCGCTCCCCAATCACACCGTTGCCCATAGATGACCATTTGTCCTACTTTGCCTTTGCCATAGATTGCATTGACTTCGATCTTCTTACCATTCTGCCAAAACTCTAACATGATTGCCTACCTTTCTTTTACTCGTGGGATTGGATTTGCTCGTGAGAGCTTCCCCCAAGCAATGAAGAACCTTTAATGCCACATAAGCATCGAAGTAGAAAAATTATTCCTACTTCAATTATTAATGCATTTAAGGAACATTAATATAATACCATAATTATGTAAAATTGTCAAGAACTCTAGATATCAAACTAATAAGAAATTATATATATTATTCTTATATAGATTGGGTAAATAAGCACTTTATGTTGATTTATTGATTTTAATGTGAAAATATGGTAATATATATGTGCATATGGTAAATAATCCGCTTATGTAATAGGTGTTAGTGAGAAAAATAAAGTAATCTTTAAATTTCCAGGTCAGTACTAACGCAACCTAAAGCATTTTGGTAATCCACCAATATGTAATCTAAAAATTTTTAGGAGGAATCTAAATGAGAATCAAGAAATTTCCTTATGATTGGGAATTCGACGTTTTTTGTCGGGGGTGTAACAAAATAATTGTAGTTGAAGAACCAGAAGACTTAACAAAGAAAGAAGAAGACGGAATAATCAAGCTTCGCTTAGTCTGTCCTAATTGTGGTCGTGAAATTTGGTTCGACAATTTAACAGGGCACAGAATAAATCCTGACTTTATAAAGCAAGTAAAGACCTATGAACCTGATTATCTTGATACTGCATTGAAAGCTGCAAAAAAGTTTAATGAAGAGTTTGAAGGAACTTTTGATAAACTTTAAGCACAAATCTGACCAATAAGAGTTTTCACTGTAAAAAGTGTAAACTCTTATTTTATATTATATTAGAAACTTATTAATTTTAAAAATATTTATTGTAATTTATAAAAAATATGATATACTTTAGTAAATTGATTGATATTTGTATCAATCGTTATGAGAGGTAAAAAAGTTGTAGATAACTACTTCAATGGAGCCAAACTGAATTTTTGCTGAACTCTATAGCATTTTTGGATAATAAAGAGTTTGATAAAAATAAAAATATAAGTCGATTAAATCGGCTTTATTTTTTTACCTTTTTTAACTGAGAGAAGAATTAATAGAAAATTATAAATTAATTCGTTATGCATGCTATTTAATAGCACAAAAAATAGAAAATAAATAAAATCAACACTTGAGTGGATAACCCAAGAAAATAAAATTTTGGAATATTTTATAGTAATATCAAAGTTTACTCTCTTTTACTGAGTTTTCTGATGGAATGTTGCAAATAATTTAAAGTATGGTATAATTAATGCGAAAATGTTATATTACTATTTAAAGGAGAAAATATGAAAGATATAATTGTCAGAAAAATGTGCATAAATGATTTTAATCAAGTCCATAAACTTGTTGAGCAAGTTCATAAATTACATTTAAATGAAAGAAAGGATATATATAGAAACGTAGATCCATTACCGTTTGATGAATTTAAAAAATATTTAAGAGAACATCAATATTTTTGTTTTGTTGCGGAAGTTAATGATGTAATTGTTGGTGAAATCATTTCAGAAATAAAAGAAGTTAAGAAAGATGGAATTTTTAAACAAAGAAGGTTATTATTTATAGAAGATATTTGTATAGATAAGAATTATACTAGAAAAGGAATAGGTCGTAAACTTTGTGATATGGCTAAGCAGTTAGCAAGAGAAGAGAATGTTAGTAGTATCGAGTTGAATGTATGGGCATTTAATAAAAATGCAATAAATTTTTACGAAAAATTAGGATTTACATGTAAAAGTATGAGATATGAATATAATATAATATAATATAATTTAATTTAATCTAGGTGTAACTGAATTATGTAAAAAATGTTTAAATTTGCAATTATTAAAGATTATACTTATCAAATCTAACAGCATATGTTACATTAATAACGGAAACTGATTGATATTTGTATCAATTTTTACCAATTTCAATTTGTAAACAACTATAAAAACGGAACCATAACAAATCTGTTCGAATTTTTTTGAACAGTTATATGAATATCATTCTGAAAAAGGATGGTATTTTTTTATATAATAGGAAAGTCATATTGAAATTACCATGCCAAAATTTTTATAGCATTTTTTAAAAAATATATAAATTAACATATCATATAATTTTTGTCGAAAAATGCGATGAAAAGTAGTCCAAACCAAGAAATTGCGATGGATAGAGGCCTAGAACAACGAACGTTAAAGAAAAGAGTGACCTAGAGATAGGTGGAAACTTAAATACAACATCTTTAAATAGCATCATACAGAAAAGATGGTGTACAGATCTGATATGCTATAAGATTGATGAAATATAAAGAAAATTAAATTAAAGAAAAATGGATGAGAATGAAAGTTTATATAATATTTTGTAGAAAAAAATCATTTTGTTATAATTAAAATATTTTTGTAAATCATAATTATAGGTGATAATTATGAAAGATACAAAAAAAGATTTTATAGCTGCGATTTTGGCAATTGTTATAATACTTCTTGTGATTTTAATAATACTTGTAAGTTATGGAATATTTGGAAGAGATGATAACAACAAAAATGATGAGGTAGATGTTTATTCTGTAAATAGTTCGTTTGATAAAACAGATATATCAGTTATGAATAAAATAGATGAAAATAAAGATGAAGTTTATGATGAAAAATATGAGTATGAGTTAAGTTATGATGGCGTTAAGTTTAGCTTTAACTCAGTTATGCCTGTTATTAATATGGATAATGAAAATGTAAAATTAATAAATAGTGAGATAAAAAATTATTACGAAAATATAAAATTAAATGAAGAAATGTATGAATTAAATTATAATAAATATACATATGATGATATTCTATCTTTAGTAATTCAAAAGGTTGAGAAAAGAACTGATAATATAAAAAATGTGAGTAATGTTTTAGTTTATAATATTAATCTAAAAACAGGAGAAAGTATTTTAAATAGACAAATAATAAATAAGAAAAATACAAATATAGAAAAAGTATGCTTAGAGCTTATGAATATAATTCCAAATGATTTAAAGACTAAATATAATTTTAACATTTCTGATAAAAATTTCCTTATTGATAATAAAAAGACGGCAGAGGATTATATTAAAGAGGAAATATATAAAGAAAAAGACAATAATATGGGAGATAATTTAAAAATGTATATAAATGATAAGGGAAAAATATGTATATCTTTTTATACACCAATTTTAAATACGAGTGAAAAATTTACGTATAATACGTATATATTAAATTTGTAAAAAAATATTGAAAATTTTCACAATAAAATATATAATATCAGCAGAGGTTGATGATATTATGTTTATAATTAAAAGTTTTAAGAAAATATACAAAATAAAATATATAAAAATATGTAAAGAGAGAGTAGTATGAAAAGAAGAGATTTTATTCTTATCATAACCTTATTATCTATTTTTGCATTTATAGTAGTTTTGCTTGAAACGGGAAAAATAGTAAGAATAGAAAATTTTGTATATAGGAATATTTCACTGTATATAAATCCTATTTTTACAATTATAGTAAAAATAATTACTAATATAGGTGGACCTGTTATTATCGCAATTATATGTTTAGTTCTTTGTGCTTTGCACCAAACACGTATGAAGTATGGTATTCCAGTTTTTATAACTGTAGTAATTTCATTTGTTTTAAATACTATATTAAAGTACATATTTGCAAGGCAAAGGCCAAGTGTTTTAAGGCTTATAAATGAAACTAGCTATAGTTTTCCTAGTGGACATTCAATGATAAATGCAGCTTTATATACAATTATAATTTTATTACTTTTAAAAAATGCTGACAAAAAGGGAAAAAGAATTATTGTAAGTATTTCCCTTGTTATACTTTTTGTAATTATAGGCCTTAGTAGGGTATACCTAGGCGTTCACTATTTTGGAGATGTTCTAGCTGGTTGGATTTTAGGAGTTTTTGTAGCATTTATTGTATATTTAGTAATAAAATATTTTGAAACAAAAAATATTTTAGATTTTAAAAAATAATATTTATAAAAAATTGTCATATAGTTATATATGGCAGTTTTTTTTGAGGTGATTTTTTGTATAATATAATAGTTGATGGACATTGTGATACATTACAAAGAGCATTTGATGAAAATTTAAGTATTTTTAATACAAAATTTGATTTTAATATGACTAATGCAGAGTTTGTAAAACCATATATTCAGTTCTTAGCATCATTTATTAATACAAAATATGATATAGGTAATACAGCATATGTACGAGTAAATGAAATGCTTGATAAATTTTATAAAGAATATAATGAAAATAAGAATGCAGATATTGTTTTAATTGATACAAAAAGTGATTTACAAAAAATAATAAATGAGGGAAAAATTGGAATTTTACTGACTATAGAAAATGGAGCGGCATTAAGTGGAAATCTATTAAATTTAGAAAAATTATATAATAGGAAAATAAAGGTAATGTCGCTTACTTGGAATGATGATAATTTCCTTGCTTGTGGAGCTTTTACAAAAAATGATACAGGACTTACAACAAAGGGAAGAGAATGTATAAAGTTAATGAATAATCTTGGAATAATAGTTGATGTATCACATATATCTAGGAAAAGTTTTTTCGATATTATTAATATCACAGATAAATCAGTAATAGCCACTCACTCATGTGTAAATAGTCTATGTGAAAATAAAAGGAATTTAACAGATGAACAAATAAAGTTAATTGCAAAATGTAAAGGTATGATAGGTGTATGTTTTTATAAAGGATTTTTATCAAATAATAAATATGTAACAATAGATGATGTGGTAGAACATATAGAATATATATCAAACTTAGTAGGAAGTGAATTTGTAGGAATTGGAAGTGATTTTGATGGAATGGAAATAGAGGATAAACCTTGTGGATTAGAGTCTATCTTGTGTGTATCAAAAATTAAAGAGAAATTAGAACAAAGAGGATTTAAAAAACAAGAAGTATATAATATAATGGGAGGAAATTACATACGAATATTAAATGAAAATTTAAAGTAAAAGTATTGCATGTTATATATATTTGGTGTATAATTATAGCACGTTATGGGGTATCGCCAAGCGGTAAGGCAATCGGCTCTGACCCGATCATGCGTAGGTTCGAATCCTACTACCCCAGCCATTTTTTATATAATATACAATACTAAAAAACTATAGATTGAAATGGCTAAATGAATTGAATTTAAAATAGAGTAAGAAAAACTTTGAATTATGTTTATGTAATTATGTAAGTAAAAATTAATTATAATAAGATGACAAATATTATAAAAATAAGGAGAAATAAAATGTTAAGTGCATGTAGCATGTCAAATAGTATAGATAGTCAAGCTATAGAAATTTTAAAAGAAAATGGAATAAGACTAGATGTATGGAATGGAGAAAGGTATCCTAATAAAGAAGAATTAAAACAGTTACTAAATATATATGATATTTTAATTGTTGGGGTTGAAGAGAGAATAACAGCCGATATGATTAGCGATATAAGGACGCCAAAGATTATAGCTTCTATGTCAATTGGATTAGATCACATTGATAAGGAATGTTTTAAATCTAAATTTGTTGATGTAGTTAACTGTCCTTCAGCAAATGTTACATCAGTGGCAGAGCATATTTTAACATTAATATTGGACGCGAGTAAAAGAATACAAGAAGCTAATGATTTAGTTATAAATGGAAAACCAAATAGAAGATTATTAACTAGTAAACCAACTGATATAAATGGAAAAACAATAGGTTTGATAGGTGCTGGAAAAATATCTCAAAAGATGGTAGATATAGCAAATTTATTTAACATGTCAATATTATGTTATACGGAACATCCAGAAAGCCATGAAAAATTAACTAGTAAAGGTGTAAATTTTGTGGATTTAGATGTACTATTACAAAATTCTGATATTGTAAATATAAGTGTACCACTAACTAACAAAACTAATAATTTAATATCAAGAGATAAAATAGAACTTTTAAAGAAAAATGCAATCTTTATTAATACCTCAAGGACAGATGTTACAGATGTACAAGCATTAGTTGAATTTGCAGATAAAAATCCTAAATTTTATTTGGGGTTAGATATAGATGTAGATCAGTATAAAGATTTATTATCTAAAAAAAGAAATAATGTAGTTGTTACACCACATATAGCAGGTTGCACTGATGATGCTATAAAGAGACAATATACGGAGTGTGCTGAAAATATAGTCAATGTTTTGAAAAGAAGAAAAGAAGAAAAAGATATAGAAGTAAGATAGGAGCTTTAGATGAAACAATGTAATGTGTGGAAAAATTTTTTAATCTGTGATTTAGCGGGAAAGGTTATAAGCGTATTTAAAGATGTATTTTTAGGAATATACTTTTTGAAAATAACGCAGGGAAATATAGTTGATGTTTCTGTATATTATATAACATTTTTTCTAATATATTTAGTATGCCTGTTGCTTGTTAATAAATTACAAAAGCTTAATTTAGTTTCTATGTTTAGAATAGGTATATTTTTAAATTTAATGCAATGTATAATTTTATTAGTTGTCGGAGAAAAAATTGCAAATTATATAATTCCATTTGCGATATTTGCAAGTATAGGAAATGCATTTTATTATTATCCAGAACAAATATTAATAAAAAGAGTTAATCAAGATGGAAATTTTAGAAAATATATTACAAAAGATCAAATATTAAAATATACAATAAATATTATTCTTCCTATTGTGCTAGGTTATTGTATTAGTAAAAGTTCATATCAGTTAGCTTTTTTGGTATTAATAGTATTAATTTCTATAAGTTTTATTTTTTCACTATTTATAAAAGGATTTGAACTTGAACATGGAAAAATAAATATAATAAAATTTTTGAAAAATATTAACAACATTGAAGATAAAAAAATGATGAAATTGATGAGCTGGAGAACAATATTTAGAGGACTAAGTTCATTTGGAGTATTATCTACATTGATTACAATTATGACTTTTTTAGTTGTTTCAACAGAATTATCGTTAGGAAGTATTAGTAGCTTTATAACTATTATTTCTATTATTGTAGTATATTTAACTAATAAATTTGTAAAAAAAGAAAAATTATCTAAATTGTTTATACCAATGTCTATTATACAAAGTATAGTAGTTATAATACTCACATTTAGTATGATGTATCTTAATATAAGCAATGAAATTAGAATTGGAACTATTACAGTGAGTCTTGGTTTTTTATTAATACTATTATATAATGTAGTTAATGGTATAAGTAATCCAATATTTGAAACATCAAACTCAGTTATATATTATGAATGTATGTGTAAGCAGAATATAAAAATAGAAGATGAACCAAATTATGTATTTTGGTTTGAAATTATGATAAATATATCAAGAAGTTTGGGATACTTAATTTTGATAATTGTTTCAAAAATAGGTTTTAATTTAAATACAATTTCAATTTTAATAGTAGGATTTACTTTAATGTACATAGCTTTTGCTTATACATTAAACACTATAAGTAAAAAATATCTATATAGTATTAAATAAAAAATGCAAAAAAAATGATGTAAACTAACTACTTTTGTCGAAAAAATATTTAATTCAAAAAATAATGTTATAATATGACTAGGTGATGAAAATGTTGAAAAAAAAAGTAAGAAAAAAATTACCTAGTTCATATAACTATTATAAAGAAGTAAAAATAAAATCTGATAAAATTGCTTTAGATTATAACATTACAGATGAATTTAATAAGTCTAGATTATATAATTTAATTTTAAACTTATGCAATCAAATAGTATATAATTATACATACGTTTTAACAACAGCTGATCTTTACTTTATAGCTGATTATAATATAAATTTAATTATTGTTTTAGACAATTTTAGGGAGGATATTATAAAACAAATATCGTTGGTATAATGTATTAAAATAGTTTTTTTCCATAATATAATAGTAAGTACTTTATAAGGTAACATTCCTTGTGGTACTGTATATAGTTTATAGAATAATTTTTATTATTACTATGGGATGAGTAAATTTATTACTCATTCTTTTTTATATAATTTTTTAATTTCTATTTACAATTTTTTAATTTTAGTATATCATTATATACAGTATTTAGTATAAAAGAAGGGGTATATATATGAATTCAAAAATGTTTTTTCAATTAAATAATAATAATACAGTGTCATCTAAGATAGAAGAGGGCTTTGAGAAGAATCCCAAAAAGGTATACATATTTAGCGGAAACTTTAAAGAAGGTGGGTTTAACATATTAGAAGATAACTTCATAGATTCAGATGCTAAAAAATATATAGTAATAGGTATTGATAAAAAAAATACGACAAAAGTAATGTTGGACACATTGCTAAAGTATACTAAAGATGTATATGTATATAACAATAATGAGCTAATAGAATTTGATAGTAGTATGTGTATATTTGAATATAAAGATGAAGCTGTAATATACAATTTATCATCAAACTTTTCTGAGGGAGGTTTGATTAACAATCTATCATTTTATTTAGAAACAACTTATGATCTTTCTGATACAGATGATAAAAAAGAATACAAAAATGTTGTAAAAAGTATAACTAAGATAGTTGAAGACGAAGAAGGAAAATTTAATAAGCTTACTCGTGATATGGTCGATGTACTTCAAGAAAATAAAGAAATATTTACAACAAAACAATATGTTCACAATGTAAAAAGCATTTCTGAATTACTTGGAAAAGAACCAACTATTAAACCTGAGAAAAAGCAAATGAGTAAAAATGAGATTGAAGATATATATGTATCAAATATAGAAATTCCAAAAATAGATATTGATGAAGATGATTTGGGATTAGACGACATAGATATATCAGGTGTTGATGATGAACAGATTTTAGCTGAAAAAACAATTCCAAAAAAAGAAAATAAAGAAAAAAATGATGAAAAAAGAGAAGGAGTAAATGAAATTTCTGAAGATAGTTTGAAAGTTGAGGAAGATACAAATGGCGATAGCAATGTAGATTCCGATTTTGATGAGAACGATACACTAGATATTGCAGATATGTTATTTTCTAAAGCTGACTTAGCATTAGATTTAGATGAGGCAAAAAAAGAATCTAAAAAAGAAATTAAAGAGAAAATAAAAGACGATGAACTTGTTAAAGTAAAAAAATTAAATTTAAATAATATTTCTAATTTTATATATGAGCTTCCATCAAAAACAAAAACTGCTAAGAATCAAGACTTACTTAAAATTCCAAATTATATATCAAAAATGATCCCTAATTTCTTTGAATTATCTGATAATTCAAAAACAGAAGAAATTGATGGAGCAATGTACAAAGTAAGAGAAGTTAACATTGAATTAGTTGATGTAAAAAATGGAAAAAAATATACAGATAGAAATGCTAAGATTTCATATAAAGTTGGACAATCTTATGTTTCAATTATATCTGATGTATTTAAAAATGTTGATTATGTTGAATTTGATATTGCAAGAATAATTAAACTTGACAGTAAAGTATACCACATTGAAATAATTACATCTGATATGCAAGAATATAAATTATGGAGCAAGCTATGTAATCAAGATTTTAAATCAAGTGCTAGAAAATATGGAATGATGTAAATAATATTAGGTAGATAGCAAAGCTATCTGCCTTTTTTTGCCACAAATGCTTGAAAAATGTAGCTTTTTGTTATATAATCAACTAGAAAAAGGGGAGAAATATATGAGGCTTAAAAAATTAGAATTACAGGGATTTAAATCTTTTGCAGATAAAACTGAAATTATAGTATTAGATGGGGTTACTACTATTGTTGGACCAAATGGAAGTGGAAAAAGTAATATATCTGATGCTGTAAGATGGGTACTTGGAGAACAAAGTGTAAAAAATTTAAGAGGTCAAAAAATGGAAGATGTTATCTTTGCAGGTACTCAGGCAAGAAAAAAAGTTGGATTCGCTGAAGTTTCGTTATATCTTGATAACAGTGATGAATCACTTCCAGTTGAATTTAAAGAAGTTGTTGTAACAAGAAGAGTATATAGGAGTGGAGAGAGTAATTATCTTTTAAATGGGGCTGAATGTAGACTTAAAGACATTCAGGAACTTTTTATGGATACAGGTGTTGGAAAAGATGGATATAGTATAATATCTCAGGGAAAAATTGATGAAATATTATCAACAAAATCAGAAGAAAGGCGTCATATATTTGAAGAGGCATCTGGAATTGTAAAATACAAAACTAGAAAAGATGAAGCTGTAAAAAAATTAGCCAATACTGATAGTACGCTTGCAAGGGTAAATGATGTTATAGCAGAAATAGAAAACAACTTAGAACCTCTTGAAAAAAAATGTGAAGTCGCAAAAAAATATTTAGAACTTAAAGATAAGTTAAAAGTATTAGATGTTAGGATATTTATACAAAGTTTAAATCAAAATGCAGAAGCTTTATGCAAAATAGATGATGTGATTGAGACATTTACAAATGATATATCAAAAGAAGAAGCAATATCAGCGGAACTTGAAAAATCTAAAATGAACCTTAAAGAAAGACTAGCAGAAGTTACTTTGAAAATAGAAGAAACTCAAAGTAAATTTTATGAAACAGAAAGTGAAAATCAAAAACTTTCATCAAAAATTGAAATAAGCAGAGCTAGTATTGAAAATGCTAATGAAAATATTGAAAGACTAAATGTTGAAATAAAAGATGACTTTGAAAAAATAAATTTATTGAAAGAAGATATTGAAAAAAGACTTAAGAAAAAAGAATCTCTTGAGGAAAATAAGAAAAAATTTGAAAATGAATTATCCTTAAAGCAAGAAGAATTAGAAAATGTGATGTCAACTCTAGATGAAAGAGCAGAACAAATTACAGCTATTAAGGACGAAATAGATTTAAAAAGAGAAGAAGCTTATGAGCTTAAAATGAATTCAAGTAGTATTGAAGCTACAATTGAAGCAAATAATTCTCAAATAGAAGAAAAGGAAAAAATTCTTGATAAAAATATAACTGCAAATGATAGTGTAACAACTACTAAAGAAGAGCTTACATCTAATTTAAATAGTAAAAATACTTCACTAAATGAAATTCTTGAAAAAGAAAATAAATATAACGAAGATAAAAAAATATTGGATGAAAAATATAATGAAATGCTATCTAATGAGAGAAAATTAAATCAAGAAGTTATGACTTTAAAATCAAAATATAATTATCTTACCAACCTTGAAAACGAAAATGAAGGATATTACAAAAGTGTAAAAGAATCACTTTTGTATGCAAAGAAAAACAACATGCAAAATGTATATGGTACAGTTGCATCATTGATATCCACAGAGGAAAAGTATGAATATGCAGTGGAAATAGCACTTGGTGGATATATGCAAAATGTTGTTGTAAATGATGAACAAACAGCAAAGGAAATTATTTCATACTTAAAGGAAAATTCGCTTGGTCGTGTTACTTTTCTTCCTATTAATACTATTAAAAAGGTAGATAACAGTATAAAAGATAAAGCAAGAAAATTGGATGGATATATAGGAATGGCATCAGAAATAGTAAAATATGATTCTAAATTTAAAGATGTAATACTTTTAAGTTTAGGTTCAACTATTGTTGTAGATACTGTTGACAATGCAATCTTAATGTCAAAAAAACTAAAGAATATGGCAAGAATTGTAACTCTTACAGGTGAACTTTTCTCAGCTACAGGAAGTATAACTGGTGGTAAAAACTCACATAATTCAGCAGGACTTCTTGGTAGAAAAGAAAAAATTGAAAAATTAAAGGAGATAATTTCAAATAAAGAAAAAGAATACAGCTCTTTAAATAACGACGTAAGAGAACTAAATATACAAATAGAAGAAGCAAAAAAAGAAAACAACAAAATTGTAGAAGAAAAATCTTTATACCAAATAGAGATAGCAACACTTAAGGAGAAATTATTAAATATTGAAAGAGAAGAAAAGAAGGTATTACTTGCAAAAGAAAACGCAAAATTAGCTATTGATAGTTTAAAGGAGCAAAATGAAACTTTAAGAGAAAATATTGAAGAAAATAACAAAAAGGTAGAAGAGCTTGAGAAAAAAATAAACGAAAATCAAGAAATTGTTGATGAGTATTCAAGATTTAATAAAGAAAAATCTGAAATGGTAAGTAATTTACATGAAGATATTGCAAACCTTAAAGTATCAATTTCATCATTTGATGAAAGTAGTGGCTCAATTGATGAAATGAAAGATAAATTATCGCAAGATATACAAAACTTTGAAGAGGGAATAGAAAGAAAGAAATCAAGTATAGTAAATTTTGAGACTTCAAAATGGGATGCTGAAGAAGAAATAAAAACTCTAACAGAGTCTATTAAAGAAAAACAAAACTTTAAACTTGATTTTGCAAATATTTTAAATAATCTAAAAGATACTAAAAAAGAAGTTGAGCAAAAACAAGAAACTCTAGAAGTAAAAGTACTAGATGGATTAAGAAAAATAGATAAATTAAAAGATGAAAGAGCAAAAGTTCAAGCTAGAAAATTAAAATTTGATATAGAAATAGAAAATCTAAAAAACAAAATGTGGGATGATTATGAAATAACTATATCTGTTGCAAAAGAAATGATAGAATCTCTTCCAGTAGATGATAGTGATGAGAAGACAATTGTTAAAAACGCTGAAAAGATTAGAAAAGAAATAAAAGATCTAGGTGAAGTAAGTGTCGGAGCAATTGAAGAGTATAAATCTACAAAAGAACGTTATGATTTTATATCAAATCAAAAAACAGACTTAGAAGAAACAAAGAAAAAGCTTGAAAATTTAATTAATAATATGACAAGTATAATGAAGCAACAGTTTGAAAAACAGTTTAAACTAATTAATGAAAACTTTAATGAAACATTTAAAGAACTGTTTGGAGGAGGAAAAGCTGAATTAAAACTTGAAGATGAATCTAATGTTTTATCATCAGGAATAGAAATAGAAGTACAACCTCCAGGTAAAAAACTTCAAAGTATGATGCTTTTATCAGGTGGAGAGAGAGCTCTAACTGCAACTGCCTTGTTATTTGCTATACTTAAGCTTAAGGCACCTCCATTTTGCATATTAGATGAAATTGAAGCTGCACTCGATGATGTAAATGTACATAGATTTGCAGAATACATTAAAAAATATTCAAAAAATACACAGTTTATTGTAATAACACATAGAAAAGGTACTATGGAAGTTGCATCATCTACTTACGGTGTTACAATGCAAGAGTATGGTATATCTAAGGTTGTTTCAATGAAGATGAAATAGTGGCTTAAAATAAATTGTTATATGTAAAAATATAATAGAAAATTCAGAAAAAAATAATTCAGTTATTAAAAATGAAGACTCATTTAGAAGCTCACTAGGTAAACTAGTAAATGAAGCATGTGATGATGTAATATTATATGAAGATGGAGATGATAATCTTGAAAAAAGAAAAAAAGAATACAAAGAAAAAGAAGTTTAATTTAAAATTTTTAAAAATAATTCCTTTAATTATTTTTATAATTCCAATTGTTATATTTGTTATTATGAAATGTAGTAATACATCATATAGAATAAATTACTTTTTATTTATATTTATTCAGTTAGCAAACTTAATTTGGATGATAGCTATATTTAGATATAAGGATAAAGTTTCAAAGTGGATAGTTATAGTATATTTGCTATATTGTGTTGCAATATTTTTTGCACCTATGTATTCTAATATGATAATTCATTCATCTAAAGATAGTGATGCAAAGGTTAGCGGTATGAAAATGGAAAATGTTTATAAAAACATTTATGGAATAAAGATATTTTCAAAATGATAAAAAATTTTTTTAAAAGGATCAAAATTATTATATAAAAAATTAATAAATTGATCCTTTTTTATTTACTTTCTAAAATTTAATTATATTATTAATATAACTAGTTTATAGAGTTGGAGGAAAATGAATTGCATGATATATGGACTCCATGGCATGGATGTAAAAAAATTAGTGAGGGATGCGAAAATTGTTATATGTATTATTTAGATAATATTAGAGCACAAAAAGATTCTTCAGTTATATACAAGTCTAAAACTAATTTTGATTATCCTTTAAAAAAGGATAGAAATGGAAATTATAAAATAAAAAGTGGAGAGCAAATAAGGATATGCATGACATCAGATTTCTTTTTAGAGGAAGCTGACAAATGGAGAGATGAAATTTGGAATATAATTAAAATTAGAAGTGATGTTAAATTTTTTATATTAACAAAAAGAGCAAATAGAATAGAAAGTTGTTTACCTAGTGATTGGAATGATGGATATAAAAATGTAATTTTAAATGTAACCTGTGAAAACCAAAGAAGAGCTGATGAAAGAATACCTATACTTTTAGATGTTAAAGCTAAACACAAAGGAATTATGGTAGCACCTTTTATCGGAAAAGTATCTATAAGCAAATATTTAAAATTTAATCAAATTGAACAAGTAATTGCAGGTGGAGAGAACTATGATGGCTCGAGGGTTTGTAGATATGAGTGGGTTAAGGCTTTAAGTGATGAGTGTAAAAAAGAAAATGTAACATTTTGCTTTATTGAAACGGGAACTAAATTTGAAAAAAATAACAAATTATATACAATAAAATCAAAGAAAGTTCAAAGTAATATGGCGTATAAATCAGGACTAAGTTTTGAAGGAAAGAAAATAAAATATAAACTTAATAGTTACATACAAGAAACTTTATTTAAAGAAGAAAACGAATGTAAAAAACCATACTTTAAAGAATGCTGTTATACATGTGGCAGTAAAATTATATGTAATGGATGTAGTAATTGCAAAAAATGTGAAAGAATGTAAGTGAATAAAATGATTGTAGAGCACATTTTTAAACCAATATATGATAAAAATAGATTTTGGAAATTAATTAGTACTATTCTTGATGTAGTTAAATCAGAATTATTAATATATTAAAAAATTCAAGTATAACTTATATTGTAACAATGGTAATACAAGTATAACTAAATAATTTGTAGCGATGGTTAAAATTTACTTTAAAATAATATATATAAATATATTGACGTACTCGGAAAAATGAGATAGAATCACTTTAACGTGGTAATATAAGAAAGAAATTCAGTGAAGAGAAGAAGTAGAAACAGTGTATGCGTTTCCAGAGAGCTGTCGGTGCTGAGAGACAGTAACCTTCCTGCTTTGAAGATCATCTCTGAGAAGGAAAGTCGAAAGAAGTGTCGAATAGGCTTTCACGGGCGTTTCCCGTTACAGAAACCGCGTATGCTGGTGCGTTGTATTCGTGCTTGTTTCAAGGAGGAAACAGGGTGGTTGCGGAATAGTTTTATCCGTCCCTAGTTTGGGACGGATTTTTTTTATGTGAACAACGAGCTAAAGTCCGTGCTTGCATGAGACTTTGGCGACTGCCGCGATAACTTGAGAAACTCGCAGAGCGTGTTTCTCATAGTTGTCAAAAACACCTGAAAGAAAACGAAACCGACACGATACGGCTAGTCAAAAAACAAGGGAGGATGCGTAATGAAAACGTACAAAAAAATCATGAATGGCGTAGCTATGGTGGAAAAGCTGATTCTTGTCCTTGCTACGATCCTGATTGTGGTGCTTACTGTGGGTAATGTATTATCCCGTAAGCTCCTTCACCAGTCTTGGTCATTTACCGAAGAACTTGTCGTTGCGGTATTTGTACTGATCACACTGATGGCTGCAGCTTTGGCCGCACGTGACGGAGAACTGGTCAACCTGTCACTGGTTCCGGACAGACTGTCTGTGAAAGGACAGAAAGTGCTGCTGACGATCAACACGGTTCTGAGTGTTGCATTTACCGCTGTACTGTTCAAATATGGTCTGGATAAAGTTATCACTCAGCTGGAGAACGGAAAGAGAACGTTCGTACTGAACTGGCCGGAATGGATCTTCTGGTCTTTTGTGCCGATCGGAGCAGCTTGCATGGTACTTCATATAATCGAGTATTTTGTTGATTATTGTGCAAAGAGTAAAAAAGATAAGGAGGAACAGGAAAAATGATAAGTGCAGTATTGTTTGTTTCGTTTTTTGTATTTCTGATCCTTGGTATTCCGATCGGAATCTGCCTTGGATTATCATCTATCTGCGCGATCCTGTACTCCGGTACTTCACTGACGATCGTGGCTACCAATATGTATTCCGGTATCAGCAAATTTCTGTTGCTGGCGATCCCGTTTTTCGTGTTGTCCGGTAATATCATGGCAAAAGCCGGTATTTCCAAACGTCTGATTCGTTTCGTGGATACCTGCGTGGGACATACCAGAGGCGGTATCGCGATCGTATGTGTTATCGTAGCCTGCTTCTTCGGAGCAATTTCCGGTTCCGGTCCGGCAACAGTTGCCGCGTTGGGTATGGTACTGATCCCGGCGATGATCGAGCGTGGCGGATTTTCCGCACCGTTTTCTACGGCACTGATGGCAACTTCGAGTTCGATCGCGATCGTTATCCCGCCAAGTATCGCATTTGTTGTATATGCATCTATCACAGGTGTATCTATTGCGGATATGTTTACCGCAGGTATCGTTCCCGGTATCCTGATGGGTGTTGCTCTGGTGATCGTTGTTATGCTGGAGGCGAGGAAACAATATTCAGCCTACACAGAAAAAAGCAAGTGGCAAAGAACGCTGGGATGCGTTCAAGGATGCATTCTGGGGCTTCCTGATGCCGGTTATCATCCTTGGCGGTATCTATGGAAGTGTTTTCACACCGACTGAGGCAGCTGCCGTGTCTGTTGTGTACGGTCTGTTTGTGGGAATATTTATTTATAAAGATATCAAGATCAAAGACCTGTGGGAGCTGATGGTAGACTCTGCGAAGACAACCGGTGGTATCATGCTGATCGTGGCGAGTGCTTCCCTGTTTTCTTTCGTATGTACCAAATTCGGTATCGCGCAGGCAGCTTCCGATCTGCTCGGAAGTGTTGCACATAATCAGTTCACATTCCTGCTGATCGTCAACATCATTTTCCTGATTGCAGGATGCTTTATCGATGCAAACTCTGCGATGTACATTTTCATCCCGATTATGCTTCCGGTCTGCAAAGCCCTTGGCTATGACCTGGTAGCATTCGGTATCGTGGCAACCGTCAACCTGGCCATCGGACAGGTAACTCCTCCGGTAGGTGTCAACCTGTTTGTTGCGATTTCTGTCAAACTGAAAAAAGGAATGGAAGTTACCATTCAGCAGATTTCCAAAGCCGTTATGCCAATGATCGCGGCATCGGTAGCGGTTCTGCTTCTGATTACGTATGTTCCGCAGATTTCCACGTTCCTTCCAAAAGCGCTGGCAAAAGACGGAGCTTATACCGGAACCGTAGCAGCGGCAACGAACTTCGACACTCCCGGCAGCGATGGTGCGGATAGCAGCACAAATGGAACTTCCTCCGGCAAT
>ERZ827156.2153-NODE-2153-length-21063-cov-14.557978_pt1 | contig 21063 bp, 19 predicted proteins | sample MGYA00519919_ERZ827156 | MGnify/ENA primary metagenome ERZ827156 (study PRJEB31778, sample SAMEA3449269) | human gut metagenome | biome: human gut; feature: human-associated habitat; material: faeces | place: United Kingdom | collected 2010/2012 ...
CGCCCTTTAATTCCTAATTTTTAATTTTCTAATATGCTTCTTTTTCTCCATGTATAGCATTATACACTGTCTTATACATAATATATAAATCCAATAAAAATGTCCAATGCTCTATATACCAGATATCACGTTGCACACGTCCCTCCATCTGCCAGAGTTCTTTCGTCTCACCGCGAAAGCCCGTCACCTGCGCCCAGCCCGTTATCCCAGGTTTTACAAAATGACGAACCATAAACTTATTTATCAGATTAGAATATTCCTCCGTATGTTTCAACATGTGAGGACGGGGACCTACAATAGACATATCACCCTTCAGTACATTTATAAATTGAGGTAATTCATCCACACTAGTCTTTCTCATTATCTCTCCGATACGTGTTTTACGAGGATCATTTTCCGTAGCTTGAAGAGTATCGCACTGCGTATTAACCTTCATTGAACGAAACTTGTAACACCAGAATTCACGACCATCCTCACCGCTACGTTTCTGCCTGAAAAAGACAGGACCGGGAGAACTAAGTTTGATCGCAATTCCGAAGAATATATAAACGAATGGGAATACTGTACAAAGAAACAGCCCTGAACAAACGATATCGAAAGCACGCTTGATAATACGGTTTTCCAATGACTCCAATGGTTCACAACGAATGGAAAGTACAGGAACATTACCCAATAACTCAAAATGCATCCTACGTTTCAAATAATTACGGACATTTGGAACACTAAAGAAACGGACCAAATGGTTTTCACAGTAATTAATGATAGGAACAATCTCCGCACTGCGTACAGAAGGAAGACTACAATAAAGTTGATCAATCTCTCCCGCATGTTTTTCTAAAAAATCAGTTACTTCATTTGGCTGCCCTAAATATAAAACTTCTTGTGGATATCGGTCCGAAGGAAAATCCTCGAAATACCCCAGTACACGATAACCGGACGTAGGATCATCCGTCATCGCATGATAAAGTTCCTGCATATTCTCATGGCTCCCAACCAATACTACCTTGCGGACATTTCCGCCCCTTTTTCGATAAATCTCCAGTAAGTGACGGGAAATTAAGCGGTAGCTAATAATGACAATTATCAGTGCAACATAAAACAGTCCGAAATATCGAGAATGAGAAAAATGAAAATGAAAAACAAGCAACGTACAAACCGATAAAAAGACAAAAGGAACCATGTTACGTAAAACACGGATCATAATCTGTTCAAGACGCACCACAGGACGATGAAGAATAACACCTGAATGCATGTTACAAAGTAAATAGCACAGAGTGATAAGAGTCATACCCTGAAAGATAGAACCGCAATGGATACACCAGAAACGGGTACCTAGAAACAAATTAAATCCCCATAAAAGCAGGTTCAGCAAAATAAGATCCCCCAAAAGGACCAAAGATTTTAGGACTTTGTTGAAACGTTGGACTTCCTGCATACACTTTATTTTTATAATTCTTATCTGGAATAATTACCTATTTTTTCAGTAATGCGAGTACAAACTGCGGTACTTTCCAAGCCATCTTTTCCAACTTAGTCAAAGTAGGCCATAATCCGTGCGAGACGTACACCCTAATATCCTCTTCCCACATCTTCTTACGTTTAGCACTATCGGTAGAAAGTCCCCCCATACGCATACGCACGACGTACTCATTGAGATATGTCACCGTGAGTCCACCAGTTAACAGATAACGTACCAATAAGTCACTATCAGCTGCTATTTTATAACTCTCATTATAAAGCCCTAGCCTCGTCATTACATCACGTCGAATATAGCAAGTGGGATGAAGCGGAAGCCATCCATGACGCACTTTCCAAAGACGATACCCTCCCCCAATCCAGTTGCGCACCACTTTGTTCGTATCATCAGGATTCACAAAGAGACCGTCACCATACAAAAAATCGGCATGTGTCCGTTTCATCCGTTCTACAATGCGCCCTATTACCCCATTATCATAGAAAAAATCATCCGAATGCAGCAATCCGATTATCTCTCCCGTAGCCACACGAATACCCTTATTGATAGCCTCATACATACCATGGTCAGGTTCCGATATAATGATCGAGATACGATCTGCATATTCTCGGATAATATCCAACGAACCATCCGTACTAGATCCGTCCACCACAATAAATTCTATGTCATTATAATCCTGTGCTAAGACACTCTCAATGGCACCACGAATCGTCGTCGCACGATTAAAGCACGAAGTTATAATTGAAACTTTCATAAAACCAGCTTTATCCATTAATAAAACATATACTATCTCTTTTACTCATATTTATGAATCCAATCCAAAGTAACCTTAGTGCCCTCTACCCTCGATACTGGCAAATGAGGCGCTATTGATTTTATAGGCTCCAAATTATGAACATTGTCCGTTGTCATATTATGCAGTCGGAAGCTAGTCATAGGGAAAGCGATCCCTATTTTTTTTAAACAATCCCCCACATATCCCATCCATCGGAAGCAAAAATAAGGGACATGAGGAATTTTAATACCTTCGATATTTGCTATTTCATTAGCCCAATCTGTGATCGAATAGGCCTCATAATCACCTAAGTAATAAATATTCCGATTGACTTTTTCCGGAGAAGCCCGGAGAATTGATTCTATTTGATATATTGCATTATCAATATAACCATAAGTTTTTTTGCAAGCCTTTTCACCCATATGGAAATACATATGCTTTAGAACAATATGAAAGAATTTATCATAAGGCTCGCCAAACCAAGGTCCCCAAATGCTTGTAGGCCGAATGATACTCCAGGTGTAAGTTGTAGGATTGGCCTTTTTAATTCTTTTTTCGGTTTCCACTTTACTCTCTCCATAAAGAGTATGAGGCGCATAATCTTCAAAGTTTTTGGGCATATACCCCGGTTCGCAAACATACATAGAAGATGCAAAAATGGCACGCTGTACACTTCCGGCTTCATTTATAGCCGCTAATACATTGCTCACTCCACTCATGTTTGCATCATAATCTTGAAGCGTAACACCTCTCAAATCTGTACGGGCAGCCAGATGTATCACAATTTCAGGCTGAAACGCTCTAAATATAGATACAACACTCTCCTTATCACATATATTTATTTGTTTCCAAATACGATTATGTGCACTGATTTTGGGCTTTTCAATATCAATACTAAGAAGTTCAATGTTCTGATTTAAAAGGAAATGTTCAATAAGATTAGTGCCAATAAATCCGCTACCTCCGGTAATTAATATCTTTGTCATCTAAAATTCTATTAGTTATTTACATGTTTCATTTGCATCAGAATATTATTAGCAAATGATTTATCATTATACTTGGATTTTGCTAATAAATATGCATTTTCTCCCATTGATTTAACTTTCTGTGGATTGTCAACTAAAAAATTTATAGCATTGATCCACCCATCTACATCATGCCTCTTTACCATCAATCCCACACCCTCTTTTTCAACATCAATATAATTCGTGTCAGCCTCTGTGATAATAATTGGCTTGCCCATTGCTAAAGCCTCCACTAAAACAGTTGCCCCATTTGGGACATCATTAGCGTAATCTATCGGCAATAAAACCGCAATACAATTATAATAATGATAGCGGAGCTTTACGTATGCTTCATAATAGGAACATCCATCCATTAAATTCTCAAATGAAATGTTTGATGGTAATAATTGTCCTTTTGTATAATCTCTATATTTACTAAATATTTTGACTCCAGGCTTTTTCAAATCAATGTGTCTAAAAGCCTCTATTAAAGTTAAATAGTCACGGTTCATACCACCTGCCGCAACAAAATAATCTCCGTTTGAAGGCTGTTTATACAATCCTCTATTATAGAAAGCCAAATTAGCACCCCAATTTGCAACATTACAATGTCTAATAGGAATATGATAATCTTCTTTAGCTATTTCAAGAAGGGATTCACAAGCAAATGAGATTTTATCTATTGCTTTATAGACAAAAAATCTCTCGATTTTCTTATATGTTTTTTTCCATCTGCTATCCGTATATTTTGTGCTATATGAGAAATGTGAAAGAACAAATATTGGAGTTTTAACCCAACAAGACGAAATAAAGCTAAAGGTAGTAAATGCATATCAAACCCAACATATATTACATCATAGTTTTTACCACTTCTAATTAATTTTATCTGACAAAACAATTGATTTAACTGTGGTATCTTCAAAAACTTACATATCTTAAATATAGGTGATGTTCTACTGTGCGTATACCATACAATATCTATCTTTTCATTCTTTAAAGTATAATATCCAAACTGCGTATTCACAATTTCAGATAAATCAATATTTGTATCCTCGAAAGGCTTTGGCCAAGGAATAAGATATAGAATTTTCATTTAGATAAAAGATTTAAATATTCTTCCTGATAACGTTTAGACATTATTTCTGAAGTAAATTCTTTAATGTAAAGACTTTGAATATGTCTTGAAGCTTTAAGACTGTCCAGCTCCATTATACCTATTATACCTTCAAGCAATTTATTCTGATTATGTTGATCGTAAAGAATACCTGTGTCATCACCCAGCATTTTCATAACCGCTCTATGCGATGGAATATCAGACAAAAGCATAGGAAGTCCAACACTCATACTTTCCAACAGGGTATTCGCCAATCCTTCTGTATTGGAAGCCGATATATAAAAATCAGATGCAATTATATAATCATAAACTCTGTTTGAAAAACCGGGCATTATGATATTTGCACTTTCTTGTTTTTTAAGTTCATCCCACATGGGTCCCTTACCCAGCATCACAAGTCCAATGTCTGATCTATCGAGTAAACGAAACGCACTGATGATAATATCAGGATTCTTTTCTTGTGAGAATCGACTAATAAAAATGAAATATTTCATCCCCTCCTTCAATCCAAGTTCTTTTCGATATTTTGATTTTTCATCGTCATTATGCTTCCAAACAGGCATAGAGGAACCATTAGGAATACATTTAAAATCCCAACCTTTATTAGTTAAATAATCTTCTCTAATATTGGGAGCACAACAAATCCCATTTTTTATCCAACGAGTGAAGATATGATCAAGTAAAATAACAATTTCACCTTTAACTTTACCATATAGTACAACCTGAAACTCATTTGGATAATTGTGAATAGTGAATACCTTAATAAATTTCTTTGGAAGAAATGCCATAAGATATAAGGACCGCGGACAATGAGCATGTAACACATTCGGTTCAATCTCATTAACAGTGTCTTTTAGCCTCAAATATAATGAAATAGGATTCAGAAATTTATTCTTCGAAAGTTGATATATACCTATAGGTAATTTTGAGAAATCATTCATTCTTGTCGTTTCTTTCTCTGGAACAAATGTAATAATAGAAACTTCAAATTTTAAAAAATCAATATTTTTTACGATGTTATACATTACATTGACAGGCCCTTCGTTGCATAGCGAGGACACTAAATAGCAAATTCGTTTCTTTTCCATAGCCTATACCTCTATTGAAGAGCATTTTTAAGATAATCCCATGAAACTTTCTTTAAAATATCAAGTTTTGAATTCACTTTATTGTAATCTATTTTCCTATTTTGCAGTTCACGGTACATAATTGGATCATTTTCATCAAAATATCTATCTTCAAGACCCACAGATTTAAGTAAATCCTTTAATCTACTATTTTTCCCATTACTAGGAGATATCACAACAAACTGTTTATTGTAAATCAAGCTGAAAGCTAATCCATGAAAAGAGTCCGTTATTACAAATTTAGCTCCGGCAATATACCTAATCCAATTCTCAATTGATGGTGGATAAACATACCTAAAACCAAGTGTAGGCCTAATAGTTGAAATCATTTTTGGTGTTTTACCCAAAGATCTCGATAGCCCGATTGTTTTCTCTAATTGTAGTTTACTTCTATTAAGTAAATAACAAATCACCTCATCATTATTTACTATACTTCCTGTTATTTCATTATAGTCAGCATGTAATAACGTAGGGTCTAAAACTACTTGTGAGTTGAGTTTAAATAAGCTATTCAAAAGATGTTTTCCAGTCTCTTCTCTAACGCTTATGCTACAAAATCTATGAAGAGAGCTATTTATGCTCGGTAGTAAACTCTGATATTGTTCAGGCCATTTTGAAATTCCAAAACTAGAAGCATAGGAGATTCTTCGAATGTCAGATTCTCCAAAATCCAAGAAGTATGCCAAGCATTTACTTTGACTGATCTCCGGGTTCCAAACTTGATCACTGCCTACCATTAAACAATCATAATTTGAAGCTATTGCATTTAAGTCGTCCATAGATTGAATCACCTTTGTTTCACTTGGATAAAATGTTTCCATAAATCTATCAAACGCTTTTATCTTAAAATAAAAGATTATCAAATTATTCGATCTTTTTTCATCTTGCTGGAAATTTATAAATTCAACTTCATGGCCTAGTTCTTTTAGGGCTCGACACGTTGCATAACTTTGCATTACTGCACCATAGTTTGCAGAATGATGGTATGTTAGTAATCCAATTCTCATTGTTTATGTACCATTTTATCTATAATTTTTATTACAATTTCACTAATTTTTCGAATTACTTTTAATAGCATCCATGGGCTCTTATTTGAAAATGTATTTGCATATATTTTTGAAAATGTGCTGTCACTTAGTTGTGAGGAAAAGAAAGCCAATAACTTTCGTTCTAAAAAATATTGCTGAATCGAATGTCCTGTTACCAATCTATGATTATGAGATATGGCTAAGTTCATATCAGCCTTATCATAAAATAAAGAATCATCTAATGATGAAAGGAACTGCCTCGCTTTATCAGTATGAACTATTATCAACGATATACCATCAAAATGCTCTTCCTCATATTTAATACATCCCCAATAATCCCCTATGGTAAAGTCTGATTTGCGATTTTTGCCAACGAAAGGACAGTCATAACAAGAATATCTGTTCGTTAATTCAAGGCTAAATCCAGTAGTAATTAAATTATTCTTATTTGCATAATCATAAATTTTACCATTTTCATCTTCGACTTTCAAATTATAATGAAATCCTCTAGATTTCCATCCAGTTTCCTTTGTACGAAATGACAAAACACGCTTCACTCTATACGGTGCCTGGCTAATAAATTTATCAATTAAGATTCTAGAAGGAATTCCACCACAAATTAAATCCACCGTAACCAGATTCCCTTTATAGGTTCTATCTTTCAAAAAAGATAATAGTCCAGCAATTTGACAACCTGTGCCCGAGAAAAGAACCATTCGACCTTCCTTCAAATATTTCAAAGCAAGTTTGTAATTTCCAGATGCATTGCTATGTGTATATTTTGATCCCTGCAAGCAACTCAAATCTTCCTTAGTCTCAATTGCCTGATGATGAACATAACAAGGTGATTCTATTTTCGCACCAAACACAACTCCACCTTGTTCTATTACAGAAGAAGCCATAGCGTAAAAGACTCCGCCCGAAGCACTAGCCTTTCTGCATATTCTTTTCTTGGCCCATGCTGCATAAAAATCAGCATATTCACTTTTCTGATATTCGAAACTCGAAACGACTGGACAGATTCGTTCACACATCCCACAACCGACACATTTACTTTCATCTATTTCTACATAACGATGTCCGTCAAGATGCTCAACCATATCTATAGCATTTTTATTACATACATCTATACAGACGAAACACCCTGTACATTGCATTTCGGTTGCTAAAATAGGTTTATTCATAAAGAATCAAAAAAGTTTTTGTATAGCATAGTTATCGTATTAGGAGAAAATTCTTTTTCTTTCACCTTAATTATATTATTCCTCAATCTTTCATAGTCTGCATTTTCTGTCAATAGAATATTAGTTATTATACCTGTTAAGTCTTCAACATCAGCAGGCTTAAATAAAAAGCCTGTCTGATTATTATGTATATATTCCCGGAAAGCTTCCAGATCTGAAGAAATAATAGGACAATCATAATTGATAGCTACAATGACAGAGCCACTTTGAGCTATATCTTGATAAGGGGTAACAAAATAATGACTTTCACCAAACAAGTTAGGTATATCTTTATTTTCCACCCTGTGTATACGTAAATCAAACAGATCAGGATACTTGATTAGTTTTTGATACTTCTCCCACTCACTACATGAACCAGCAATAATTACCCTGAATTTCTTATTTGTTCTTTCATATGCATCCTGTGACGCATTGATGAGAACATCAATTCTTTTATATTCACGAATGTTTCCAAAAGCCAGAAATGTAGTCAGACCATGTTTCTGAACAGTAGGAATCCCATAGTCTTTCAACATAAACGGTGCCATTAACACATTCTTTGATGGATGTAAAGACAATAATAAATCATGTTGAGACAATGAAAAAGTATGAAAATTCTTAAAAGTATTCAGAACAAAAGTAGCATAAATCTTTGCACCTAGGTAATTCACTGCACCTTTAGGCGTATTTACATTATGCGCGGCAATAACGACCTTACTTCTCTTTAACATAATAGCTGATAAAAGATGAAAATAAGGGAATCCAGCCATACCTGCATAAACGATGTCATATCCTTTCCTATTTATAGTTTTGAATAAAGTATAATCAGAAAATAATGTTTTAATTGACCTCATTCTAAACTCTTGACGATAAAAAATAATCTTCAAATTAGAAATGGAATCTAATTTTTCGAGTTCTTTTTTATTCGGAATACTATCCTTATACAGCACATACCACTCTATATTAAAGTATTTACAAAGAAAAGGTATAATGTAATAATCTGTATCAAGGAAACACTCTGGAGTTATCCAACAAATTTTTTTCATATTTTCTTTTCACTTGTGAATACATTCTTCTATAACATTCAGTAGTCCACTGGATATATTTTCTCTTACCTTTATCGCCTCTTTCACCCCAGCATTCTCCCCTGCTTCTACATCTCTGTCACTATCTCCAATCATATACGACTGCGACAAATCGATATTGAAATCTTTGGCTGCTTGAAGCAGCAAACCCGGTTTGGGCTTCCGGCAGTCGCAGTCACACTTATATTCAGGGCGTTCGCCAGAAAATCCCTTATCTGTATGATGAGGGCAAACATAGATGGCATCAACAAAAGCTCCCTCTTTGCCAAGTTCCGTTTCCATCTTGTTATGAATTGTCTGTAATTGCTCAAAAGTACAGTCACCACGGGCAATAACTGGCTGATTGGTAATCACGATAGCCAGATAACCACTTTTATTGATAGCCTTGATAGCTTTAGCTACGTCTGGAAGAAGTTCAAATTGTTCGGGTCTGGTGACAAATCCTACCATCTTGTTGATAGTTCCATCCCGATCCAAAAAGATAGCTTTCTGTCGGTTCTTTAGATTATGAGCATGCACCTTGCCGGTCTTTATATCATTCTCTGCTTCAAAAAAACGATCGGGCGTACCCATATCTTTAACATATTCCGGAGTATCGTACGCATAGATACGTCCGCTGCCAATATTTGTTTTCAGAACATCGCGGTCGAGGTCTATCTTGTCGGGAGTCTCCGGATGACGGGGCACAAAATTCTTCATCGTCTCCTTCAATAACTCTGGTGAAATTAACTCGATGCCCGCATTCACACGGTTTTTATAATAGAGACGTTCGTCTTCTTTCGCCATCCAGCAAATCACCCGATGGGTATCCACAGGCATACCACCCGCCATTTTGGGAGCTTCAATCTCCGTAACAAGCAGCGAACTATCATAAGGATGACCGTTAGGATGTGCCACTAAGCTAGCCCATGCTTTCTTTTCTTTATGGAATGCTATAAAGCGATTGAAATCCACGTCAATTATCACATCTCCACAAAGGAGCAAAAAATCTTCTGTAAGCTGGGGCATCTTGAATAAAGCACCCGCAGTTCCCAATGGATGATCCTCGATGAAATATTCAATACATACCCCAAAACGGCTTCCATCTCCAAAATAGTCTTTAATCTTTTCACCCAAATAACCGATTACTAATATTATATCAGTCAGGCCACATGCCTTGAGGTTGTCTATCTGATGCTCTAATATTGGCTTGCCACATATATTAATCATTGGCTTAGGCACATCATTTGCCACAGAAGCAATACGAGTGCCACGGCCTCCGGCCATTATTACTGTCTTCATATAATTATTGTTGTTGATTTATCCAAAGAATTTTTCTTCCAGCATCAAACACAGGCAGTGATATACCGGAAGATGCAATTCTTGTATCTTGTAAGTTTCAGTCTCGGGCACTCGGATACACACATCGGTAAATTCCATCAAGCGATTTTCCTTTTCCCCCGTAAGTCCCACAACCTTCAATCCTTTTGATTTTGCAGCTACAGCAGCATAGAGAACATTCTTACTGTTACCTGAAGTAGATATACCCAAGAATACATCACCAGCACGTCCCAGGCCATTGATTTGTTGCGCAAAGACAAGCTCCGGTACAGCATCGTTCATGAAAGCAGTGGTAAGCGAAGGTTCACCCACGAGTGAAATGGCAGGTAACGACCCTTGCAGATGATCGGCAAGCACTGTCCCCATTTCCTCATCAATCTTCATCAAGCGATCTATTTGAGCTGCATAAATTTTACGCTTCATCTTGAATTCTTTCATCAACTCACCTACAATGTGTTCGCTGTCCGAGGCACTACCACCATTGCCGGCAACAAGCAACTTGCGCCCTGCCGAATAGGCTTCTTCCAGTATCTGATAAACCGAAATGATATTTTGTTTACATACACCGAGAGCAGGATACCTCTCTATCAAAAGATCTACATGCTTTACTAACTTCTCTTCCATAAATCACTTAATACTTAGTGAACCTACAGTATCCGTAGGATATATTTTCCAACCATGAGCACCTCCATCGCTAAATTGGAACGGCATGACTAATCCATGAAGCTTCTTTAGTGCTTCTTCTACTTCTTTCTTATGCGTTGGCTCTACGATGAACATAATAAATCCACCACCACCTGCACCCGACACTTTTCCTGCTTTGGCACCTGCAGCCATAGCTACGTCCATAGCCTCTTGAATCACAGGATTGGTAATGTTATTGGCCATCTTCTTTTTATTTTCCCAACCTTCGCGGAGAATATCCGCGAAGCCGTTTATGTCTCCTTTCAAAATGGCCAGTTTCATATCCTTGGCACTCTGTTTTATCTTGTGCATAGCTTCGATGGCATCGTTCTCTCCACTAGAGGTATTCTTTTTTTGTTCCTCGATAATAGCGGCACTACTACGCGACTTACCAGTAAAGAACAACAGCATACTGGCTTCCAATTCATCAATAATCCAGCGCTTAATCTTAAGCGGATTGACAATCACCATATCATTTTGCAAAAATTCCATGTAGTTGAATCCTCCGAAAGTTGCCGCATACTGATCTTGCTTACCACCAGAGAGATTCAAGTCCTTACGCTCTATCTCGTAGGCTAGGCGGGAAATTTCGTAGTCCCCAAGAGGTAACCCCAGCCATTCTACAAAACATTTTAAGATACAAACAACCATAGTAGACGAGGTGCCCAGCCCTGATCCAGCCGGAGCATCATTGTAGGTGGTTATCTTGAATGATTTAGCATCGAGGCCGTAATCCTTAATAATGCGATTATACACACCTTTTATCAGGCTTGCTTCACCATCTATCTCCAATATTTTTGTAGATGGATAACGCTTGAAACAGTTTGAGTCATAGCTGTTAAGAACAATGTTATTATCTCTCGTTTCTTCTATGGTGCAATAGGCATAGAGATTGATAGTAGCATTCAATATCAATCCTCCATAAATATCACTGTAGGGTGAAACATCACTTCCTCCTCCAGCCAGACCGAGGCGAAGAGGAGCTTTAGAACGTATTATCATAAGGGTGATTTATATTTTTTTAACATATCTCTCTATTTGAATGCTTCAGAAAGAGCGTAAACAAATGCTTTAAAAGAAATATTATATTTACGATGCTTAAACATCCAGATAAATACTGATAGTTTAGAATTCTTAAGCGCATTTGACAAGTTATGTCCCAGTTTTTTTTGGAAATAGGCATCAAGCTTTCTTACCAACTCTCTATGATATAAAATATCTTCCTGAATATTAGGTTCCTGACACAAGAATGCCTTATACCATTTATATTCTTTTAGAATTGCTTCTAGCTTCAGCTCTACATTCCCCGTAGAACTGATTGTATACGGATTACGCCTATATTGAAATACAATACTTTGTGTATTAGCTACCCCATTCTTTGAAGCACCTATAAAAGCGGAAATATCATCAGCTCCCCAAGCTAAAGGTAGAAAATAAAACCCTCCCTGTTTGCGAAGCCATGCTGCCTCAAAGCAGAAATCCCCTATAAACTGTTGATTATAAACATGCCATCTATGCCAAATGAGCGAAATGACAGATTCATATTCACATCTATGAACTGTTTTTTGATAGGCTGTAGAATTCTCATCAATGATCTCCGTCCAACCATGAAGCAGTCCGATACCTGGATATTTTGCTATTAACCTGACATACTCTTCCAAACAATTAGGAAGGAACTTATCATCATCTCCCATACATATAGCATAATCCCCAGTGGCATAACCGAGACAAATATTCCAATTATCTACCACATTAGCTGCTCCACAGTTCTTTTCATTCCGATAATACTTGATGCGAGGGTCGGAATATAACGATACAATGGAATATAGATCTTCCGGTGACGCATCATCAACGATGATGAGTTCGAAACATTCATAAGTTTGTCGCAGTATGCTGTCTATGCATTCCTGCAAATATGCTTTTTTATATGCGGGGATTAGAATACTAAACTTCATAAGTCATACTCTTTTCTTTTAAAATTCTTAAGCATCCACCTATTAATAACAATGTAGGAAATACACTATTTAATTCTCCTGTCATATTTGAGAATGTTAAATACACAATCAACAATGAGAAGTATAAAGAATACGCATATTTATCATATCTTCTCAATTTAAAAGCCCAGAACAACAATGTTCCATAAAAGACACACCAGAACAATACACCGACTATTCCTCTCTCTAGAAGTAAATTCATCAACACACTTTCCAGCCCGAGTAGATCTTTATCAATCAATGTTTTAATACCCTCTTCTCCAAAACCTAAATCAATAGAAAAAAAATCTTTTCCTCTACCAAATAATAGATGATCTTTTATATGATAAAGAACTGCGGTAAACTGAACGATACGCATTCCAATACTACTACCTCCTACTTCATTACCGTAGGCAATAGTAGATGTGTCAAAGGCTTTGACAAAAAGACTAGTATATTTATCAATATTAGGAATAAATGGAAGCGAAAGGAATATAACGATTAAAACGACCAAAGCTTTCCCCAACCATTTTTTTAAAGAAAAAGCATTACAAACAAATAATAGCAATCCTACGATATAGCATAAAACAACGGTTCTACAACCACATAATACAATACCAAATAAACAACAAAATTGAGCTATATAGAATTGCTTCTTTAATATGATTTTATTCAAATATCCATATAAAAAGAATAAAGACATTAAGATACATATATACCCATAATTAAATGGATTTTGAAACATTGCCTGTACCCTAAAACGATCAGCTTCCACAAATTTTCTACCTAAATCACCCAAAGTCCCCCCCTCTATACCTTGGTAATTTATATCAATCCATATAGCATATTTTGTAATTAGATTAATAATACCAAAAACGGTAAGAATGAGTAACGCAACATAAGCTGCTCTAAAAGACGGTTTGAATTGCCTGGGACTAGAAATAGCAATAAATGCATAACAGATAACAAAATATTTTGCCAGTAATTCAACGATTATTAATCTCAAAATCTGAACAAAACTTTGATAATGAGCACTATTAAATGCTAGCACAAATGTAGCCAGTATCATCATCAATACCAATGGGAATACTTTTTTCATCTTTAATAGTTTTATTCGTCTTTTGATACGAGGTAATTCTGAACCAATAAAGCACATTGACAAAAAGAACTTGGCACCACCAAAAGGAATAAATCTAATTATTGCAGCATCTAAACAAATTACAGAGAAGAAGAATATAGCAATCTTATATTCAAGCTTCAACTTGAACATTAATATGCCTAAGGACAGGACAAATAATTGAATAAATATCAACATTATGATTTAGTAACCTTCGTAAATAATAATGGCACAATTGTACCTATAATAAGATAGAGAATAAACCATCCCGTCCGCGAGTATTCCTCAATTACAGGGAACTCAGCTAATCGTTTAATGGGGAGATGATAATAAAATATAATGAATAAACTTACAAGCTTAAATGACAGAAAATGCCAAGTTAAAATTGTCAATGTATTATTGCCTATGTAAATCATGCATTGACTGAATATATTTTTTCTTGAGTTTATAGTCCCACTTAAATAAAACACAGCTAATAATCCAGCAATTGCCGAAATATAATAAGGTATCACTTGCCAACTATCAAATTTCAGAAGTGTTGCTTGCCAAAAGCTTTCTCCCAATGTAACCACAACGATTCCTATTAGGAAAATCCAATAACTCTGATGAATACAAAAACCACCTTTTTGGTAATAATATCCGGAAATAAAAAATAGTGCAGCAAAAAGTTCTCTTCCACCAATGCCTAAATAGGGTATATGAAGATGAAATACTGATGTAAGAATAGTAATACATAGCAACGCTACCCCCCCCATTTAACATTTTTAACATTACGAATAATAAAGAAAGCAATCAATGATCCCAAAAACAAAGACTTGAGAAACCAATAGCCACCAAGAAGTTGTTCTGTGTCAGACATCCTTGTAACAATAGACACTGCTTTTTTAAGCATCTCTTGCCAAGTGTAAAGATGTTGTACAATTCCTCGAAATCCAAATTCGTCATTGTAAATGTTGAGATAGAAAAATAAATTATGCAAGACGAGAAATATCAAGCCCCATTTCACAAATGGTTTATATAACCCTTTGAACCTCTTTATGACAAAATCAGAAGGTATTTCAAGATATTTATCTTTAAAACAATATCCGGCAAAGAAAAAGAATAGTGGCATATGAAACATATTTATCCAATAGTTACCGTATTCCGAAAAACGCGTATGGGCTAAAACCATCAAAATAATGGCTATCCCTTTAGCTATTGAAACAGATTTGTCTTTCATTTCTTTAATTTCAGTATTGAGTATAGCATTTTTTTATCTTCTTTATTTAAAAACCTAAAGCAAACAATACTGTATATGATTGTAAAAAGGATGCCTTTTAGAAAAAAGGAAGAAACAATCTTTCCATCTAAGTTAATGAGGAGGTCAATCAGTACAGTCGCACCAACACCTATCATGACAAATGGGAAAAATGAATGCAGAAATACTCTACCTGATTGAATGTTCATTTTCTTAGGCCAATAATATAGATAGTAAAATGACAATTGAACAATTATATAAATAGCAAATGCTATCACAACACCTCCTATCTCAAAATATGGTATCAAGAACCAAGCTACTATCAAACCGATAATGGAAGATATGGATGTATTGTAGGTTATCGCTCTGATATCTGAACCTGATAATATTAAACTTGAAATAGCTTGATTATGTACCCCCAATGTGCAAAGTAGCCAAATATTAAACCATGGAATTAAATTTAAGAAGCTTTCTCCGACATACATAGTTATCACTTCACTCCCCACTGTCATCATGCCGAATGTGCAAAAACAAAGCACAATCGAAATATACTTTGTTCCATCATAGGCTACTTTATAGTAGGCTTCAGCATTCCCTTGAGCAACTATTTTTGAAGTAGAAGGCAATAACACTCCCATAAAGATTCCCCCAAACATCGAAACTATTCCTATAATTCCATTTAGTACACGATAGTCTGCCACCGAATCCAAACTTCCTTGCATTCCCAAAAAGACAGGACGTAGATTGTAAAATGAGAATTGAAAAATACTAAATGAGAATATATTTAAGCAATAGGGTAATATTTCTTTGAATGTTTCTTTATCAAATTTAGGTATGAAAGAGATAGCCGGTATCTCTTTTAATACCTTATTGACAGACAGAGGCAATATGGCAAACATCGAAAAGGTGGTAAGTGCGAAATACCAGAAGATATTCAATTTTGCATATATTGTTATAAACAGAACAATCACTTGCAAAACCTTGGGTAGCAAAGTCCTTTTCTGTATCCATGCTACATTCTCTGTTGCCTTTATCAGTTGATCAAAACAAGAAGAATACCAACTAATTATCGCGCTGATAATCAATACATAAAAGAGAGTCTTTAAGATCTCATCCTGATCAGCATTGAGATGAAATATTTCTTTCGAAAATAAAGATATACCCAGCAATATGACTCCATTAAGAATACCAATAATTCCATAAAAGGCTAAACTCGTTTGAAAAAGTTTACTCGCCTTCTGAAAATTTTTCTTAGCTAACCATACTGAAAAGAATCTAATATTGGTTGAGTTGAATCCCATGTCCATCAGTTGCATATAAACATTGACAGACATAGCTAGCCCAATGATCCCATATTCTGTTTTCCCGAAGTAATGAATCAGTATAGGAACAGATATAAATCCATAAACCGAATTTACCAGATTTACAATCAAGCTCCATAACACTCCACTGGTAATCTTACTCGCGCTACCCATGCTTCCTTAACTTCCTAAATCTTTTTATGGTTCCCACGAGTTCCCGTACAGCCTTTATTTTATTAGCCTTCATTGCCGCATGCAAATAACCTAATCCGGTATAACTTAGCAAACCTTGTGTCATAAATTGAACAGCCATGATTCTCCAGCCTACCAAATGTCGTCTATCAAACTGATATTTTTGAATATCATTTACTTTTTGGATATCTAAAGGCTCTATATCAATATAGCCCAATCGTTTTGCTTCCGCAAACAATTGTCGTCCTTTATCTGTGCGTACAAAACAAAAGTTTTTTCCATCTCCTTCTGTAAAATCCGGATAACCATCTTTGGTGTTCCATGAATCTCCCGAAGATATATCGGCTAACATACCTATGCCATCAGGGCAGATTTTACATCTGAAACCTAATTCTCTTCCCAATATTTTTCCCCAACTGTCGTTATATGTCATTCGGTCAGATTCTCCATTTGTATAAGTAGCTTTGAAATATCCCGGCCAGCCATCTCCGCGATAGCGCAATGATAAAGGCTCTTCATCTCTATGGAACATAGAAAGTGCTTTCCTGGTCGCATGATAACTGGGCATACCGGCACAAAAAATGGCTAAATAGTAAGCTATCTTTTGCTTATATTCAGGATGGATTTTAGTGAAATTTTGCATAGCGGCTATATCACAAGGTTTTCCAATAAACGCATAAGTTTTTTCGGCTTCCAGCAATTCGATAATATTGTTAAATATTGCTGCTGGAGCATATCTGGATGCGTTTCTAGACAGTATATCTTCTTTTGTTGTACTCGCATATAGCCTGTTGTACAAGTAAGTTCCCTCCTCTACGCCAACATGAAGCACTGCGTCCACTTTCTTTGTTTCTAACAAATAAATGGCTAGTGCAGATGTTACACCTCCTGAAGATGATGATTTTCTTATTTCAGAATCTGATGCCCAAGCATTTGCTACGATCTTAACAGTTCCCCAAATGGATTGATTAGTAACTTGTGAATGAACAACGATACCTGGACATATTTTCGTAATAACTTTATGGTCTATTCGATGCTGATCTCTGAATATAGGTTCGTAAAAGCCTTCTTGATTGATTACCATCTTACAATTTTCCTTATCTAGTGCTTCACATAAACCACATCCAAGACATAAGCTATTCTTTATAATATCATGTACTGTATTCATTCCTTTTTTAACCTTTCATTTACGTATCTCAAAAAAAATTGTTAAGTCATTCATTAACATATTCTTTTTTTCAGACACGATATGATTCATTCTATCATCTATAAGTTCTTTCAATTGTAATCTCGAATGAAAAGATTCTCTTATAGTACTTATAATTTCTGCATGGTCTGATTCTCTCATATCACAAATATATGGATAATCCAAGGTGTCAATAAACAGCCCATTAAACTTTCTGCTGTAAGCCATTGGAACCACTGGAACTCCAGATGAGAAAGCTCCGATTGTGGCATGCATCCGGGCACCGACAAAGAAATCCATTCCGGCAATATAAGACTTAATTTCTACAGGACCAAGAGCTAAAGGAGCAAGTTTCAGCTTAGAATTATTATATTGTCTCCATAAGTCGTAGCTGACTCCATAATCATTTTCAATAGTTCTTTCTGCTCCGACAACGTGAGGTATTAAATGTACTTGCACATTCTCAATTCCTAAAAAATAATCAATAATTTCAGTAACCAAGTTTATATAATTACATTTTAACTCGAACTGGTTATTACGAGTATATCCGCCATGCCAAAGTAATGCGGAAATATTGATTCCAACATGTATAAAAGATGTATCTTGCTCTATCTTGTGGTATGGCAGGAAAAATGCTACATCGATGTATTCTTTAACAGACTTCAGAGAAGGTATCTTACCAACCACATAATCATAACTTTGTTTGTCACGCGCCATACAGTATAAAGCATTTGAGATACTTTTTATAGCACGATGCTCCACCTTATAATTTTTAAATGGTCCTATCGTTTGAGGTAATATACAATAAGGTATATGCAAAAAATGGGCAATTCGATGTATTCGGTCAATGCTATTGAATCGCGTAAATCCGTAAATATCACTAAATGAATCGCCTTGACCAATATCCAAAATATAATCGGCTTTGAAAAAAATATTTAAATCACTACCTTTGACTATATTTTTAATAATTGTTCCTATCGTATTCTTTAAAGATATGCCGATGGGATATCTACAATCTTTAAACTCTATTTTACGATCACCTATTAATATCTCATGTGTTTTTCGATCATCATATTGACTATCTGACAAATATAATTCGTAAGATAGTCCGGCTTTCTTCATGATTTCATCAATCATACAGGCTATAGTAATAGTTAATGCTACACATCCTCTATTCCCATTTTTAATTGGAGCATTTCCCAAGATTATTTTCATAGATATAATATCATTTATTATACATCTCTTCATAATACTTTTCGTATTCTCCAGATGTTATATTATCCATCCATTCCTGATTATCCAAGTACCATCTCACTGTCTCTTCAATTCCTTCTTCGAACTGTAAGCTAGGTTCCCAACCCAATTCTCTTTTCAGTTTAGTTGAATCTATGGCATAACGCAAATCATGTCCTTTGCGATCGGTCACATAAGTAATTAAGTCTAAAGAATATCCTTCCGGATACCCAAGCAACTTATCCACCGTTTTGATTATTACCTTAACTATATCAATGTTTTTCCATTCATTGAAACCTCCAATATTATAAGTGCTCGAAATCTTACCATGATGGAAAATAACATCGATAGCTCGTGCATGATCTACTACATACAACCAGTCACGAACGTTCTCTCCTTTGCCATATACAGGCAACGGTTTACGATGACGAATGTTATTGATAAATAGCGGAATCAATTTCTCGGGAAACTGATAAGGACCGTAATTATTGGAGCAGTTGGTCACCACAGTGGGCATTCCATAAGTGTCGTGAAATGCACGGACAAAATGATCACTACCGGCCTTCGACGCTGAATAAGGACTATGTGGATTATACTTAGTCGTTTCCTTAAAGAATTCATCACCGTAGACCTCATGCGCCGAGATGTCTGAATCGATTCCTTCGGGATGAGTTAATTCCAATGCACCATAAACTTCATCTGTTGAGATATGGTAGAAGCGTTTTCCACCATAACCTTCCGACAAGGATTCCCAATATATTTTTGCAGCCTGAAGCAAGGTAAGAGTACCCATTACGTTGGTTTGAGCAAAGGTGAACGGATCTTTAATACTTCTGTCCACATGGCTTTCCGCTGCCAGGTGAATAACTCCATCAATATGATACTGCTTGAAGATTTCCAACATTTTATCAAAGTCACAGATATCAGCCTTTACAAAGGTATAATTAGGTTGATTCTCGATATCTTTCAGGTTAGCCAGATTACCGGCATAAGTCAGTTTATCCAGATTGATAATATGATATTCAGGATATTTATTGACGAACAAACGTACAACGTGTGATCCGATGAAGCCTGCTCCACCTGTAATCAGTATATTTCGTGCAAAATTCATGTCTATTTTAATAATCAGATTGTTGTTTCAATTCATGTATACATTTCTGCAGAGAGTCTTTCCAATAAGGAACTGTGATTCCAAAAGTAGATTTCACCTTTGTTTTATCCAGTACAGAGAAATGAGGACGTTTTACCTTACTGGGGAATTCATCACTGTGACAAGGTTGAATATCACACACATTGCCACTCAAATCACAGATTTCCTTCGCAAAGTCATACCATGAACACACACCTTCATTACTAAAATGGTAGATACCTTCTTTATAAAGTTGATTCTCCTCAATCACTTGATAGATAACAGATGCCAAGTCTCCGGCATAAGTGGGGGTACCAACCTGATCAAAGACTACTTTCAGGGTATCTTTATCAGCTGTGAGCTGTCGCATTGTTTTTACGAAGTTCTTCCCATAAGGGGAATAAAGCCAGGCGGTACGAAAGATAAGATAATGACAGCCGGTTTCCTGTATGCTATGCTCACCGGCCAGCTTCGTTTTACCATACACACCCAAAGGATTAGTTTCCCAATCTTCCCGACAAGGGACATTTCTGTCTCCCTGAAAAACATAGTCCGTAGAGACATGTATTAAGGTAGCATCAGCTTCTTTTGCTACAATAGCCAGATTCTCCACTGCCTTATTATTCAATAAATCAGCAGTCGCGAAATCGTCTTCCGCCTTGTCTACATTTGTATAGGCAGCACAATTAACGATGACATGAATTTGGTTGTCATTGACCATTTTACGGATAGAATCACGACTGGTTATATCCAATTCTGCCACATCGGTAAAAATATATTGGTTGGAGCTGGTTGATGACACACGACGCATCTCATTACCAAGCTGACCGTTAGCTCCTGTCACTAGAATATTCATTGAGC
>ERZ827156.2155-NODE-2155-length-21058-cov-3.523259_pt1 | contig 21058 bp, 21 predicted proteins | sample MGYA00519919_ERZ827156 | MGnify/ENA primary metagenome ERZ827156 (study PRJEB31778, sample SAMEA3449269) | human gut metagenome | biome: human gut; feature: human-associated habitat; material: faeces | place: United Kingdom | collected 2010/2012 ...
TCTGCTAGTTCGTCAATAGTTGGGTCAAGCTGTGCTACAAACGCCGACACCGTTGCTCTTGCAAAGCCTTCGTTGTATGACCTGCTTAAAAAATTTAAATTCATTTCATTTATAACATTTTTCATTTAACATGACCTCCTCTAAAATATTCCAAGAGCCGCAAGTCCCGAAAGTTTTACCATTCTTTCAAGTCTTGCCGGCACATTTATAACCTTTAAATTTCCTTTAGTTTTAAGCATAAGTTTATATCTTCCCATTATCAAACCTATTCCTGAACTATCCATAAACTGTACCTTGCTAAAATCAATATTCATAAGTTTAGGCTTGAATTTAACGCTACTTTCGTCAATACTTTCTCTCATAGCTTTTGCTGTGTGATGGTCTATATCCCCTTCAAGCAATGCTGTTAACACATCGCCCTCAACAGATATTTTTACTCCCATATCTTCACTTCCTTAATTATGCTTGTCCTTAGATGATTTTTAGTATTCTTTTTATTATTATAAGATAATTAAGGTTACTATTTTGTAGAATATTGTTTTATTAATATAATTTATTATGCTTTTAAATTTTTATTTTCACACTAACAAAGGAGCCCTTTTATAGGCTCCTTTAACTTTAATTTTCCATAGATTTTAAAGTATTTTCAATTTCGCTCAGCTTAGATTTTAATTTTTCAACATTATCTTTAACGCCGTTTATTACCTTTTCCGGTGCTTTAGAAATGAATTTCTCATTTTTAAGCTTTAGCTGTGACTGTTCCAAATATTTTTTGGTTTCTTCATATTCCTTTTTTAATCTAGCTATCTCTGCTTGCTTGTCAATAAGCTCGTCAAGTGGAATATAAACCTTAGCGTTTGTCGTTACTATGGTTACCGATTGCGAAATATTAAATTCATTTGCTACTTTAACATCAGTTCCGTAGGCTAATTTCTTTATTAGTTCGCTGCTTTCTTGATACGTTTGAGTGTTTAACGTTGATATATAAATTGCTGTTTTTTTATTGTGCTGCACATTCATTTCGCTTCTACGGTTTCTTATACATTTTATTACTTCCATTATGTCTTTAATCTTATCCTCTGCTACTTTGTCATCTAATCTACTGTCGTAACAAGGATATTTTGAAACCATAATAGATTCACCGTCATGCGGCAAAGACTGCCAAATTTCCTCCGTGATAAACGGCATAAAGGGATGTAAAAGCTTCATTGTGTTGCTCATTACCCAAACCAAAACTTGCATGGTCTCTAAAGCTACGCTCTCATTTTGCATATTTACCTTCGCAAACTCTATATACCAATCGCAAAATTCGTCCCATACAAAGTCATAAAGTTTTTGTACTGCTAAACCAAGCTCAAATTTTTCTATGTTACTCGTAACTTCTCTCGCAACATTGTTAAATCTGCTAACAATCCATTTATTTACAGTGTTCATGTTTTCAGGAAGCTTATTTTGAACATTCTTTTCTTTTATGTTCATATGGATAAACCTAGCGGCATTCCAAATTTTATTTGCAAAATTCCTGCTTGAAGACACCTTTTCATCAGAAAATCTTATATCATTTCCGGGACTATTGCCTATTGCCAAAGTAAATCTTAAAGCGTCAGCACCGTATTTATCTATAATCTCAAGAGGGTCTATCCCATTTCCCAGAGATTTAGACATCTTTCTTCCCTGAGCGTCCCTAACAAGACCGTGTATCAACACATTTTTAAACGGAACATCACCCATCAATTCTTTAGATGCGAATATCATTCTTGCAACCCAGAAGAAAATTATATCGTATCCTGTAACGAGTGTGTCTGTTGGGAAAAAGTAATCTAACTCCGGTGTTTTTTCTGGCCATCCAAGAGTCGAAAACGGCCATAGTGCAGATGAAAACCATGTATCTAACGTGTCTTCGTCCTGATGTAAATTGTGAGAACCACATTTCCCACATTCTTTTACTTCTTCTCTGGAAACATTAACCTCTCCACAATCCTCGCAGTACCACGCCGGAATCCTATGTCCCCACCACAACTGCCTTGATATACACCAATCCTTAATATTTTCCATCCAGTTATAGTATATCTTGCTAAATCTTTCAGGAATGAACTTAACCTCCCCTGACTTCACGCACTCTATAGCCGGCTTTGCAAGGGGTTCCATTTTGACAAACCACTGAGTTGACACTCTTGGTTCAACTACTTCTGAACATCTTTGACATTTTCCAACATTATGGTGAATGTCCTCAACCTTAACCAAAAATCCTGCTTGTTTGAGGTCTTCAACTATTTGTTTTCTTGCCTCGTATCTGTCTAACCCTTTATACTTCCCTGCGTTTTCGTTCATTACGCAATTGTCGTCCATAATATTTATTACTTTAAGATTGTGCCTCTTCCCAACTTCAAAATCGTTAGGGTCGTGAGCTGGCGTTATTTTTACCGCTCCGGTTCCAAAGTCTTTTTCAACATAGCTGTCTGCAACAACAGGAATTTCCTTGTTTATAAGCGGAACAATTACACTCTTTCCGATTATATCTTTATACCTATCGTCGTCAGGCGATACTGCTATAGCGGTATCACCAAGCATAGTTTCAGGTCTTGTTGTTGCAATTTCCAAACTTCCGCTTCCGTCTGCAAATGGATATTTTATATGCCAGAATTTTCCGTCGGTTTCATCAAACACTACTTCTATATCTGATATTGAAGTTTTACATTTTGGACACCAATTTATTATTCTTTCGCCTCTGTAAATCAGCTTCTTTTCATACATTCTATTGAAAAATTCAATAACAGCCTTTGAGCACCCCTCATCTAAGGTAAAGCGCTCCCTCGACCAATCGCAAGATGCTCCAAGCTTTTTTATCTGATTTACTATAGTGTTTCCGTATTGCTCTTTCCATTGCCACGTGCGTTTTAAAAATTCTTCTCTTCCAAGCTCTTCTTTAGACAGTCCCTCCTCCTTAATTGCATTCACAACCTTAGCCTCGGTTGCTATAGATGCGTGGTCTGTCCCGGGAAGCCACAAAGTCATAAAGCCTTGCATTCTCTTAAATCTTACTATTATATCTTGAAGAGTTTCGTCCAAAGCGTGACCCATGTGAAGTTTACCCGTAATGTTTGGCGGCGGGATTACTATTGTGTATGGATTTTTACTTTTATCCGGTTCTGCATGAAAATAATTATTATTTTCCCAAAATTCATATAGCCTGTCTTCTACTTCTTTGGGGTCATATATTTTATTCAACTCTTTTTCCATAGAAACTTCCTCCAATTTTTTACTCAACTTAATAAACAGTATCTCACAAATTCTTAATAAAGTCAACGTTTACAGTACTTTTGATTCATTGCCAAAAATTATAATTTTATACATAAAATAAAAATTTCTATAAAGACAATCCGTGTAATTAAAACATCTCATAAAATCCCTGTAAAAAGCGTTTTTTGCCAAAAATATATTGCTTTTTTAACATCACCATCTCATGTTTCACACTTATTGCGTAAAATGAATTAATCTATCCCATGACGCCAATAATTAGCTTGTAAAATTATTATTACTGGGGGAAATACGAGTGCAATATAACAAAGTGGAAATATGCGGAGTAAACACAACAAAACTTAAAGTTCTTCCTGAGAAGGAAAAAATGAGATTATTAAAACTCGTAAAGCAAGGAGACTCAGATGCAAGAGACCAACTAATCAGCGGAAATTTACGTCTTGTCTTAAGCGTCATACAACGCTTTACAAACCGTGGCGAAACTTTAGATGATTTATTTCAAGTGGGATGTATCGGATTAATCAAGTCTATAGACAATTTTGATATATCACAAAACGTAAGATTTTCAACCTATGCCGTCCCTATGATAATAGGAGAAATCCGAAGATATCTTCGAGACAACAATTCTATAAGAGTCAGTCGCTCAATGCGTGACATAGCTTACAAAGCCATGCAAATTAAAGAAAAGTTCACAAACGAAAATAATCGTGAACCAAGTATAGATGAAATCGCTTCTGAAATGGAAACATCAAGAGAAAATATAGTGTTGGCGCTTGAGTCTATAGTTGAACCCGTTTCCCTTTATGAACCCGTGTTCTCAGACGGTACAGACACTGTATATGTAATGGACCAAGTCGGAGATAAAAACGATGATAACAATTGGCTCGATGAAATCTCTTTAAAGCAGTCAATAAGCGATTTAAGTGACAGAGAGAAAAAAATCCTTTCCCTTCGCTTCTTTAAAGGTAAAACCCAAATGGAAGTTGCAAATGAAATAGGAATAAGCCAAGCTCAGGTTTCAAGACTCGAAAACGGCGCTATGGAAAAAATTAAATCTCAAAAAAGCTTTTAACGCTACTAAAAATAGGGCTTTGGATTTTTATACCTCTGCCCTATTTTTTTAAATTAATTCTTAATCTTGGTTTTTACCTATTGATTTTTTACTAATTTTATGTTATCATACTTTACATTACACACGCAAGTAAGCTTTATACAGTGTGGTGCTTTTTAAGAGTGTAGCTGTTTAGCGGCTTTTGCGGAGGTAAAAACCAAGGAGGAATTTAATTATGTCAGTAGTATCAATGAAACAACTTTTAGAAGCCGGTGTTCATTTCGGTCACCAAACAAGAAGATGGAACCCTAAAATGGCTGAGTACATCTTTACAGAACGCAACGGTATTTACATTATCGATTTGCAAAAAACCGTAAAGAAACTTCAAGAGGCTTACAATTTTATCAGAGAAATTTCTGAACAAGGAAAATCTGTGTTATTCGTAGGAACCAAAAAGCAAGCTCAAGATTCAGTTAAAGAAGAAGCTATTAACGCAAATTCATATTATGTTAATGCTCGCTGGCTTGGCGGTATGTTAACAAACTTCTCTACTATCAGACGCAGAATCGACAGATTACATCAACTTAAAGTTATGCAAGAAGACGGTACTTTCGAATTATTACCTAAAAAAGAAGTTATTAAGCTAAACCTTGAAATCGAAAAATTAGAAAAATTTCTCGGTGGAATTAAGGATATGAAAGAATTACCGGGCGCATTATTTATAGTAGACCCAAGAAAAGAAAAAATAGCAGTTGCTGAAGCTAAAAAATTAGGTATCCCTGTTGTGGCTATTGTTGACACTAACTGTGACCCTGATATGGTAGACTACGTTATCCCAGGTAACGATGACGCTATCAGAGCAGTTAAGCTCATATGCTCAGTTATGGCTAATGCAATCGTTGAAGGCAGAGAAGGCGAAACAATTCAAGAGTTAGCTAACTCTGAAGCTGAAGCTCAAGACGTTGAAGTTGCTGAGTAAGTTTTAATTTACTGATAATAAAATACTCGGGTTGTAAATAAGTTACTACGCGAGTATTTTTTAAAGAATAACAATTGGAGGAATTATATTATGTCTTTTACAGCTCAAGATGTTAAAAATTTAAGAGAAAAAACTGGGTGCGGTATGATGGACTGCAAAAAAGCATTAAACGCATCTAACGGAAATATGGAAGCTGCCATAGACTTTTTAAGAGAAAAAGGTCTTGCCGCTGCAACCAAAAAGTCTGGCAGAATAGCTGCTGAAGGCTTGGCTATGGCATTTACAAACGAAGAAGGAAATTTAGGTGTGGCAATTGAAGTAAACGCTGAAACAGATTTCGTTGCTAAAAATGCTGAATTCCAAGCTTTTGTTAAGACCTGTGCTGACACTATCATGAAATTTAATCCTAAGGATGTTGAAGAATTATTAAAATGTCAAGCAGTTGGCAGCGAATTGACAGTTGCTGATTTATTGCAAGAAAAAATCTTAACAATCGGCGAAAACATTAAAATCAGACGTTTTGTTAGATACGAAGGCGTTGTTTCAACTTACATCCATGCAGGTGGAAAAATATGCGTTATGGTTAAGTTTGACGCTGATGAAAATGTTGCTAAAACAGAAAAATTCAAAGAGTATGCTAAAGACGTTGCAATGCAAATAGCAGCTGTAAATCCTGCATATTTGAATAAAGAAAGTGTTCCTGAAGAAGTGTTAGCTCATGAGAAGAAAATCCTCACAGAGCAAATTATAAACGACGGTAAGCCTGAAAACATTGCTCAAAAAATCGTTGCAGGTCGTATCGGAAAATTCTATAAAGAAAATTGTCTTTTGGAACAGCAATTTGTTAAAGATAACAATTTAACAATATCTTCTTACACTCAAAATATCAGTAAAGAATTAAACGGTGATATTAAAATTTTATCTTTCGCAAGGTTAGAAAAAGGCGAAGGCATAGAAAAACGTGAAGACAATTTCGCAGACGAAGTTGCAAGCATGATTAAATAAGTAAAAGCTCTCAATTAAGAGAGCTTTTTATTTTGCATTATTTTATATATTAAGTTGAAATTTATCGACTCTTTTATACATTGTAACATAAAACAATATTTTTAAATTAAGAATAATCCACGCTATATAACATAAAATTATATAGTATGGATTATTTTATAATCCACAGAGAATGATATAGAAGGGGAAATTATGAAAAAAATTTATAAATTATTATATATAATTCCTATTTTCTTAATGTTGACTGCTTGTTTTTCAAACAATATTAATTATGATTATATTTCTGAAAAAACTTTCTCTGACTCCCCTTCCGGCGACCTAACCATAAACGGTTCCACATCAATGACAAAATTAGTAAATTCTCTCGGAGAAGCTTTTTCAAAATTATATCCCGATGTAATTGTAGAAAAGTCAGACACAGGTTCCAGCGCAGCAGTTAACTCTGTGATAAATGGCACATCAATTATTGGAGATATTTCACGTGAACTAAATTCTGATGAAACTCCTGAAAAATTTCACGAAATTACTATAGCATTTGATGGTATAGCTCTAATTGTAAATAATAATAATCCTATTAATTCTTTGTCGTCTGAACAAATCCACGATATATTTTCCCGAAATTTATCTAGGTGGTCACAATTAGGGGGAAATGATTTGCCAATAACTTTAATAGGTCGAGAAGAGGCTTCCGGTACCAGAGAAGCCTTTGAAAACGTGTTTAATCGCACCAACGCTCAATACATCTACACCGCAGAATACCCCGAGGCAGGAGATATTTTGTCCAAGGTGGCAAGCGATGAAACCGCTATCGGATACATCTCTATTTCTTCAATATCGGATAGTATAAAGCCTTTAAATATAGATGGAGTAAAACCATCAACCGAAAATATTGTTAATAATACCTATATTTTAAAGCGTCCGTTCAAGGAAATATATTTAAAAAATAATGAAAATCCTCTTATTAAAAATTGGTTTGAATTCATTGCCTCAGACGAAGGAAAAAATATTGTAAAAGACATGAAATTAATTCCCGCCACTATTGATATTATTTAATTTTTGAGGTGTCGTCGTTAATGATTGAGATGTATAACAAATTAAAACCAAATTCAAAAAATTACAACAATATAAAATTTGTGACAGTATTTTTTCTTACTGCAATAAATTTAGTACTATTCTTTATAAACTTTGCAGTTTATCAATTTGACATTTATGTATATAACGTTTCACTGTGGGAATTATTTGTAAATGCGGGTTTCAACATTCAAGGACAAATTTTAAAAATACCCTTAATCATAAAATTTTCTATACTACTGGAATTTTTATTTTTAATCGCCTCTCAAATATTTATGGTTATGAAAAAGCCAAATATTTCCGCTATGTTACTAATTTTTTCATCCCTGTTCCCTATAATTTTAATTTCAACTGGAAGTATTGTTTACAAACGAGCAATAAACCTAGATATTGATAATTTTTCTGTTGGATATACGCCATGTATATTTGCAATACTAATATTGTCTATAATTTCTGCGATATTTGCTATGTGGATTTTGGGCACTGAATTTTTAGCTGAAGCTATATTTAAAGTGTTTGCGTGTGTTTCAGTAGGTGCGGTGATTGTAATAACATTGTATGTTGTGATTTCCGGAATTCCCGCAATATACAACATAGGAATATCAAAATTTATATTCGGGAAAACGTGGCACCCTAAATTTAATCAATATGGAATATTGCCTTTAATTTTATCGTCCCTACTCGCAACCGTGGGAGCAATAATTTTAGGGGTTCCAATTGGAATATTCACAGCTATATTCCTTTCTGAAACTTCCGGGTCCAAATTAGCTAACATCGTTAGAATGGCTGTACAATTACTTGCAGGGATTCCATCTGTAATTTACGGATTTTTTGGAATGCTTATAATCGTGCCCGCAATAAGAAAAATGTTCCCCGAGAGGTCAATCGGAGACAGTTTACTCGCCGTCATTATAATTTTAGCTATAATGGTTCTTCCAACCATAGTAAGCGTATCCGAAAACGCATTAAGAGCTGTTCCTGAGTCATACAAAGAAGCCGCCTTAGCTTTAGGTACTTCCACAGTTAAAACAATATTTAAAATTATTGTTCCCGCCGCAAGCTCGGGGTTAATCGCAGGAATAATTTTAGGCGTTGGCAGAGCCATCGGCGAAACCATGGCAGTTATTATGGTTGCAGGAAACGTTGCCAATATGCCAAATTTACTTTCTCCGGTTCGCCTTCTCACAACAGGAATTGTACTTGAGATGTCTTACTCCTCGGGGCTTCACAGACAAGCTTTATTTGCTATTGGTCTTGTACTTTTCGTCTTCATAATGATTGTGAACACGTCATTTATGTATATTTCTAAAAGGAGGGAATTTAATGACAAAAAATAATTCTGATAAAAATAGTTTGTATAAAAAACGCCATTCTTTTTCTGATTTTATATTGTCATCATTAATCTATGTTTCTGCTTTTATTACTATAACTGTGTTAGCAAGTTTAATATTTTATATATTAATCAATGGTTTAAAATTTGTATCTTTCGATTTCGTTTCTACTATTTACTCAGAAAATATTCCGTCATTAAAAGGAATTTTACCTATGATTATAAATACATTGTATATAGTCATTATAACTTTGTTACTGTCTGTGCCGATAGGAATAGCCTCTGCTATATACTTAACTCAATATGCAAAACAGGGCAAAATAGTAAATATTATACGATTTACTACTGAAATTTTATCTGGTATTCCATCCATAATTTTCGGTCTTTTTGGGTATACTATATTTTGCGTACTACTTGGAATGGGAACATCAATAATCGCCGGATGCCTTACTATGACTTTGTGTGTACTTCCGACAATCATAAGAACCACAGAAGAAACGTTAATGTCTGTGCCTGACGGTTACAAAGAAGGTGCTATCGCCCTTGGAATAGGCAAATTAAGAATCATATTAGACATAATTTTACCTTGCTCCATATCTGGGATTATAACATCAATTATTTTAGCTATCGGGAGAATTATTGGGGAATCTGCTGCATTATTGTACACATCCGGAATGGCTTACAATATGCCCAAAAACTTTTTTTCTCACATTATGTCGAGCGGAAGAACGCTTACACTTCATCTATATCAAACAGCAAAACAAGCTACTTCAGAAAACGCTTTCCAAACCGCTTTTGCCACTGCTACAGTCCTTTTAATTTTAGTTCTCATTCTAAACGTGATTGCTAATTTAATATCTCATTTTTTGCAAAAATCCAAGTAATTTATCTTTGAAAGGTTTGTTTGATTATGTCTGTTAAGGTAGATATAAGCCATCTCCAGCTGTTTTACGGGGATTTTCACGCTCTTAAAGACGTAAATATTAAAATTAATAAAAACGAAGTTACTGCTTTTATTGGACCATCTGGATGCGGTAAATCGACTTGTCTTAAATCTATAAATCGTATGAACGATTTAGTTGAGGGGTGTAAAATCACAGGGCAAGTTTTAATCGACAATCAAAATATTTACGACCCTCGCACAAACCTTAATCTACTTAGAAAACGTGCTGGGATGGTGTTTCAAAAGCCTAATCCTTTCCCCATGAGCATATATGACAACATCGCATATGGTCCTAGAGTCCACGGAATAAGAAATAAAAATCGTCTTAATGAAATTGTTGAAAAATCTTTGAAGGGAGTGGCATTATGGGACGAAGTGAAAGACCGCCTTAAAAAACCTGCTTTAGGGATGTCGGGAGGACAACAACAAAGACTTTGTATTGCACGCGCTATCGCCGTGGAACCCGACATAATTCTTATGGACGAACCAACTTCAGCTTTAGACCCTTCTTCTACTCTAAAAATTGAAGATTTAATTACGGATTTACGAACTAAATACACTGTTATAATAGTTACTCACAATATGCAACAGGCTGCCAGAATATCCGACACAACCGCATTTTTCTTGTCGGGAAAAATAGTGGAATATAATAAAACTTCTCGTATTTTCAAGAATCCTAGTGACAAGCGCACGGAAGATTATATTACAGGTCGTTTTGGTTAAAAATTTTTATCAAATTTTCTTTTTTATATAGTTGTATTTATTTTGAATTTGTATTATAATATGTTCGTACTTCTAATAAAAGGAGGTATTCCATAATTTGCGACACTTTTTTTTACATCAATTAGACAATTTAAATCAAAGTGTATCAGATATGGGTGAAAAAGTAGATACTATAATATCTCAATCTATATGTGCTTTTAAAAATTTAGATGTTAGTCTTTCTAGTAAAATTGTTAACGAAGATAAACTTATAAATGAAAAAGAGCATAATATAGAGAAATTTTGTTTGAATATGATAGCGCTTCAACAGCCTATGGCTAGCGACCTTAGAAATATAACCGCTTGTTTGAAGATAATTACTGACATTGAACGTATTGCAGACCATTGTGCTGACATATGTGAAATAGTTATGTCATCTAAAATATCAAGCGAAAGTGCTAATATGGGTCGCATTATTTCTTTGTTGGATTGCGTTCAAGTTATGTTCAAAAATGTTTTAAATGTTTTTTCTAGTCAAAATGTTGATGATGCAGTGAATATTTGTAGTCAAGATGATGAAATAGATTCGCTGTTTTCAGATATAGTTCTTAGTATTTGTAAAGCTATTGCTAAAAATTCTCTTTATGTTGAATCGGAAGTGGATTTGCTGTTTATAGCTAAATACGCTGAAAGGATTGCTGACCACTGTACTAATATAGCCGAATGGGTTATATATATGAAAACCGGTCAACACCCTGAATTGAACTAATTTTATTATTGGGAGTGTGTGATAATTATGCCAGAATCAGTAGCTGGAACAGGCGCAGGTCTAGTTTATATTACAGATGACGAACCAAACATAAGAAAGTTGGCTTCGTTGGCTCTAAAGGATTACGGGTTTCAAACTCAAGAATTCTCAGGCGGAGCTGAACTTTTAAAGGCTGTTCAAAAACGCGTGCCTGACGCTATAGTATTAGACTGGATGATGCCTCAGCCTGACGGTTTAACAGTTTGCGGAAGACTGAAATTAGACAAAGATACTAAAACTGTGCCCGTGCTATTACTTACCGCACGTAGCGAAGAAGTGGATTGTGTGCTTGGCTTGGAAATGGGCGCCGATGACTACATTACTAAGCCGTTTAGTTTAAAAGAATTATGCGCAAGAGTTAAAGCTGTAATTCGTAGAAATGAATATACAAATGTATCCACAACCGATGAGATTATAAGTTGTGGAGATATAACTGTAAATCTCGCCAGACGTACTGTCATGAAAGGAAATAATTTGTTGGATCTCACCATGAAGGAATTTGACCTTCTTACCACTTTAATGAGCGGTAAAGGCAGAGTTTTAACAAGAGACCAATTAATGGAAAAGGTTTGGGATGTGGAATACTGCGGCGATGCAAGAACCGTGGATGTACATATCCGCTACCTTAGACAAAAAATTGAAGATGAGGCTGACAAGCCCGTTTACATTAAAACTGTCAGAGGCGTTGGGTACAGATTTGCTTCTGAAAGCGAAATATAATGAAATCAACCATTTTAAAGGCGAGTGTTTTTACACTTGCCTTAGATATTAGTGTACTTTTTTTATTTTTGTTCTTTATTTTCCAGAATATAGGAATAAATACCACAAATTTTATAATCTGTACCATATTAAGTCTTATATTCGGAAATATATTATTCGCTTTGTCTATCAATTTATCTTTGAAAAAATTAAATAAATCTCTCATTACACTAAAAAATGATTCCTTTAAACTTAGTAAACAAAAATTAGATAAATTTAATTTGTCTAATTATGATAATAATGTTGTTTCTATCCCTAAATATTTGAATACATTTTTAGAAAAACAACACACATTAAATTCAAGTAACGACTATCTTTTGATTATGTATAAATCCATTTTTGATAAGCTTGAGCAAGGAATTTTATTATTAAATGCTAAAAAAGAAATTATTATGCATAATATTTCTGCAGACAAAATTTTAGGTAATGGTGTGTCGTTAAATTGTAATTTGGAAGACTCTAATATATTTTTTTCTCACATCGCACCAATGTTAGAAACATTTTACAAAACCAATAAACCGTCTACTAAAACAATTACTTTGCCAGGTTCTGAAAAAATAATAGAAATTTATATATCATCGCTAAATTATGATAAAGATAAAAAAAATAATATAATAATTTTACTAACGGATTGTACTGAAATTGACAAACTTAAAAAAACAAGAGATGAATTTGCATCTAATGTAACACACGAATTAAAGACTCCCTTAACGTCCATAATTGGATATATTGAACTTCTTAGCAGCGAAGAACGTGACGCCGAAACAAGAAAATATTTTTACGATATAATTTATTCTGAGTCTCAAAAATTGTTCACTTTGATAGATGACATGCTTTTGCTTTCTCAAGTTGAAAATATGAACGATTCTTCCATATCTCAAAAATGTAATGTTAAAAAAGAGGCTCTTGAAACAATTAAAAACCTTGCACCTTTGGCTGAAAAAAGAAATATAAAAATCGAATTATCTGCGGATTCCAACTTAACTGTTGGGATATCAGATATAAGAATGCAACAATTATTTTCTAATATAATCGGAAATGCCATAAAATATAATGTCGATAATGGCAATATATACATTAATATTTATAAAGAAAGAAAAAATGTTATTATAAGTATAAAAGATACAGGTATTGGCATTAATCCACAAAACATAGATAAAATATTTGAAAGATTTTATCGAAGTGATGTGAGTAGGGCTTCCGGTATTCCTGGTACAGGGTTAGGTCTTGCTATCGTTAAAGACATCGTAAAACTTTACAACGGCGACATTCAGGTTAAAAGTGAACAAAATAAAGGCAGTGAATTTATTGTCACTTTTCCACTATTTAATCGTTAAAATCTAATTGGAGGATTTTTTATGAATAATAACTTTATGCCCGAAAAATTTTTAGATTTACAGCAAACTATGGCAAAAAATTTATTTAAAAATATTAACAATGTTTGGGAAGTTATTCCTAATATTAATATGTTTATTAAAGAAATAGGAGAAAATTTATCTAATTCAGAGTACTATAGTCCTCAAAAAAATGTTTGGATTTCCAAAAATGCCAAAGTATCTGAAACGGCACATATTTCAGAATTCACAATAATCGAAGAGGGTACAGAAATTCGTCATTGTGCTTTTATACGAGGAAATGCCATCATTGGAAAAAATTGCGTTGTTGGAAATTCTACTGAAATAAAAAATGTTATACTTTTCAACAATGTACAAGTTCCACATTATAATTATGTTGGTGATTCTATTTTGGGTTATAAAGCACATATTGGCGCTGGTGCCATCACATCAAATGTTAGAGCAGACAAAAATCTGATATCTTTTAATTTCAACAATAAAAAAATCGAAACAAATTTAAAAAAATTTGGTGCAATATTAGGAGATTATACCGAAATTGGATGTAATGCTGTATTAAACCCCGGTTCAATTGTTGGGAAAAATAGCAATATATACCCTTTAACAATGGTAAGAGGATATATTCCTGAAAACAGTATTGTTAAAAATAATGGAAATATAGTAACTAAAATATAGATATTATTAACTAAAATATTCTTTAATTGCTCTTGATGATGCTTTTGTTATACCTGGAATGAGCTCTAATTCTTGTAAAGTTGCAAGTTTTATTCTTTCTAAGGTTCCAAACTTCATCAAGAGTATTTTTGCTCGTTTTTTTCCTATTCCATCTATTTTAAGCAATTCGCTTTCTAACATACTTTTTGTTCTACGTTTTTTATGATAATTTATCGCAAATCTATGCACTTCATCTTGTATTTGAGTTATAAAGTTAAATATTTTTTTATTTTTATTTATCATAATTTCCTTACCATCAGTAGTAATCGCCCTGGTTTTATGCTTGGAATCTTTAACCATTCCATATATTTGAACCCGCCAATTGAGTTTTTGGGCTATTTCTTTTACCAATTTAACGTGAGTTTTTCCGCCATCTATTAGCACTAAATCTGGCAATTTACCAAAACCTTCGCCACTATTTTTATTTTTTTTATACTCATTTATTCTTCGAGTTAACATTTCTTTCATAGAATTATAGTCATCTTGTCCATCAATAGTTTGCATTTTAAATTTTTTATATGCATTTTTGAGTGGCTTTCCATCTTTATATACAACCATTGCTCCAACATTTTCTGTTCCTTGTAAATTAGACACATCATAAGCCTCTATATAATTTGCATCCTTGGAAAGCCCTAAAATTTGTGATAATTCATTTAAAACAATTTCCTCTTTACGACTTGCTCCACTGTATCTTGCCAACGCCTCGTATGCATTATTGCGGCACATTTCAACCAATTCAAGTTGCTCACCTATTTTAGGAATGACAATTGCAACACTGCTCTCACGTTTTTTAGATAACCATTCCTTTATTAAATTTTCGTCTTCCAAAGTGCCATCAACAGTTATTTGTTTTGGCACAAAATCTCTAATACTATAATATCTTTCTATAAATTCTGTACGTATTGACTGCAAATCTCCAGATTCATTAATTATAAAATTCTCTGTTTCATACAAATCTCCATCTTTAAATCTAAATATTTGTATACTTGACCTATTTTCACCTTGTACTACAGCAATCACATCTTGCTCTTTTACTCTGTTTGAAACCACTTTTTGCTTTTCCTTTATGCTCTCAATTGATTTAATGCGGTCTCTGAGCTGTGCAGCCTTTTCAAATTTCAACTCGTTAGCCGCTAAATTCATCTCCTCCCTTAATTTCCTCAAGGTTTCGCTGCTACCTCTCTTGATAAACTCCTTGGCTTCAGCAAACAATTTCATGTAATCAGAATTTGATATTTTGCCATTGCAAGGCGCAACGCACCTGCCTATATAAAAGTTCAGACAAGGTCTGCTTCTGCCTGCGGAAAAATTTCTATTACAAGTTGGAAGTTTAAATATTTTGGTTACTTCGTCTACTACTTTTTTTGCAGACCACGAGCTTGTATATGGCCCTATATAATAAGCTCCATCGTCCTTTTTCACATTTACCGCTTCTATTCTTGGCCATTCTTCATTAGTAATTTTTATATAGTGATAGCCTTTGTCGTCTTTTAATAAAATATTGTATTTAGGACTATATTTTTTGATTAAATTACACTCCAATACAAGTGCTTCAAATTCACTGTCTGTGATAATGTAGTCGAAGTTACACACTTTTGATACCATTTTTTTAACTTTTACATCATGTTTTTTATCCGAACCAAAATACTGGCTAACTCTTCTTTTCAAAATTTTAGCCTTTCCAACATATATTATCTCTGAATCCTCATCCTTCATTAAGTAAACTCCGGGTTTTTCGGGCAAATTCATCGCTTTTTTTCTTAATTCTTTTTTATCCATAAAAAATTCTCCAAAAAATGATTTTAATAAAATAAATTAACATGATATTACCCTTAGCAATATCATGTTATACATATAAAATATTTAAATACTATCTTATTTTTATATCATTATTTTCAGAGTCATTGCTCATCGAATGACTAGGAACTCCAACATCGCCAGTTTCAGTGAACACTGATTCTACCAATTTCGCAAGAGCCTCAACAGCCTCTACTTCATCAACGCCGTCTGCTATAATACGTATCACAGTTCCTCCAAGTATGCCTAAAGACAATACTCCTAACAAACTTTTTGCATTTACACGTCTTTCTTCCTTTTCCACCCAAATTGAAGACTTAAACTCATTAGCTTTTTGTATAAAAAAGGTTGCCGGACGTGCGTGTAACCCCACTTGATTTCGAACCATTACCTCTTTAACGTACATAACAAATCTCCTCCTACTCAAAAATACGTTTATCTGCTAATATCACAAATCGCAAAATACTTTTATATTATACCACAATTTTAGCATTAGTCAACAAGAAACATTATTTTTGGACCTGTGACCTATTAATACTTACTTTATGACAATACCATTGTGCACCTTGCTAAATTTGTTAATTAATTTTGTATAATTATCACATTTTTATATTACATAATTTTTTGACAATATTCATATAGTTTTTACCTTATCTACTGTTTTTCCTCATTTTTATACAGCATATCTGGTCTGAACCTCTTAGTTTGCGTAATAGACTGCTCTTTTCTCCACTCTGATATTTTGGCATGATTACCCGAAAGTAAAACTTCCGGAACTTCCCTATCTTTCCAAACCCTTGGTCTGGTGTACTGAGGGTATTCGAGCAAACCATGATAATGACTTTCATCCGTGAAGCACTCCTCGCTCGCAAGAACACCGGGAACCATCCTGCTTATCACGTCAACTAAAACTAAGGCTGGAAGCTCCCCACCCGTTAACACGTAATCTCCTATTGAAATTTGTTCATCAACAAGCTCATCTATTACTCTCTCGTCAACACCTTCATAGTGACCGCATAGAATCGCTATATTTTCATTTTTAACGATTTCACGAGCAATATCTTGTGTTAAAACCTTGCCCTTTGGAGACATATATATAAGCTTTGGACGTGTGCCTCTTTCCTCGCAAACGGCTGAAAAACAATTCGCTATAGGCTCCGCCATCATAACCATACCCTTTCCTCCACCGTATGGCTCATCGTCCACCCTATTATGTTTATCATATGTGTAATCGCGTATTTGGTGACACTTTATGTTCAATATATTTTTTGCTCTTGCCCTTCCAATTATACTTTTAGACAATACTTTTTCACACATTTCAGGAAATAACGTTAGTAAATCAATTATCATCGTCAAAAATCCCCTCAATCGGACGTATCAAAATTTTATCTTCTTGCAAATTTATGTCTATAACAACGTCTTTTATCACAGGAACATAACACAGCTTACCTTCATTCGTTTTAACCGTGTACACATCATTTGCTCCGGTAGAAAACACTTCTTTTATTTTGCCGTATTCCCTTTGACTGTCTATATCCACAACACTCATGCCTAATAAATCTTGTATAAAATAAGAATCGTCTTCTTTTGGAATGTCGCACCTCTCAGCATAAAGTACCTTGCCTCTTAATTTATTGGCATCGTCAATACTATTTACGCCGTCAACTTTAACAAGTGCCATATTTTTATGAGCACGACATGACTTCACATTTATACTGGTTTCTCCTGAATTTATGTATAATTTTTTTATTTCGCATATCACTTCCGGACTGTCACACCACGGCTCAACCTTTAATTCTCCTTGTAATCCTCTGGTCCCTACTATTCTACCAATTTCCAGATATTTTTTTTTCATAGCAAACTCCTATTATATAAAATAGAAACATGCCCGATACCAAAACTTGATATCGGACACATTTTAATTACCCAATTTCCAATGAAATTTTTATATTTTTTATAATGGCTGCTGAACGAGCAATTTGTCTGATTGCTTTTGCTACACGTCCTTGCTTTCCGATTATTCTGCCCATATCGCTTGGGTCCACATACAAATGATAATGAATCATGCCGTCTTCTTCTGAATCATTTACCTCTATTTTCACCGAATCAGGTTTTGAAACTAAATTTCTTGCCAACATCATTAATAATTCTTCCAAAGAAAATTACTCCCTTAGCAATTATTTTTGTACTTTGTTTAAAAGTGCTTTAACTTTATCCGTAGGTTGAGCACCTTTACGTTTCCATTCGTTAGCCTTTTCAATGTCTATCTTAACTTCAACAGGTTCTTTTAAAGGATTGTAATATCCTATCTTCTCGATAAATCTTCCATCGCGTGGAGACCTTGAATCTGCTACAACTATTCTATAAAACGGTTGCTTTTTTGAACCCATTCTGCATAATCTGATTTTTACCATTTTCATTCACCTCATAAAAATTTTAATATATATCAACCGAAAGCAAAACATAGCTACCGGATGAATCCACTATCTCATAAATTTAGGAAACCCAAAGCCAAACATTCTTTTCTTGCCCTTAACTTTTAGCTTTTTCATGGCTTTTTGCATCATTTCAAAGCTTCTAAGCAGCTTATTAACATCTTCAACTTTCATCCCACTGCCTTGAGCAATCCTGCGCTTTCTGGACGGATTTATAATGCTCGGTTTCTTCCTTTCAGAAGGAGTCATCGAAAGTATAATTGCGCATTGACGGTCTAATTCTCTGTCGTCAATGTTAACATCTTTTAATTGCCTTTCCATACCGGGAAGTTTGCCTAATATAGACTTTAAGGGACCCATTTTTTTAATTTGGAATAGATAATCCTTTAAATCTTCTAAATCGAATTTGTCTTCCTGTAACTTTTTGGCTACTTTTTCTGCTTGTTTTTTGTCGAGCGCTGATTCGGCGTCTTCAATTAAAGACAAAACATCGCCCATTCCCAATATTCTTGAAGCCATTCTGTCAGGATGAAAAATTTCTAAATTTTCGAGCTTTTCGCCCATACCAACAAATTTTATTGGCTTACCTGTAACTTCTCTTATCGAAAGAGCCGCTCCTCCTCTGGTGTCGCCATCAAGCTTCGTTAAAATAGTTCCCGTAATGTCCATTAAATCATCAAAAGATTTAGCAACATTTACTGCATCTTGACCCGTCATCGCATCAACAACTAAGAATATTTCGTTCGGAGACACTTCTCCTTTTATTTGTTTTAGCTCATCCATAAGAGCCTCGTCGATATGTAATCTACCGGCTGTGTCCAAAATCACTATATCATTTCCATAATCGTTTGCATATTTAACAGATTTTTTAGCAATTTCAACAGGATTTGATTGTCCCATTTCAAAAACAGGGACACCTATTTTTTCACCAAGAACTTGTAACTGCTTTATAGCGGCAGGTCTGTAAACATCGCAGGCAACTAACAAAGGTCTGTGACCTTGTTTTTTTAGCATCAAAGCTAACTTTGCGCTATGAGTTGTTTTACCCGAACCCTGCAATCCACACATCATAATCACGCATGGTGGTTTAGAAGGCATATTTAGCTTACTATAGCTCTCGCCCATTATGGACGTTAATTCTTCTTTTACTATTTTTATTACCATTTGAGCCGGAGTGAGACTTTCCATAACCTTTTCGCCGATGGCTCTTTCAACGACCCTGTTTGTGAAGTCTTTAGCCACTTTGTAATTTACATCCGCTTCAAGCAACGCAAGCCTTACTTCTCGCATCGAAGTTTTTACATCTGTTTCCGACAATTTCCCTTTAGATTTCAACCGTTTAAAAGCTGCCGATATTTTTTCCGATAAACCTTCAAATGCCACAACATCACCACCTAAATATGAATGCAACTAATCGCATAAGCTACTGGATAATTTTACAATTTCATTTGCACATTTATCTATGTTTACATTACCAATTTTTGAATTTTCTAACTTTATTTTGGAAACCAATTCATTTATCTTCATAGCCTTATGCTCTAACTCTTCGAAGTGTTTAACATAGCCCAGCTTTTGCTCCATGTCATACAAAAACGTCTTTGAACGTTTAATAGAGTCCTGCACCCCTTGACGAGTAATTCCAACATTATCTGCTATTTCAGATAAAGATAAATCCTGATTGTAATAACAATCCATAATTTCAAGTTGCTTGCCTTTTAGGGCTTCACCATAAAAATCAATAAGTATTGAAATCTCAATATCTTTATTTTCTTCCAACACAAAGCCCCCTTAGTAAAAGGGTGTACAGTAAAATACTTTACACCTTTTTAATTATACGCATATATAAAAGATTTGTCAAGCGTTTGTAAAAAATTATTTTTAGCTTTTAACCATGTCTTCAAATTGCTGCTCGTTTATAACCGCAACTCCCAAAGTCAAAGCCTTTTGCAGTTTACTCCCGGCATCTTCCCCGGCTAAAACATAGGTTGTTTTTTTAGACACACTCGACGTAACTTTTCCGCCTAATTTTTCGATTATCTTTGAAGCAGAATCCCTTGTGTAACTGCTTAAAGTCCCTGTTAACACAAATGTTTGACCTAAAAATTTTGTTCCAGCCTCTTCCACTTTAGAATCTAAATTTACTCCATTTTGACGTAATTTTTCAATCAATTGTTTTGTTTCAGGCAGCGAAAAATACTCAACAACGCTTTTGGCTATCACAGGTCCCAAACCATCAATTAAGGAAATTTCATCTTCTGTAGCCACAAATAAATCGTCTATATTTCTGAAACGTTCAGAAAGTAATTTCGCCGCCTTTTGACCAACATGGCGTATGCCAAGAGCAAATAAGAGCTTGTCCAACCCACTGCTTTTAGACGCCTCTATAGCATTAATTACGTTATTTGCGGATTTCTTCCCCATACGTTCAATCTTTTCTAGCTGTTCTGCCTTAAGCTCATATATATCCGCTGGAGAAATCACCAAATCTTCTTTTACGAGCTGTTCTAAAAGACTTTCTCCCAAACCGTCTATTTCCATAGCGTTTCTTGAAACAAAATGTATTAAATGTCTTAAAAGCTGTGCCGGACAAGATGTATTTGTGCACCTTATAACTGCCTCACCGTCCTCCCTTACAACCTTAGAGCCACACGAAGGACAATATTTAGGCATTTCAAAACATTTTGTATTTTGTAAATGGCTTTCAATCCTTACTACCTCAGGGATAATCTCCCCCGCCTTACGCAATACCGCAATATCTCCTATGCGTATGTCTTTATCCTTTATGAAATCCTCATTATGAAGAGTCGCCCTGCTTACTGTTGTTCCGGAAATTAAAGTCGGTTCAAAAATTCCC
>ERZ827156.2156-NODE-2156-length-21051-cov-4.490808_pt1 | contig 21051 bp, 17 predicted proteins | sample MGYA00519919_ERZ827156 | MGnify/ENA primary metagenome ERZ827156 (study PRJEB31778, sample SAMEA3449269) | human gut metagenome | biome: human gut; feature: human-associated habitat; material: faeces | place: United Kingdom | collected 2010/2012 ...
TTAAGATGTCTTCAGCAGCTTTAAGAGAGAGTCATCCACATGATATTCATATCACTAAGGAAGCTCCTAACTATTCAGTTGAGGATAAGTAATTATCAGTAAGAATTGTCATCCGGGCAGATTATTCTGCCCGGTGTTTTTTTTCAGAAGCAAAATGTATTTTCTTCTGAAATTATTGCTATTAAATAACTATATGATGTATAATAAATTGAATATAATATATTTTAATGTGAATGATATAGAAAAGGTTATGGACAACGAATAATGTATAATTACCGTATTGAAGCAGAGTATGATGGTGGAAGATATGATGGATGGCAGAGACTTGGAAAAGATGCCAGCACCAATACAATAGAGAGTAAGCTTACAGAGATAATAAGTAGAATGACTGGAGAAACAGTTGATATGTATGCCGGTTCAAGAACTGAGAAGGGTGTGCATGCACTTTGCCAGACTGCTAATTTCAAGCTTGAGAAAGAAGTTAAAGCATTTGAACTGAAGAATTATCTTAACAGATATCTGCCAAGAGATATTGCAGTTATGTCAGTGACAGAGGTTGATGAAAGATTTCATAGCCAGTTGAATGCCAGACTCAGGATATATGAATACAGGCTGGATACAGGCAATGTAGCCAATGTGTTCCGAAGGAAATATGCTTATCATACATTTGATATGCCTGATTTTGATGCGATGAGAAAAGCTGCAGGATATTTTGAAGGCAGGCATGATTTTAAAGCATTTACAACAGCTAAGAAGAGCAAGAGTACAGAAAGAACAATTAAGAGAATAAGTATCGAGTATGAAGGAACAAGAGCATACATAAGAATTGAAGCGGATGATTTTCTTCATAACATGGCAAGATATATGGTAGGAATGCTGCTTGATGTAGGTAACGGATTAAAGAAACCGGAAGATGTCAGGAGATGTCTTGACGGAGAGAATGTCCAGATGTCACTTCCAGCAGAGAGCTATGGTCTGTTCCTTGTTAAGGTGATTTACTAGATAATATTAAAGGTGGAGAATAATGAAGACAATTATTGAATTAATTACAGATGAACTTAAGAGTGTGTTCACAGAGTGTGGCTATGATGAATCATATGCAAGGGTAACTGTATCTAACAGACCTGACTTGTGTGAATTCCAGTGTAATGGTGCAATGGCGGCAGCCAAGGCTTACAAGAAAGCACCATTTATGATAGCAGATGAGATTGTTGCAAAGCTTGCAGACAACAAGATGTTTTCTAAGATTGAAAGCGTAAAGCCGGGATTTATCAATATTAATATATGTGAAGATTATCTGGCTGGATATCTTAATGAGATGTCTGAAACAGAGAAGTTTGGATATGTTAATTCAGAGGGCAATAAGACTGTTATCGTAGATTACGGTGGAGCTAATGCGGCAAAGCCTCTCCATGTGGGACATCTTCGTTCAGCAGTTATCGGAGAGAGTGTTAAGAGAATTAACACATTTGTTGGTAATAAGACTATTGGTGATGTTCATCTTGGAGACTGGGGTCTTCAGATGGGACTTATCATTGAAGAGTTAAGAGACAGAAAACCGGAACTGCCATATTTTGATGACAGTTTTACCGGTGAGTATCCAGAGGAAGCACCATTTACAATTTCAGAGCTTGAAGAGATTTATCCGGCTGCTTCAGCTAAGTCTAAGGTGGATGAAGCATTTGCAGGGAGAGCTCATGAGGCAACACTTAAGTTACAGAGCGGAGACAAGGCTTGCCGTGCTATATGGCATCATATTATGAATGTTTCTAAGGCTGATCTTAAGAAGAATTATGACAATCTTAATGTACATTTTGACTTATGGAAGGGAGAGTCTGATGCACAGCCATACATTGATGATATGGTTAATAAGATGATTGATGATGGAATCGCTCATGAGAGTCAGGGAGCAACTGTTGTTGACATACAGCAGCAAGGAGATACCAAAGAACTTCCTCCATGTATCGTAAGAAAGTCTGACGGAGCAGCCCTTTATGCTACATCTGATCTTGCTACTATTGTTGAAAGAGAAAAGTTATATAAGCCGGATACATACATTTATCTTGCAGATAAGAGACAGGAACTGCATTTTACACAGGTATTCAGAACTGCCAAGAAGGCTGGAATTGTAGCACCTGATGCCGATATGAGATTCGTAGGTTTTGGTACTATGAATGGTCAGGATGGCAAGCCATTCAAGACACGTTCGGGTGGTGTCATGAGACTTGAACATCTTATAGCTGATATTGATGAAGCAGTATATGAGAAGATTATGTCTAACAGAACTGTTGAGGAATCAGAAGCAAGAGATACAGCTAAGATAGTTGGCCTTGCAGCTTTAAAGTATGGTGACCTTTCTAATCAGGCATCTAAAGATTATGTATTCGATATTGACAGATTTTCTTCATTTGAAGGTAATACGGGTCCATATATTCTGTATACAATTGTAAGAATTAAGTCTATCCTTAACAAATACAAGGAGAATGGCGGAAGTCTTGAGAATCTTAAGATTATGGGCGCAAAAGAAGAAAGTGAGAAGAATCTGTCGTTATCACTTATTAAGTTTGCAGATATGATTGATGGAGCATATAAGGATAACGCACCACATAAGATATGTCAGTTCATATATGAAGTATCTAATGCATTTAATGGTTTTTATCATAATAATAAGATACTTTCAGAACCGGATGAGGTTAAGAAGGCAAGTTATATTGCGCTTATCAGCCTTACCAAGAGCATTCTTGAGCAGTGTATTGATTTACTTGCAATTGAATGCCCTGACAGAATGTAAAGGAGAAATTTGATGGATAAATTATTATCATTTGCAATACCATGTTATAACTCAGCAGAGTATATGGAGCATTGTATTAATACAGTGATTGCTGGAGGGGATGAGGTTGAAGTTATTATAGTTGATGATGGTTCAACAAAGGATAATACATATGAGATAGCAAAGCGTTATGAGCAGGAATATCCAGAAATAGTTAAAGCTGTACATCAGGAGAATGGTGGACATGGTGATGCTGTTAATACGGGGCTTAAGCATGCTACAGGTAAGTTTTTTAAGGTTGTTGACAGTGATGACTGGGTAGATTCCAAGAGCTATAAGAGGATGCTTGCGACTCTCAGGAGTTTTGAAGAGGGTGAAGAGCCAGATATGGTTATCGCTAACTATGTGTATGAGAAGGTTGGAGCAAAGAGAAAGAAAGTCATTCATTATGAGAATGTATTTCCAGTTGGACAGATGTTTACATGGGATGACATTAATATTGGTGATTTTAAGGTTGACCAGTACATTCTTATGCATACTGTAGTATACAGAACGCAGCTTTTAAAGGATTGCGGATTACAGCTCCCTAAGCATACATTTTATGTTGATAACATATTTGTATTTGAGCCGCTTCCATATGTTAAGAAAATGTATTATGTTAATACGAATTTCTACAGATATTTTATTGGAAGAGAAGATCAGTCGGTTAATGAAAGTGTCATGATTTCGCGTATTGACCAGCAGCTATCTGTTAATAAGAGAATGATTGATTCGTTCATTTCAGAGAACCCTCAGAATATCAATTGCAGAAAGTATATGATTAATTACTTAAGAATTATGATGGAAGTATCATCTATTTTTCTTATTGTATCTGGAACAAAAGAACATCTTGAAAAGAAAAAGGCTTTGTGGCAGTATGCCAAGGATAAGGATGAGGCACTTTATAAGAAGTTAAGACACAGCCTTTTAGGATGGTCTGTTAATATTCCGACAGCTGCAGGAAGATGGGTGTCTAAGCAGGGATATAAGATAGCTAATAATATAATAGGTTTTAATTAATATGTTTAGAGGAGAGTAAAATATGTCTATAATTGATGCATTCAGACTTGATGGAAAAGTTGCAGTTGTTACAGGTGCTAATACAGGACTTGGACAGGGAATGTCTGTTGCACTTGCACAGGCAGGAGCTAAAGTTGTAGGAGTTGCGAGAAGATCATGTGAAGATACGAAGAAGCTTATAGAAGCTGATGGAGGAGAATTCACAGAGGTTATAGCAGATCTTTCGGATATGGCAGCGATTGAGACTATTGTTAATGGAGCACTTGCTGCATATGGACAAGTTGATATTCTTGTTAATAATGCAGGACTTATTAAGAGAAATGATGCTATTGATTTTACGGAAGATGAATGGGATAGTGTTATTCAGGTTAATCAGAAGATGGTATTCTTTTTAAGTCAGGCATTTGCAAAGCAGTATATTAAGCAGGGACATGGTGGTAAGATTATTAATATTAATTCTATGCTTTCATATCAGGGTGGAATAAGGGTTCCTTCTTATACAGCAAGTAAGAGCGCAGGAATGGGCCTTACAAAGGCTATGTGTAATGAATGGGCAAGCCATAATATTAATGTTAATGCGATTGCACCAGGTGTCTATGATACAGAAATGACACATGATGCTTTAGATGCACCAGGTTCTCTTGTTTTAAAAAACAGAGTAGCTCTTAAGAGATTTGGTCGTGAAGGTGAAATGAACGGAGCACTTATCTATTTTGCAAGTGACGCTTGTACTTATACAACAGGACAATTACTTGTTATTGATGGTGGAATGACAAGTATGCTTTAAAATGAAAAACAATATCCATGTGGATTGGATATTGTTTTTTTTGCATAAACAAAAACATTTTTTGCAAAAAAACATAAAATAATAAGGTATGAAATTAGATAATTGTTTTCAATTGTATACAAAAATGCAATATTCTGTTGAAATCAAGAAAGCCCTTTGATATAATACAAAGGTACTTTAAGAAAGTTTAAGTAGGGAATTGTTAAAACTAGGAGGAAAGGGAAATGAACTTATTAAAGAAATCTTTATCTGTTCTTGCTGTTGCTGCAATGGCTGTATCCTTAGCTGGATGTGGTGGTTCAAGTAGCTCAAGCAAAAGTACAGAAAGTGGCGAAAAAGTATTTCGCTTTGGTCAATCTAATCCAAAAGTTGGTTTAGATATGCAAACTAACACTAACTCAGGGGCTTCTTCTGTTGCTGACAACGTATTAGAGGGATTATATCGTTGGAATGATGACAATAAAGAAGAATGTGTTCTTGCTAAAGACATGCCAGAAGTATCTGATGATGGATTAACTTATACAATTACACTTAAAAAAGGTGTTAAATTCTCAGATGGTTCTGATTTAACTACTGAAGATGTTAAATATACATTCGAAAGAATGTTTACACCAGCAACAGGATGTACAAATACATATATGTACAACATGATTACTGGTGCTCAAGATATGTTAGATGGTAAAGCTACTGAATTAAGTGGTTTTGAAACTGTTGATGATTACACTTTTAAATTACATATTAATTACAAATTTGCGCCATTTGTTGCTAACTTAGGTATGGACTATGCTTCAATTTATCCTTCTGATGCATGTGCTGCTGCTGGTGAAAACTGGGGTAAAGGAACTAACTTAATTGGTACTGGTCCTTATGTAATTAAAGAAAATGACGAACAAACTAAAGTTGTAATGGTTCCAAATAAAAACTATCATGGTAAAAAAGTTAACTTAGATCGTTTAGAAATTGTTTATATTGATGATGTAAGTACAAAAATGATGGAATATGAACAAGGTAACATTGATATGTGTGACTTAGATACTTCATTATTAGATCAATATAAAGATAGTGATTTAAAAGATGAAATTACTCAAGTAACTCCATTAGGTACATATTTCTTATCAATTAAAGATAATGATCCAGTATTAAGTAATAAAGCAGTTAGAGAAGCAATCTCATTAGCTATTAACCGTAAAGAATTATGTAGTACTGTATTAAATGGTGCTGCTGAACCAGCTTCATCATTCTTAAATCCAGGTGTTCCAGGTCATGATGACAAATTAAAAACTTATGAACATAACGTTAAAAAAGCTAAACAAGTTTTAGCTGATGCAGGTATTTCAAACCCTACATTTACTTGCAAAGTTAGACAAAAAGAAGAAAAAATCGCTACTGCATTACAAGCTTACTTAAAAGAAGCAGGAATTACTATGAATGTAGAAACAATTGATGCAGGTATTTGGTCTTCAGCTAGAGCTGCTGGTGAATTACAAGCTACAGTTCTTGGTTGGTTCCCATTATATGCTGATGCTGATAACCAAATGTATACTTATTACTATTCAGAAAACGCTGTAGGAAAAGGTGTATTCTACAATAATCCTAAATTCGATTCATTAATGAAAGAAGCTCGAGAATCAAATGATTCTGATAAACGTGTTGAATTATACAAAAAAGCAGATTATATCTTATCTCGTGAAGATTATGGAACAATTCCATTATATTATGGTAAGTTACAATTTGTTGCTAAACCATATGTAAAAAATGCTAAATTAGGAAACTTAATTTATCATTTATATAACATTGATATTGATTTATCTAAAAAATAGTAAATGAAATTAAATAAGTGTTAATCATATATGGAATGCAGCAATGCATTCCATATATTTATTGTAGGAAAAAGGAGGAAAAATATGACGAAGTATTTACTAAAACGTGTATTACAAGCTATTGGTGTCGTTTTTTGTATTTCGTTAATCACATTCTTTGTGTTAAACATTGTGCCTGGTAATCCAGTTGAAATCATGTTAGGTGAGTTCGCTGATCAAGCAACGATTGCACGTGTTACACATGAAATGGGATTAGACCAACCAATTTATATTCAATATTTCAGCTGGTTAGGAAATATGCTTCAAGGGAACTTTGGAACATCATATTTCCAAAATAAACCAGTAATTGATATTTTAACAAGTTCATTTTTAGTAACGGCTAAGCTTGCTGGTATTGCTTATATATTAGCTGTTGTTTTAGGGGTAGTAGTAGGTGTTGTGGCTGCCGTTAATCATGGTAAATGGGTTGATTCGGTTTTAATGACAATTTCTGTATTTGGTATTTCAGCTCCCGCATTCTGGATTGCTATCATCTTACAAATTGTTATCTGTTTGAAATTTAATTTATTACCTTTATCAGGTATTGATAGTTTTAAATCATTTATCTTACCAGGTATTGCCTTAGGTACAAGATATGCAGCAAGTATTGCTCGTATTACAAGAACAAGTATGTTAGATGTTTTATCACAAGATTACATCCGTACAGCTGAAGCTAAAGGTTTAAAAGGTTGGGTTGTTACAATTAAACATGCTTTACGTAATGCGTTAATTCCAATTATTACAATTGCAGGATCTGATTTAGGAAACATCTTAACAGGATCTGTCTTAGTAGAATCTGTATTTTCAATTCCGGGAATTGGAAAAATGTTAGTAGATAGTATTAATACACGTGATTTACCAATCGTCCAAGGTGGCGTGATGTATATTGCGGTTATTTGTGTCATTATGTATTTAGTAGTTGATTTACTTTATACAGTAGTCGACCCAAGAATTCGTTTAGGAAAGGAGTCATCATAAAATGTTTAAAAAGAAAAAAGATCAAACATATCAAAGTTATTGGTCAATCAGTTGGAACATTTTCAAGAAAAATAAAGTAGCAATGGTATGTTTATTCATCGTTATTCTTTTATGCTTAATTGCTTTATTTGCACCATTGATTGCTCCTTATGATCCAAACAAACAAGTTCTTACAGATCGTTTAATGAAACCTTGCGGACAACATTGGTTTGGTACAGATGATTTAGGAAGAGATATTTTCTCAAGAATTATTTATGGATGCCGTGTTTCTTTAAGTGTTGGTATCATTTCACAAATTATCGCGACAGTTATTGGTTATACAATGGGTGTTTGTGCTGGATATTTTGGTGGAAAAGTAGATTCTGTTATTTCATTTTTAATTCAAGTATTTTCATCTTTTCCATTCTTATTATTTGCGATGGCAATCATGTTTGTTTTAGGACCAGGTTTAATTAACCTTTACTTAGCGCTCGGTCTTTTAGGTTGGGCTTCAACAGCCAGACTTATCCGTGGGGATGTTATGCGTCTTAAAAAGATGGAATACATCGATGCATGTAAAGTCAGCGGTGGAAATAGTTTTAGAATTATCATGAAACATTTATTACCTAACTGTTTATCAACATTAATCGTTACTGTAACATTAGGTATTCCAAATGCAATTATGTCAGAGGCATCATTAAGCTTCTTAGGTTTAGGTGTTAAAGCACCAATGGCAAGCTGGGGTTCAATGATTAGTTTTTCACAACCATATATTCGTAGTGCAACATACTATTCAGTAATTCCAGGTTTAGCTATTATTATTACAGTATTAGCGTTTAATATGTTAGGTGATGGATTAAGAGATGCGCTTGATCCAAAATTAAGATCGTAAAAAGGGGAAAAGATATGAGTGAAAATAAAGAATTATTAGAAGTCAAAGATCTTGGTATTACCTTCTTTACAGATCGTGGAGCGCTTCCTGCTGTACAAGAAGTAAGTTTTAATATCAAACCAGGAGAAACTTTAGGAGTTGTTGGAGAATCTGGTTGTGGTAAAAGTATGACAGCTTTATCATTAATGCAATTAATACCATCTCCTCCAGGTAAAATTACTGCTGGTGAAATTATGTATAAAGGAGAAGATTTATTAAAGAAATCTCCTAAAGAAATGAGAGATATTCGTGGTAAAGAAATCTCAATGATTTTCCAAGAGCCAATGACATCTTTAAATCCAGTTATTACTGTTGGAAAACAAATTATGGAAGCTGTTTTAACTCATGAAAAAATGAGTAAACAAGAAGCTAAAGAACGTGCTTTAGAAATGATTAAACTTGTAGGTATTCCAATGCCTGAAAAAGTATTTGCTTCTTGTCCTCATCAATTGTCTGGTGGGATGAGACAAAGAATCATGATTGCGATGGCACTTTCATGTAATCCATCATTATTGATTTGTGATGAACCTACAACAGCATTAGACGTTACAATTCAAGCACAAATCTTAAAATTAATTAATAAAATGAAAAAAGAATTAAATACAGCCGTATTATTAATTACACATGATATGGGTGTTATTTCAGAAATGGCAGATAACGTAATCGTTATGTATGCAGGTAAGATCGTAGAATATACAAATGTAGAAGATTTATTTAAAAATCCTTTACATCCTTATACCATTGGTCTAAGAAGATCAATCCCTGATATCGATAGCGATGATCAAGAAGAATTGGAAGTTATTCCTGGTTCTGTACCAATGCTTTATGAACTTCCAAAAGGATGTTTCTTCGCACCACGTTGTAAACATGCTAAAGAAATCTGTCATCAAGAATGTCCAGCAATGATGGAACATGGTGAAAACCATTTAGTTCGTTGTTGGAAATATCATGAAAGATGGAATAAGGAGGATGTAGAAAATGGAAAATAATCAAGCCGTTTTATTAAAAGTAGAACATTTAAAGAAATATTATTCTATTAAATCATCTTCTTTAAGAGGTAAAAAAAGCGTTGTTAAAGCGGTAGATGATATTAGCTTTGATGTTAAAGTAGGAGAAACATTTGGGATTGTTGGTGAATCAGGATGTGGTAAATCAACAATGGGTAAAAGTGTAATCCGTCTAATTGAACCAACTGAAGGAAAAGTAATCTTAGATGGTCAAGATTTTACAAGCTTAAAAGGTAAAGAATTACAAGAAGCACGTGATAAAATCAAATTGATCTTCCAAGATCCTTATGCTTCTTTAAATCCACGTATGACAGTTAAAGATATTATTGCTGAACCAATTGATATCGCTCAATGTTATAAAACAAAAGAAGAACGTGATGCACGTGTTGTGGAAGTTATGAAACAAGTTGGTTTAAACTTAGATTACATGTATCGTTATCCTCATGAATTTTCAGGAGGACAAAGACAACGTATTGGTATTGCCCGTGCAATTGCTTTACAACCAAAATTGATTATTTGTGATGAACCTGTTTCAGCATTAGATGTTTCAATTCAAGCAAAAATCATTAACTTATTAAATGAATTACAAGAAAAAATGGGTATTGCTTATATCTTCATTTCCCATGACTTAAGTGTTGTAAAACATATTGCTGATAGAGTAGGGGTTATGTATTTAGGTAATATGATGGAAATGGCTGATACAGAATCACTTTATGCCAAACCATTACATCCTTATACTCAAGCACTATTTTCAGCAATTCCAAGAATTGGAAAAGAAAGAATCGAAGATAAACAAATCTTAGGTGGCGATGTGCCAAGTCCAGCCAACCCACCAAAAGGATGTCGTTTCTGTACAAGATGTCCGAAAGTAATGGATATTTGTAAAACAGAGAGACCCGATTTTAAAGAAGTAGAACCAGGTCATTTCTGCGCATGTCATTTATATGATAAAAAGTAAAAGAGGTATTATAAAATGGAAATGAATATTGACAAAAAAGAATTAGTTGAATTATGTGAAGAATTTATTAATGTACCAAGTCCAGTAAGCTATTATGAAGAAGTTGGTGCTTTATTAGAAAAAAAAGCAGCTGAATTTGGTTATGAAGTGACTTATGATCGTAAAAGAACAGCTTACATTACTTTAGAAGGAGAAGATAATTCTAAAACAGTATGTTTGGGTGCTCACTTAGATACAATTGGTTTAGTTGTTCGTCATATTGATGATAACGGTCATTTAATTGTAAGACAATTAGGTGGTGTTAACTACCATAGTATGGAAGGTGAAGGTGTTACTCTTATTACAAGAGATGGACGCAAATATAGAGGTATGGTTATTTGTAAAGCTCACTCAGTTCATGTATTTGAAGATGCTAGAACAATGCCAAGAGATGAAGATCATATGGAAGTTATCTTACATGAAGATGTTCATTCTAAAGAAGAAGTTATGGCTTTAGGTATTGATCATGGTGATGTGATCTCTGTAGATCCTCATTTTGAATATACACCATCAGGATATGTTGTTTCACGTTATATTGATGATAAAGCTGCAGTTGCTGCATTAATCGAAATGATGGCTTACTTCAAAAGAAATAACTTAAAACCAAAATATCGTACATTATTAGCTTTCCCAATTTATGAAGAAATCGGACATGGTGGAGCTTATGTACCAGAAGAAGTAGAAGAATATGTTGCTTTAGATATTGGATTAATTGGGCCTGATTATCATGCTGATGAAAAAACAGTAAGTATCTGTGCTAAAGATAACTATTCTCCATATGATAGAGAACTTACTACAAGAATTATCAACCAAGCTAAAAAAACAAACTTAAATTATTGTGTTGATGTTTTCTTCCATTATGGAACAGACGCTAATGCTGCAATTCGTGCAGGTAATAATGTTTATGCTGCAGCATTTGGTATGGCTGTGATCAATTCACATGGTAAAGAACGTTGTCATATTGATTCAATCGTAGATACAACAAAACTTGCGATTGCATATGCCTTAGATTTATAAAAAAAGCGGAGCTTTTGCTCCCTTTTTAAATGATTGATAACTGTATACAATATACAATTTTAATGGAATATACGTAAAAAAATCCCTTTATTTACTTAGAATGTATTTACAATAATACACATGGAATGTATAATTGTATACAATCGTAATAAGGGGGACGTAGAATAATGAATTTAGCGTATAAAATCTTAAGTACTAAACTTAAAAGTGGTGAGTTAGTTGCTGGACAACAAATAGGTATTCAAATTGATTAACTCAAGATTCAACAGGGACAATGGCTTATTTACAATTAGAGGCAATGGGAATTGAACATGTAGCGGTTGAAAAGGCAGTTGCATATATTGATCATAATATGTTACAAACAGGTTTTGAAAATATGGATGATCATGAATTTATCCGTAGTGTTGCAAAGAAACATGGAATTACTTTTTCTAAACCAGGAAATGGTGTTTGCCATCAATTGCAATTAGAAAACTTTGCAAAACCTGGTAAAACATTAGTAGGATCAGATTCACATACACCAACATGTGGTGCGATGGGAATGATTGCTATTGGGGCAGGAGGATTAGATGTCGCTGTAGCAATGGCAACAGGTACATATTATTTACAATGTCCAAGTGTTGTTAGAGTGAATTTAGTAGGTAAAAAAGCAAAATGGGCTTCGGCTAAAGATGTTATTTTATATATTTTACAACAATTATCTGTCAAAGGTGGAGTTAATAAGATTATTGAATACACTGGAGAAGGTTTAAAAGAATTATCATTAACAGATCGTGCAACTATTTGTAATATGGGGGCTGAATTAGGGGCAACGACTTCTGTCTTTCCAACAGATGAAATTACTAAAGAATACTTAATTCAACAAGGAAGAGAAGAAGATTATGTTGAATTAAAAGCGGATGAAGATGCTACATATGATGAAGAAATCACCGTTGATTTATCAAAATTAGTACCATTAACTGCTAAACCACATAGTCCAGATGCTGTTGTACCAGTAAGTGAATTAAAAGGAATGAAAATTAATCAAGTAGTGATTGGTTCTTGTACAAACTCATCACTTCCTGATATGTTAAAAGCTGCAAAAATCTTAAAAGGAAGAAGAGTCGCAACTCATGTATCACTTGTTATTGCTCCAGGTTCTTCTAGTATTCTAGCAATGCTTTCTAAATGTGGAGCTTTAGCGGATATGATTGCCTCTGGGGCAAGAATTCTTGAATGTGGTTGTGGACCATGCATCGGTATGGGGCAAGCACCACTTTCTAAAGGTGTTTCTTTAAGAACTATCAACCGTAACTTTAAAGGACGTTCAGGAACAAATGATGCTAGTGTTTATTTAGTATCACCTGAAGTTGCTGCTTTAAGTGCAATCAAAGGATATTTAACAGATGAATTTGAAGATGATATGTATTTAGACGATATTGAAAATACACCATTTGTGAAGAATAAGAATTTCTTTATTGATGAATATGATCCTCAAAATGAAGTTTATATGGGACCAAATATTAAACCAGTTCCTCGAGGAGATAAATTACCAGATACATTTAAAGGTAAAGTATGTTTAAAAGTAGGAGATAATATTTCTACAGATCACATTGTGCCATCAGATTCTAAATTACTTCCATATAGAAGTAATGTGCCACATCTTGCTAAATTCTCTTTCTGTAAAGTAGATGATCAATTCTATAATAGATGCATTGAAAATGGTGGAGGATTTATTGTTGGTGGAGATAACTACGGTCAAGGTTCTTCACGTGAACATGCAGCCCTTGTTCCTAATTATTTAAAGATCAAAGCAATTTTTGCTATTTCATTTGCAAGAATTCATCGTTCGAACTTAATTAATAATGGTATTTTACCACTTGTTATTAATCAAAAAGATTACGATTTCTTTAATGATCAAGATGAATATGAATTAATTAATTTATTAGATAGTGTTGAAAACAATAAAGATATTACTGTTATCAATAAAACAAATAATCAAACAATTACCGCAAAATTAAAATTATCACCAAGAGAAAAAACAATGATTCAATATGGTGGTCTATTAAATGCAATTAAAGAATTAGGAGGTGACTTTTAATGAAAGCAGTATTAATTCCAGGTGATGGAATCGGAAAAGAAATTTCACAAAGTGTTGTTGACATTACAAAAGCTATGAATTTAGATATTGAATGGGTAGAATATCAAGCAGGTGCAGAATATGCTGCTAAAACAAAAGAAGTCTTTGAACCAGGACTTGTAGATGCTATTAAAGAATATAAATGGGCATTAAAAGGTCCAACAGCAACACCTATTGGTACAGGATTTAGAAGTGTCAATGTTGCTTTAAGACAAAAATTTGCAACTTATGCCAATGTAAGACCAATTCGTTCTTTTAAAGGAATTGATTCGAAGTATGAAAATATTGATTTAGTCATGATTCGTGAAAATACGGAAGATCTTTATAAAGGAATTGAATATATGGTGGGTGATGATGTTGCGCATGGTATTAAATTAATTACTAGAGAAGCCAGTGAAAAGATTTGTCGTTATGCTTTTGAATATGCAAAAGCAAATGGTAGAAAAAAAGTCACAGCCATTCATAAAGCGAATATTATGAAATTTACAGATGGATTATTCTTAGAATGTTTTAGAAATGTAGGTAATGATTATCCAGAAATCGAAAAACAAGAAGTAATCATTGATAATATGTGTATGCAGCTTGTTTTAAGACCAGAAACATTTGATGTATTGGTTGCTCCAAATTTATATGGAGATATTGTTTCAGATTTATGTGCAGGATTAGTAGGAGGTTTAGGATTTGCTCCTAGTGGTAATATTGGAGATGAATACCGTATTTATGAAGCTGTTCATGGTAGTGCTCCTGATATTGCCGGAAAAGGAATTGCTAACCCAAGTGCATTGCTTTTAGCCTTTGCTTTAATGCTTGAAGCATTAGGACAAAATGAGCAAGCTGATAGACTACGTACTGCTTTATCAAAAGTTGTAGAAGAGGGGAAAATTGTAACGCGTGATATTGGTGGAAATGCTTCTACGCAAGAGTTTACGCAAGCAATTATAGATAGGTTATAGTATGAAAAAAAATATTTTAGAAAATGCAGGACATGGGTCCTTAGGTCATCGTATCTTTTGTATTTTAAGAGATAAGATTTTAAATGAAGAATATGAAAAAGGACAAAAATTGAATGAAGTTGTTCTTTCTAAAGAATTAAATATTTCTAGAACACCTATTAGAGAAGCTTTAAAACAATTAGAATTAGAAGGATTAGTTAAAAGCATACCTAATAAGGGAGTTTATGTATTAGGATTTTCATCAAGAGATATTGATGATATGTTAGAAATACGTGTTGTTTTAGAAAGTTTATCTATACAACTTGCTATTGATCGTATTACTCAAGAAGAATTAGACAGAATTAAAGAAATCTATGATTTATTAGAATTCTATGCTGAAAAAAATGATCAAGAAAGATTTACAGAAGTGAATATTGATTTCCATGAAGCTATTTATAGAGCAACTCATTCACAATATTTTGAACAATTATTGTCAGATATTAACTATTATATTCATGTTACTTCAAGACATTCAATTAGACAACCAAATCGTTTAATTGAAGCTGCTCAAGAACATAAAGAAATTTATGATGCAATTGTGAAAAAAGATAAAGCACTAGCAAAAGCAAATGTTGAAAAACATATTAGAAAAACACAATCATTAGTAAGAAATTATTATGATGAAAAAGATGAAACACAAGAGTAATGATTCTTGTGTTTTTCTTTTTAGTAAAGTGCTATAATAAAAAACGAATTGGGGGAGAATTATGGAAAGAAAAGAGTTTTCAATTGCTCGTTTTTTAAGCTCTAAAAGTCGTTTTGATAATATTGTTTTATTAGAAGGATTTATTGTTGGTATTTTAGCGGGTATTGTGGGTGTTGTTTATAGATTGTTGCTTTCTTATGGAGAAAAGATGGCTTATTTTGTAGTGGATTATATCAAAAATAACATACTTCATTTATGTATTTGGATTATATGTGTTTTAATTATTGGTTTTATTATTTCTAAGCTTTTAAAATATGAATCTTATATTTCAGGAAGTGGAATTCCACAAGTAGAAGCAGAAATGATTGATCAAATTGATGAAAAATGGTATAAAGTTATTCTTGCTAAAATGGTGGCAGGGACACTTTCTATTGTAGGCGGTTTATCATTAGGTAGAGAAGGACCAAGTATTCAACTTGGAGCGATGGTTGGTAAAGGACTAGCTTCTGTATTTAAAAGAATGAAACTTGAGGAAAAATATCTTTTAACATGTGGGGCAGCAGCAGGACTTTCAGCAGCTTTTAATGCACCACTTGCTGGGGTGTTATTTGCTTTGGAAGAAATCCATAAAAACTTTTCACCACTGGCACTTGTTACTGTTATGGTAGCATCTTTAACAGGTGATTTTATAAGTAAAAATATTTTTGGGATGACCCCTTCACTTTATTTTCCACTTGCAGATACTTTGCCTTTAGGACAATATGGTTTTCTTATTATTTTAGGGATTATTGTTGGTGTATTAGGTGTTATTTATAATAAAACAACTATGTTTACTTTAAAACTCTATGATAAAATTACATTCTTGAAAAACAATCAAAAAATCTATATTCCTTTATTGATTTCTGTTGCTTTTATGATCTTTTATCCAGATGTTTTATGTGGTGGACATCATATTATAGATATTCTTCATGAAGGAAACTTTGTCTTAAGTACCATTTTATTACTTTTATTAATGAAATTTATCTTTTCACTTATTTCCTTTGGCTCAGGCACACCAGGAGGTATCTTCTTTCCTTTGCTTGTTTTAGGAAGCTTAATAGGTTGTGCGTATGCTTTAATTGTGACAACTTATTGTGGTGTTCCACAAATGTATTTTAATAACTTTATAGTTGTAGCAATGGCGGGATTATTTGCGAGTATTGTTCGTGCTCCTATTACAGGCATTGTTTTAATTGCAGAAATGTGTGGAAGTTTATCACAGTTTTTACCAATTGCTGTATGTAGTTTTGTTGGTTATGTTGTAGCTAATATGATGAAATGTGAACCTATTTATCATAGTTTACTTAATCGAATGATTAAAAATGGCAATCATGAAATTTCATTAGAAGAAAAAGAAATTCTCCATTATTCTGTAGAACTTGGTTCATGTTGTTTAGATTTACCAATCAAAGAATTAGGATTACCTAAAGAATGTATTATTATTTCTATTAATCGAGGAATTGAAGAAATTGTACCACGAGGAGATACAATTCTACATTTAGGTGATCATTTAACAATCTTAGTGAATAAAGAAAATAGAGAAGTGACAAAAGATATCTTACATAAATTTTTTACATTGGAAATATAGGTAATAATATGTTTAGAGAAATGAGAAGAAAAAAACAAAAATTAACTGAAAAGCAATGTATTGATATTTTAAAAAGAGCAAAAACAGCAACACTTGCTTTACATGGTGATGATGGGTATCCATATTCAGTTCCTGTTAATTATGTTTACTTAGATGGAAAGATTTATTTTCATGGAGCAAAATCAGGACATAAAATAGATGCTATTAAAAATAATCCTAAAGTATCAATAGGTATTATTGATCAAGAAGATGTTATTGAAGAAGAATTAACAACTTATTTTAGAAGTATTATTCTTTTTGGAAAAGCAAAAATCTTACAAGATGATGATGAAATCTATCAAGCGGTAAATGCTTTAGGATTAAAATATTGTGATGATGAAATTGCAGTTGAAAAAGAAATTCAAAGAGAATGGAAAGTTCTTTGTTGTGTAGAAACTATAATTGAACATTTAACAGGTAAACAAGCGATTGAACTTGTAAAATAAAAAATAAGGAAAAAATCCTTATTTTTTTAATGTCTGAATTGTATCAATTAGTTCAACATCTAAAGAAGATAGATAATTGAAAGCTTGTTGATAAATATCATCTTTTAATAAAGCATCAGGACTATGTGCATCAAAGCCAATGATTGCTTTATTTTTATAGTGATTTGCAATTTTCCAAAAAGCTTTATTTGGATAATGTCTATGTGTCATAAATCCTAATAGATTAAATTCTAAAGGCATATCTTTTTCTTTGGCATAAGCGCATAATCGTGACATTTCTTCTTGATAAAGTTTAGAGTCTTGATCATAGTAAACTAAATCAGGATGAGCGATATAACTATAAAGGCCACTATCAATTGCTTGAATACATTGATCAACATATGCTTTTAAATGAAACTCATCAACTGGTGTACCAAAATAGTCATGTAATTCATCTGTTTTATAATAATGATTTCCTAAAATAATATAATCTATTTTTTTATCTTCCAACATTTGTTTTAACCAAGGTATATATTTTTCGAAATATTCACATTCTAAACCTACAAGAATAGAAATTTGATCTTTATATTTTTCCTTTAAAGATAAGATACTTTCAATATAACCATCTAATTGATTTTCAGGCATACGCATTGTTGCTTTAAAAGAAGAATCATAATGCCAAGGTGTATGATCAGAAAATCCTAATTCTTTGATACCAGCTTTAATAGCTGCTTTTACATATTCTTCATCTTTTCCACTAGCGTGATAACATCTCGTGGTATGGGTATGATAATTATTTTTATTCATGGTTTCACCTCGAAAATATTATAATACAAAAAAAGGAATATACAAATGTATATTCCAAGCAATTATTATAATCCAAGTTTTTCTTTCATAGCAGCTAATTCATCTTCAACAGAAGCGTCACTACCGTTTGATGTATACTTATCAGCAAGAGTAGAAGCAGCACTTATATGAGTGTTTAATTCTGCTTCAGCAGTAGCTGCATCTAACATTTTTTCAGCTTTCTTTTCATAGCGTTCAAATGATTCCATAGAAGATTTTGCTTTATCTCCACCAGAAACAATTTTATTAATATGTTCTTGAGCTTTAGCAGAAGCAACAGTTGCTTTAATAGCATCTCTTCTAGCTTCTAATGTTTCAATATCGTTAACAAGTTTATCATGCATTTGACGCATTTTATCAGCATTGGCATGAGTAAGTTCTTGTGTTTTTTTGTATGAAACAAGATTGCTTTCATATTGTTGTTTTTTAGCGATCAATGTTCTAGCATCATCTTCATTACCCGCTTTTAAAGCATTTTGAGCAGCTGTTGTATATTTAGCAATTTCATCTTCACATTCTTGAACTTGACGATCTGCACTTTTTGCATCAGCAATAATATTGGCTGTTTCTTTTTTTACTTCAGCTAAATCTTCTCTTAAATCTCTTAATGTTTGATCAATCATTTTTGCTGGATCTTCGCATTTGTCTAATAAAGCATTAATGTTACTTTTCATAATGTCTGTAAATCTTGTTAAAATTCCCATAGTTAATCTTTCCCTTCTTCATTTAAGTATTTGTCTCTTAATTCATCTGATTTATCAAGAGGTGTTTTTAATATTTCAACTGTTTCTTTAGCTTTTTCTTTATCTCGTTTAAATTTCATACGCAAGATATAAATAATTCCACCAATTACAATGATAATGCCAACAATAATACAAATGATTTTAATAATATCATTAGAAGTTGTTGATTTTTCCATAATCGTATTTGCTGTTGAATTAAAGGTCTTTGTAAATACCTCTACTGTAGAAAGTGAATCATCTGTCCAATAACGATCTATGTAGTTCCAAAAAATATTAACAGCTTCACTGTCCATTACCGAAGTTACCTGTTTCCCGTTAACATAAGCCATATAACCTATTTCATTAGGATCTTGATCTTCATAGTAAACAAATAAGAAAGTATCTTCGTTATCAATGTTTTGTTCATACCAGTTTTGTGCATAATTATCTTTTTGACTATCACTTGTAAGTGTTTCATCATAGCTCTTTAAATAAATATAAGGTTGAATTCCTGTTTTGTTATAGAAATTCTTAAGATTTTTAGAAAGTTTTGATGTGTTTTCTACATAACCTAGTTCATCTTTAATGCAGTTATTATCGTAAGGAATAGGGTTTTCTATCTTTTCACGATTGATTGTTGATGTAACGTCACTATCATCACTAGCAATCATAAAAAAGCTAAAAATAACAACTGCGAAAACAATTAAACAAGCGATCAAAGTTCCTAAACCACTTGAAGAACTAGTATAAACATTTCTTCTATATCCATAATAGCCTCTTCGAGGAGGTGGTGGAGTATGATGATAATGATGCATAGAGGGACCTCTGTTAAAAGATGAGCTTCCTGTAGGACGACTTGATCTGCCAACATGATGTCCGCCTCCAACACGACTACTTGAATGCCCGCCAGAAGAACGATGTCCACCGCTGCTAGTTCCAGGTCTTGGCATATTTTCACCTCTTTTCTTAATATTTTATTATAATAATTATACCTTAATTTTCTATGAAAAAATAGAGATAAGATAAAAATAAAAAAATGAATTAAAGAGATTGACAGTATAGTTAGTCTATGCTAACATATAGTTGTGGTTAGCGAAGGATAACTTACAGAAGGAGTAAAGAGCTATGAAAAATAAATTCAAACGCAGCTTGATTGCTCTGGCTTTACAAATGAGTGTCATCGTTGCTGCAATATTATTCGTTTAATTGTCTTATGATTTATTTAACTTAAATTAGCCAAATTCCTTTTTCCTATCATAAGATTATTAAGTGAAGCAAAAGTTTGGTAAGATTACTTACCTTTTTTGTTTATATAATAAAAAATAGCTCGCTGAGCTATTTTTTCATATGTTCTTTAATTTTATTCATTGTTTCATCAGAAATAACATGTTCGATACGACATGCATCATTAACAGCAGTGTCATGAGATACACCGATGCTTTCAAAAAATGAAGAAAGTGTATCATGACGATCATAAATTGTTGTAGCAACTTTTAAACCTTTATCAGTTAATTCAATATATCCTTTACTATCAACAATGACATATTCATCTTTCTTTAATAAACCAATAGCGCGAGAGACACTCGGTTTAGAATAATTAAGCTCATGAGCAATATCTATGGAACGAACATCCTTATTTCTTTTAGATAAAACAAGAATTGTTTCTAAATACATTTCTCCTGATTCTTGTAAGTTCATGTGCATCACCTCTTTGCATATTATACCATATTTTTAACAAGATAAGCAATGAAATCACTTTGCATAATTAAGAAAGAGGGTTGACATTAATAACGAAATGCAGTATATTCTATTTGAAGTTAGAGAAGTCTAACTATATTTTATGTCTTATAGTTAGCAAATACTAATCAAATTAGCATAACCTAATATGGTTAGCGAGGACAAATTCTTGAGGAGGTAAGTGGGATGCCGTTAACAATGTTAAATATAGGTGAAACTGGTGAAATCAAAAGAATTGGTGGTAACGAAGAAACAAGAAGATTTTTAAATAATCTTGGTTTTGTTGTTGGAGCTGAAGTTTCTGTTGTTTCGGCAATCGGGGGAAATGTGATTGTTAATATCAAGGATTCTCGCGTTGCTATAAACAAGGATATGGCTAAACGTATCATGGTATAGAAAAGGGGGAAGTGTTGTGAAACTTAATGAAGTAGAAGTCGGAAGTACTGTTACTGTTAAAAAGATCTTTGGTGATGGTGCTTATAAAAGACGTATTATGGATATGGGTATCACAAAG
>ERZ827156.2157-NODE-2157-length-21040-cov-4.309221_pt1 | contig 21040 bp, 22 predicted proteins | sample MGYA00519919_ERZ827156 | MGnify/ENA primary metagenome ERZ827156 (study PRJEB31778, sample SAMEA3449269) | human gut metagenome | biome: human gut; feature: human-associated habitat; material: faeces | place: United Kingdom | collected 2010/2012 ...
TCGTCGTTTCTATTTGAAGGATTGTGAGAGAGTGAAAGAATTGAAGATGGGTCCTCGTTCCTTCTCTGATTATTCCGTGTGTGAAATTGAAAACGTGGATAGTTTGGAAGTGATTGAAATGGGAGAATTGAATGAATGGAGTATCAATTTCTGTTATGCTTCATTGGAATTGAAGAGTGATTCTGAAGGAATGAAATGATGAATAGACTTGTCCAGTTTGAAATCACTTCTGTTTGGTAGGCATGCATTCCATGATTGTTCTCGTGCCGTGTTTGAGAGTGAATGGCTTGAAGAGAGAATGATGAATAGATTTGCCTGAATTGACTTCCATTCGACTTGGTGAAAATGCATTCCAATTCAAAGAGAAGGATAATTCAACTGAATTGATCATGCGAAGTGATTATGATGAAATGAAGTGATGAATAGACTTGCCCAAACTCACAACACTTACTAGTGTTGAATACAGCAGTACATTCCTCTATCCTCGTTTCATCACTCTGGAGGGTGTTTCGTATTCCTCTATCCTCACAAACAGACATGCCGTCTCTCACTACTGTCTTTCTTGACAAGGAATGGGCTTTCAAACACAAGAAAACCCTTCATACAAGGAGTTCCTCTTCCTCCTCTCCCTCATTCCTAGACATTGGTGCTCTTGCAGAGTACATCCCATCATCCTGTTGTTCCATTCTCTCCCCTCCTTCTTCCCACACACATGTCACCCAACAAACACACCACTCCTTAAACAAGGGAGGATACTCCACCACAAACAACCCCCTCCTCCTCGCGATCGGATAGAACGCCCTGTACAAGTAATCCCTCGCCAACTTCGGAATGTCCCTCACCAAGAACCCCGTCAGCAGATTCACTCTATCCATCACACATCCCCTCATCACGCACTTCATATCACATTCAATCACCGTTTCGTCTCTTCGTAACCCAGCCACAATTCGCTGCGCCACCCACTCGGCAGACAGCAGTCCAGCACTGTAAGTGCCCGTCGTATCGAAGATCGCCGTCTTCGTGGGACCTTCTCCTCAACACTCCCTTCATCTCCCACCTGGACACACGATGTTGACAAACACACCGAAGGGCTCGAGAATCATTCGCAGCGCTATGGAACACCTCCTTCCAAACACCTACACTCGCCGAAGGCGTAGGTCGCCATCTTGGTGGATGTGTAGATGGGATTCACGTTCTTCATCCCCAGTCCCGCGATGGAGGAAATGATGCAGATTTGGCCTCTGCGACGCTGCCGCATGCGATCCACGAGAGGCAGCACGGAATTCCGACAAGTGTCCACATTTCCCTTGTAAATGCAGTCAATGAGCTACTCCTCAATAACCAACACCATAGCAACATCCGGAAGCGAATAGGAGGCTGCATTGGGGGGCGTAATGAAACCCGCGGCTGCAACCACCAAATCGATGGACCGGCTGTCGTCCTGCTTCTGGATGAATTCACGCATTTTGGAGGCGTCCACGGCGTCGATCGAGGCAATCGTCACAGTCGCGCCCTTCTCTCGCGCCATCTTGCCCACAGCCTCTAATCGTTCCTTGTTGCGAGCCACAATCGATATATGGTTTCCCTAACGGTCACACGGTGAAGGAATGCGCTACTGGCTTTGCATACTGCAGTGCAACTTCTTTCCCGATGCCCGAAGATCCTCCCACAACCAAAATGGTGTGGGGCTCGGGGGGACTCTCCTTGAACAGCAGATCATACCCTTTTCCAGCAATTACAACGGGAATGGAGAGTCCAATTCCCAAAAAACGGAGTGGAAGAGAAAGAGCGTAGCTCAGGGTTTGCATGAAGCAGATTCCTATAGCACCCTGCATAGGACAGCACTCCTTTCAAACAACCACTTCGTGCATTCTAAAACGCATTCCACAATCTGTCCTCATGGACTCAATCCCACGCATAACCTTCCCATCCATTCCTCATCTCCTTTCCTCTCCTTCCATTCACTCCCACGCCCTCATTCTCATCCTCCTCTTTGGTCGATAATCGCGGGAATCCACAACCAATCTTCCCCGTTTCCCCATTTCACCCATCGAGCCACATTCCTTTTGCTTTTGCTAGTATCGACAAGGTATTCTTCCTGCCCACCCTTCAAAGCACTGCTAACGCTATGTAGATGTCTGCTACTCTGGCTAGCCGTTGTGCTCGCAAGTCTCTCCTCAGCAAGGTCATGACGCCTTCCGAGGCTGCTCACAAGTTCTTCAAGACGGGTATGACTGTCGGTTTCTCCGGCTTCACCCCCGCTGGCTATCCCAAGGTCGTCCCTATCGCTCTGGCCGATATGGTCGAGAAGGAGGGCGCCAAGCTGCAGTTCGAGCTGTTCGCCGGTGCTTCCGTCGGTGCTGAGACCGAGGATCGCTGGGCCAAGCTGGGCATGGAGTCTCGGTATTCCCTTCACTCCCCTTTCACCTGTATAGTCGCTGGCCTTACCAGACGGGCAAGAACATTGCGAAGGGAATTAACACGGGCAAGATCGAGATGGGCGATATTCACCTGTCCGCCTTCGCTCAGAACCTCGCTTGGGGCTTCTTCACCAAGGACCACGCCACCAACCCCGGCAAGCTGGATATTGCCATTGTGGAGGCTACGGCCATCACCGAGGACGGCGGTCTGGTGCTGGGCACGGGTGTGGGTATCACCCCCGAAATCCTGGCTCTGGCCGACAAGATCATCATCGAGGTGAACACCTCCCTCCCCGTGCTGCGCGGCATTCACGATATCGTGCCCGACCTGCGCCCGCCCTACCGTCGCCCCTTCCTGATCAGCCGTGTGGATGATCGCATCGGCTCGGACCTGGCCTACTTCGACGAGAACAAGGTGGTGGCCGTGGTGGAGAGCAACCTGCCCGACAACGGCCGCGGCTTCAGCGCCGTGGACGAGGACTCCAAGAAGATCGCCGGTCACATCATGGATTTCCTGGCCAACGAGGTGAAGCAGGGCCGTCTGCCCGAGAACCTGCTGCCCCTGCAGTCCGGCGTGGGCAACATCGCCAACGCCGTGGTGGGCGGTCTGGCGACGAGCCAGTTCGAGCACCTGCAGGTCTGGTCTGAGGTCATGCAGGATACCGTGCTGGATCTGTTCGACGCGGGCAAGCTGGACTACGCCTCCGCCGTGTCCCTGTCGTTCTCGCCCGAGGGCTTCAAGCGCTTCTACAGCAAGCTGGACTTCTACAAGAAGCACGTGGTGCTCCGTCCCGAGGCCATCGCCAACTTCAGCGAGAGCGTGCGCCGTCTGGGCGTGATCGCGATGAACACGCCCGTGGAGGTGGACATGTACGCGCACGCCAACTCCTCGCTCATCGGCGGCACTAAGATGATCAACGGCCTGGGCGGCTCCGGCGACTTCTTGCGCAACGCCTACCTGTCCATCATGCACACGCCCTCCGCGCGCAAGAGCAAGACCGACCCCACGGGTATTTCTTGCATCGTGCCCATGGCGGCGCACATCGACCACACCGAGCACGATCTCGACGTGATCGTCACCGAGCAGGGTCTGGCCGATCTCCGCGGACTGTCGCCTCGCCAGCGCGCGCAGTGCATCATCAAGAACTGCGCTCATCCCGATTACAAGGATCAGCTGATGGAGTACTACAAGATGGCCGAGAAGAAGTGCCTGGCCGCGGGAGCCGGTTACGAGCCGCAGATCCTGGCGCTCGCCCACAAGATGCACGTGAATCTGGAGGAGAACGGAACGATGAAGCTGAAGAGCTGGTAAGCAGTAACGTAATGAGTGCCCTGTTTGTTGCTCGACGCTTCCTGTTTAACCTGAGGAAGTGCGATGCTCAGTTTCCAAATGGACGTGTTTTTTTCCTTCCAGGGATCCAGGTGTTGCATCCAGTTCGGGGCTGGAGAGACCCTGGCCGCACACCAATCCGACTTTTCGGTGTAATAAGGTGATGCGATTTGAGGGGTAGAGTCTCACGAGCACGGACTTCAACAAGCTTGTATTCATGTCGAAGAGCCAGTATCTCATGGTAAACAAACCGCTGGACACACAGGTGCAGCAATCGTCGGAAGTCCAGATTACGAAGAACTATTCTTACGTTTTCCTATGCGACGGAAAGCAGTGCACCGTGAACGGCATTACGTTCGTCGCCGCCCGAACCATCATTACCTGGGCTTTATCCGAGCTGAAGATGCAGGCGGAGAGCCCCGATTCCTTCTATTTCTGCGTTGCCGGATCTAGTGATCGATGGACCGGAAACAGGATCGTGCCTTGGGAGGGCTTCGGAGGGGCACAGCTGCAGCTGCACCGTTCTCTTCCCACCGCTGGTGAGTTTAGGATGGAATCCTCACTTCTAGTGCGTTCTCCCCAGCTCCGTTCTTCTCCTGCTGCAACTCGCGTTGCGACTCAGCAGGAGACGTGCAGTGTTATTGTTTCGTTTAAGACGATGAATGATCATCGCCACCCGTTTAGTAAGAGTAGCGACACGGCCGTCACTAGCATTCTCGAGGAGTATCTACGCGTTGGATTGGAGCTTCTCTCTCATCGCATAGCTGATTTACCGCAATGACTATAATCCCGCCTATCTGAGCCACTACTGTCTTCTCTTCAGCAACAGGGTGCTTTCTCCCAAGCGTACGATCGGCGATTACGACCTGCCCTCCAATGCGCCTCTGATCTGTGCGTCCTGCCATCCTTCTTCATCCACAGGCACTCTTCGCTCTTCCTTGAAGCAACCCATTGTAGAGGCGCCGTTAAAGGTGGTTCTCTCCGTCACCATCTCCTTCAAAACGCCCGAGTCCAACAAGCGCAGCTACAAACGCCCCGCCACGACCCGCGCCGACGAGATGCTTCGCGACTACCTTCGCGTTCCCTTTCCCTCTTCTCTCCATCGTAGGATTTGTACCACAACGACAACTATGCCAGTGCCATGTGTCTGCGACTGGGCGATCGCACGCTCGCTCCCTCCGATACGCTGGGCAGCTACGCTTCCAACGGCTCGCTGCGCCTGCTATGTAGTCGTGAAGGGCGAGAATGAGAGACAGGCGTGGAGAGAGTGGTGCGCGTGCAGATCGCGTTCATGCAGGAGGGAAGCGAGGTGCGGACCTTCACGGGCAGTCCACGCGTCACGGCGGGCGAGCTGCGGGCAAGATACTTCAAGGCGCTGCACAACCAGGAGGACACGCAGTTCTACGGGCTGTTTTTCAAGGGGCAGCCGCTCGAGGATGCCGTGACGCTGTGCGACCCGCGGTTCGGCGACAGCGTGAGTCTGGTGGTGAAGGAAGCGCCCGAGCTGAAGCGTGCGGGCGTCACCGTGACGGCGGTGAACGCGCTCACCGGCGCTAGAGAGTGTGTGGAACACTGTCTGGCGGTGCGCACGGGCATCGCACAGTGTGCGGACGTGGAACCAGCAGGAGAGAGTGAGGCGTAGAAGGTAACGAACAACCAGAGCTCTTGCGCTGCGTTTTTCCTGCCTTCTGGAGCGCCGCTCGACGAACAGTCTCTACCGGAGGATGCCTCCTCCGTTCTCTTCGTCGCCGTTCCCAAGCCCTTCTTCTCCGTCGGCTCCTTCGTGTGCACGGGCGTTCGACCACTCGCCGCGTTCTGCGAGGAGGACTTCCAACCCGGCGCGCAACGAACCATCTCCTATCACGTGACATGTACGGGTGAGAAGGGCGTGTGACGGGTAGGGAACGCCAACGTGTCAGTGCCAAGCATCCTTGAATTGCTTCACGGAGATGTGTGTAGTGAGCTGCGTGAGGTGGAGGTGACGGGTGATAGACAGAGTGTGCTGTGATGGGTAGATGCGATGCATGGTGTGGAGGGCGATGTAGAGGTGAGGCGTCACGAGACGGGATGCAGACTGCTGATCACGTCACTGCGTGTTGCCTGTGGGCGATGGAGGAGGCATTGAACCGCAGACACCCTGTTGACCGAAGCCGGCGTCACCACATTCCTCACCGACTGCGTTGTCTCCGCATTGCCTCTCACCTCCTTCACACTCACTCTCTGTATGGCTTTTTGTTGCTCTTCATCACCAGCCCACGCCTCCGACCTTCAGAGTGCGCGGCGTCTATCCGCCGTCACGCAGCGCTTCGCACACTCGCTCGACACGCACTTCGCCATCCACGCCTCGCTGCCCGCCGCGCCGCTCTCTGCCCCGCCAGCCACCTGCGGTCCTTCTTTACCCCTCTCCTCACCTCCAGACCCTGCCCTGTTCACCACGCAGTCCTTCAGACCCCAGGACACGCGCCTTCCGCTCGACACGCCATCCATCCTGATCGAGACACTTCACACAGACTCGCCTTCCATCTGCGTTGCCCAACTCACCTCTCTCGCCCTGCACTGTCCCGATCCTGTCGCCTCCCTCCCCTCGGCGCTGGTTCACGCCGCCTCCTTCCCCTCCGACCCCTCCTTTTTCTTCTCCTCGTCCAGTCCGCAGCCCGTGAACTTCTCGCTGCCCCTCGTGGACCCCGCCGCGCCCACATTCGCCTTCTTCTCGCTCGAGCACGCACTTGGCTCCACTCTTTTCCTACAGAAGCCTGACAAGCGCGTGGTGGCGGTCCGCTGCACAACCGACACGGTGGTGCTTCACGCCAGCAGCGACGCACTGCGAGTCATCCAGGCGTACGGCGACGACCCGAGCGCGTGGAACTACATCGAGCTGATTCCTTATTCCACGGCGGAAGTGCGCAGCACACCTGCTTGCGGCGCGCAGACGGACGGGGCGAAGATACGCGAAGACTGCGTGAAGCAAGCCATTCTGTTGGGCGAGCCCACGCTCTTCTGCGCGCCCACCGCCGCGGGAAAGACCGCCTCCATCACGTCATACTGCCAACGCGCCATGCTGCGGCTGGTGACTCTGGAGTGCCACGAGGACCTTTCGGCAGAGAGCCTGCTGGGCGACGGCGCGTTGCGAGAGGCGTTTGTGAAGGGCTGCGTTCTTCTTCTGGAGAACGTCGACCGGCTGGCGGAGGACGCGTTGTGTGCCCTTCTCGCCGTGCTGCAGAACAGGAGCCTAATGTGTGAGTCTGACGGTCTTAGCTTCAGCAGAGAGCCTCATCCGTGCTTCCGAGTGCTGGCAACCACGTGCAACACGCCTTCACCGCGGTTACGCAGTGTGTTTCACGTGGTGGACGAACAGAGCTTCCCTCCCATCGATATGGCGGAAATGGCCGCGCTACTGAGCGGTGCGTTCTCCAAGGAGCGTGTTCAGGCTGCCTGCGAGGCTTGCAAGCAGCACTGCGGAACCCCAACGATTCGCGATGTGCGTCACGTGCTGAAGATCACGACAGCCCTCTGCCAACAGTCCAAGAAGTCCTGGAACGACTCTCTCAACCACTGTCTCCACCTTCTCTTCAACGCCGGCACGCCTCTTCCTCTGCCTCCTCTTCCCATCACCTTCACCAGCGACCGGCTCGACACGCAACTCTTCACGGAGTTGTCGAGTTGCGTCGACGCAGCCCGAGTCAGCAGCTGTCCGCTCCTCCTGGTCAGTGCATCTCGCTACACCACGCAGAAGTACGTCCAGGCCTGTCTGGGCGACAGCTTCGACTGGGTCGACTGTTCCACCACCACCACGCCCACCACACTCCTCGGCGGTTACCGTCTGCAGGAGGCGGGCAGCCAGCCACAGCCCACGCTGCAGTACTGCGACTCGGACCTCCATCGCGTCGTGACGTGCAGCGGCACAGCCGTGTTGTTCAGCATCGACCACGCTTCAGCCGTTCTCTCCTGCATCAACGGCTTGCTGGACCAGAGCCAGGCGGATCGCCAACATCCGTCGCTCGTGGTCGCAACGACCACACCAGACGGACTGAACACGCTTCCCTCCTCCGTGCGCACTCGATTCCTTGTGGTGCCCCTCACGGAGGATCCGACCCGTCTGTCCGAACCGGCGTTGGCGCCAAGCTTGGCGTCTGCCGCGGCGTGGAGCGACATCGCGTCCCTTCTCCAGCAGACGCCCATGGAGTTCGAGGAGCGGCGCGGCGCGCGGAACGCGCTCTGGTTCTTCCAGCAGTTCCTGCAGCTGCCCCCGTCCCCCGAGCTGTTGCAAGCCGTTCGCTCCGGCGATTATTCGCGGATTCCCCAACTCTCTTCGTTCGCTGCCGTGTCGCAGCATTTGGAGTTGCTGGCATTGAACCGCGTCACGGCGCTCTTCGAGCCTGCCCCTTCCGAGATTGTGATGGGCGTGAGAACTGTGTTGAAGAACGCCTTCATAGCGAAGAAGGTGGTGTCGCTGTCCGTGTCGAAGGAAACCACACTCGCCAGCCTGCTTGGCTTCGGCGACGTGAGCGGTAAGGAGCACAGCGGCGTGCTGCAGAAGGCGCTGCAGGCACAGAAGCTGGTGGTGTTCGAGAACGCGGAGACCATGTCAACGGAGTTGCTGGAGGGCGTTTGCTCGCTGTTCAGCCCCTGCTCGCCGTATGTCCGAGCGCAGGAGGCGTGCTTGTCGCTGCGCTGCCTGTTGCTGTTCCACGCGCCGAAGCGAGTCCTTCCTGATTTCGTGAAGTGCGTGGAGTGTCCGAGACTGAGCGAGGAGGCCGTTGAGAAGCTGCCGAAGACGGAGGTGTGCCGGGAGCTGGTGGAGTTCGTGGAGAAGGGCGTGCTGTCTCTGGAGGAGGTGATGGTGGTGGACCGCGTGGTGCTCCACTCGCTCAAGAACCTGATTCTGGGGAAGGACGTGGATGTGGAGAAGCGACAGAGAGAAGAACAGTTGCTTGTGCTCGCCTGTCTGTTTGCTGAGCGCAACGCGCTGCACGGTGTGGTGGAGAGCGTCACGGAGCGGTGGAAGCAGAAGGGCTTCGTTGACAGCGACGCGGCGCAAGGTGTGAGTGTGACGCTGCACACGGGCATCATCACCATCACGGACAACAAGGGCGCTGCGAAGATGGCGCGAGGGAAGAAGGAGTACCAGTCCAGCGTGTCGTACGCCGAGCTGAGTCAAGCCTGCGACGCGGTGAAGTGTGCCGTCTTCACGGCGTGCATCGCTGGCTACAAGCGTCACACGCCGGGCATCCCGCTGTTGTGTGTGGGCGACGAGGCCGTGACGGAGGAGGTGTGTCGTCTCCTCGAGCCGAAGGCAACCGATGTGGACGTAACGCCCGCCGCGACCCTCTCCGATGTTCTGCTCGACGGCTGCTCGCTGCCAACTGCCGAGGCGAAGCGTCCCGCGAACCACGACGGTGTTCTGACGAGAGAGCCCTCAGCAGGGGAGGCTTCAGCGCTGGTGTTCCGCCCCGGCCCGCTGGGCTGGCCCTTCCTGCTCGAACCGCCGGGCCCCATTCACCTCCACAACCCGCACCTCGCCGCCGAGCCGCTGCGCAGCCAGCTCCGTGCCATGCTGTCCAACCCCGAGGGCGTGTGTCTCAACTGGCCCGAAGGAGAAGGCAACGACCTCGAGTCGGGCACCGTGCTGCTGTCCTGCTCTGCCAAGGATTTGCCCCAGCTTGCGCGCATGACGCAGCCCGAGCGTTTCATTCAGGTGTTCTGCAAGGAGCAACGGCGCGAGGATCCTCTTCTGCAGCGTCTTCAAGCTGTGTTCAGTCTCCGTGTTGATATTGAACCTCTTGTTCAATTCCTTCGCGCCACGGCCTGTCGTCGTCGCGAGTTGCAGGCGGAGCTGGCGGAGCGGTCTGAAACAGACCCATGGCGACAGCTGCTGGCGGGCGAGGCGCCGAGCGTTCAGACGCTCCAGCACCTTGTCGTGCCGGACACGCTGAAGGGCATTGAGGCGGTGTTCGCGGGCAGCAGCGCGCTGCAGGCGGAACCCACCACGATTCAGATGGCACTGGCGCTGGCGATGGGTTTGGCGGCGGGCACGCCGGTGGTGCTGGAGAGCGCGGAGGCCGTGGGCAAGACGACGGTGGTGCGGCGCTTCCTGCAGGCCCGAGGCGACAAGTTCAAGTACCTTCGCCTGACGCCCACCACCACCGTCCGATCGCTCTTTGGCTCTGTTGGTTCCTCTGGCTCCATTGGCTCGCCCAACGCACTCAATGCAGAGGAGAAGGGCGAGCTGCTGAAGGTGGAGGAGAAGGTGGTGGTGCTGGACAACGTCAGCGACGCCCCAATGGCGGTGCGCACGTGGCTGGCGACCTTTCTGCAGTGTGCCGCCAAGCCGACCGCCAAGACTGCGTTGCCGTTCGCGCCGCCGAAGGATGTGTGTTTCATTCTCTGCTCGCGCGGGCATGTTCTCCCCGACTCGCTGTATGATGGCGCGCTGCTGTTCCGCGATATCACGCTGTCCCCGCGGGAGAAGGCCTCGATCGCTGCGAAGAGCCTGGGCGCCAAGACGCGCGCGATGGAGCTGTGTGCCGGCGAGCCTGACTTTTTGGCGAAGATCCGGGTGGTGAAGGAGATGTGCGTCAAGGACCCGTCAAAACTGTTCGCCGCCCTGTGGCTGGTGTTTGGCTGCGGCCACAGCGCTGCCATGTGCGAGCGACTGGGCAAGGAGTTGCCTTTCTTCCCACCTCTCGCCGACAACTCCCACACCACACGCTTCTCCTACGCCGTCTCCTCGTGTCTGCAACTGCAAGACGTTCTGATGGTGGTGGATGCCTCCTGCGCCTGGCGCGCTGCCCTGCCGATCCCCAGTGGGAAGAAGATGCGTGAGGTGGTCGTGCATCGCGCGCTGTTCCCCGAGATGATACTGGACGCGCAGAATCCCGACGGAGTCTTTTGGAAGGCGATGCGATACGGTGACTGGCTGGTGTTCGAGCACTGCGAACACGCCAACGACGAGCTGATGGCGTTCTTCCGCCTCCTGTGCGACGTGCCGCTCTCTACCATGAGCGGAGAGAACGAAACGCCCTTCAACGCATCCTTCCGTGTCGTCTTCCACTGCAGCTCGCCATTGTCTCTGCCCTGCGCAGCCATTCGCTTCGACGCCCTCGCCAGTTGTCATCCTGCAGGCAATCCCGATCTGTCCGTCTTGTCCGGCTCCACCGCGCACTCCCGCCCCTTCTCGCACGAGTCCGGCGTGCTCCCCCGCCAGCCCAGCCTGACGCGCAACCCGTCCGGTTTGACCTCTCGTGAGTCGGGCGTGTTCTCCGGCAATTCAAGCGTGTGCTCGCACGACTCCAAATCAATCGGCGCGAAGCGAGACAGCCTTCGGATGACTCCGTCGATTCGAGGCAGCATGGTCTCTTCTGCCGAGCAGTGCGCGCTGAACGTGGTGCAGGCGTGGAGTATGGATGGGCTATTCCAACTGGCGGTCCAGCGCAGCGAGAAGAAGGAGTACGTGCGACCCATCGCGTCCGTCACCCGAATGCTGCTCAAGGAGCATCAGGTGTCGGTCGATCCTGCCTTCTTGCAATACACCATTTCTCTCGCATCGCAAACCGTCACGGCGATGCTGGCGTCTGCCCCGCTCACCGCGCCCGTCTCTGCCATCACGGTGATCATCGACACCAACGTCACCATTCGCGGGTCCAAAGCGCGCGAACGAACTCTGGCCGTGGCTGCCTTCCTGCTGATGCTGCGTGCCCTCGCCGTGCCTGTGAACCTGTTCGTCGCGTGTGGACGCACCTCTGCTATGCGAATGGAGAATGCCGATACACTCTCTGTTGCCTCCTTGCTTCATTTCATCCTGGACTTGGAGACCGTGTCACATCTGCCCTCCACCCCGCTTGACCTGCTGCAAAGCCTGCCTAACGAGATGAAGACGCAGCCTGTGGTGGTGTTCGGCGACGGCATCAGCGAGCAGCTGCTCTCGCCCGTGGAGGACGTGAAGGAGTTGGCGAGAACGTGGCGCCTGTTCCTCGTGTGCGTCGCGGGAAGCGGTGAAGAATCACTGTCCAGCGAGAACCAACAGCTGATGGAAACGCGTCTTCGCGACAACTTCGGCGAGCGCGTTCTGATGCTTTCTCAAGCCGCCGACTTGCCGCAATTCCCCAAGATTCTCGCCAACGCGGTGTTCAGTTCCCATTCGCCAACCGCGGCGTTGGCAGACGCTCCGTCCGAGCCCGTGAACGAACAGGGTGGCAGTGTTATGCCGGAGATGCCTTACGATCCCGTCTGCTGTGCCCAGCGGCGCATCGCCCAGACAAGCACGCTGTCTGCCTCTGCGACAGTCGCGCCGATCCCCGCGGAACGGCTCCTCCTCTCGTACGAACCACCTTCCACCCAAACCTCTCTTCACTTCTTTGAAGCCTTCGCCAACTCCGATCTCGCCGCGAGTCTCGCGCTGGGCCTCGCACGCGCCTTCTTCCCCGCCAACGCCTTCGCGCCGTCGCTGGCTGCCATGGGCGCCTTCGTGCAGCCCTCTGCCTACCGTCACTTCCAACACCAGCCCGCCTCCGACGGCAAGGTGTTCTCTTCCGTGTGCTTCAGCGCGCGGCGGTATGCCTGTAGTGTGGTGCTGGACGCCTCCTCGCTCGCCTTTTCCTACGGCAATCGTCACCACGCCGTCACCACGCTGCTCGCCCTCCTACGCGCCGTGGCGTCACTCGACCTCCCGACGGTGGACCTGTGGGTCGCCTCGCACACCATCACGCGCGTGGCGACGGGCATCCGCTCACGCGACCTGTGGCAGGCAAACGTGCTTGCCGCGCTGCTCGCCGCTGCTGCCAACCCGCCGCTTGTGACGCTCCTCGAGCGAACGCTGCTGTACGCGGCGTCCACGTGCGTCTGCCGCACCGACCCTGCGGTGGTGTTGGTGCTGACAAACGGCGTGCTGGCGGAGGAGACGAAGAAGGGCGTGCAATCCGTTATACACTCCTTTTCCACAAATCGGGCTGATTTGCGGTTTGTGGGTGTGGGTTTGGGCCTTCACCTGCACGGAACACAGGATGTGCTGCCCCAATTCTTCTGGTCGGCGGATGTGGCGCAATTGGGCACGGTTTTGTGTGAGCAAGAGGAGAGCGTGAAGGAGGTGAACAGCGTGAAGGAGACAAAGGCGAAGCTGACGGAATCGTATCCCGTGTGCCACAAGGGCTGCATCGGCTACATGAAGGAGTGCAAGACGTCGTATGTGGAGGATCGAGACATCACGAACGCGGTGAAGGCGAAGGAGAAGGAGAAGCAGCCGAAGAGGACGGTGGTGCCTGGAGAGGTGGAGGTGGAGGAGCAGAAGCCCTTGCTGTTCACGAAGAAGATCAAGACCATTGACGAGAAACCTACCTTCGTGAAGCCCGCACCGCCCATTGCTGTGAAGCGGGTGGAATTGCCGGTCCGTGAGAAGCCAGTACCCACGACGAAGAGAAGCACTGGGTTGGAGTCGGCTGCAAAGCCTACGCAGTCAAGTGACTCTGGGAAGAAGCGCGGATGTTGTCCGTTTATGTAGTTGCCGTGTTTGTGAAAGAAACAGTTGTAGTCAAGCGTTGCTCTATAGATCCCCATCAGAATGAATCCGATTCCCAAAACGGCATCAAAGCGCCGAGCCGCCACCTTCCTCGGAGATGTCATGCGATACAGGTAGAGCGCGAGTGCACTTGTGCAAAAACATACTCCACTCCCCAAATACCGCGATCTACTCTTCAGAGTCAAGACACGCGTAATACGTCCTATTGACCCCTTTCCTCTTCTTGGATCTCGGCGGTTGAAGCCGTTCCTGGTTATTCATAAGCGAATACTGGAAACAAACAGCCACACGATAAGAGCACGCTCTTATCCACGGGAACACCCCAGTATTCCCTACATGTACGGATACTGCATAAACATGTGATTCATCACCCCCTGTCTTCCCTTTCCGATGTGGAGGAACCGGCTGCTTCTCAGAATGCCCGTGATGTACTCCTTCCCCTTGGCAACAGCCTCGCGCATGGAGCAGCCCTTTGCCAAATAACTGGCGATTGCCGAAGACAGTGTGCATCCCGTTCCGTGCGCATTGCGCGTATACATGAACGGATTCGAAAAGAGGTGGAACGAGTCGTCCTCTGCAATGTACAGCACATCCACCGCATTCTCGCTTCCCATCTACGTCTCACCCACCACAACTAGCAATGCATGTCCACCCTTCACCAGCACGGCTCCACAGCCGAGTCGGCACAATTCCCGCGCCGATTCCTTCATTCCCTCCACAGTGTGTTCCACAGGTCGTCCGAGCAGCAACTCCGTCTAGACCTCATTGGCTTCCTTCACACCCACTTCGGGGAGATTAGGCGTAACTAGCGTACAAACCGGAATTAGATACTCCTTCAGAAATCCGCACACGTCGCTCTTCGTTAGCTTCTGTCCGCTGCTCGCAGCCATCACAGGGTCCAATACCACGTTTTTCAACCCAAACTCCACGATCGCATCGCGAATCGTCCTGATCGTCTCCTTGCTTCCCGTCATGCCAATCTTCACGGCGTTGATCGTCATATCGGTGCACACCGCCTTCAGCTGCTCCTTCAAGCCAACCTCGCTCACCATTTCCAATCCAGCCACGCCCCGCGTGTTTTGGTACGTAACCGCGGTTATGCAGCACGCCGAAAACACGCCCAAAACCGTGGCTGTTTTGATGTCCGCTTCGATCCCAGCGCCGCCGCACGAGTCGCTTCCCGCGATTGTGAGCATGGCAGGAACCGCGGGGAAATCGCGAAGAAAGAAAAGAGAGCCGAGAAGCGTCATTCCAACCTCGGCGAGGTCCGTGGCGACAAAGAGTGTGTGCGAGGGTCTGTGGTTGAAGAGAGAACAAAGACGAACAAGGAAGTGGGAGTTTGATGGAAGAGGCGAAGCAAGGGATGAAGCGTGAACCCGCAGCGTTCCAAATAGGTGCGTTGTGTGGGGGTGGGTCGGAACAAGACGGCGATGGAGAATTGGGACAGGGAGGTTATGGAGGTGATTGTCCCGAATCCTAACGAGGCTAGAATGAAAGAGGAAGAGAAAAAGTACGCGAAAGCGAAGGAGTGTCTTGGAGGGAAATCACGCGCATGGAAGACTCGATGCAACGATCGCGAAGATGCACCAACTCGGGTGAGTCATTGCAGTCACTGTGAGATTGGAGACATTGGAGAGAAGGATGGGATAGAGAGGATTGCAGAATTCCATCCAATTCGGGAGATTCCTCCCAGGAGGACTAGCGGTGAATTGGAGACTGCATAGCGTACCGGAGTGACATTTCCAAAACCCACTTCGCGAATGATGTTAGTGGTGAAGAGAGGCGGGGTGAATTCGAATTGATCGAAGAATGCGAAGAAAGCACGAAGCGCTTCGTCCGCAAAGCGATGGCAAGATTGCACATCTTCTTCCGTTTTCACGAGTGCGTTCAAACAGTCTGTAAGACAGGAACACACATTCTAGTCCTGAGCACTGAAAAGGGGGAAAACGGTCATTGCATCACATGTACAAAGGTCAATCCAGGAGGAATAGGCATGATGGGCATTCGGAAAAGCGTCCACACTCATTTCTCCAATGAACGTCATTCTATACATGAAATTCTGTTAACACGACAACTCCTTGCTGCAGACAAACAGAGATGAAAGCAGTCCCGCCACATCCTCCTCCATTTCACCGTTTTTCACCAACTCCATAAAGGCGTATACCCCCTTCACATCACTGCACAAACCCTCTTGTTTGCACACACAACCCGCTCTATTCAGGAATTCCTTCATCTTTCCTCTCAATGCCGACCAAGCACACTCAATGGATGTTCGGTATGAAGCATGTCCCTGCTTTTCAAGCAATGAACACACAATGGAAAAGGCATCTTCAAAGGCACTAGAAATCACGTAGACACAAGAAAACAACGCAACTGCATGGGGCATCTCCTTTACACACTCCTTCCAAGCAAGAGTGGGAAGGTTTCCCACCGCAACACCCACGATCCACGGATGATACCTACAGAGTGATTTCATCACATTGAAGCATATACACGATGGAGTACGCAGCGTTTCTCGAATCCTCCCAGAGTAGCTCCGATGAGAAAACCATGGTGTGTGACAGGAAACAGATCCAGTACAAACTAGCATAGGGCTGGAACTCTTCGTTCGGGAACATCATGCGGATGTCGTCGAACCAGGGATGCTTCAATGCCTCCGAAGCCCTGATGCGGTGCTCCGGGTACATCACCAGCATTTTCTATCCATCATTCTATGTTTCCAATGCTACAGAAAGCAGATCAACACCCATCGGATCGAGCGTGGGGAAGTGAATAGCGATGTTGCGCTGCGGGAACTTCGGGTAGAGCGGCGAGTAGTCCTCCAGCTGGCTGATTCCCGGCCATGTCTCCTCCGTGGGCGTTCCAAATTTCCTGATGGTGATCGCATGTGCAAAAACGCACTTGAAGATGGCAAACAACGTGCCGATCTCGTTGTCTTCGGGAAAGAGCGGGAAGCGATTCACCAGCTGTGCGAACACGCAGCCCAGAGACCAGATGTCAATGGCCGGTGTGTAGTTGGTGCATCCCATGAAGATCTCGGGAGAGCGATACCACCACGTCACCACCTATAATAAAGCCCATCTGAAAAGATCACATCACGCGTATAGTGGCGGAGGGGGAAGGCGAAGCTGCGCGCAAGACCGAAGTCGGCAATCTTGACATTCCCCTTCTTATCGATGAGAATGTTCTACTGTGAAAGCGGAAGCTGTAAAGAAACTTGTGGCTTGATGTCGCGATGGATGATGCGGTTCAAGTGAAGATAGTTCAGTCCGCAGAGAATCTGGTACACGATGGATTTGATGGTGTTGATTGGAATGTTGTCCTTGAACTTGTCGACGTACGTCTTCAGGTCGTAGTCCAGGTATTCAAAGTACAGCTTGACGCGGTCATGCTCCATCACCACACTCTTGAGTCTAGTCATCACCAAATAATACCAGTAGCACTTTACAATATTGGGATGGGACAAATCACGCAGAATGGAGATCTCGCGAATCAGCACAGGCGACATGCCCTCGTCTTCATTCTTTATGTCCATAATCTTGAGAGCCAGGATTTCGTTCGTGTTGCGGTCGCGAACCTTGTACCTAGTCCATTATCCCGAAAGCCAAAAGAAATACACGGTTCCATAGGTTCCGGAGCCAATGGTGCATATCTACATCATGACTCCACACATAAAGGAGAAAACGGTCTCATACTTGTCACTAAAGGTGGCAGCCGTATCTCGCTCTGTTTGACTATTTGTGCTCATGGAAAAGATAGATAGAATGCGATTTCACGATAATGGGACCGATCGGAACCCGATTACTAGAATCCCATTCAGCTATCTGCAATGTTCCTCCTATTGTTTGTGTTGGTGCTATCTGTGACGCTCTGCTCGGAGATGGGACAGACGGACGCTGAATGGTTGAGTCGCGAGGATGACATTCAACAGCTCGCTGATGTATTTGTTGCATGCACATCAATAATGTAATAGGCTGCGCTGAAGGAAATGAAGCGGACTTCTGCCATTCACTTGTTTGACGATATTGAGATTGTTCGCGTGTTGGAGCATAAGAAGACGGTACAAACAATCATAACATGCTAATGGACTAGATTGCTGGATACAGCCGTTCCCTGTACTTGAAAATGAGCATCAAGAGCATGCATTTCAAGAGCGAAAAGGCGGAGGAGCTGCTCTCGGTGTTGGTGTTGCAGCACAAGCAGAACGGGAAGTACTCCTTCGCCATTCCCGAGTTCCCCGTGATGAAGGAGTCCTACGTGCACAGCATGGAGGAGAAGTGGAAGATGATCCACAAGCAGCAGCGCGATGCGCATTTTGAGGAAGTGAAGGACTACACCATTTCGAGTGATTTTGAAAACCAGGACTACTTGCCATGGCCTGTTTCCTTCAACAAACCGCTCACTAAAAGTGCTTCATATTGTACAGGAAAAGGACGGACGGGTGCTGCGTCACGGGCAGCAGCTCCTCCATCTCCGGGCTGCTGCGAAGTCGATAGAACACGCGCCGCAAGGACTATCACTCATCCCCACCTCCTCGCCCCACCTTGTTGTACACCGCGCAGTTCTTCATCAACACGTAGTACGCGAAGTTCACCAGCCACCTCACGCTCCGCTTGCCCACCACCGTGCGTCGGATGACGTACTCCCCCGTCCAGGCGATCAGCTCCTCCAGCCGCTTCGCGTTCATCACCCGACGGTTCCACAGCGCGCGCTTCACCGCGAACAGCACGCTGCAAAACACCAGGTAGTACTGGCTGGAAATGTCGTCGGTGCTGCGCGGATGGTGCCGCGCCGCGCGCAGCCGCGATCGCAGCACGCTCTGAATCGAGGCGCGGATGGAGCGGAGAGAGCGGTGGTCGTGCTTCACGCTGCGCATCACGTTTCGGAAGGCGGAGTATTTGATGAAGTTGATGTATGCCGTGTGCCGCTTGGAGTCGATGCTGAACCCACACCAGGTTGTGAGGTGTGTGCTACACAGCGTGCGACCCGACCGCACATCGTGAAACCGCTGTGTGTTCGCCGTGAGCTGGATGGCGAACTTGTTCTGCTGAGACGTTTCTGTCTATTCTCAAGTTGTCGTAAAGAGCAAACATAATCGCGAAGGCTTTGGAGGGTGACGGCGTCTGTTGTGATGACCAAATAGTCGTCCACGAAGCGAATCAATGTAGTGTGAGCAGCAGGGCGCAGAGAGGAAGAGGCCACGACCCCTGCCAACACGGTTCGCTCAAAGCAGCGAAGATACAAGTTGCAAAGAGGCATGGAGAGAATCGACCCTTGGGGGATCCCCCGAATTTGAGTGTAGTACTGGTGGTGGACATGAACGATGTGCGACGACAAGCTGCTTTTCACCGTGTTCAGGATCTCGTCGCGTGAGTACAGCCGAGAAGTGATGAACCCACACAGAAGCGAAAAATCGCGGGAATTGTGGGAAGTCACGAAGGACAGCACATCGCACGACAAGGCCACCACGGCACAGCGTCGCTTCTTCAGCGCGCACTGGCTGGGCGTGTACTCGTCATACTGCAACACACGATAGAATGGCTGGTTCAACGCAGCGCTCACCACATCCATCAGAACCTCGATGCGAAGGCAATCAAAGCACTTCTTCACGTCCATACTCATCACATACTGCTTCTCGCCACGCCATTCGTCGTCGATCATGCGAAAGCCCTCGTTCGCGTTCTCCGCACAAACGAACTTCATTCCCTTCACTTCCTCCACCTTTCTCTCTCTCACGGCGGTCTTCAGGACAGAAAAGGCTGCTTGGACGGCGCGCCCGCGTTCGCTGTCTGTGAGAGCAAAGAGAGACCGTTACATGGGACGCATATTGGTGATGGGACGCACTCCGCAAAATGTCCCCTTATCTATGTTCAGTTTCGGGACAAACCGCAGGTTGGCAATTCGTACATTGCCTCTCCTCTACGCCTGACTCTCTTCTCATTCCCTCACATCACAGCTCACCTGTCGGAAGAGTTGCGCGTACCCCCCGTATTCCATCTCACCGTGAACGATGGCTGCAAACACGGGCTTGCGGTAGAACAGAGGCGCGTGGTAGGCGAAGGTGGTGTCGGTGATGTAGAAGTGAACGGACAGAAGAGGGATCTATTGACAAGACCAGTAAAGTGCATACGATGACGGTCGTGAGGAGGAAGCAAATCATTGCTTGGAACAGCGTCTGCGACACACGCGCGCTGGCTGGAGATGGCTTGCCCTCCGCCACCAGCCAGCGGATGAAAGACAGGTCCATGCCGGTGGTGAAGGCCGACACGGGGAAGGTGTCGCGGGACTGCGACTGGACGAAGACTCGCAGCGCAGAGAAGAACCGTCGCCAGTTGCGTTTGGAGCCGAGAAGAGACTTGGGGAGGAGGAAGTGAAGGCAGTGGTGAAGGAAGAGAAACACTTGCTGGGAAGAGATGGAGGAGGAGGTGAGTTCTTCGATGGAGGGCGCTGTGGGTGTGGAGAAAGAAGGGAGGAGAAAGCCCTGTTCTTGCGTGGCCTCCTGTTCCTTCAGGGATTGTTGGTTCTTATAGATACTATGGATCACTGTCCGCGCACGCTCCCACTGCCACCGTTCGCGATTGGTCTCGTAAGCCGCCGGCAGGGGCGTGCACTCCTCCAGCAGTCGACAGAATGGCGTGCGTTGCACGTTGAAGAGAACGCGCGCCAGCACTGGCAGTGCCTTCTCCAGTCGCGGCACCCATCGCAGTCGGGGGCCTGTTCGGGGCTGTCCTGTGTCGATTGTTTGTTGAAGAAGGCTGATTTCGTCTTTGGCGGTGGTGCGCTGCCAGCTGGCATAGACGGGTCGAAACACCTCGTGCAGCAGGATCAGCGCGCAGTCACGATGAATGGAACGATAGGCGAGCGGCGCAGAAGGAGGAAGAAGCGAATTGAGGTGAAGAAGACGGTGAAAGAGGTGGTGAGAAGGGAAGCCGGCATGGTGGGGGAAGGAGAGGTGATAGAAGCAGGAGCGGATGGAGAAGGTATGGGAGGGGAGAGAGCCGTGGTTGAAGGAGAGAAGGGGCCCACTGAGCTGGATCATCAGTGATTCGCTGACGGAGTAGAAGAGGGCGTTGGAGGAGAAGAGGGTGAAGAAGTGCATGTTTCCGTAGTGCGCGTAGAGTTCCTGCCACTCGGGAGTGAAGAGCAGATCGGTGAGTTGCGATGAGGTGATGGATGGGTTTGCGTATCCACTGCTGTAGTAGGACGCGCTGTGCCCGCTTGTTAGCACGTTCCACTTCTTCTGGGTCAGCATCATGCTGATGATGATCTGGAGAAGCTCCTTCTATTGAACATGCCATCTCCACACTGTCTACAAACGAATGGGAAGCGAGAACATCGATCCAATTCTCCGGGTTGGTGAGTTTGAACTCCTTCTCCTTGATCGGCAAGACACGCACTGCAATTGACTTGATACACGAAAGCAAACCCTTTGAAACTAAAAGCATCGCCTTCTCGCTGAGTTGTTCCTCCTTCTTGTCTGCATCGATTTCTCTACGATGAATTTGTATTATAGGGTGGTACAAATTGCTTAGATACTCCGAAAGGGGAATCCAGTTGTTTTCAAACTGCATCAGCGCCATGACTCTCTACGCATCATGGCTATGCTCCATTCCCACTCCTCGTCCAAATGGTTCAGAACTACAGCATTCGGAACCCGATTGTAATCCTGTTTTCAACAAACACGTGAGTGTAACTTCGTAAAGGGAATATCCACAATCTGCTTTGCCTTCAGCTTCTCTGCAAGGTAGTCGTCCTCGACCACAAAAGAGGATGCAATGT
>ERZ827156.2159-NODE-2159-length-21029-cov-4.300515_pt1 | contig 21029 bp, 36 predicted proteins | sample MGYA00519919_ERZ827156 | MGnify/ENA primary metagenome ERZ827156 (study PRJEB31778, sample SAMEA3449269) | human gut metagenome | biome: human gut; feature: human-associated habitat; material: faeces | place: United Kingdom | collected 2010/2012 ...
TGGTAGTAGTCGCCGGGGAGGAGGGAGAGTCCGCCGAGCGGCGGCTGCGAGGGCGAAAGGAGGGAAGAGGAGGAGTTGGCGCGCAGGGGAGACAGTTCGGAGAGGAGCGAGCGGGAGCGCAAGGAGGAGAAGTTGTCGTGCGGGTGAAACGAGTCGGAGAGCGACTGGTTGCGAAAATCGGGCGTATAGTACGGATCGATGGAAGAGGGCTGATCGAGCGGGTAGAGAGATGGCTCCATGAGGGAATAGGGCGACCGATCCCCCTCTTGAGAAAAATGCATCCGGACGGCGCCGCCCGGAGGAGGGGGCGTCATGCCGAACCCAGGCGTTAGGGAAGGAGTATCAAAAGTGAAAACGTTCCGCTGACGCTGCATCGGCGGGTTCATGGGGGTGCTATCCGTCCCGGGCAGTCGAGGTGTCAAGCTAGGACTTGGATCCGGGTGTAACTTGTTGTGCATTACAAACGGCGTTGCATCCTGGGACAACTAGGGGTGAGGCGGGAGGCACAGACGCACATAAGATCTCAAAGCGGGAGGCGAGCCCCCGGGGGTGTCTAAACGAGAGGTCGTGTTCATTCGGGTAAAATGCAGCCTAGTGTGCCACTACGCGAGTGTTAGCCGTTTGAATTACCAAATCGCGGCGAGCACACACCTACGTGAGCGGATTGCTAGATCTCCTGATGGGCGAGGCGAAGAGATGCTCGGCAACGTAGCAATCTGCTGCCGAAGGTTTATCTATCCTGTTTGGCTCATGCTTCCATAAGAACTCCCGATTTTGGTTGCATCGATGGATGTCGAGTAGCATGTGTGGTTGTGAATGTCATTGTGTGCAACAGCGATTGGGAGGTGATGGTGAACGGAGAGGTATTAGCAGTGTAATCCCGTCCATTTGGAGTAGCAAAGCATGGATTTTGGCATGTGTGTTTGGGCTACGTGAACTATTTTAAATTGATGTGGATTCGCTGTGGCATTGACTCCCTTCTCACTGTTGCACAATGCGAGTATGACACTTTGTGAATCACTTCTCTGCACTGAATAGAAGGCAGAGAGCAAAAGATTTCTCTCTCGTGTGGAGAGCACTCATTCTCCTGCGTTCCGCGTTGAAATGGCCAAAACGAAGAAGTCAGAGTCGTCCAATGTGGAAAGTGAAACGAAAGTCAACATAGAGTAGGAATTGTCTGTTCTGGTCGTGTTATGCCCATAGTGAGTCCTTGAAACGAAATGTGCAAAAGCTGCTTCCCAGAAGGTAGGAGAGGAGAGAGCGCGTGAGTCCACTAGAATTGAGTTTGTCCTCGCCAAAACGGCAGAAGGAGCAAAGGTCCGCTCTGTGGGAGAAGAGAGTTTGTTGTTCATGTGGTTGCTCACTCCGTAGAATACACTCGCCAGGAACGGAAGGAAGCCAAGAAGGAAGAGGACGCCGGCGAAGGTTTCACACTGTTCAAAAAGCCAAAATCGAAATCGGAACCGAAGAAACGGTTCGGACAGAGCGATGACAAAACCCCCGCGACAGAACCCGAGTCCAAGTCCTTCGGAAACAGCACGGTGTCCAACGCTGCCCGAGACTGGTTGAATCTACCCAAGCGTTGGGATGGGTTGTGGATGTGACCCGCAGGCTCCTTCCCCAAGCCCGCAGCGGTCGAGAGGAAGCCGCGCGTGCTGTCGAAGCCGCTCCCCTCCCAGGAGGAGGTGGAGGCGCAGCCCAAGGAAGATCTCGGCGTGCTGAGCGAGTCGCCGCCTTTTCAATCGATCAGGAGTAGCATAAAGAAGAAGGCGAAGAGTCAGCCGGTGGAGGCGGAGCCGGAGGTGAGTGGCGACGTGTTCGACTGGAGTGAGAACAAGCAGGGCTTCGAGCACCAGATCGAGTCGACGAAGCGGGAGGCGCTGAAGGAGTGGGAGGAGCTGCGCAAGCCGGACGAGTGGGACGTGGCGCTGGACCAGGGAAAGACGAAGAAGACGCACCGGAACAAGGTGGCAAACCGGCGGGCGGGGAAGAGCAACCCGTTCCAGGCGGCAGTGGACAAGCGACGACGGAAGCAATAGCGTATTTGTTCAACAAAGCAGACATCACAGCTTGTTCATCAACACGATCTCATCCGAAATGGAGCGCGGCGACCTGGAGGCGGTGGAGGAAGAGCGACTCGACTCGCAGCTCTTGGATCGGTTCCTACAGCTGACACGAGTGCGGAGTTGCGACTTCTTTGCCGGATCGACCTTCATAAGGTAGGGATGGAGAATGCGCTCGGCCTTGAGGCTCTCGCACTCCTGGTCCAGCTCCGCCTCCGTGACGTAGTCATAGCGCAGTGCGAAGAGCGTGTGCAGCGCTAGCAGGACGATGATGAACACGCATTGCACCACGAGTCCGATTTCGTAGCGCAGGATCGACCCCGTCTGCGAGCCGATGTTGCAGATGGCGTTCAGGATGGGCAGCGTCGCGTAGAAGACGAGAGAGCCGCAGTAGCGCGCGGCGAAGGGCAGAGAGAGGAGAATGGCCTGCGAGCGCCGCGGAGACTCCTGGTAGAAGAAGAGGAGAGAGCCGACGAAGATGAGCGTCTCCGCGGCTGCGAGGAAGAGCGAAGGAAGCAGCAGGAGGCCGAGCGAGAGGCGTGAGGATTGCGCGAGGAGCAGCGCGTGGTTGGCGAAGGCGGCCAGCAGCAGCTGCACAATGAGGAGGGCATAACCGGCGCCCAGCAGCTGGAGTGGCGTGCAGCGGTCGGCGTGGTGGCGGCGCGTGTGCTGGATGCCGAAGAAGAAGAGGAGAGCGAGGAGGAGGCGCGCAAGGGGCGCGGCGCAGTCCGTGAGGGCGAAGCGGAGGGGCGAGGGCTCGGTGATGGTCTCGATCACGTCCAGCTGGGAGAGTAGCACGCTCTGGGAGTACTCGAAGATGGCCCAGACCACGACCTGCATGCCGGCGCAGAGCAGCGCCTGTGACACGCGGTAGATCTCTAGGGGTGAGGCGTGGCGGGTGAGCCCACGGCCGGTCAGGTTGGTTCGGATGCCGTTGCGGAAGAGGGTTGCCATCTCACGCAGCGACTCCTCCTCCTTCCGCGACTGGATGAACTTCTGCGTGAGAGTGTTCGCGGGAAGCGGGCGCAGCACGCGGATGCACGTGCCGGTCTGTGCAGAGGGCGGCTCGTCGCAGTTGGAGAACATGAGCGCATTGACGTCGCTGGCGCCGGAGATGGCGGAGGGCAGGGAGGCGGTGGAGGGCACGTACACCTCCTGCGCCAGATAGTAGCAGTCCACTAGGTGGGAGGGGCGTGGGGAAGGTACGCGAGGAGGAGCGGAGGATGGTGGGCGAGCCGTCGGTGGCGTCGACGGAGTCGTGCGAGATGCTGCGGTTGTAGAAGTCGTTGGAGGCGCGGCAGAGGACGTCGGAGCTGCGGCCGTCCTTGTCCTTGCTGAGGAGAGAGAAGTGGTACTCGCGGGAGAGGACGCGAGCGGCTTTGGAGTAGTCCTTGACGGGATTGCCTTGGAGGGGGATGTTGATGAAGTGATGTCTGGAGGAGAAGAGGAGACGGGACTACGGGTAAGGACGAGAAGGAGCGATACAATGCCGAGGAGAAGGAGAATGGCGGAGAGAGAGAGAAGCCGGAAGGCGAAGAGGAAGGGGAAGGCGTGCATGACGGCTCGCACGAGGAAGGAGGAAAGGGACGCTGCGACGATCATGCTACGAGTGACGAGGGAGGAGAGAAACTGCATTGTGATGAAGAGAAGCTGGAGGGGTTTGGGGGTGGGCTTGAGAGAGGCGTAGTTGAGGAGGAGCGTGAGGGCACTGACGAAGACGAGCCCGAAGGCGAAACTGGAGAGGATGCTAGAGGGAATGGAGGGAGAAGAGAAGGACATGAGGGCAAAGAGTAGGTAGCAACTGGGGTAGAAAAAGGCGGTGATGAGGAGCGACAGCGAGAGGGTGACAGTGTACACGAGGAAGGAGGAGGAGAGCAGGGGGATGCGGCCGTACACGCAGTCGCTGAGCAAGCCGCCGATGATGACAAAGGCATACTTCAGGTCGCGGAGGATCTGTGCCTAGAATTGAAGCGACGGTGAAGCGAGACGTATGCGGACGCGATGGATTCCGATTGAAAGGCAATGTTGAAAAAGGCATCGAGGATGTTCTCATCCAGGACAGCGTATGTGAACAGAACGGTGGAGAGGACCACCAGCACGATGGATATACAGCCGGAAACGGGGAGAGTAGCCGCCTTCAGGGGGCGGAAGAAGCTCATCAAGCGCGCCCAAACGGAGGAGCCCGAAAGTTCTTCTCTGTCTTCATATATCGTTTCCATTTACTGCCCCGCATTCCTTATCAACGCAGCGAAGAGGGATGAGCTTCGCATAAAATCGGCCAGAAAAGCGGAGAACTCCCTCCAGAGAAAAGCGGAGTGGATGTCACAATCAGCAGCGTCATCATTATGTGGAGAGAGAAAAGGCATTGAAAACGATAAAGGCGGAGGATTGCTGATGATTGATCAGGAATGAGCGCGTTTTTTGCTGAAATGACTGGAGCAGCCGCAGTTCATCAGCGCTTTCAGAATTGAGCGAATAGGACGCATATCGTTTTATCATCGTTACTGTGCGGGATGGGAGGTCCCAAACCCATTTGAGGACGAAGAACCATCGAAGAATCGGGATTCCGTGTGTCATAGAAAAGGAGACATAGGAGGGAACATACACCGCCAGGGGGTCGAAAGAAGCCTTTTCATGCGAATGCGGAGGTGCTACTTGCCGAACTGCTAAGGATCGAAAAAGGGTAAGAAGAGAATCACTGCCGTACAGTAATCGTTGATAAGGAAGAACCAAACATGTTCCGTTGTACTGTTGTCACGCAAGTATAAGACGTTTTCTCTGGCTTCTCCTTGCTCCCCGTTCTTCCAAAGTGCATTAGTAGCAATTCCCTCTTTGGAGCGACCTTGTCTCTTAACGTTTGTACCATTTGTATTTGGTTTGTGGTCTTCATCCGCTACTGTACGAATTCTTCATGCCCGTGAACCGGTATGACAGTAAAATGCCATCTAGACCCGAGTCTATTCCATCCGCACCAAATGCCAACTCTGTTGAAATACGTCCCAATGACTTGCAGGCTCTTCTTCGTCGTCTCTTATCTGTAGATATCGTCCCGTCTCAAGTTCCTTTACTGGAAGCAATGACAATAATCAATTTAGACGATATCGAGCTTCTCGGCTCAACGACGACTTCATTTCTCGCTGTTACGTTCAGTCTCATCGTGTCGATTGCCCGCCCACTGCTCCAAACGGGTACTATCCCACCCCATGGTTGCTTCCTCCCCTCCTCGTGACGCCTAGTTCTTCCTATGGGGCGGAGGACTACCCCCAGCCCTTTTTTCCCACTGCGGCTGATGATATGGAGAGTGAGCCACCCATGTACCCCTACCCCCGTCGTTTTGTCCCGCTCTCTCCGTGCATTCCGACCCTCCCGCTGATGCGTAGTCAGCCCCACTCCAGCATGCCGTGCCTGCCTCGCTCCCGCCAGGGATTCTACAGCGGTTTCGATCCGATGGCTGACTCGTTGTACGAGGACGCTCCGCCTCCCGGCTTCACCCGCCCCACGCGCTCGGAGAATGCTCACCTTCCACTGTACTCGCACCCATTCTTCTCGGAGGATTCACTTCCCGCCTCGCCGGCTTCCCTTTCTTCGCCCTTTTCTCCGGAGAGTGCCGCACGCCGCGTCGGCATCCGCCCGACCCCCTTGCTTCCCTTCGCAGGACCGCCCGAAGAGTCCTTCTCTCCTTCTTTCAGACAGCCTTTGAGAGAGTCCTTGCGGGAACCAATGAGGGAACCAATGAGGAAACCCTACAGGGAGCCAATGAGGGAGCCAATGAGGGAACGCTACAGGGAGCCAATGAGGGAACCCTTCAGGGTTCCCTCGAGGGAGCCCTGCAGAGAGCCCAACGGGGAGTTTTTCAGAGAACCCAGACAGTGCGCGGTGCGCCCGTCGCCCATGTACGCGTCGCCCACATACGTGTGCAGTGACAACGCCAGGTGTGGGAGAAGACGCGGGCCGCGCGACCCTTCCCTCAAGGAGAGGAAGAGCTTCAACGAGGGAGCGGAGCGGCGGGCCTTCAGCGACGGCGTGGAGGAGGTGGCGGAGCACTCGTGGAGCCTGCGCCGCCTCCTGTCCGTGCCCGTCTACCGCCAGCTGTGGACGGTGGACCGCGGGCAGCTGTACCAGGAGAGCCTGGAGCAGGTGCGCAACGACCCGAACCCCACGCAGCAGCTGATTCGCCGCTGCATCGTCTTCAAGAAGCGCTGCCAGCTGTCCAAGGCGCGCCTGCTGTTCCTGGAGATGGTGGTGCACAACCCCAGCGTGACGCAATACTGGATCGAGTTCACGCGCATGGAGATGGAGACGGGCTGCTATGCCAACGCGCGGCTGGTGGTGGACACGGGGCTGCGCCTGGCGCCTAACAACATCTTCCTCCTCACCAAGAAGCTGAAGATCGCCGACAAGCAGGGCGACGCCGACGCCATCGAAGCCATCCTCGACTCGCTCTTCGCCTCCGACCGCCAGAAGGCCATCCGCGTGCTGGTGGAGGCCGTCAGCTCGCTGGCGCGCCTCGGCCGCTTCGGCAGCGCCATGGCGTACGTGCAGGAGGCGATGAAGTACCCCGCCTTCTTCACCAGCTGGTTCCTCTGCGAGCTGATCGTGTTCGTGGTCCCCACCTTCTCCGTCGCCGCGCAGCTCGACCTGCTCCCGCGCATCGCCGGCTTCGCGCTCAAGCACAGCCCGCTTTGGGCCCTCTGCCTCGACCTGCAGGAACACATCACCGCGCTGCGCTCTCCCCTGCACAGCGCGCCCACGCTACCCGCCGACCCCCAGTACGACGCGCTGTGCCTACAGGCCTTCGCCGCGCTCAGCAGCGACTCCGTGTGGAAGGTGTACCAGATCCGCGTGCTCAGGGGTACGCGCATTCTCACGCTGCTCCGCATCATCGATTCCGCCGTGTGGAACGCGCCCGAGGCCGCGCGCTGCGACCGCGCCCTGGAGGAGACGGCCGCTCTGCTGATGACGGACGCGCACAGCGCCATCTCCTCGTGCCCTGCTGCGCTGCGCTGGAAAGTGTTCATGACGCTGGGCCGCGCGGCGGCCATGCTGGGCCAGCCGATCACTGCCCGCGCCGTGGGAGTGTCGTGCGAGCCTGACACGTAGCTGATGAAGCGAGGCTACGCCTGCTGCCCCGCCAAGTGCCGCCATTTCATCCTGCTGGACTACGCGAAGATCGAGTTTTTCACGGGCCACGCGGCGCGCAGCAGCGCAATCCTGTACAAAGCCATCCTGTTTTTCCCGGAGGAGTGGCGCATGGCGCTGGAGCGCATCAAACACCTCGTGGGCGCGGCGGGCGGCACTCATGCACAGGCGGCGCAGGGCAAGTCGCTGCTTGCATTCGAGCTCTGCTTCGAGGTAATCCAGCGGCAGCAGGGCGCCGGGCGGCTGTGGACCTGTCTGATCCACCTCGCGCACGAGTCCGACTTTCCCGTCTCTCTCACGCACAGGGTGTTCGGCGGCGACGCGGCGATGCGCTTCTTCCGCCTGGCCCTCCGCTACGTGGCGAAGTCGGGAGAAGTCTGGTGCGAGGGGGCGCGCATCTTTTTGGACCCCACGTGCTCCTACTTCAGCCCGCAGCACGCGCGCATCGCGCTGAACTTCGCCGCCTTCTTCACCCCGCAGTACGGCGACGTCTTCATCGAGGTGGCGGTGGCTCCTCCGACTCACCCGCAGGGCATTCGTCTGCACATGATCGTCAGCGACGCGCTCTTTGTCGGCCGCCGCCTGCACCCCCTCCAGCTGACGTCGCTGCTCGCCGCTGTGCCGTCGCTTCCTCTCTTTATCCGCAACGCCTCCCTCTTCAACCCCAACTACGGTCCCTTGTGGAACCGCTGTGCTGCCTCCTCCATTTGCACGCCCAATGAAGTGAGTGTGTTTGTATTGTCTCATGCCTTAGGTGCTGCTGTCTACAGTCGGCGGATGTGCCTGGAACGTGGCGATCAATGCATGCCTGTATGTGTCTGCGTACCGGCGATTGCTTCACGGGGAGAGGGCGGGAGGGGTCGGGCGTCGCAAGACTCTGTGTTACGCCCTCAACACGGACTTTGAAATGTCTTCCTTCCTGGAGATGAATTCACTCAGGGTCCGTGTGAAGCTATTGAATGGGTCAATACCAGTAGACAACTAGTAGTATTCATATGTATGCATGGTGCTGTACTTCTGTTTGCTATTCTCACACTTGACAATCCACTGCCTTCATGATTCGTCATGCAGTAGTGCGGATAGAGAACCACCTCCGCCTTCTGCTCGTTGCTGCTAGTGACAGGTCGTAACGACTAGCAATCGCGGTTCTATACTGGGCACGTCAAGTCCTTCAACAACAAGAAAGGATTCGGGTTCATCCATCCAGAGTTCCAGTTGCAGAACGAGATTATTGAGCGCTATGGAAGTTGGAAGGACGGTGCATTGTATGAATACTGCTTGATCGCCTAGTTTTTGTACATTATTCTGATATCGACGACGAGGTCAAGCTGCTTCTTCCTAGCAACAGGGTGGATTTCGACTGCTACTTCGACGATAACGGGCCCGTCGCGATAAACGTCAAAAAGATTATTCCCAAAAGGAAATCCGTAGGTTCGTTTTCTGTCCCTCACGTTTCTAGCTGGCCATTGAAAAGTGGCTGGAGGCGCCACCGAATATTGATACACTCGTGAAGGAGAGGGCGACGACGTCCGAAGACAAGTGGGGAGACCATGTCCGCGCGTTCTACGCCTCGCTGCCGGCCCCCGTCTCCAACGAGAGTGACCAATATAACAAAACGTCTCTTCCGCAAAAGGCGGGAGAGAGCAGTCGGATGGATTACATCAACATGGCGCACGATGTACTATCGGACCTGTACAAGAAGAAGAGCGGAACGTAGTCCCTTTATCCGTTGTTTGTTTCACACAATGACTGATGCTGTCTCGAAGTTTGATTTTTCCACCTGCATCGACGTAATCCATTGAAAGGAAAGGGACGTTATCCATAGACGCCATTCAAGGACAACGTGGACTCCATTCGCATCATTCCCTATGAATCGCGCTTCTTCCAGCAAGTAAAGCAGTTGTACATGGCGTCATACAGGGAGTTGGCCGTAAAGTGCTCTTCCATCCGGAAGTACGTCGTTAGCAGCATCAAACGGAGTTTCGATGTTCAGTCGGGAGGTAAGAATGGATGGGTGCTGAAATGCGTAGTGTTGAAGAACGAAGACAAGAATCGTCTGTGGATTGCGGTGAACAGCGATGACGATGTTGTGGGGTGAATCTGTGGCCTACAGATCATTGCTAGAATGATCGGCATGAGGATTATCGATGATGCGTCATTCGAGGTGCAGAAGCTGGTCGTTGCTCGCAACTACCGTCGCCACTCCATCTCCAACAGGCTATGGGCGTGTCTGGAAGCGAAGGGGATGGAGCTATGCCCGCTACGTTTCCTCATTCAGGCGAGTTCACCAATAGGGCCTTTGCGCATTTGCTTATCCACGCTGTCCCTGCTGGACGTGGCGGAATCTTTCTACTTGAAGAAGGGGTTTGCGCTGAAGCGGAAGGATCACTTTCGCGGCTATGATCTGGACGTGTTTGAAAAGACGGTTTCATATGGCGTTTCTTGCAACAAGCGCGGACTAAGGTTTCAAAAAATCAAATACATCTTCGGTATTTGAGGGGTAATAGGGATCAGCGAATTGCAGACCAGAATAGGGCTGGTCGAAGCCTAAATCGAACGAGTTGTTTCCACTGCTCCCCTCTACGCATCATCGCCTCTCGTTTCACGAACCACGCTGAGGAGAGGGGTACTCTGCCAGCAATCGATCCACCTGCTCCACATAGCGGTCCTATACGTCATGTCCTCCCAAAACTACAACGTTTTGAGCTGAAAGAACGCTTGAAATAAGCAAGGTGGGCGATTGTTCCGAAAACACGCGTTTCCGACTCGACTTCTTCTTCTGAAGGTTCTTTATCCGCTCAATATCGTCCTCCGAGCTCGTGATCAAGAAGACCTCCGATCCCGGCTTAAGCAGGTTGTCTCCCAGACTCTTCCCCATGGTGTTCTCCACAGCAACGTTCCGTTGTAGGAGATAGTTGTTTTGAAACACCATGTCCTGATGCAGCTGGAATTGCGAATCCATGGCGCATTCCCGTGTTGACGCCGAATTCTCATTCGTCCCAGCAATCACGGATAAATCCGCAAAGGAGGTTCGGGGAACAGCGATTCGGAACTGATTCTCTACGGAGGGTTTGTTCGCCGTTTCCTTGTTTTGGGATGTGTCCGTGTCCGGCTTCTTTTGTTCAGGGATGACTTTCTGGTCGGCAATTTGATGCAACAGCTGACATTCCGTCTACAGAGAACCACATCGTATCTGTTCATACGACAAGTTGACTAACCGTTTGTGGAGCAAATGGGTACATCGAAAACCTTCCAGTTACCGCATCGCTCTATCATGAAGTGGAGGAAGAATTCGTACGCCCAAGTAGCTTTCCTGATAGTGCAACGCTTGTTTGTAGTACATGGAGAAGTTGTTGAGCGACTCCTCCAAGTGATCCCGGAAGGACTACAGATGACACCGTAGCAACGTGTATACGGCAAGCATGTCATCCATAAAAGTGTAAGTGATATCATTGCAGTACTGACGCATCGTGTCAAACACAAGTCTTGTCGGAATATCTACCCATCATGTCACACAGTAATGAAGCACTCTCCAACCCATATCTGTAAATCTGACGAAGGAACTGGCCATGAAGAGATTCGCTCCAATGGAAGCGCTGTTTCTTCTATTCATTACCACTACTCTCAACCAGCACTGTTGTATTTCCGGAGGGTTCCGTACTCTTCTTCTGCCTCTTTTCATTCATCTGCTTGATTATTCTCTTTCGCTGTTCATACATAGGAAGATGACAAGAACTGCAAGGAGGAATTGGAGTTAAAGTGTTGAGGGAGGGAATTGAGCTGAATTCGCTGCACACCAGGAATGTTTTCGCTCCAACCGACTCTTTCGGTGTTTGCATATGCATTGCGTTTGCTTTTCTCGTCATCCGGCAAGGGGGCACTCATTACTCTTCCGATACGTTTGCCTTCAAATCAGACTCACCAGAAGAGATTTGAGAATGAAGTAAAAGGAAAACAGTGTTTCTCGATGTCTTGTCCACAATTGTAGGGACAGATTCCCTATTATAGCGGGTAAACAATAGGGTCCGGATAAGAAACCGACTCACTGTTCTCTATTGCGATGAATCAGTATCAAGAGGGACTGTGGTTCTTCGAGGAGGGCCTGTTCATCATTGATCAGTGCCGAACGGATCCTTCCTATTCCCATGTCGGACGAAAGTTCATTTCGCATGCAGTGGAAATGATGAGAGACTGGCTGCAATGCGCGAGTGGTGAAGATAAGAAGCGGATGGAGCGCGATATACAGGAACGCGAAAAGTACGAAAGGGATCTGAATGCGTACTACAAGTGTGATATTGATCCGCAGCAGCTACTCGTTTCTTTTCGTTTCCTTTGTAATCAGTAGGAGAAGGTCATTTGCATGAAGAATTTCTGTTTTCAGCAGCTGCAAGTGACTTCAGGTCATGCTATTGAAGAAGCGTAATCGTCTCTGTGCGTATTCTCACTATAGTTGCAAGCGCAACATTCGACGCTGCTACCTGTATATGTGCATGCTGGAGAGTATTCACGGACTTGATTATGAGGTGAGGATCCTGAGTCAGTGTGAATTGTAGGAAAAGCTCCAGCTCGAGTGGGTGAAGGAGCTATTGAATGAGTGTGACTCTCCGTCTCCGAGGGGTGTCAGAGAATTCGATGTCTTTGTTTAACTGAATTGGGTTTGTGATGCGTAGGTGAGGGAAAAGGAAGAGGCAGCTTGTGAGAATCCGGCAAATAGCAATAATCATCCTGCTGAAAAGGTGGATGCTCCAGTGTCATCTGTCATTCAACAGCCCATTAACAATCCTCCTCCTGTTGTAAGTGACCTTCCCGTTGACAACTTGCCTGCTCCTGTTGTAAATGATTTGCCGATTGACAACTTGCCTGCTCCTGTTGTAAATGACTTGCCGATTGACAACTTGCCTGCTCCTGTTGTAAGTGACCTTCCCGTTGATAATCTGCCCGCTCCTGTTGTGGATGACCTGCCAATGGACACCCTGCCCCAGTCAACTGACGTAAACCTGCCGATGGATCCCCTTCCCCCTCTTGGCCCGAACGACACATCAAACAACGCTCCACAACCAGACGAGGAGTCACGCCAGCCGTTGCCGGCAGACCCCTCTCCCACCGAGCCGCTTTCTCTCAACGGCTCCTTCGCCATCCCGTCCCTTCCAACGGTGCAGGACATCGACAAGCCCCAGCCCGCCAAATCGCCCGCCACCAGCTCCATGACCACCAACCCATACAACCCCCGACCCTCGCAAGCGCCGTTGGTGTCGCAAGTCATGCAAGTGCATCAGGTATCACAAGCCCCACTGGTGCCGCAAGTGCCGCAGGTGCCGCAGTTGCCTCAGCCACCCATCCTCTCCTACAGCACACCAGCTGTGCCTGTGACGAACACGCCGGTGGTGACTGTGTCGCCCTATTGCACCACGACGGTGCTGCCTTCCGTGCCCCGTGAGGGTTTGGACGAGAGGTGATGCATAGACAACCCGTATGCCACTCCCGCTGTGTCTGTTCTAACGAGCACGCGTTGCTGTGGGGAAGAGGAGTGATGTGTAGATGGGAATGGGAAGTACCTTTCTCCGGCTGATCTGAACACATGCATTGGCATCATCGACTCCATGCAGAGCATGCTGGCGCCTCAGAATGTTCGTTCTGTAGACTGTTTTCATGGTTAGAACACATTCACGGCCTATGTGAAGAACAGCCCCCTCCTTTGCAACCAGCTCAACTCGCTGAAGCACATTCTGGAGTCAAACTATTAATTGCTACTGGCTTTGTTGCACATCCTTTCAGACGCCACTTTTCGGACCTATTTTGTCCTGTCCTTAAACTCCGCAGGAAACAGTAACAGTGTCATGTCTTCTGCTCTTTTCTACAGCGCAAAGTCGGACGAAGAACTCAGCAGTGTCATTGTGTCGTACATTTGCAGTTTTCATGTACAGCCGTCATGGGAGATGGTGACAATGTAGACTGAGGAGGACGCACCAAAGATCAAGGAGACCCTGGAGGATTATCTGAACAAGAAGAAATATGGCGAGTTCGTCATCTTCTGCTGCAAGGAGCTCTCCAGCCACTACGTTGCAAATACCGATAAAGGTGAGTGGAGTACGCGCAATGGTTGGCACGGCTAACGGTTTGCCTAGATGTGGAGAGCGTTTACTTCCTCCTGATGGAAATGGTGAAGAAGCTGGGCAACTGCGACGAGTGCAAGGACATCTGCCTCCAGATCTGCGATATCCTCTTCGCCGCCTCCTTCCCCACGACTCTCAAGGCGAGACTGTGCTTTGCTGTTCGCATTGCTTATTCATAGTCTGTCGATGATTCTGAATGCGATGCCCTCCTTCAAGGCTTGTAGAGTTGCTCTGCTGAAGAAGACCATTTCCTTCGCTCAGGAATCCAGTAGGTTTCCCCTCTCACAGATGAGCGCTAGAATCCCTCGAGTTCTTCTACATATTCCTGATGAAGCAGAACAACGATGATTGGGAGAATGTCATGACGGAGTACCGCCAGGTACTGATCACCTTCAGAGAGCTGCTGCTGGAGGTCAAGAGAGAGTTCCGTCGCCGCGATTCCCCTCATTCCTAGGAACGAGGCGTACAACTGCCTCATCAAGCTCCTGAGCACCTACAAATCAAATGAAGACGACTACGTCAAGTACGCCACCGAGTGCGGTTGGCATCGTGAATGCGTGTGATGCTTAGCCCTCTCGCTGCTGAACCGCCTGGTGTTCGACGAGTCGCTGCACTGCCAGGAGCAGGTGGTGCTGCAGGGTCTGACGGAGAAGGCAAAGGACCTCGCCGAATTGCTGGCGATCGTGAACAGTGGCGATCTGAAGGCTCTGGAAGCTCTTATCAGTTCTACGGATGTGCTGGCCAAGTACCGTAAGGCTTCTCGACACCTATCACCCTCAGAGCTGAATGAGAAGGTGATCCGCGATCACTGCCGGATCATGGCCCTGGCGAAGCTGTGCAGCGCGCACCAGCAGATGAGCTACGAGGACATCGCAAAGGCGCTGGCGATCCCCCAGGCGGAGGTGGAGGCGTGCATCGTGGCGGCGGTGAAGGCGCACCTCGTGGAGGGCAAGATGAACCAGATCAAGGAGGAGTTTGTGGTGACGTGGGAGAGCAGGAGGGGAGTGAGGCGTAGGCGCACGCACTGCATCGTGGTGGACGGCGAGTGGAAGAACATGCTGGAGAAGGTGCAGCAGTGGAAGGAGCATGTGCAGTTTGTTATCGACAATTGCGACAAGTACATGAACTGACGGGTAATATCATACTCCTCTGTTTCCTCAACAAACACGGTAGTCCTTGTGCTCAAGCGCCAACTCGACCATTTCCATCAGCTTCTTGCCATCGGCTCCGCTAAACTACCCGTGAGCCGCCCCTGCATTCGGTACATCGAACAGCATCTTGTTTTCCTTGAACAGCTTGTAGGAGGGAATCACCGTAACCTGCTCCATCTTCGCGATTTCCTCCTTCCCCTTCGTGTCGACGGAGAGAAACGTCGCTTCAGGAACGACGGTACTACAGATCAGTCCATACACACGTCCCAACCTAAAATGAGAAAATAGAGGAGAAATATATTTGCAGGACGCATTTCCCTCCTGAACGAACGACACCAGCGTCGGCTTCTTGTTCTACCGGTCATGCCGTAAAACGCGACGCGTACAGCCTTGTACGTGTTGTACATGTTGACATCGCGCACGAGAATGACGTTGTCCTCGGCTATTCATCAAAAGCGCCAATCGGACGTACCCTCACTCGCAAATGATCGGAACAGAGTGCAGCCGGTAACTACAGCTCATCCCGCTGGAATATAGCAACTTCTCCCAGTGTAGTGAGCAGCCTCTCGAACCACTCGATTCAGTGAGCACTATGTCTGAGGTAAGAAAGGCGAAGTCACTCTCGCAAATGGAGCCAGCATTCCCCGTGAGTCGATAATTATATGGGCACTTGTCAAAATATGCCCCCATGCAGAACGCTTTAGGGCCGCGGAGAATCATTCTTATTGTATCTCTGCTCGGTTTGTCGCTGTTCTTGTAGCCCCTTTTCTCTCCCTTGACGATAGGTATCAATCCGATATGAGCACGACTGATGATCCCTTTGAAACCGATTCACTGGGAATCTCCAATGCAACCGACACGTTGTTTTCCAATTTGCCCTTTTCATCTGTACGTGCTTTGGCATGGCTGGTATCCTGTAGTTTGACACAAATGGACCCTTTGACGCAACGGATGACCTATTCTCTCTTATTACAAATCCTAGTATTCCGTCCGCTCATTTGGAATCCCGTATAACGCGTAGTCCTAGTTCCCAGAATTGTGACCCTAACTCTCTGAATGAGGTTGAAACAGCATTGTCGAATGCGCCGCCTACAGACTCTTCTCCGTATCGTAACGAAGAGTCGACCTTCCCTTCCATAGACAGCGTTTTTTATCCATCCGCTGACACTAAAGCCAAGTCTTCCTGTACCAACAGTTCTCCCGATGTTGGAGATTTGCGTACGTTGTCGTTTTCGTCAACATCTTGCTCCGCTAGTCCTTCTGACGCTTCTCGCAGCGATTCAACTCCATCTAGTGCTGCGCATCGTCAAACGTCGGTTCCATGTATTGCTTTACCAAAGCACCCATTTTCAAGCATGCCGAGAAGCACTCCCTCTGGGAGTGCAACGGATCGTTCGATTTTCGCCGATGGTTCGTACTATGCTCCCATCGAACAGAGCGTTTTTTCGAAGCTTCGAAAGCCTCTCTTTCGTATGATTGTGTCTGAGTCTGGCACACGCTGCCTGTCCTGCCAGATCCAGAACTCGAGAGATCGCCATTGCTATGTGCTTACACCCGTTGAAGTGATTTCTCCCGCAGCGCGGAAGGCTGGCACCCGCAAACGCACAGTCCTTCCAGGGAAACTCTGGCTGGTGTTCCTGTTCCAGCGCGTGAACGAAAAGTCGCTGGAGGAAACCACCCACGCCGCGCGACTCCTCGTCCCTCTCCTGCACTGAGTCGCCTATTCATTCTCTGTCTTCATTGGTTGTTGTTGCGTCTGTTTGTCACAAACACGCCATTCAATTCGTTCTACGGAGCGACGCTCGCTCTTGCACATGCGCAGCGACTCGATGTTCGCTGTGGCCTTGTACATATTCTTCATGTAGTAGTAGTTTGTTACATAGTTCCCAGAACGCGTGCTCTGCACGTGCGACTTCTGGAAACGCGAACTACGGTCACACGCCCGCCACGCCCCTACGGCAAATGCGGCAAGTCGAAGGCGTACATCTTGCTCGCAAGATAGAACGTGTACCCTGCGCGTTAGCACGCCCCACACCTCCCACCGTGTCTGCGGATCGATTCGACGTACGAGATCTTGTTGAACCCGTAGTTGATAAACGACTCGTGGAAGTGGGCGATGGAGTCGTTTCGCCTCACCAGCAGATAGGGTTCCTGGTAGATGTTCTTCCAACACGCGTACTTGTACGCGGCCGGGAAGTGCGATGTCATCAGATCCAGCCGCCAGTGATAGGGAACATAGTAGTGCGTGAACAGATTCTTCTTCTGCGGCGCGCACTTATGGATCTTCGCGCACTTCTTCAGGTCTTTAATGGTGAAGGGAATGCGATGGATCACTCTACTTCTCAGCGCAGCGCCTCAGCCCCACGAGTTCACCTGCTCCGGCAGCGTGCCGTTGGCGATGGTCCAGCCCGTGTGGAACCACGCTGGAATTACCACGGCAGCCTTGGGGTCCTGCCAGATCACAGGAGGCAAAGCCAGGAGGACTTCGTAGGACTGGTCTGTGGATGAGGGAATGGATGGAGGGATACCGCTGAGCCACATGTCCATGTCGAGGAGGAGGAAGTGGGAGGTGCGAACCTGGCGGATGCCGAGATTGCGGAGAATGTTGATCGGGTAGTTGGAGTGGAAGAAGGAGCCGGGAAGCGCCACATATGTAACGTGCTGGATGCGTGGAGAGCAGAGAAGAGTGGAGGTGGCGTTGTGAAGGAAATCGTTGAATGCGGACATCTCCTCCTCCTTGAGATAGGTCACAAACACGATGGGACTAGGAGTGACGAAATAAATTAAAAAAATACCCGTTCCAACGCGACGCGAAGATGGAGTACTCAAACAGGCGATTGAAGCTTCCCACGGTCACAACCGTTATGTTGTAGTGCGAGTCGTCCACAGGCTCTGCTATAGATGAAGATAAACAGAGGACCGCACAATGATTCTTCGGAATTGCGTGGTAGCTGTTGCAATCGTCATACTTGTAGATCAGGGTGCCAACCTCCCATTCCTTTCGAGGAACGGACTTCGTTCGTCTCGACACCAACCCTTTTGTCTGTCCTTCCCGCTCCCTCCTTGCTTCCATCGCAGAGGAAGCAGAGTGCTCCACACGGGTGTGGTCTGAAGACTGCTCCAGCAATTCCAAACCACCGCTCTGTTGATTCCGCATTTTATCCAGCACAGAGTCAACAACCTTCCTGCTAAAAGGACTGCCTATTCTGTGAGTAGCGGAAGAGGAATCCAACTCGGCGTGCCCATACTCACTGGAATCTGCGTATTCACCCCTTGAGAAAGCAGATACACCGTACCGCTTCCCTGGCCGCGTGAGTGAAACGCATCAAACCACCGACAGCGTGCCTAGCCATCACACTCTCACAGAAAACAAACGTCGAACATGCTTATCACGAATGATAGCCCGAATACACAGAGTACACTAATCGTAACGGTACTCACCCAATCCCTTACCCCAAGAGTGCTACCATTCTGTAAGCACAATCATACACACGCAAACTCATCGAACTTGAGTTACTGTTCTTTCCTACCAAAATGGGCCGTTTTATTGGAACCGAATCGAAGCGACAAAGAAAGGATGAACGCGGGGAGATCCAGAATGAATGCAAAGAAGGAGCTCATTGGAGTGGGATGCCAAGTGGGTTGATTACACGCAGACCGATCCCGATCGATCGAGTTTGGAGCGTTCGCGATTGCTTCTGGAGCAGGAGAATGACTCCCACTTATCAGAATTACACAACAAACTGTCGTCTCTCAAGGATGTCGTTCCGCCTCTTCCCTTTTACGCTTAGATCGCCATCGACATCCACTCCGAGGTGGACAGCTCCAATCGTTATTTGGACGAAATGGTTTTGTTTGAGTTGCTATTCCTCACGGATAGGATTCCCAAATGTCCCGCGCGAATAGCGGGCTGTCAAAGACGCTGAACAAAGTGGGGAAGCTGCTGTCCAATGCCGATCAGCCCACTTTGATTGTAATTGTCCTTGTTATCGTTCTAGCCTTCGTCATCATCTGGAAGCTGTTTTTGAAATGAGTGGGAGCTGTTTGTTTAAGAAACAGACACTATTTCGTTTTCTTGACAACGGGCTTCTTCTTTCCTCTCTGCGATCTGCTTCCGGGCTTCCCTTCGGGCAGTGTCGGAGTCGGCACTTCCACCTCCTCCTTCTTCGTGCCACTGTGCATCATCCGCTCCCCTCATCCCCACTCCTTGAAGATGTTCTTGAACGATCGCGACGGCCCATTCCCGCTCTTCGACGCGCGCGTCCTCAGCACCGGCTTGGGCGCCTGCTTTACCTCCTCCTGCGGCGGCAGCGTCTTCGCCACTACGCCCTCAGCCCTCGTCGTCTCTCCTACCACTCTTCAGTAGCGACGACAGGCCCGTTGGCGCCAGCTTCTTCTCCTCTTCCTCTTCCTCTGAGCTGGAGTCTGAGCTGGAGTCTGAGCTGGAGTCCTTCTCCGCAAGCTTCTTCACAGAGGCAGCCGTGCTGGTTTCCTTCTCTGCCGGCGTAGGGGCAGGCTTCTTATCTTCCACCTTCTCCTTCTCCTTTTCCGAGTCCTCCGAGTCTGAGCTGTCCGAGTCACTGGAGTCAGAACTGGAATCAGAGCTGGAGTCGCTGAAGGACAGCTTCTTCTGAGCGGGTTGAGAAGCAGGCTGAGAAACAGTGGGTTGAGAAGCAGTGGGCTGGGGCGCTGCGGCGGGCGGCACATCGGAGCTGGAGCTGGAGTCAGAGCTGGAGCTGGAGCTGGAGTCAGACTCGTCGGAAGAGTCCATGAAGGAGAACTTGGGCAGGGGCTTCTTCTCCACGGGCTTGGGCTCGGGCACTTCCTCGTCCTTGGGCTTCTCCTCTTCAGAGCTGCTGGAGTCTGAGCTGGAGCTGTCCGAGTCGCTGGAGTCGAAGAACGAGGAGAGCAGCTTTCTCTTCTTCTCTTCCTTCTTAGGTGACTCCTTCTCTTCCTTCTTGGGAGACTCCTTCTTCGGTGACTCCTTCTCCTCTTCCTTCTTGGGAGACTCTTTCTTCGGTGACTCCTTCTCCTCTTCCTTCTTAGGCGACTCCTTCTCTTCTTTCGGCAACTCCTCTTCCATAGGAGACTCAGTGGGAGTGGGAAGGGCAGGAACAACCACTTCCTCCTCAATCTCCTTAATGGGAGACTCCGTAGGAGAAGGCAGTTTTGGCGCACGCGCTGCTTCCTTCTTGGGAGATTCCTCGATCACCTTCTTCTCTACTTCCATCGATTCCACCTGTTCCACCTTTTTGCTCTAAACCATCAATAATGGAAGGTAGAAACACCTTGCTTGAATTATCAACCACAGAATCGTTTTCCGCTCTCTTCACAGACATTCGCGAGGTGTTTTCACCCGTACTCACTACAAATGATACATACACGACAACTAGCAACCGAACGAAGTGGAATGGAAGTGACTAAAATAGAAATGAACAACTTGGGGAGGCACGATCATTTCAGACGATATCATATACTTGCGGTCCTACTCATAAAGAATTGCATCCCACTAGTACCCCATCATTCATCAGTTGTACAGAAACGGCGATATCCTCCACATTGCCGACCTCTCCATCGAAACGATGGCTATTGAATGAATACAATGAGAACAACACTACAGCAAGCAAAGTTGATGGAAAGCCGCTTTGATCACATCTCCCACCTTTACGGAGCCAGACGGTGCGGGAAACACAAAATCGGTTGTTTCTCCAAGCAGGGATGTATAGGACGCTTTCAGGTAGTCCATTGCAAGTGAGAATGATGGATTCAGCTCAAACAAACACACTGCGTGGCACGTTCTAAAACAATAAAAGGCGAAAATTCAGTGGTCCAGAACACTGACTGGCGCAGAGTGGAGTAGCGAGTCTTGCGCGTCCATGGGAAAGGAGGACAGATTGAGCGTTGTATCGATGTCATCCTCGGCTTCTTCCGGCATCTCGATGGAATCTGCCTCCTCATCGATGGAAAACAGACTGTTCTCCAGTAAAACGGAATCTGGAACGGAGAACTCGGAGGGGAGAATGCTGCCTTCACGCATCTGGAACACCCACCTCCTCACATTCTTGGGAATACCAGAGGACGACGAAATCGCATAGTACCGTCCCTACGACTCACTGCGATGAACCAAACAAACAATCTCGTCCGCAAACTCGATCTGCGTGGTTATCCGTTCTTCCAAGAAACAAGAGTCTCCAACCAATCTTCTATGACATCAATTGCAAGGGGAAGTATCACAAATGTACCAACTCTCTATATGCACAATGCTCTACTGCATCAACCGTGCTCCCCTCCCTTTGTGAGGGGAAAAGGAAGTCATATCGTTCCTTGCGTTCTGAAATGAACACACCCCGTTGGACACTCATTGTCTGGCTATGTGTCAACTCAGTGACCACGTCCCCTCCTCTGCCCTATACCGCCATGCATTGTGAAAAATCGACGACTCGGACCATTCTCCGCAAAGTCTACTTTTCCATCGACTCATCGCTTCTAACCACTGTTCTGTCACTCTCCACATCTCCCCTCCCTCCCCTTCCAAATCCCCTCCATTATCCCCCAAAACACAT
>ERZ827156.2160-NODE-2160-length-21019-cov-3.383371_pt1 | contig 21019 bp, 18 predicted proteins | sample MGYA00519919_ERZ827156 | MGnify/ENA primary metagenome ERZ827156 (study PRJEB31778, sample SAMEA3449269) | human gut metagenome | biome: human gut; feature: human-associated habitat; material: faeces | place: United Kingdom | collected 2010/2012 ...
ACCGGAACTTCAATAATTCCATCATTATTTATGTCTTTACACAAAATTGGAATATCTCTTTTAGATGAACCTAAATTATATATTTTATTTGTATTTCCGCTAAGTTTCCCGGATACACGTATTATTTCTGTTTTTATTTTGCCGTCAAGATTAGTGTAATCTAAGAAAATACCGTTTTCTTTATCAGTTATTCCGCCATAAACCAAGCTATTACATTTTGTGATTGTTTCTCCAAATTTAATAGCACTAGATTCAGAAAATTTTTTATTTTTTATTTTTATAAGCTTAGTATAAAAGCTGTCGTTCGCGCTTGACGGACAAATAATAAATAATCCATTTTTCTCCAAACACGAAAATTCAATATATTTATCATCTAGCTTAATTTCGTTCATACCGTCTTTTTCAACTTCATAAACAGCTAAATTATTTAAATTTGTGTCTGAATCAGCTAACCCAACTATAATTTCATCTCTGCCATCAGAGTTTAAATCTCCAAAACAAACCTTGTCAACATCATTGCCATACTCTAAATAATCACCTGATATATTCCATGAACCATTAATTTTTTGCATAATCATTATGTGTATTGCGTTCTTTTCATCGCCGAGCTGATAAAATATTACAGCTTCATTTTTTTCTTCCGAGTCAAAATTATGTAGCACTATTGCAGACCTGTAGTCTCCTCTTTGAGGGTATTTTAATATAAAATCTTTTCCTAGCTTTCTGTCTATAACAGACTTTATTAATTCTTCGTCTTCACTTAACTGGGGAGGTTTCATAATACTTTGAATGTCAAAAAAATTTCCGTCTCCGCAGCCTCCGATAAAAACAGTAAATAATATAAGAATCCCTAAACAAAAATATTTCTTTTTCAATTATTTCACTCCACAATTTTTTCTAACAACAATTATAGCATAATATCACATTATTACAAAACATAATATTACAAAAAGTCTTAGAATAATAGATACTCTAAGACTTTTACTCATTTTAAAATTTATTGTTTTTCTTATTAATTAAAGTGTCCTTTTCTCTGTCTTTAACATAATAAATACATTGTCCGATAATACTGTTTGTCACAACAGACGGAAACCCTAAAAAACACCAACCGTCCTTTTGGTATATACAATCATCGTTACACTCTATCATATACGTTTTGTCACCTCATTAATAAGAATTTATTATCAGCTCACGAAACTAGTTTACCCCTTTGCTCACTAATATACTAATCTGAGAACCATATTCCATAACATCCCCAGGTTTATGGTCTTTATAACCTATAACTAAGCCCTCTGCCACAGTGGTACTGTTTTCCCTTATCTCAACAGGAACAAAACTTAACTCTGACAAAGCAAGAGAAGCCTCAGAAACTGTTTGCCCCTGTATGTTTGGGAGAGTTCTCTCTTTACTTCCCTTACTTACGGTTACGGCTATCGTTCCTCCACTTGTCATTTCTTCCCCATAACTCGGGTTCTGAGATATTATACAGCCTTCTCCAACGTTGTCGTTAAACTCTTCATTTGGGAGCATTACTATATTATACTGCGTACTGCCCGAGGACACCTCTTCTTGTAATTTTTTAAAGTTTTTCCCCACAAGGTTCGGCACAGATATTTTTTCCGTTTTAACGCTTTCTTCTTCGTTCGTTTCAACTGTTGAAGTACTGCTAGACGACGTTTCATCAGAACTTACTACCTTATCTTTTTTAAACCCAAACCAGTAAACAAGAGCACATAATCCCAAAACTGCGAACGCTATCACGCACGACCACACGCCCCACATAAAATTATTATTGTTATTCTTACTTTGATTATTAGCACTAAATTTAGGGGGAACTTTTTTCATATTTTCGCTAGCGTCTATGTGTACTACCGGAGAATCTGATAATTCAGCTCTAAGCCTGTCGAATAAAAGCGTCCTATTATTCGGATATACTCTAAGACCTCCCGCTATTGCCGACACAACATTATTGGGTATATTTTTTACTATATCCTGTGACATAAGAAGTTCATCGTGTTTTTCTCTTTCGAGCGCCGAAAGGGGATATTCACCTGTGAGGGCGAAAAACAAAGATGCTGTAAAGCCATATATGTCTGTACTTTCGTCTGTTTCATATGCCTCAATATACTGTTCTAACGCTGAGCAGCCTTCGTAAAGCTGACTTTTTAAATCTGTTCCCTTTTTTCTTAAGTCCTCACTTGCAAATCCCACTAACTTTATTTTTCCGCTGGGAAGGACTATCAAATTATTCGGACATATTCCCAAGTGCTTTACTTTAGATAAGTGCATCCTTGAAAGTGCAGAAAGAAGTGGCATAAATAACACCCTCGCTTCCTTCCATTCAAGGTAGCCTCCTTTTTTGTCCACATACACATCTAATGGTATTCCGTCTACCCACTCAAGCACAACATAAGCGGTATTATTTTCATCAAATATATCATACACCGACTCTAATAAATTTATATTTCTAAGACGTGCAACAGCTCTAAAGTACTTTAAAAACTTTTCACGCTCTCTTTCAAAAAGCTCCGAATAGCCTGTAACAGCTTTTAAAATACAGCTATTCTCTTTCCTTTCACACATCTCTCCAGGAAAAAATTCTCTAATATAAATTTTAGTTTTTTTATTTTTATCAAATCCAATATATCCCAAACCTTCGCCGTTTATCTCTAATCCCTTACCAACTATATATCTTTCTGCAAGCACTTCTCCTTTGGGAAGAAACGGTGTTTTTTGAGGCTCATCTCTTTTTTCTCCGCAATATGGACAAACTTCTTCATTGTCAGTGGGGTTCATGCAGCCCATACAAATTTTCATATTATTTTCAGACATCTTCCTTCCTCCTCACTTTAATAGTTTATTTTCTCTAGTATTTCTTTAATTTTATTGTGAGTATTAAAAATATTTAATTCCACGTCAAATTTATCGCTATCGGTGCCGCTCCACAAAATGGTACCAACTAAATCCGCATTTATAACCGTACATATCCTTTTAAGCTGTTTTTCTATAACACTCGCCTCATCTTTATTATCACATCCACACGTTGCAAGCAGTATCATCTTTTTATGTTTTTCTATTGGTGGCTTTAATCCGAGCGAAAATCTAGCCATAAAATATCTTTGCATCCTGTCTAAGATTGCCTTGAGAGGCGACGGAAAACACATATTATATATTGGAGTTGCTATGATGATTATATCGCTTTGTCTCAAATGTAAATCTATGTCGTCCATGTCGCCAAAAATACACCCCTCAGATTCAGCGCATTTTTTACAGTCTATACAAGGCTTCACATTCCTATCATATGCATATATAACATTTAGACCATATTGATTAATATGGTCTAAAACACAATTATTTAATATAGCGGTAACGCCATTTTTGTGTGGCGAACCAAAAATATTTAATATAGATTTCATTAAATATCCCTCTATAATTATTTATCTATATCTTTCATAGTAAGGCTCACACGCTTGTTTTCAGGATTCAATTCACGCACTTTAACTTTAACAACGTCGCCAACAGATAAAACTTCTTTAGGTGTTTCTATCCTATGGTCGGCTATTTGAGACACATGAATTAATCCATCTATTCCCGGAACCACCTCAACAAAAGCCCCGTATGGTAATATACTTACAACTTTTGATTCAAAAACTGTTCCAACAGGATATTTTTCCTCAACTATTTTCCATGGGTTCTCTTCTTCTTTTTTGTAAGTTAGAGCTACCTTATTTTTATCTTTGTCTAAAGATTTTATACGCACCTCTACCTCTTGACCTACTTTTAACACATCAGATGGTTTTTTTACTCTGTTCCAAGATAATTCTGAAACATGTATCATTCCATCAATACAACCTAAATCAACAAAAACTCCGTAGTTAGTTATAGATTTTACTTTTCCAACGTATGTTTTTCCTACTTCTGCCTCAGACCAGAATTTTTCAAGTTGTTCTTTTCTTTCAATGTCTGAAACAAGTCTAATCGAACCTACTATTCTTCTTCTTGATTTATTTATCTCTATAATTTTAAATTTTACTTCTTTATTTACATAATCTTCAAGAGGCACATTTCTTGCTCCTCCAACGTGAGACGCAGGTATAAACACGTTAAGCGCCTTATAGTTAAGCACTATTCCTCCGTTTACTACCTTTCTTACCACTCCTGTAAGAACTTCGCCGTCATCAAGAGCCTTTTCTAAAACGTCCCAGCCTTTTTTAGCTTCTAGCCTGTTTTTAGAAAGCATTATTGTTCCTTCTTGGTCATTGGTACGCATAATGAGTAAATCTAACTCGTCCCCAACCTTTACTATATCCTCAATTTTTGCATTCGGGTCTGTGGTTAGCTCAGACTTTGTTACTATTCCTGACTGCTTTCTTCCAACGTCAACATAAATTTCGGTTGGTGTTACACCTACTACCGTACCTTTAACTACTCCTCCTGTGCTAAGTTTTTTCAATGACTCCTCTAACATTTCCTCAAAATTTTCACATACATTCTCTTCTACCTTAGAATTTCCGACCATAACACCCTTTACCTCCCTTATTATACTATCCGGAGTTGAAGCTCCGGCAGTGATACCTACGCATTTTTTGTTTTTCAGAATATTAGGATTAACGTCTTCAACAGTTTCAATAAAATATGTATCACAATTTTTTTTGCAAATATCATATAACTTATTTGTGTTAGAACTGTGTCTTCCGCCAATCACTAACATTATATCTGAAATTTTAGATATTTTTTCTGCTTCTTGTTGTCTTAACTGCGTGGTATTACATATTGTATCAAAAATTTTTACATTTGTAAATATATTTTTTATTAAATTTATGCATATTATCCATTCGTTTAAGTTAAAAGTTGTCTGTGATACCGTAATTATTTCTTTACATAATAAAAATTTATTGTTTTCTATTATATTTTTTAATTCCTCTTCGCAGCTAAACACATAGCATTCCGACTTACAATATCCCCTTATTCCCGCAACTTCAGGATGTTTTTCGTTACCAGCTATCAGTACTATTTTACCATTTGCAGATTCTCTACTTACAATATTATGTATTTTTTTGACAAACGGACATGTTGCATCCACATAATTTATTTTTTTCTCCTCTAATTTACATAATATTTCTTTGCTCACTCCATGTGAACGTATCACTAAAGTGTATCCCTCAGGAACATCGCAAACACTTTCCGCTATCTTCACTCCCTTTTCTTTGAGCTCAGACACCACTTGATTATTATGGATTATATGACCCAAGGTACACACATTTTTTCCTTGACTTAGCAGTTCATTTACTATCTTTACCGCTCTGTCCACTCCAAAACAAAAGCCCGCCGTCTTCGCAACGTTTACTATCATATTGTAATTTTTCTTCCTTTCAAGTATTCCTCTCGCATCTCCCTTATTTTATCCATAATTTTATTGCTCGCTATTCTATATTGTCTGATTTCATTTTTCTCTATTCCTAAATCCTTTTCGCTCATTATACTTCCAAACGTTACAACCGTTCGCCTAAACATTCTCACTCTTCCGCCATTTTCTCCAACTATATTAACCGGCAATATGTCTGCCCCCGTGTCGTGAGCCAAAACCGAAACCCCTGAGCGTGGTCTTAGTAGCTCTCCCGTTTTAGAGCGTTTGCCCTCTAGGAATATCCCAAGTACTTTCCCCTCGTTTATTACTTCTTTAGCCGTTATTATTGCCTCTTTGTCGCCTTTTCCCCTGTCCACAGGAAATGCTCCGATTGCCTTTAGTATTCCTCCGAGTATTTTGTTCTTAAAAAGCTCGGCTTTTGCCATAAAACATATCGGTTTTTTGTGTTCAAGGGCTAAAAATACAGCATCAATATTTGAAAGATGGTTAGAACACAGTATGTATCCACCGGACAAATTTTCAATATTTTCTTTTCCTCTCACTTCATACGGGTAAAATATTTTTAAAAACGGCTTTATTATAAAGCACAACGATTTATACAGCTTAACATTTTGCTTCATTTTAACTTCTCCTTAATGATGTTTGTCAGCTCGCTTACAACCTGTTCAAATTCAAGTTTAGTTGAGTCAAATATTACGGCATCTTCGGCAGGTCTTAACGGTGCAACTTTTCTGTTTGTATCGTTAAAATCCCTTTCTCTCATCTGATTAAAGACTTCCTCATATTTTATATTATTATTTACTTTGTTTAATTCCTCAAATCTTCTTCTTGTTCTCTCCTCTAAAGACGCTGTTAAAAAAATTTTTACATCTGCCTTTGGCAAAATTACTGTTCCTATGTCTCTGCCGTCCATCACAACGCTATTTTTTTTAGCAATTTCCCTCTGAGTATCTATAAGAAATTCACGTGTTGCCTTAACTGACGAAATCGCAGAGGCTGCCATTGACACTTCATTTGTACGAATTTTCGACGTAACATCTTCTCCGTTTATAAACATAATTTGTTTCCCGTCCGAAAATTTTATGTCTAAAGATATTTTATTTAAATTTTCTTCCACCATTTTACCATTTTTATAATCTAAATTATTTCTTATAAAATAATACCCTATGGCTCTATATAGTGCTCCAGTGTCTAAATACATTATCTTGAAATTTTCAGCTATTTTTTTTGCCACACTACTCTTTCCCGCACCCGACGGTCCATCTATCGCAACAGAAAACATTTTATCATTCTCCTAATATTCCATTAAAAAATTAGGCTCCTATTTTAAAGGAGCCGTATTTTATTTTATTTTTTTAGTTTTTATTTCGTCAACAGCCATACTAATGAAGTCTTCTACTTTCATAGTACCTATATCTCCGTCTTTTCTGTCTCTTACTGAAACAGTGCCTTCGTTTACTTCTTTTTCACCAAGCACTAACATATATGGTACCTTTTCCATTTGAGCTTCACGAATCTTATATCCTATTTTTTCACTTCTCTTATCAACAGACGTATTGACTATTCCGCTTTCGTTTAGCTTCTTTTCAAGAGCTTCAGCTTGTTCGTGTAATTTTTCACTGATAGGTAATATTCTAACTTGCTCCGGCATTAGCCATATCGGGAGAGCTCCTGCGAAATGCTCTATAAGAATTCCTATAAATCTTTCAATACTTCCGAACACTACCCTATGAATCATAACAGGACGTTTTTTAGTGTTATCCTTGTCTATATAAGAAAGGTCAAATCTTTCAGGCATTTGGAAATCAAGTTGTATTGTTCCGCACTGCCACGTTCTGCCTATGGAATCCTCCAAATGGAAGTCTATCTTAGGACCATAAAATGCTCCATCGCCCTCGTTAATTTTATACGGTTTTCCATTAGCCTCAAGTGCCTTTTTAAGAGCGTTTGTTGCGCTTTCCCATTGTTCATCTGTTCCCATAGAATCATCAGGTCTTGTTGAAAGCTCGAGCGCATATTTAAATCCGAACACATTATAGAAATTGTCTATTAATTTCATTACTCCCAAAATTTCACTTTCAATTTGGTCCTCTGTCATGAATATGTGAGCATCGTCTTGAGTAAAGCATCTTACTCTCATTAAGCCGTGCAACGCTCCCGACAATTCATGTCTATGCACGAGTCCAAGTTCTGCCATACGTTGCGGTAAGTCTCTGTAAGAATGTAACTTTCTTTTGTAAACCAACATTCCTCCCGGACAGTTCATTGGTTTTATTGCGTAATCTTCATCGTCTATTTTGGTTGTATACATATTATTTTTATAATGTTCCCAGTGACCTGAGCGGTGCCACAAATCTTCGTTTAATATCATTGGAGTTTTAATTTCTTGATAGCCGTGTTTCCTGTGTTCTTCTCTCCAGAAATCTTCAAGCGTATTTCTTAAAATCATACCCTTTGGCATAAAAAACGGAAATCCCGGACCCTCTTCATAAATATCAAAAAGGTCAAGTGCCTTACCTATTTTTCTGTGGTCACGTTTTTTAGCCTCTTCAATTCTTTTCAGATGTTCTTCGAGTAAAGACGCTTTAGGGAATGATATACCATAAACTCTCTGAAGCATCTTACTTTTAGCATCTCCACGCCAATAAGCTCCCGTACAATTTGTAAGCTTAATAGACTTAACCTTCCCAGTAGACATAAGGTGAGGTCCCGCACACAAATCAACAAAGTCCCCCTGGCTGTAGAAAGAAATCGCTTCACCATTTGCTCCGTGTTCCTTTATCAGCTCAACCTTATATGGCTGATGTTTTTCCTCCATAAATTTTACCGCCTCAGAAACAGGCATCGTGAATCTTTCTATTGCAATATCTTCTTTGATTATTTTTTTCATTTCTTCTTCTATTTTTGTTAAATCATCAGGATTTAAAGTACGCTCCAAATCAAAGTCGTAATAAAAACCTGAATCTATTGAAGGTCCTATTGCAAAAACCGCGCCGGGAAATAATCTGCACACCGCTTGAGCCATAATATGAGATGTGGTATGCCAGTAAGCTTTTTTGCCGTCTTCGTCGTCAAAGGTGAGTATTTCAAGCTTGCAGTCATTTTGGATAGGTGTTCTTAAATCCACAACTTTTCCGTTTAATCTTCCCGCACATGCCGCTTTATACAGTCCTTGACCCAAGTCCTTAGCAACTTCAAGCACTGTTGTTCCTTTAGCATACTCTTTTTCAACATTGCCTTTTAGCATAACTTTTACCATATCAATTTCCCCTTTTTAATAATATTTTTCCTTATTCACTTTCTTATATATTAATACCCCTATATATGATAGCACAAATACTAGTATTATGGCAACTAATAATACATAACTTCCATTTCCGCCAATTTTTACTTGTATCCATAAATCATCAAGTAAAGCACTTATTTCCGGCGACAAATTTACAAAAATTTCTGCATTTTTCATTATTCCTTCGCCCGGATAAAAAATTTCATTATTTTTAATGTCATCGCTAAGCTGATTATAAACTTCCTTGTGAGGAGTTGAATATCCTGTACTTTCAACGTTTGCCTTAGCTATATCAGTCCTACACATAAAATTTATATATTTCTCAGCCTCTGCTTTGTGATTAGCACATTTCGGTATACACATTGCGTCCACAAATTCATTCGTTCCTTCTTCAGGAATTACAAAACCTATGTCTTCATTATTTTTCAGCATAACCGCCGCATCTCCGGCATAATAAGGCGCTAAGTATGCTTCGCCATTTCCCATTTTGTCAAATATCTGGTCCATAACGTATGCTTGAACCAGTGGCTTTTGTTCATTTAACTTTTCTAAGGCTTCATACCATTCCTGTTTATTGTTACTATTTATAGAGTGTCCCAATATAATATGCGCAATTGCAAATGAATCTCTAGCATTGTCGCAAAAACGGCGATTATGGCTTATTAACTCCTGACGCAGGGCAAAATAAGTAAGTTACTATATTGGCATGAGGCGCACTATATCGCGCGCCTCATGCTTGTTTTATTTTTAAAGGAAACAAAGTTTTTATTATAAAAAATTCCTATTGTCCCCCATGTGTATGGAACCGAATATTCATTTTTAGGGTCATAGCTTAAATTTCTAAATTTATCATCTATATAGCTATAATTAGGTATATTACTAAAATCCAATTTATATAACATATCATTTTCTATAAGCTTCGAAACCATATAATCAGACGGAATTATCACATCATAATTTGCTCCGCCTCCTAAGAGTTTCGCATAAAGCTCCTCGTTACTTTGAAATGTTGTGTAATTTACTTTTATACCTGTTTCTTTTGTAAACTCGTCATTAACCGGAATATTTCCGTCTGAGCCATCTGATATACATTGCCCCCAGTTATACACATTTAACACAACTTCTTTTTCATCTTTACTCCTACATCCTGTCATTAAAGCAACCAAACAAAGGGCAAACATTAACAAACATTTTTTCAATATTTTTATCTCTCCTCTAAATGTTTTTCTTTAACTTGCCTCAAATTTATTGCTATGAGTAAAAACAGTATTGCACCGAAAAGCAATGTTGACAAAGCGTTTATTTCCGGGCTAACTAATTTTCTTGTCATAGAATAAATAGCTATGGGTAAAGTTTGGGTTGTCCCACTCGTAAAATAGCTTATAACGAAATCGTCTATCGACATGGTAAACGACATCATCATTCCCGTAATAATCCCGGGCATTATCTCCGGAAGCACTACCTTAAAAAATGCTCTTGCCGGATTACATCCTAAATCTTGTGCAGCCTCATATAAATTAGGGTCCATCTGCCTTATCTTCGGAAGCACCGACAGCACAACATATGGTAGACAAAATGTTGTGTGTGAAAGAACCAATGTTAACATCCCCGGCTTTAATAGTCCCGTACGATTATATATGAACACAAACAACAACATAAATGATACTCCCGTTACTATTTCAGGGTTCATCATTGGAATATTTGTCACATTCATTATTAATTTTTTAGTCCATTTTTTTGTCCCCATTATACCAATAGCTGCCACTGTTCCTAAAATCGTTGCCAAAACAGCAGAAATAGTCGCTATTATTAAAGTGTTAGAAAACGCTGATAGTATATCGCTGTTTTGAAACAATTTTGCATACCACTTTAAAGTAAATCCACTCCAAACAGACCTACTTTTTGAATCATTAAACGAGAACATAACCAACACAAAAATCGGGGCATACAAAAATAAAAATACTAATGATGTGTACACCTTATTAAAAATTTTCATTTATTAAGCCCTCCTAACTTTTAAACAATCATTCCACCGTTGTCTTCTTCATGGTCTAGGTGGTTCATTATGCCCATGCACAGCATTATAATACACATCAACACAAGCGATATAGCCGAACCCAAATTTGGGTTATAAGAGCTACCTAAAAATTGCATTTCAATTAAGTCGCCTATAAGAAGATTCGCTCCTCCTCCGAGCATTTTAGATATTATAAATGTGCTAACCGCCGGAACAAACACCATCGTAACTCCTGAAATTATTCCCGGTATACTAAGCGGGAATATTATTTTAGAAAACACTTTAAATTTATTTGCTCCTAAGTCCTGCGCCGCTTCAACTATTCTTTCGTCGATTTTGGTTAGGACTGTGTATATAGGTAAAATCATATAAGGCAAAAAATTATAAACCATTCCAAGAACCACTGCTCCTTGCGTGTTTATAAGATTTTTCCTACCCACTCCTATAAATTCAAAGAAATTATTTATAATTCCGTTGTTCTCTAAAAGAGTCATCCATGCGTATGTCCTCAATAAAAAGCTCATCCACATTGGTATCATCAGCAAAACTAGCAATATACTTTGATTTTTTATTTTCGATTTAGAAATGAAATAAGCTGTTGGATATCCAACTATTAAACAAATTATTGTTGAAATAGCTCCTAAAAATATAGAACGCAAAAATACATTCGAATATTTTCCAACATTTATAATATTGTTTAAAGTAAAATTACTGTTTGAGTCTGTGAAAGCGAAGATTAAGATTAGAAGCATAGGGACAAGCACAAACACTATCATCCAAATTGAGTAAGGAATTGCGGCAATTTTATTCCTCTTCATTTTCCGTCACCTCTGCTTTATGATGCTGCTCTTCATACATCTCATCGCTAAACGCACTGTAATCTCCAAATTCCCCCGAATATCTTGATTTTTTCATTATATGAATGTCGTCAGGTTGCAAAATCATTCCGATTACGTCGCCTTGGTCTTGGGTTTCGGTGGTCTGTATCATCCACTTAAATCCTGCCACATCTACTATTATTTCATTGTGAACCCCTTTAAATGTTACCGAAGTAACCTCGCCGGAAATATCCCCCTCCTCCGGAGGCACTACCTTTATATCTTCTGGACGTATCACAACATCCACAAGCTCATTGCTTTTAAATCCCATGTCTAAACACTTAAACCTTTTGCCCGCAAATTCAACAAGGTAATCCTCAACCATTATTCCGTCTATAATGTTACTTTCACCTATGAAATCCGCCACAAAGGCATTTTTAGGTTCATTATATATGTCTTGCGGAGAACCAATTTGCTGTATGTAACCCTTGTCCATAACAACAACAGTGTCAGACATTGAAAGTGCTTCTTCCTGGTCATGCGTTACAAATATAAATGTTATTCCGGTTCTTTGCTGAATATTTTTTAGCTCAACCTGCATATCTTTTCTCAATTTTAAATCAAGCGCACCTAAAGGCTCGTCCAACAACAATACCTTAGGGTGGTTTGCTAAAGCCCTCGCTATTGCTATACGTTGTTGTTGTCCACCGGAAAGAGAGGCAACATTTCTTTTTTCAAAGCCTTTTAAATTAACCATCGATAACATTTCTTGAACTGTCTTTTTTATTTCGGCTTCTGATTTTTTTTGTAGCCTCATCCCAAACGCCACATTTTCATAGACGTTCAAATGTGGAAACAACGCATATTTTTGGAAAATAGTATTTACCTCTCGCTTGTGAGCCGGTAAATCATTTATCCTCTCTCCGTTAAACAGCACATCGCCTTTTTCGGGCGTAAGAAAGCCGCCTATTATTCTTAAGGTTGTAGTTTTCCCACAACCCGACGGTCCTAAAAGTGTTACAAATTCCCCGTCATATATACTTAAGTTTAGACCTTTTAATATCATTTCGCCATCAAACGAAATACTTATATCTTTTAATAAAATAATAGGCTCTTTCAACTGTTTATCCCCCAAACTTTTATTTTTTACTTCCTACCATAATTTAAGCGTTTTTTATCGTCCATTTCACACCTTGAGGAGTGTCTTCCAAAACAACGTTTTTACTTTTTAGAATATCTCTGATTTCATCAGCCTTTTTAAAATCTTTATTCTTTCTAGCCTCTTGCCTTAAGTTTATCAAATTTTCAATTTCTTCATCAATATTTTGTGATTTTTCACTGTAAAGTATTCCTAGCACTTGAGTAAGTTCATTGAAAAGAGATAGCACTTTTTCAACCACTTTTTTATTTTTTTCGTTTGTTCCTATAACATTTAAATTAATGTCTTTTACTAAATCAAATATTACCGCCAACGCATCTGCCGTATTTAAATCGTCATCCATGGATTTTTTAAAGTTTTCTTTGTAGCTGCCAAGCCTTGCCAAGATTTCATTAGAACAGCTGTTTTCGTCACCTTCAATACAGCTTTTATATAAAAACTCTAAGTTTTCTCTACAATTATAAAGTCTTTCCAAAGCTGATTTACATTGCTGGATTATCTCAATACTGTAATTTATAGGACTTCTGTAATGCGAAGATATCATAAGATATCTTATCGGCTCATAGCCATATTTTTCGGCAACCTCTCTTACAGTGAAGAAATTGTTTAACGATTTAGACATTTTTTTACTATCCACATTTATATATCCATTGTGCATCCAGTAGTTAGCAAATTGTGCTCCGTTACAGCATTCGCTTTGAGCTATTTCGTTTTCATGATGCGGGAAAATAAGGTCTTGACCACCACAATGTATGTCTATCGTCTCGCCAAGGTACCTACATGCCATAGCCGAACATTCTATATGCCATCCGGGTCTTCCATTTCCCCATGGACTTTCCCACGACGGTTCGCCCTCTTTTGCTGATTTCCACAACGCAAAATCCATAGGGTCTTTCTTTAGCTCTCCGACCCTTATTCTCGCTCCGGCTTGTAAATCTTCCATTGGCTGATGAGATAGTTTACCATATTCCTCAAAAGATTTTGTGTTAAAATAAACGTCCCCATTCGACGCAGCATAAGCAAATCCCTTTGATATAAGTTTTGACACCATGTTTATAATTTGCTCGATATTTTCCGTTGCTTTCGGGTGAATGTCCGCTTCCTTTATGTTGAGCCCTCTTGCATCGATTTTGTACTCTTCTATATATTTTTTAGACACAGATAAATAATCTGTTGATTCTTCATTTGCCTTTTTTATAATTTTGTCATCTATATCCGTAAAGTTCTGTACAAACGTTACCTTATAACCAATATATTTCATATACCTGCGTAAAGTATCGAAAACACACAGCGGTCTTGCGTTACCTATGTGTATATAATTATAAACCGTTGGACCGCAAGCATATATCTTAGCTTCCCCCTCTTTTATGGGGGTAAACTCTTGTTTTTTTCCGGTAAGTGTATTGTAAATTTTCATATGAATACCTCTCTTCTAAAAAATTAGCCAACATCTTTTATCAAACTTCTGTTTTCATACACATATATTATTCCTGATATTATTGTCATAATAACCGCAATCCAAACAAGGATTTCGCCTATTATAGACGAAATTAAATCATAAACTCCCAAGCTAAAACCGCCGCTGAAATTAGATATTAATTCTTTAACGGCTCGCATTCCTATAATTGACAATATTGCGGACACTTGGCTTACAGTTTTTAATTTTCCCCAATTATTAGCAGGAATTACTTTCCCCTGTTCGACCGCCACAAGTCTAACAGACGTCACCACAAACTCTCTACACACAATTATAATAAGTGCCACTATATTAACAAGGTTAGCCTGAACCAAACAAATTAAGCAACATATAACTAAAATTTTATCTGCAAGAGGGTCAGCGAACTTTCCAAAATTAGTTATCGCCCCGGTTTTTCTTGCTATTTTTCCATCCATATGGTCAGTGTATGCCGCAATTAAAAATAACAAAAATGCGTAAAGATAATTGTTACTCATAAAATCGCACAGTAAAAAAGTTACTATAATCGGCACAAGAACTATCCTAAAAACAGTCAATTTATTTGGTAAATTCATTCTAATCCTCCAAACGCCTAAATGTATAAACTTAACTACACTAACTTCCCGATTAAATCACAATTTTCATATCCCGTTATCAGAACATCAACGAAGCTTCCCACTTCTACTTCTTTTAATTTAGCATCAAAAATTACTCCACCATCAACATCAGGAGAGTCCGCATCGCTTCTTCCGAACCATTTCCCTGTACTTTCATCATACTCGTCAACAATTACTGTTATTACCTTTCCAACTTGATTTGCACAGTAATCATCCATTATATTCATTTGTTCTCTCATTATAATGTCGCAACGCTTGGATTTTTCATCTTCATCTATCTGGTCAGGGAAATTATACGCCGGAGTATCTTCTTCTCTGGAATAGCTAAAGCAACCCATTCTCTCAAACTTTACTTCCTTCACAAATTTTAAAAGCTCTTCAAAATTTTCTTCGCTCTCTCCGGGAAACCCACATATAAATGTGGTTCTCAAAACAACGTTCTTTACTTTCTCCCTAATTTTATCTATTAATTTTTTGAGTGATTTGCTATTACCCCTTCTGTTCATCTTAGACAATATACCTTCACTACAGTGCTGCAATGGCAAATCTATGTAATTCAATATTTTATCTTCTTTAGACATTAAATCTAAAAGTTCGTCCGTAATTCTATCGGGGTAGCAATATAAAAGCCTTATCCACTTTATGCCATCTATTTTACAAAGCTCTTTTAATAGCGGCACGAGCATTAATTTACCATATAAATCTTCGCCATATCTTGTTGTGTCTTGAGCTATAACAAGTAATTCCTTAACTCCGCTATCTGCTAAACTCTTAGCTTCTTCTACCACATTTTCCATTTTTCGACTTCTAAAGTTCCCTCTTATGAGAGGAATTGCACAATATGTACATCTATTATCGCACCCATCAGCTATTTTTAAATAAGCATAGTGCTTTGGTGTGGTCTGTAACCTAGAGCCGTCAAGCGGCATATTGTACTTACTTTCATACATCTCCACTTTTTTCCCCATCAAGGCTTCATTCAGTACTTCAACTATTTTGCTGTTTGCTCCTATCCCAACAACGGCGTCAACTTCCGGAATTTCGGATAAAATTTGCTGTTTATACCTTTCAGCCAAGCAACCCGTTACAATTACCGCTTTTAAATTACTTTCAGGTGAATTTTTAAGCGCAACCGTATTAAAAATTTCCTCTATACTTTCCTCTTTAGAGGCTTGTATAAACCCGCAAGTGTTAATAATAATAGCGTCTGCATCGTTTGAATTTGACACTATTTCATAACCGTGTTCCCTTATTTTGGATAACAGCATTTCAGCGTCTACCCTATTTTTGGCACACCCCAAGCTTATCAGACCAACCTTATATTTCATTAAAAATCATCCTCTACCATGCTATCACACTCTTGATACATCACATTTTTTATGTATTCCCATTTGTAGCCCAAACGTTGCAAACTTGCAATAGTACGTCTACGATTTTTTTCATCGTTAAATTTTCCTCTGTACTTCCCCTGCAGCAACTCACTCAGCTGTTCCCTCGCATCAGGATTTATCTCTTCAATAATCTTATCCGCAAGTTCCCTGCTTATCCCCTTCTGGGCAAGTTCATACTTCACTCTGCTTACAGCGAATTTTTTTCTAAAAAACATCTCTTTAGCATACATCAAACAAAAACTTTCATCATTCACAAGTCCTAAACTTTCAAGCTTATTTACGGCTTTTTCAGCCGACTCCTCATTAATGCTACGTTTTATTTTATCTTTAAGCTCTTTTTTAGAATGACTCCTAAAAGAAATCAACCTCATAGCCTTTTCTTTAGCTCTATAGTCTTCAGACATAGTTATAACTTGACTAAAATCGTCATAATCTAAAGAAGTTCCAACTTTCCATCTGCTTTTAACCAACGTTTCAGAATCAATACTAGCTTTGTATTCTCCATCAATATATATAGCATTCATTCCTCTTTTTGTCTTTTTAATGCATGTTATTTGCATGTTTATCAATCATCCACTAATATATCTATGTTTGTTTTACTTTTTTTAGGCTGAGATACTGTCTCATCTTTCTTCTCTGCTACAACAGCTTTTGGCGCTGCTGCCTTATTAAGAGCCTGTTTTGAATACAATTTATCTGTATTTTCGAAAACCTTATTTTCTATTTCCTTAGCTAGCTCTTGATTTTCCTTGAAATATTCCTTAACGTTATCTCTTCCCTGACCCAAACGTGTTGAACAGTATGAGAACCAAGCTCCGCTTTTTTGTACAATCCCCAACTTAACCGCTAAATCAAGTAATTCGCCAACCCTTGAGATTCCTTGACCATATATAACATCAAATTCGGCTTCTTTAAATGGCGGAGAAATTTTATTTTTAACTACCTTTGCTCTTGTCCTTGAACCTATCATTTCGCCGTTAGCCTTCAAAGTTTCTATTCTTCTTATGTCTATCCTTACCGAAGCATAAAATTTTAAAGCACGTCCGCCGGGAGTAACCTCAGGATTACCGTAGATAACCCCAACTTTTTCACGAAGCTGATTTATGAATATTGCAACACAATTCGATTTTGATATTGCGCCCGCCAATTTTCTGAGCGCTTGCGACATCAATCTAGCTTGTAAGCCAACATGAGAATCGCCCATTTCACCCTCAATTTCAGCCCTTGGCACCAAAGCTGCAACTGAGTCTACCACTATTACATCAATTGCGCCTGAACGAACCAATGATTCAGTTATTTCCAAAGCTTGCTCGCCCGTGTCTGGCTGCGAAACAAGCAAAGAATCAACGTCAACGCCAAGTGCACTTGCGTAAACCGGGTCTAAAGCATGCTCCACATCTATAAACGCTGCATTACCTCCATTTTTTTGTCCCTCAGCTATGCAATGTAATGCTAACGTCGTCTTACCCGAAGACTCCGGTCCGTAAACCTCGATTATTCTTCCTCTGGGAAGTCCGCCTATCCCAAGCGCAAGGTCCAAAGACAAAGACCCCGTTGATATTGCGTCCACGTTCATCGACTGATTTTGCCCAAGTTTCATCACAGCGCCCTTACCAAACTGTTTTTCTATTTGGCTCAGCGCAGTTTCAAGCGCTTTATTTTTATCAAATGCCATTTTATGCCTCCATAAATTATTTTAAATTTAATTTTTTTATACGTTCTGCCGCCTCTAACATAGACTCTCTCTTTCCAAAAGCAGTGAGTCTAAAGAATCCTTCGCCGTTTTTCCCGAATCCACATCCCGGGGTTCCCACTATATTTGCATTGCTTAGCAAATAATCAAAGAATTCCCAAGACTTCATATTGTTAGGACACTTCATCCACACATATGGAGAATTGACTCCGCCAACAAACCATATATTTTTTTCTTTTAGCGCAGAGGCTAATATTTTAGCGTTTTCCTTGTAATAATTTATCGTTTCGTATATTTGTTTTTGTCCTTCGTCTGTGAATATTGCCTCCGCAGCCTTTTGAACTACATAAGACACTCCATTAAATTTTGTGGTTTGTCTCCTCAGCCAAAGCTTATTTATGTTAACATTTTCCCTTTTTAGCTCCATTGGAATAACAGTATATCCACATCTTGTTCCTGTGAAACCGGCTGTCTTAGAGAAAGAGCAAAATTCTATTGCGCATGACTTTGCCCCATCTATCTCAAAGATACTATGCGGATATCCTTCCTCTGATATAAAATACTCATATGCAGAGTCAAATAAAATAACAGATTCGTTTTTGTTGGCGTAGTCCACCCAGAGCTTTAATTGTTCTTTATTATAAACCGCTCCGGTTGGATTATTCGGCGAGCAAATGTATATTAAATCTGCTTTTATATTATTATCCGGTAATGGTAAAAATCCATTTTCCTCATTAGCGTCTATAAACAATATTTTTCTGCCATCCATGATATTTGTGTCAACATACACTGGATAAACCGGGTCTGGAATTAAAACAACATTGTCCTTAGAAAATATATCAAGTATATTACCTAAATCACTTTTGGCACCGTCGCTTATAAAAATGTCGTTTTCTTCAACGCTAACTCCATGTTTTTTATAATGCTCTCTAATTTTACTTCTTAAAAATGAATATCCTTGCTCTGGACCATATCCTTTAAATGTTGACTCATCATACATTTCATTACTTGCGTTGTGCAAAGCACTTACAACTGCTTTACACAAAGGTTTTGTAACATCGCCTATCCCAAGACTTATTATATCTGCATCGACATTTTTAGACTTAAAATCTTTCACTTTTTGTGCCACGGTTGAAAAAAGATAGCTTTCTTCTAAATTTAGATAATTCTTATTTATTTTCACAAATATTACCCCTTTATTGCTGCTTTAATAAATTCTCTAAATAACGGATGTGCATGATTTGGTCTACTCTTAAACTCTGGATGATATTGAACTCCAACGAAAAATTTATTTTCAGGTATTTCAACAGCCTCAACTAACATTCCGTTTGGAGAAGTTCCAGATATACACATACCTTTATTTTCAAACATCTCACGGTATTTATTATTAAATTCGTATCTGTGACGGTGACGCTCTTGGATTTCAGACTGTTTATATGCATTTTCAAGAACAGAGCCGCTTTTTATTTTACACGGATATGCTCCTAAGCGCATCGTCCCGCCTTTTTTGGTTGTGCCTTGTTGCTCCTCCATTAGGTCTATTACTGAATTTTTACCATCTGCTACAAACTCGCTTGAATTTGCGTCTGAAAGATTTAACACATTCCTTGCAAATTCTATAACGGCTATCTGCATTCCTAAACATATTCCTAAGTAAGGTATATTATTCTCTCTTGCATACTTGGCAGCAGTTATTTTACCTTCAATTCCTCTGTTTCCAAAACCGCCCGGAACTAAAATCCCATCGCAATCCGACAGTAATTCTTCAACTGTATATTCTGTTATGAGCTCGGAGTCAACCCATTTTATGTCTATCTCTGCACTATTTTCGAATCCAGCATGTCTTAAAGCTTCCGCAACTGATAAATAAGCATCGTGAAGTCTAACATACTTACCAACAAGTGCAATTTTCACTTTTTTATCTTTTTTGTCAATACGTTCAAGCATTTCGTTCCAGTCGGACATATCGCCCTTCTTGCAATCTAAAGACAACTCTCTGCACACTATATCTGAGAAATTACTTTTTTCAAGCATCATCGGAGCGTGATACAATGATGGTAAAGTAAGATTTTCGATTACGCAATCCTTTTTAACATTACAGAATAATGCAATTTTGTTTATTATGTCTTCGTCAATGTGTTCGTCGCACCTTGCCACGATTATATCAGGATTTATACCAAGCGACCTTAATTCTTTAACAGAATGCTGAGTTGGTTTTGACTTATGTTCGCCCGAACTCTTTATATATGGTACAAGCGTAACGTGGATAAAAATACAATTTTCTTTTCCTATTTCCAAAGAAACTTGTCTTATAGCCTCCAAAAACGGTTGACTTTCTATATCACCGGTTGTTCCGCCTATTTCTGTTATTACCACGTCTGCATTAGACTTTTCTCCAACTGAATATATAAATGATTTTATTTCATTTGTTATGTGAGGAATTACTTGGATTGTGTCGCCAAGATATTCTCCGTTTCTTTCTTTTCTTAACACATTCCAATAAACTTTACCCGTTGTAAGATTAGAAAATTTATTAAGGTTTTCGTCTATAAATCTTTCATAGTGACCAAGGTCTAAATCTGTTTCAGCCCCGTCTTCCGTAACAAATACTTCGCCATGCTGATACGGACTCATTGTTCCCGGGTCCACGTTTATATATGGGTCTAATTTTTGCGCCGTTACTTTTAGTCCCCTTGATTTCAATAGCCTTCCCAGTGAAGCTGCTGTTATACCCTTACCTAATCCTGAAACCACTCCACCTGTTACAAATATATATTTTGTCATATTTCTACCTCTCCTTTAAATACTTCTTCTGCATTTCTACTCCAATTCTTCATATCCATAAATATATCTGTCACACAATTTTTTAATTTCTTCCTGTTCCTGCGTGGATGCCGCATCATACACGGCAACCGTATAGAATCCGCCGTCTTTTGCGCCCTGCACTGCCTTTAAAATGTCTTCAAACACGATACAGTGTGCCGTATCCGTCTGACAGCGTAAAGCTGCCAGTTCATAGACATCGGGATATCCCTTGCCACGCTCTACCTCATGCGTTTCCGTAAAGCTGTCAAACAAATCATAGATGCCATTGCGTTTTAAGCATTTTTCAAACAGCGTATGCGTAGACGAGGTTGCCACCGTCAATTTCATGCCCTGTGCCTTTAATTTTCTTAAAAATGCACCGGCTCCCGGTTTTAACGTAATCACATTA
>ERZ827156.2178-NODE-2178-length-20906-cov-4.927533_pt1 | contig 20906 bp, 28 predicted proteins | sample MGYA00519919_ERZ827156 | MGnify/ENA primary metagenome ERZ827156 (study PRJEB31778, sample SAMEA3449269) | human gut metagenome | biome: human gut; feature: human-associated habitat; material: faeces | place: United Kingdom | collected 2010/2012 ...
TCGAGCACGAGGTGCAGAAGACCAACGGTCTGTCCAACATCCGCAAGCAGTTCCGTATGTTCTAAGTCTTGTGTGGGTTGCAGAGAAGGTGAATTGCGTGTGTTTGTTGCAGTCCCGATTCCTGCCAAAATGGGGGGTGTTTGGGGCAAATCGAAAGGGCTCCACAACTCACACTTGAACGATTCGAAGTCTCATAAGAATATGAAATTTTCATATCGTTTCTCCAACCTTCTCGGAACAGTGTACAAATGCGGTAATGTGTGCTATTCCTCTGATGGTAATGTCCTCTATTCGCCGGTGGGGAACCGCATATCGGTTTTTGACCTGGTGAACCACACGTCGTACACCCTTCCGTTCGAGGCCCGTAAGAATATCGCCCGCATCTGCGTTTCCAACAACGGTCGGTTTCTCATCTCCGTGGACGTGGACGGAAAGGCCATTTTTGCGAATCTGAGGAAGCGAGTCGTTCTCTACCGCTTTTCCTTCCAGGAGCCGGTGGGCGACATTCATTTTAGTCCGGACGACAAATTCATAGCCGTTACTGTGGGAAAGCGACTGCAGTTGTGGTACACGCCCACGGAGGAGCGCCATTTTGCTCCCATGGAGAAGTACCTCGATCTGGGCTATCATTTTGACGACATCACATCGATCCAATGGAGTCACAGTGGCGATTATCTTGTGACGGGGTGCAAGGACATGGTTGTTCGCATCCTCTCTGTGGTGGATATGGATGGCTTTGCGGAACTGGATCTGAACGGACACCGCGCTCCCGTGGTGAATGCCTTCTTTACGGAGGACGACATGAAGATGATTTCGGTGGCCGAGGATGGCATGATTATTGAGTGGGCATGGAAGGAAGTGGATGAGGAGACGTGGAAGAGGCACGAGAGGTGGATTGAGAAGAGGAAGGGTCATCGTGTTGCGAAGAAGAGAAGTGAAGAAGAGGAGAAGGAGGAGAGTGAGAAGGAGGAGAGTGAGAAGGAGGAGAGTGAGAAGGAGGAGAGTGAGAAGGAAGAGAGTGAGAAGGAGGAGAGTGAAGAGAAGGAAGAGAGTGAAGAAGAAGAAGAAAGTGAAAAGGAAGAGGAAGAAAGCGAGAAGGAGAAGGAACAAATGGAGGAGGAGCTGGAGGAGGCGAGCGAGGAGCACCCCGCCAAGCCCGTGAGCATCTACAAGTTCGGCCTGTGGTCCGCGCAGCAGCGCTTCCTCCTCCCCGAGTGCAAGGGCGCCATCCACGCCACCACCGCCGACTACAACGCGCGCGCCAAGCTCCTGATCGTCGGCCTCACCACGGGCCTCTTCTCGCTCTACGAGGTGCCCGGCTTCTCGCTGGTGCACAGCCTCAGCATCGGCACCAGCGACGTCTCCTCCTGCGCCATCAACCGCTCCGGCGACTGGCTGGCCTTCGGCTGCAGCCAGCTGGGCCAGCTGCTGGTGTGGGAGTGGCAGTCGGAGACCTTCGTGCTCAAGCAGCAGGGCCACTACTACGGCATCTCCGCGCTGGAGTTCTCGCCCGACGGCAGCGTGATCGCCACGGGCGGCGACGACGGCAAGGTCAAGCTGTGGAGCGTCATGTCCGGCTTCTGCTTCGTCACCTTCGCCGAGCACACCGCCGCCGTCACCGACATCTGCTACGTGAAGGGCAGCCACGCCATCGTCTCCGCCTCGCTCGACGGCACCGTGCGCGCCTTCGATCTGGTGCGCTATCGCAACTTCCGCACGCTCACCACGCCCACGCCAGTGCAGTTCACCTGCGTCACTTGCGACAGGTACCCTTCTCTTCACCCACTCACGCCTAGCTCGGGCGACCTGATCGCTGCCGGCACCAGCGCACCGTTCGCCATCTACATCTGGTCGCTGCGCACGGGCAAGCTGCTGGACACGCTCACGGGCCACGAGGCGCCCATCTCCTGCCTGCAGTTCAATCACCGCGGCACGCAGCTGGCCTCCGGCTCCTGGGACCACACGGTGCGCACCTGGGACCTGCTGGCGAGCGGGCTGAAAGAGTCCCTCCAGCACCCCGCGGAGATTCTGTCGCTGGATTGGCGCCGCGACGACAAGGAGCTGGTGGCGTCCAGCCTCAACGGCAGCGTGTTCATCTGGAACCCGGAGGACGGTAGGTGCGACGAGGCGGCGTGAGGCGTAGCCACGGTGCTGGGCAGCATCGACGGGCGACGCGACCTGAGCGGCGGGCGGCGCAGCACCGACGAGTTCACGGCGCAGCACAACATGCAGGGCAAGTATTTCAAGAGCGTGTGCTACTCGGCGGACGGCGAGTTTTTGATCGCGGCGGGCCAGTCCAAGTACGTGTGCATCTACAGCCTGCGGAGCAAGTGTCTGGTGCGCAAGTACCCGCTGACACAGAACCTGTCGCTGGAGGGCGTGTTGGACAAGCTGAACGGCAAGAACATGACGGAAATCGGCTCGAAAAGCGAGCTGATGGAGGCCATGTAGCGGCGCGCAGCGGGCGTGAGGCGTAGGGAGGACGACGGGTACGCGGCGCCGGGCGTGCTGAAGGGCGACGGCGCCAAGCGCAGCGCGCGCGACGAGATCTACTGCAATGCCGTGCGGTTCTCGCCGACGGGCGAGATGTGGGCCGCGGCGTCCAGCCAGGGCCTGATGGTGTACTCGCTGGACCCGTCGCTCGCGTTCGACCCGTTTGACCTGACGGAGGACGTAACGCCCGACGCGATTCGCTACGCGCTGGCTGGAGAGGAGTGGGCCAAGGCGCTGATCTACGCGCTGCACCTCAACGAGGAGGAGCTGATTCGCCAGGTGCTGCAGAGCATCCCCTTCGACCAGATCCACCCCGTCTGTCTCGAAATCCCGCGGTTATTCCTGGCGCGCCTGCTGAGCCTGCTCTGCGCGCAGGCGAACGAGACCGCGTACGTGGAGTACTACCTGACGTGGATTCTGCACGTGCTGAAGATCCACGGAGAGTATCTGAGAGGGAATCTGCGTCGCTACCTGCCCGCTCTGCGCAACGTGCAGAAGTGCCTGCTGGAGCACTACAACCGCTGCAAGACCACCGCCGACTCCAATCTGTACACCTTGCGCTTCCTCAGCGAGAAGTGAGGTGAACCGTGTCTTTTACTCGGGTTTGTTGCACAAACACAGCCAACTATCCTTACACTCGTCTAGCCGCTTCTGGTACAAGACACGATCATCTACGGCGTCAGTGCAAGCCAGCACGCGAAACCCTTGATTTTCTTTTGCACATCGTCCCGGGTGGACAAAAAGAACACATCGCCCTGCTTGACAAACACGCTCTAGAAGATGATTCCGCCATCAATCCGAAACTCGCTTCTTTGGCAGCGCCTCCAGCTCGGCTTCCTGCACATCCGCGACATGGAGCTACCGTGACAAATCCCGTTGCAAGACTACCTTGGTTTTGTAGACCTCTCTGACTGTGTCCATACTCGATGATGCGTGTGGGAGAAAGAGAGTCGCCCCGATTCCTCTTCTAGAATCCAGAAATCGCTTCTTTTCCACGATCCATGGAAACCAAGGATCACTGTCCTGTTTCCCCTTTCTCCTTTTCACCATCGCTCATGTTTTTTTAACCATTTTTTCAGAAGTATGCTTGCTTCTGCTGCCACTCGTGCTTTCGCTACTGCTGCCGCTCCCAGGATTCTGATCACTGGTGCTTGCGGTCAGATTGGTACTGAGTTCGTCACCCTGCTTCGCAAGAAGTACGGCGTGGAGAACGTCATCGCCTCCGATCTTCGTTTCCCCAACAGAGAGTTCCAGTTGTCTGGTCCCTCTGCCTTCCTCGATGTGACCGACAAGGCCAACATCACGCGTCTGGTCGCTGAGAACGGAATCACCTGGATCATTCACCTCGGCGCTCTGCTGTCCGCCATCGGTGAGAAGATGCCCCAGAAGGCTCTGGAGGTCAACGTGCACGGCTCCGAGAACATCATCGACGTCGCTCGCCAGTACAAGTGCCGCCTGTACATTCCTTCCACCATTGGTGCCTTCGGTCCCTCGACTCCTAAGGAGATGACTCCCGATGAGACGATCATGAGACCCACCACCATGTACGGTGTGTCGAAGGTGCATCTTGAGCTGCTCGGTGAGTACTACCACCGCACTCAGGGTCTGGACTTCCGCAGCTGCCGTTACCCTGGCATCATTTCCAACAAGGCTCTTCCTGGCGGCGGCACCACTGACTACGCCATCGATATCTTCTACGAGGCCATCAAGCACCACCACTACACCTGCTTCCTGGGCCCCAACACCCCTCTGCCCATGATGTACATGCCCGATTGCCTGCGTGGTACTCTGGAGCTGATCGAGGCCGACCGCAGCAAGCTGACCCAGTGCGTGTACAACATTGCCGCCATGACCTTCACTCCTGCCCAGATCGCGGAGAACATCAAGAAGTACATGCCCGACTTCACCATCGACTACAAGCCCGACAGCAGACAGGCCATCGCTGATTCTTGGCCCTACTCTCTGGACGACAGCCACGCCCGCAAGGACTGGGGCTGGAAGGAGGAGTACGACATGGACGCTCTGACCAGAGACATGCTGACCGAAATTGAGAAGAAGCTGAAGAACGCCAAGAACTAGTTTCTCTTTTAGCTGTCATTCTTTGTTGCCACAAACAGCGGAAATTGACTATTCCTTCTGGACCTCCGAAGACCCCTTCTCGTCCGACGACAGCAGGTTCATCAGCTTCGCGAAATCCTCCGAAGCCACCTCCTCCTTTTCCTCCGTGTCTGCCTTGTTCAGCTTCATGGACAGGGTCTCCTCCTCGGGCTCCTCTTCCTCCTCCTCGCTCTTCTTGCCGCTCATCTCGTAGAGCTCGTAATCCTTGGGCGTCAGCAAGAAGGGAAGCAGTCCGGCCATGCGCGCGTGCTTGATGCAGCGGACGATTTGGCGCTGGTGCTTCTTGCACGTTCCTCTACGATGCTACAGGACACGCAGCGCAAACGTGACGTGGTGGCTGTATATGGTTCCCGACTCGTGGATGAAGAGGCGGAGAAGACCAATGTTCTATTCTGAACCACGAACACCGCGCTTACTGTGTAGGTGATCAGATCGCTGGGCATATGGCACAGAAGGCAGTGATTGTGGTCCCTCTGCTTGCTGATGCTACGGATCACCACAAAGTAGGAAGCGAACTCAAGCTTTCCCGGATCTTCCACGAGCGAGTAGTAGAAGTCACGGAGCATCTCCTTCCTGTCTGCCTCGTGCTTGTATTCTGTGAAATCCTTCTTCAGGTCCTGCTTCAACACGTAATCCTTCAAAGCAGCGTTGAAGTCGCCTAGCGCTTACGTTTCCTCATCCACTCCACTACTCTCCTGACTGAACGGGCGCATGAACGAAGTAACGCAGGGAAGCGGGCTTCGATTCAAAAAACGGCGCAATGCAACTCTCGCAGCATTTGCTACTGCTCATCCCCTCCACCCGTCCATGTACTTCCACTCCGGATCATTGCGGCTAGAATTCAATGGAATGTGAGAGAGTCATGACCGTTTCTGTTTTCGCGATTTCTCCCTCTGCTCAGCGCGCGTGGACACAACAAACAGACCATAGTATAGAGTTAAACATACGCTTCTTTTCGGTACACTTCTAAACTCGCCGCACAACGATCTACTGCAAATCCTTGGGGTTCTCGCGGGGAACCTACTTGTCACGCTGCTTGGTAGCACCCACAGTGCGCTTCAGGTGGGAGGGGTCGTACATCTTCACTCCCTGATACAGGAAGAAGAAGAAGCTGAAACCGCTCAGCGCCCAGAGGAAGGCGCGTCCCGTGCTGATCGTCTGCACATCGAAATCGATGGCCGTTTCGGGAGCGACTCCATCCTCCCAAATCAGCTCGGCGTGCTCCGACAGCTAATCGTGAGCTCCTTCCTTTCCACGCTTCCTACCGACTTCGAGGGGAGCTTTCTCTGCACAAAAGGAGGGGGAGGCGTTCCCGCGTGGTCGTGGGAGTGTCTCTTCACGACGCTCTTCACAGAACCGCTGCGCACCACTCTGGAGGCGTTGCGAGTCGCCTGAGTAAAAGCTCTGCTGAACATTCTCTTCCGATGATGAGATTTTGGGGAGAAAAGGGAGGATCGGGGAACGGCCACTATCTCCGGATTCCCGTTCTCCCCGGCTCGGTCGTGAAAACAAACAGCAGCACTCATTATCGAGTAATGATATCACCATGGTACATATGTTGTCAGTACTTCCCCGTACGTACGCTTCGTAGGACACGAGCATCGCCGCTCGGTCCAGAAGTCTCCGCACCCCCTTCTTCGTTGCACTCTGAATCTGCTGCTCCGTGAAGGATGCAACTGCGATGGTCAAAAGGATATCTCCTCAGTCAGTACTGACTTCACAATCGCGTTCACCTCTTCAATAGAAAGCTACTCATTACTCTCGTTCTCTGTTGCCACATAATCCCACACACCATCCGAGGCCAGGACGATGTACCGGTGGAGGAGCCGATTGATCTCCACCGAGTAGATGTACGGCTCCACCGAGAGAAACGAGCTGTAGGGACAGTCGCCGAACGAGCGCGAGAGTGCCAGCTGTCCGAACAGTCGCTTGTCCTTGATCTTGCCTCCGATCGCTAAAATACGTTGCTTTTCCTTGTCGTCCGTGATGCGGTGGTTCACTGTCACGGGAAAGGGATCACCCTTGCTCTAGAATGAAGGAGGAGCACAGCGGGTACGTCACAGCAGATGAAGGCGCTGCTATCTCCAATGTTCGCGATAATCAGCTCGCCGTCGTTTCTAGGAGTGACTTGACAACCGCGATGCAACTTGATCACGATTGTGCTCGTGCTGCCGCTGATGTCTCCCGAGTAGCAGTACTGCCGAACGTAGGTGTCGCGCGCCTTCTTGAAGGCGTCACGGACGTCTCCCGCAGAGGGGAGGCGGTCGTGTCTGCGCATGAGCAGGAACTACGATAAACCCCGCCATCTGTGCCCACTTCCTCGATTTCGTCCGCCAGATAGCGAGCCGCATTCGTTCCCAGATGGCCGTCGCACAGACCGTAGAGAACAGGAACCGTCACTCCCTCCTTCCTGTCGATGTCGTAGGGAGACACCCAGTGAATGTCCTATCCGTTGACGCTCTTTCGGGAGACCCACTTCCATCTTCCGCTTTCTCCCGGCGAAACAGCAGCTGCCGAACTGGTACTCGTCCTCCATACCTCTTTGGGATGAAAGATACACCAACGATTCTTACGGAGAGGACCGATGACACCTCGGCAATCCTTCAATGGAGTACTGGCAATAGAGCGAGGAAATGTTGTGTTTCCTGCTCTCGGCATGCCGGTGGCAGTGATCATACGAGGAGAAGTGCCGATGACAAGTCGGACAGTAGAAATCCGTCACTTCGGGATAAGACTCCAGGACTCCGTAGTTCTCCGTCCGCGCTTCCTCCTCCATCGTGAGAACCGCGTGGTAGAGCATTAGAAAGTCCATTTGAACGTATAGCAAGAACAGCATGAATACTATCGTCCAAATCAGATCCCACATTTCGAGGCGTTAGAATCGGGGCAACTCCGTCATGAAGAAAGCAAAGACTGTCAACAAACACCCCCATAAAAACACTAGTTGCTCTCAGTCACCTTGTCGAAGAACGACTGGAACAGCACCGACGGGGGCGGCAGCGTGTGCGTCGGCCCATTCAGGATGGAGTAGAATTCCTTCGACTTCAGCAGGTCCCCTGCGCCTCACCCCTCCCCACAGTCTCTACGGTAGTTCTTTTTCGCCTTCAGCGTCTCCGCCATCTCCTGCACCTTGTCCACGTCGAACACCTCATCGAACGCCGTCACGGGCTTCTCCTCCTCCGCCGTCTCGGGCACCGCCACCTCGCCCTCCACCACCGTCACGATCTCGCGGCGGCGCGTCACGCAGTGCAGGCACAGGCGCTCCGCCTCCTTGCCCCAGCACATCGCCTCCACGCCCACGCTCAGCGTCACCGACGCCAGCGGTGTGGCGCTCTCCGGACTGAAGATCAGCACCGACCGTGCCGCCGGCAGCCGCTTCCGACTCCGCTTCTTCTCCTCCTTCTTCTCTTTGATCTCCTTCGGTTCAGGGGCATCGACAGCGGGCCGCAGGGCAACGGCGAAGAGCGGGCGGGCGGCGGGCGTGTCCTGCGCGACGGCACAGAGCGCGACGTCGGCGGCGACGAGCCAGAGCGTCTGACGCGAGAGCACGTCGAGGACGAAGAAGGCATGGGCCGTCACCACCAGCAGGAGCGAGGTCTCGGGGAAGAAGCCCACGAACTTCACCACGTCGCCGGGCGTGGGCGTGGGCTGCGTGTACAGCAGCGCGTGCGTGGCCGCCTCGTACAGCGCCACGGTGCTGAACAGGCCCACGGCGTACACGGAGCCGTCGTGTGCGAAGGTCAGCCCGGAGAGCGTCTCGTGGTCGTGGCGCGTCTGCCACGTGCAGGTCCAGGTGTAGTGCTCGTTGGCCGTCACTGCCTCGTTGTTGTTCAGCTCGCTGCTCGCCTCCACCAGGCTCCAGCACCGTACCGTCCCGCCCGCGTCCGCCGTCAGCACCTCGTTCTTCGTCGGGTGCGGCGCGATCGCCGCGATCGCGTCCTTGTGCGGGGAGTCGATCTACCCCTCAGCGCACGCCGCCGCGCCCACCAGACTGAACTCGTCCCAACCGCCGCTCGCCGCGCGCTTGTACACGCGGAGCGAGACCACCTCGGTGCCCGCGTGGCTCGCCCACCGCTCGCCTACGAACAGCCACTCGCCTCTGGGGCTCAGCGCCAGGCGGTCCACCTTGCGCCGCCCGCGCTGCTCGAAGGCGTTGGTGCGCGACACCTCCTGCAGGCTGCCACCGATCAGGTCCACGCCGCGGTCGCGCCGCAGGTCGTAGCACTGCACCGCGCCCGACAGTGCCGGCGTCGCCACCAGCAGCTCCTGCTGCCGCGCGTCGAACGCCACGCCCGCGCGCAGGAAGGTACCCAGCTCCACGCTCGCCGGCAGCTACGCCTCACGCGCGCCCCGCTCGCCCACGCTGCCCAGCGCCAGCCCCGTGATCTCGCCGCGGATCTCGTGCTGCGCAGCGTCGACCCAGCGCAGGGAGTTGTCGCCGCCGCAGGCGAAGAGGCGTGTGCCGTCGCGCGAGACGGCGAAGGAGCGGATGGTGGCGGCCACGCGCGGAATGAAGGAAGGCTTCTGCGTCTCCAGGTTCCACACCACCACCACGCCCTCCTCGCCCGCCGAGAACAGCTGCCCGCCCAGCGTCGCCACCTCCAGGTTGCGCAGCGCGTGCGCGTGCCAGTGCAGCGTCACACCCATCTTCTACGCGTCAGCGCCGCGCGCCGCTCCCACCGGGCTCGTCAGCTCCACCAGCCGCGTCCGTCGCCCCTTCTCTCTGCCGAGGGTGTTGGTGTTGGTGTTGGGGGCACTGCGGTCCAGACAGGTGTCGAGGAGGAACCACTGGTCGATGCGGCCCAGCGTATCGCCCGTGAACACGACGGGCTGCGACGGGTGCACCGCCACCGCCAGGATCTCTAGGCGCTACGCGTTACGACGGGGCGGCGCGTCAACGTGGAAGCAGCGGAACACGGCATGAGAGGTCGAGTTGTACACCTGCAGCGTCTTACCCGCGGCGAACACCAGGAAGCAGCCGTCGTCCGCGCGCTGCTCCGAGGGGTCGATCGCGCGCGCCGCCATGTGCACCTCCTCGCCCTTGCCGAACCACAGCGACTCGGACAATTCCGTCCTATGCGTCAAAGGAGGGCGGGACGGGAACTTCACGTCGTACTGCAAAATCTTCCAGTAGGTGTCCCTGTCGCGGGATGTGACGGCGCATAGGAACAGCATGTCGGGAATCGTCGGGTGGGGAATGACGTCGAGCAAGCCGATCACATTTTTGACGTGCAGCACCTTCATGCAGCCGCCGTCGAGCGTATCCCACAGTCGGATCTCACAGTCTTCCGAGTAGGAGTACAGCTGATAATCGCTAAAGGGATTGATGAAGCAGCCCAGTACGTTGGCCTTGTGTCCGATCTACGCGGTGAGAGGAGATGCAAACAAAAACCAGCGTCTTTCTTAGCCGAACGCTGTTCACACTATATTCACGAATGTTCGATCCATGGCAAATGTAGAGTTTGCTACGCCGTCAGCGAGAATAGCGACAGAGAATACGATTCATCTTTGCTCAACACCGGCTTTGCGCTCACCAGGGATCCTCCAACAACATTCCCAATAGACCATACCATCTCTTGATTTGCAGAAGCGACAAGGAAAACCTAAAACAACTATGAGCATTCTGTCGTATATGTTTCTTAAAGCACGAACTTGTAAAAGGAATCAATAGAGAATGGTTCTATGGGGAGAAAACGGAAGCAGAAGGGAGGCGGGGAAAGCGGTTCTTCGAGGGTAATGAGGGAGGAGGAAATCGGTCCGATTTTGCGCACTCCCTTTGCGCATCATTTTCATGCATAGAAAGCACGTATTTCAACAGTGAATTGTTTCATTGAATGGATAGAAGGAAGAACTTTTGAAGGGTTGTTTGAAGAGTGCAAATCGCTGTAGGGAGTGTAAGGAGATAGAAATCGTTGTAGGGGAAAGGCAGTGAGTGTATAATTCAAGAATAGCACTCCATTCCTTGCATGGAGAGAATGATCCTACAAACCGCCATATCCGATGCACAGTAGTCACCTCAAACCAACAATACTCTTTTGAACGACTAATACTCTTCAAGCGCAACAAACAAGTAAAGACCACAAACACACCGATTCAATCATCCCTTTGAATACACCACAGCAACGATAAGCAATGGAACAACTATCTAGGATCATTCCCACATTTTGTGTTCCAGTACTTGGATTCACTTCGTGCGAACCATGTGGAATCGATATGTATTCTTTTCAACTCATATCGTGCAATCACCGGAGCCAACGAGTAATCTGTACTCCTTGCAGGTATGCGTGATCTCTGCATGCTAACGGGGTAGGCATTAGATGTAACATGCGTTTCGGAGGGAAAGGACCTGCTGCTCTTCGGTGATTCGGAAGGAGGTGTTACCATATGCAATCAGATCTATTCCCTGAAGCGATTCATTGCATGCGATCACTGCGTCAACTATATGTATAAGGTTCGTGTGTGGGCGTGTGTTTTGAGGGATCTAGTGCCAAAACTCGAATCTATTATATACAATCTGCGACGGAAAGGACTACCGTCCGGACTACATCACATCGGAGTCGCGCCGAGTGGCCAACCAATTCCGCTCGAATCTGAAGAAGAACGACCGATTTTCTTGGATCCTCGACGACTTGCTGCTGAATAGTGTTGTGGAGCCGGAGTCCTCCGCTGTGAAATGCCGTTCCGTGCTGAAAGTATGGAATCTGTCCATGACGGATGAAAACGGAACGCCGAGGTGCGTGAGGACGATTCCGCTGTTCAACCAGATGGAGGAGGAGGTGATCACGGCTTTTGCCGTGGGTGAAGAGGAGGAGATGCTCCTGTTCGGAACGGAGCAGGGCCACGTGTTTTATTTCCAGGTGACTGCGATGCGAGTGCCTAATCGCGTAGGGCGACATTTTGCGCTCCACCTTCTCCATGCTGAATCTGCTCCCTCCCACATTCAACGATCCGATCACGACGCTCCACTTCACTCGCGACGAATCCGTTTTCTCTCCCTTTCCGCATCATCCTCAGAATCCCTCCCTCTTGCTCATCTTCGCCACCACGGCCCAGCAAATCGGCTGCTACTCCTTCCCCTGTGACGCCCGCACCTCCATCACCACCACTCTCCTCCAGAAGGAGAAGGGCTGCGAAGCCAGCTGCAGCTGTCTCGATTCCTCCAACCATCTCATGGTTGCCACGGCCGACGGCTTCACCGCCTACTCCGCGACGGGCGTGGTGGGCCAGTACCCCTTCGAGGGCACGAAGAAGCAGATCCGCGCGTACAAGGACTGCGTGGTGGTGGGCGGCTTCGACGAGAACGGCCAGCAGACGGTGACGGTGGTGAACCTGTTGGATCACTTCATCGAGTATCAAGTGACGCTGTACCGTAATGGCAAGACCGAGTACATCAGCTTCTTCCTGGCACAGTGGGGCTCGCTGTTCGTGCTCTCGCGCACGCGCACGGTGTTCCTGCTGCAGGAGAAGGACCAGCAGACCAAGCTGAAGTCACTCTACGAGAAGCACCAGTACACGGTGGCGCTGAACATCGCGCAACGCGGCGGTATGGACTACAACGGCCTCCTCGACATCCACCGCCTGTGATTCCGCCGTGCGGGCGTGAGGCGTAGATATGGCGACTACTTGTATGACCAGGACGAGAACGAAAAGGCTATCAAGGAGTGCTGGTGCGGTGTGGGCGTGAGATGTAGGTATGTTCACACCATCGGGTTCGTGGAGCCCTCGTATGTGATCCGCAAGTTCTTGGACGCGCAGCGCATGCCGCAGCTAGCGGAGTACCTGGAGGCGCTGCACGAGCAGGGCCTAGCCAACAGCGAGCACACGACGCTGCTGATCAACTGCTACACGAAGCTGAAGGAGAAGGAGAAGCTGCACGACTTCATCTATTCCGACCAGGCCGGTGGGTTCATTTCCTCTCCTTCACCGCAGGTATCCACTTCGACATCGAGATGGCCATCGAGGTGTTGCGGCGCGCGCAGTGCTTCGAGGAAGCACTCCATCTCTCCAAGAAGCACAACCTCTTCACCACCTTCCTCCGCATCCAGATCGAGGACAAGCAGGACTTCCGCGCCGCCATCGACTACATCCAGTACGCTCGCCAACCGCCCTCCAGCGTAGGTCGCTGCCCACCGAGCTCGCCGCCACGGCGCTGCAACTCTACGGCCGCCAACTCCTCGCCTACCACTGCATCGAGACCACCAATCTGCTGATCTGTCTGTGCATCCCCTCCTCCGCCAACTTCACGCCCTTCCCTGCGGAACCCGACGCCACCACCGGCGTGACGCACTTCGTGGGTTCGGAGGAGGAGGAGACGCTGTTAAACGGATGCTGCGTACCCGAGAACTTCATTCAATGCTTCGTCGACTATCCTGTGCAGTTGAAACACTTCCTGAAGGCCATGCTGGAGTTTCGGGAGAACAATGACTCCATCGTGTGGAACACAATTCTGGAACTCTATCTGCGAAAAGACCTTCTGAGTCAGGAGCTGTCCTCCGCGAAGACGCCAGAAATCGACGCGATTTACGAGCAGGAGGTGATGAGCATTCTGACAGACCCTCGCGCGGCGTACGACTGCGATCAGGCGCTGGTGCTGGTGCAGATGCACGACTTCAAGAAGGGGCAGGTGTTCCTGTACGAGAAGTACAAGATGTACAGTATGTTAGTGAAGCACTTCTCCTCCACGGGCGAGACGGACCGCGCGATCGAGACGTGCAAGCGCGTGGGGAAGGAGGAGCCCTCGCTATGGCTGCAGCTGCTGTCGAACTACGCGGAGATGAGGGAGATCGACACGGCGCAGTTGACGGAGGTGCTGAGCTATTTGTACGAGAACGAGATTGTGACGCCGCTGATGGCGTTCCAGGTGCTGGCGAAGAACAAGGCGATCTCGCTGGGCATGCTGAAGAAGCTGTTGGTGCGCTGCATGCAGGAGAAGGCGCAGATGGTGGAAGAGGACCGCGAGAAGGTGACTCAGCTGCAGGAGAGCGTAAAGGAAATGGAGGCGGAAATCGTGGACGTGAAGACATATCCTTTGTAACCCCCAAAGCGGTCTTAACGCCAGGAACGGCAAGATCATCCAGCAGAAGAGCTGTCAGAGCTGCAAGCAGCTGCTGGACCTGCCGTCGGTGCACTTCCTCTGCGGGCACTCCTATCACAAGAACTGCGTCGACCTGTCGCTGAAGGGCTGTCCCTTCTGTCTGTGCCGCTACGAGTAGCTGTGTGGGCGCGTGACGAGCGTAGGAAGCAGTTCGTGATCCCACCGCCGCCCTCCGAGGAGGAGTACTTCAAGGACATGAAGGCCGCGCGGGACGGCTTCGAGGTCAATGCCGAGTACGTCGGCAAGCGCCTGTTCAGCCGGCCCGCCGTCGAGGAGCCGCCCAAGACGCCGCCCATGGACCGTGGAGACGTGCGTATGGCGTGAGGCGTAGTGAGCGACGACGCGATCGACGCGATCCCCATCGAGACGCTGCACCTGTTGCGTGTTTGTTGAACAAACCCTAATACTTCTTCTCGGCGAACACGAAGCCCTCTAGCTGGTGCGTCGCCACTCTGTACTTCTCCGGCTCCACCAGCACCGCGCGCTCGCCCGGACCCAGCAGCACCGGCGCCTCCAGCGTCTGGAAGCCGCTGATGTTGCGCACGTCGCCCGCCTGGCCCGTGGTGTCCACCGCCTGGCCCACGCGCAGGTTCATCTTCAGGGTGGCGTTCTCGTGCTTGTTGTCCAGCATCATCAGACACCGCGGCCGCGCGGCGCCCAGCATCATCGTCGTCAGCAGCATCGGGAACACCTGCCCCGCGCGCGCCGTGTTCGACAGCCGTGGCAGCAGCGCCACCATCACGAACATCAGACTCGTCACGGAGAACACGCAGCCGTCGCTGCTCACCGGCGACAGGCACATCAGCCCCTACGGATCACGCGCCGCGCCGACGCCCACGCGGCCCAGGTTCACCAGGCCCTGGCTGAAGTGGATGTAGAAGGCCTTGTCCGCCTCGTACTCCGTCAGCGAGATGGCGTTGCCCAGCTGCTCCGCCTCGAACACCTGCTTCAAATGGTTGTTCACCTTGCTGTTGCAGGAGCCCGACGCCGTCAGCCCCAGCGCCAGCACCGCGTTCACGCACGCCTATGCCTCAGCCCCACTCGCGGCGGCTACGCGGTAAGCGGAGGTGTTCGTCTTGTTGGTGGAGCGCCCGCCCGCTGTCTTGCGCATCATCTGATCCATGATGGAGATGGTCGGCGCGCTCAGGTGCAGCAGCGCGAAAGCCAGCAGCACCACCTCCGTTACGCTCTTGCTGCCGTACACCAGGAACAGCTCCAGCGTGCGCGTCACCATCGCCTCGTTCACGCCCTCGCCCGCCGCCACCAGCGCGATCCCCAGCACCAGCATCTTCAGCTGGAACTCACTGTCCTCCTTCGCCTTCGCCGCCTCTTCCTCCGGCTTCGGCGACTTGGGCGACGGCGCGCCGAACAGGCTGCCCAGTCCGCCGAGTCCACTCAACCCACTCAGTCCGCTGAGTCCGCCCAAACCGCCGGCGGGTTCCTGCGGCGTGGGAGTGGCGTCCTTGGTGTCGCTCTTCTCCTCCTCCTCCTTCTTCTGCTTGCGCAGCTTGGCGAGGCGGCTCTCCTCCACCGTCATCAGCCCGATCAGCTGATGCACCACCACGATGTCCTGCGACCCGGCGTACGCGCACGCCAGGCAGCACACCCGCAGGTACAGCGCGAACCGCTCCGGCAGCGCCGGCAGCTCCTTCAGCTCCTTCAGCTCCTCCAGCGGCTGTCGCAGCCCCTACGCCTCACATCGACGCGCCGAACCCACCGTGAACTGCAAAGCGAACCCGAAGCCCAGCCCCAGGTTCGCCAGCTGGTCCTCCGTGTCCTCCTTCACGCTCGCCAGCCGCGCCTTCGCCGCGCGCACCACCGCCGGCTGCCGCTGCCCGCAGAAGATCATACCGCCTGCAATCGCCGCCGCGGCCGCCACCTCGCCCGTGCCGTCCGTCAGGCCCCTCAGCACAAACGGTAACAGGTCCTCGCGGCCCGTGCGCGCGTAGGCCAGCGCCAGCGCCAGCAGCGCCGCGGCCGAGCAGTGAGCGGCATTGGCGCTGGCGGCGGGCGAGACGGGCATGGCGAGCGGCTCGTAGAGCGTGTTGAGGGCGAGGTCCTCCGCAGGGTTGTACACGCCGCTGGTGACCAGTCCTACGCCCAGCATGGCGCCCGCGCGCACCTCCGAAGAGGAATGGGACAGCAGTGCCACGAGGCTGTTCAGGCCCTCGTACGGGTCCCACAGGTGAATCTACGACTCACGCCGCGCGCGCGTCGCTACGCAGGCCTCGGCCACGCTGGCGAGCACCAGGCCCGCGCCCTTGTTGCGCTCGAAGCCGTCGGTCCAGCGGCCCGCCGGGTCGTGGAAGTAGCAGTCGGTGCCGTGGCTACGGTGGAGGCGGCGAAGCGAACCTACCCGGCATTGATGAGTCCGTTCACGATGGCGCGCGCGGCCTGGCGCTTCTCACTGGGGGTCTAGAGGTGAAGCTGAGAGCGTGAGCGAACTTTGGTGTCGGGAGGAAGAGAGAGAACGGAATCGGGGGTCTTGGGCGTGGTGAGGTCCAGCTCCTTCGCGGCGGCGCCGTACCACTCGGAGAGGAAGGAGGACGACAGGATTTGGGAGTACTACGCGTCAGCGGAGAAGAGAGCAGGAACGATGGGATTCGACTCAGAGGGGACGAGATGGGAGAGGCGGTTTCTGGCGATGACCTCGCACATCTGCTTCTTGCACAGCTCGTCGCTGCACTCATTATAGCTGCGGTTGAGAGGGGGGATGGCGCTCACGTTTCGATGATATATTGTGTGTTGGACATTACAATGGCGCAGAGCAGCCGGTCGACCCACATGTTGAAGCGGGCGAACAGTCTGTAGGCAGTCTAGGTGGGAAAACGCCCGCTCGTGCGTACTTCATAGATTCTGTCCCTCTGCTCCTTCTCGTAGTGAAAGTGCACGATGCGGAGCAGGTATTGACAGATCTTCCAGACATTTGTGAGGTCCACTTCTTTCATGCCGACCAACTCCTGAACCATATCTGCTTCCAGCAGCATGTCGACCGCCTGAATCGGGGTGTTGTGCTGCAGGTTTTCAGTGACTTCTCGCAACACTTCGGCAGGATCCTATCTGATCATGCCAACGCACCACGCTGCTACTGTGTGCACGGGCTCCGGTGACTGATCGTTCACAGTTACTTGCTTCACTGTCAATACAGCACTTCCGCATCCTACGTTCTGACTTGGCGTCTCTTCAACTTCCATTGTCTTCAATGCGACTTCTTCCAGTCTTAGGAGGCTTTTTCTTTCAAAGACAGTTACACGCCTGAAGTACCCCCGTTTTTTGCGCCTTCTTCAGACGGATGTCGAAAACCGTGGGATCGCACCTCATGTGAAGCGCAACACATATCATCCACGCGATTTGCAATGATCCGCAGAGGCAACCAGCAAGACCGCTTCGACCTCATGGAGGTGCGTTTCTTGCGCGATGGTGACAACTAGAATGGACGGGCGGACAAGATGCAGGAATCAACGACTCTGCTCGAGCAGAGGAACCAGGAGCACATATCCCTGCTGAAAGATCGCGTGTCGGCATTGAAAACTGTACCCACTGGGGCCCCATTTGATCGCATAGCTGGCCGTGGATATTGGCAACGAGGTGAAAAGCCAAAACCGCTTTTTGGACGAGATGGTGCGTTTTCTCCCCTGTCCTCACGGAATAGGATCACTCAATGACGGGCCTCACCGGCATGTTCTCGACGACGATGAACAAGATTGGCGAAGCGATGTCCTTCTCTAACGGCTCCGGCCTCTGCGTTTTGGTTGTGTTTATGGTGGCTGTGTTCATTTTCCTGTGGAGAGTGCTCCGATACCCTGTTTGCAACACACACGAGGGATAAAAGACGGCTAATGGACGACTCGCTTCACGAAACGAGCTGCTCTCAACACGCGCGGGGGAGGAGGCATCCTTCTTGCAGCAACGGTGTGGTAAAAGCGCTACGCCTCATCCGCATCCTTCAGTCAAACCAATTGGATGTAGTCGGACCACGAGTACCCTCGGCCCAGGTCCGAGATGCTGACACCCATCCAGTTATGCGGCTCCCGGATCCTCAGCCCCTTCGACGGCAATTCGCTCTTCGTGGACGCCGTTCCCGGGAGCAGGCACGACAACTTTGACGTGTCGATCGCCGGCACGCGATACTCCCCACGCAAAATGTCCGGAACGGCAACACGCAGGAATCGCGCATCCAACAGCGAGACCGCCTCCATCGGCTGCGGCGCGAAGGTCCCCGCAATTGTGTGACTCCCCGGCAGCATGGTGATGGGTCCCGCCTCGCCGCGTCCGCGCATCACCTCATGCTTCCTGTTCACCTTCGCCTCACGCACCATCTCCACGCCTACGAACAGCCGCGTCGTTCCCGGCAGGTCGCGACTGCGCAGCTCCGCCGGCAGCGTGGGCAGCACGCGCTGCACCTCGTCGTGCAGCACGCCAAAGTCCAGCAGCGGGATGCGCGCCACGCCCATCCACCGCGCGCGCTTCCCGTTCCCGTCCACCACGAACTAAAAATGAGGGGGCCCCCCAACCGCGACCTCCTTGGGGTAGTACTTGAAGAGCCGCGTGTCGGGCGTGGCGACGAGCTTCTCCAGCGCCGGGGGCAGGATGGAGTCGAAGGGCGTGCGCGTCTACGCGTGAAGCATGGAAGACGGAGCGACGGCGATCATGGCCTCGAGCTTGCTGATGGGCTGGCCGGGCGTGAAGGACACAGAGACGTTGTTCATGGCGGAGAGGTCGCGCAGCAGCGGCGCGTAGTGCTGGGGGTAGTACCAGTCCCAGGACACGCAGCCCTGGCAGTAGTACTTCATGATCCAGGTGAGGCCCACCATGTACTCCTGGCACACGCGCTCGATCGCCACGCGGTCCGTCGGCGCGATGCCCATCTTCTTCAGGTAGTACTCGTCGCTCCAGCTGCCTCGGTTGTAGTCCACCTACGCCTCACGCGCGCGCCGCGTCCGCACGTCGTTCTTCGGCACGTTGTCGTAGTATGCCTTCACCAGCTGCCGCAGTCGCAGGTCGAATCTACCCTTCACCACGCCTCCCGCCCTCACATCTGGATGGTCTTCACGTACTCCTGATCGCCCGGCGCCTTCGAGTTCACCACGTTCTCTACCATGTGCTTGATGAACAGGTTCACCAGACTCACGTTCTCCTCGTCCGCCAGCTCCAGCTCCTTCCCGCCCTCCTCGCGCGCCGGCCGCTGCAGGTTGCCCACCGTGTACTTGCCGAAGAGCCGCTTGCGCCGCAGGATGTTGGGCTCGTTGGCGAACACCTCGCGCATCAGCGCCTGCACCTGCAGGTAGTTGATCGACCCGCCGGGCTGGATGATGTAGTCGGACCACGTGGGCAGCAGCCGCCGGTAGATGTTCATCAGCATCGTCACCGCGCCCTCGCGGATGTCCAGCAGCGGGAGCGACGGCAAAAAGTCGTTGCCCACGAAGATGCACAGGAACACGTAGTCGTCCACGATGCGCTCCAGGTCGTAGGGCATCTTCAGCTGGCCCGCCACAGACCGCATCTCCAGGTCGATGTACTCACGCAGCGTCTCGATCGACAGCACCTGCAGAGGACGGTGGTAGAACCGACTCCCCTTGTCGCTCGCGCCGAGCTTCTTGCGCGGCAGCTGGGCACATTCACGGGTGCTAGGTGTGAAGGAGGCGAGAGAGAGGCACGTGTGGTCCACGGAGCCGCAGATGGCGCAGCGTGAAGCAAACAACTGCTCCACCAGGATGAAGAAGTTTGGCTCGTGCGAGGACAGCGCCAGCATGGACAGGTCCGCGTCCAGTCCGTGGAGGATGTGGCTCTGGTTGGGGTTGTAGTCCGGCTGCGTGCGCTGGCTGCGGATGAACTCCATGATCTTGTGCTCTCCCTCGCCGGGAATGTCGCTGTCGCTCACGATCACGTTGAGGTTCTCGCAGGAGGCGCGCGTCTGCAGCGTCCGCGACACGTAGTAGTCCAGGAAGGCGCTGAGATGCTTCATGAAGTCTGTTCCCGGGAAAATGTTCAGCGAGTTGAACGACTCCTCCTCCTCCTCGATGTCCGGCGGAAAGGCGAAGCCCTCGGCGATCATGTCCTTCTTCAGCTGCTCCTCGATGCGCTTGATCTCGACGCTCTCCTATCTGTGAAGGGAATAAAGCAGAAGGACCAATCCCGCGCGAAATCGCCGCCCGCGCTGCTCCTTCACCTTGGCACGCGGCGCAACGCCGTCGACGGACATGAACAGCAACTTCTGGGGGTTCACCGACGCCAGGAGCCGATCGAGGTAGCTACGCTGAAAAGGCAGAAGAGTCGGCACTTTTGGAGGTTTTCAAACACGTCGTCCTCGTTTCTTGGGATGGAGCTCAGCACCTGGCCGTGCGCGCAATCGTGAATAATCCCATTCATGTCGATATAGAAGTTGTCGAACACGAAACGATTCCTCGCGCTGGAAGAGGACGAGCCGTCGTTTCCCCCATCGTTCTGACTGCTTCCATTTCCGCCCGTGAGTTGCTTCAGAATGAGGGGGTACTTCTTGCACAGCCACCGCGTATAGGTCGGAATGCCCATATCGGCAGCGAACTCCCAGCGACTGAGAAGAAAACTGCGAAACAAACTCCGACGAAACGCCCTCCTCCTTGCGTCTGTCCGCAGTTTCGGAGCGTTCAGCATTTGGGAAGTGCAATGGGCCTTGCGTCTCACCGAGTGCCAATCCAATCACTCTTCTCGCCCATTCTCTCCCAACAGGCAGCATCCATCCTATTCTACAAAATAGAATCCTTTAAAACCCCATTCACCCTCTATGTGGGAAGGGGAATTATGCGAAGCCCCGATCACCATTCCATTCTTCCATGCCCTATTCCTGGAATCATCAAGGGGTTCGCTGCTTTATTCCTTCTCGTATTCACTCACAATTGCTGTTCTTCTTCGTATCGATTCGATAAACAAGAATGGGTAAGGGGTAGGTAGTGAATGAACCTGTTTCTGCTGATCTGCGCTGTTGCGCTCCCCATTTTGCTATGGCGCCGTGCTAACCCGTTGCCAATAGTAAGCCTTGTGGTATTCGTGCTGCTCGCAAGCTTCGCGTTGTCCGTCGCCAGGAAAGATGGGCCGATAAGGTTTGCCTTATTTATGGGGGTGCTGACGCTGTAGAAGTACAAGAAGGGCCACAACATTTCTTCGATTAAGGCCAACGTGCTCGGTGGAGCGACCATGGCCAAGGGCATTGTCCTTGAGAAGG
>ERZ827156.2187-NODE-2187-length-20849-cov-7.633115_pt1 | contig 20849 bp, 18 predicted proteins | sample MGYA00519919_ERZ827156 | MGnify/ENA primary metagenome ERZ827156 (study PRJEB31778, sample SAMEA3449269) | human gut metagenome | biome: human gut; feature: human-associated habitat; material: faeces | place: United Kingdom | collected 2010/2012 ...
AATGCAGTAGTGGTAGAAGCAAGAATCCCCCTGCTTTAGCTGTGGGGAGTGTCAAAAAGCAGAAAAGAACAAATATGTAAATCATTCAATGTAAAATAAAAATATCAAATATAAATGAAGGAGCGAAATACGATGAATAAGAAAAACAAAAGAACAAACAGAAAAAAACGAGTAACCTGTATAGTGGTGGCTGCTGTTTTAGCAGGAACTTTGACGCTGCCGGTCTGGGCGGACGAGCCAGAAGTGTCAGTGGAGGTAACGAATGACGGAACAGAATCACCAGATAAAAAAAATATCGAGATTACTTCATACTTAAAGAATTATAAAGATCTGGTAGACAAACTTGGAATGAGTCCAACGGATCCATGGCAGTTTATGGATCAAAAAAATGCTTATATGATCGATCAGTTTTATATTGATTGGGAAGGTGATTATGATGTTTGGAGCATGAAGAACGAGGGCGCTTCTTATGTGAAACTTTATGGCTATACTCTGGGAGACTGTATCGAAGAGATTGAAAAAACGCTGTTGGAAAAAGAGTGGGTTGATTATTACAGCGATGATAAAGAAAATTTATATCTGGCAGTGATAGATGACAAGTCATATATGCTGGCTTTGAAAAAAGATGAAAATGCCAATATGAGTTCCTGGTATTTCTGCAACTGGCCGGAAGGAGATGATGTAGGCGAGTTCTTAGAGGAATCAAGGAATAAGCAGTCAAATGAAAAGCAGTCGGATGAGACTCAGATTTCAGTTGGAGAAATGTATGAGTATGCGGATGGACAGTTTTTATCTGATTTTTCGATTGAAGAGTCAGAAGGAAAAAAGAGAGGAATATTAGCGTTCTGGCATAACTATGGAGACAGTGCATCCGATGAAGATTTCTTTTTTGACTGGGAAGATGGAAAGTGGGACTATGAATTGACCGGAAGTCGCTCAGAAAAGCAGTTTTTGGTAAATTTTACACCAACGGAAGCAGGAATGCAGATAAAAGTGACATGTACAGAAGGTGCATATTATTCATGGGAGACCGGACAGAGTGCGGCAGAATGGGTGAATGCAGAATATGTAGTAAAGTAACATACAGATGATATAAAAGTATGGAGATATAAGATGGGAATAAAAACTCCAACAGGGCGATGGTTCATCCAACGCCCATGGTATGTTTATTGATTTCAAGGAGTTCTCGATATTCATTCACGAGATGGTAAAAAGTACCCTTTTTAAGGCCGCTTTTCTCCATGAATTCTTTGGCGGAGATTTCTCCGTTGTCCCATAAGGCATATAGGCTTTCCCAATTGCTGGGAAAGCTTATTTTTTTGCGCCCTGTTGGGGCGGCCATTGTGGAACGGATGTCAAAGGTTTTGTTGTCGAGTAAAGAGGCATACACATCTATGATGACATTGAGAGCCAGTTCATTAGCCATGGGATTGTCAAAAATCTGGGTGGCAGGATAATCGGCGAAGATTGTTTCAATATGATGATCCTTTAGCCAGGTCAGTTCTTTAAAAACGTCGTTTTTGTTAGAACCAATATTGTTGACAGAACTTATGATAAGAAGTCCTTTTCCATAGATAATTCTTCTTTGTTTAAAAATATAATATTGTTTTTGAACACATGACAGATATAATATATAATTGTTCAAAAATAAAGTCAAGTTTTTGAACATAAAATACACGAATAGCACAACAAAATCCCCGTAATCTCTGGTCAGATAAGCGTATAAGATGTATACTAAAAAAGCTACACTTGTTTATTAAATTTATGGATGAGGGGAAATATGAAAATACAAAAAAGACTATGGATTGCATTGGTTACTTTCGGATTGTTTGCCATTGTTTTTTCCACATGGATATATAATCAGAGTACGTCGAGAGAGAAGTTATCTTTTGACGGTACTGTGACATTTGAAGCGGCGCAGGAAGTGGAGGGCGAGATCAAGACAGAGAATATGGTTTTGCCGGAGAAGTTTAATGGACAACGGTCGCTTTTGTTTAAAACGACGCATACAGCTGTGGAGGTTCTTCTTGACGGTGAAGAAATTTACCAGTATGGCAGAGATGAAAATGCACCTAAATTTCTGAAATCACCGGGTTCCTGCTGGCATATTGTGGATCTTCCAGAGAATAGTGCAGGGAAAAAACTGGAGGTACGGATACTTCCGGTATATTCGAAATACTATGGAAATGAGTTTTCACTTTCTTTTGGAACGAGGGGCGATTGTATCCTGAGAATTCTGAAAGACAGTTTCGGGATATCGCTTATCAGCTGTGGGATTTTGTTTTCTGGGATAGTCAGTCTGATTTTGTACTTTTCGAGTATGAGAAAAAAGAACAGAGCAAAATCAGTGGGCAAAAATGAGATTTTATTGAATCTTGGAATCTTTTCTTTGCTGATTGCGATATGGTCATTGCAGCAGTGTGGATTTATGCAGCTTCTGATCCCGGATGGAAGAACTCTTTATTTTGTGGATCTTTTTTCCTTTTTGCTATTTCCGGTGCCATTTACTTTTCTTTTATATGATATCTGCAAAAGCAAGTATCGTAAAGGCGCGTTATACCTGGCAATTTTGTTCCTGCTGAATATGGCAGTACAGGTCATACTTCAGTGTGCAGGAATCATAGATATTTTCCTTATGCTTCCGATGACGCATATATTAATGCTGGTTACAGTTGTCTATACATTGATGCTGATTCATTATGAGGCAGAAAAAATAGAAAATGAAGCAGCACGGGAGTTTAAGTATCCATTGTATATCATAATGGTATCTGGTGCGGCAGAACTTGCTTTGTATTATATCAGAAATTTTGAAACTACGTCCATATTCCTTCCGCTTGGAACCATGGGATTTATTGTTTCGCTGATCTGGATACAGGTATACAGATATTATGACCAGTATGTTCAGAAACAGAAAATTGCATATCTGCAGAAGATGGCAAATATGGATATGCTGACGGAAGCGATGAACAGAAATGCCTACGAAAACATGATCAAATATCTGGATGAGCAGGAAATTGAGCTGCGGACGACAGGTGTTGTATTACTTGATGTAGATAATCTGAAAGAGATCAATGACAATTTCGGACATGAAAAGGGAGACGAAGCACTGAAGCTTTGCTACCAGTGTATCCGGCGTGCGTTCAAAAATGAAAAAAACTGTTTTCGTATTGGCGGTGATGAGTTTGCATATGTGTATCATAGTGAGGAAAAGGAACAGATTCCTGGCTGCATAAATGTACTGGAACGGACTCTGAAAGAAACGTCACGTGATCTTAGTTATCCGTTGAGTATTTCAACAGGATATGCATATTATATTCCGGATACAGATATTGATTTTAAGGACATAGTAAGACGAAGTGATACGATGCTGTATCGCCAGAAACGCAGGAAAAAAGTTGCAAAGACAACGGGGACGGAAAATACATTTTCCTATATGGAAAAACATCCTGCAGAAGATATTATTGATGAAGTGATCCTCCACGAGAAAAAATATCAGGATATGCCGTTGGATGAGCTTTGCAGTATGATTGATCTTATCAGTCCTACCACCGATAATTATCCGTATGTTATAGATTTCAGGACAGATTATTATTATATTGCGCCACAGGCACTGGAGCGATTCTGTATTCCGAAAAATGCTTTTCACAAGGTAATGGAGTATCACAGAGATTTTGTCTATGGACCTGATTATGCAAAGCTGAAAGCAGAATTTGATGATCTGCTAAGTACAGAGCGCTGTACTCACAATATGGAGTATCGCTGGATGGATCTGAAAAAAAGGCCTGTCTGGATCAAATGCAAGGGACATTTGATATGTGATGCCAAAATGAAGCCTCTTTATATGATTGGCTGCATCAATGAGATTGGTGGAAAACAAAAAGCGGACAATGTCAGCGGGTTTTTGGGTGAAACTGGTTTCCGTGAATACATAAGTAATCCGGTTCCGACCTGGAAGAAGGGATATCTGTTGCGTGTTGGAATTGATCATTTTAAAGAAATTAATGAGAAATTCAGTATGGAATATGGAGACTTTATACTGAGAGAAACAGCGGCATGTATTTCTTCGTGTATGTCAGAAAAACAAAGAGTATATAAACTGATGGCAGATGAATTTTTAATTCTGGATGTTTCCTCGGATGATACAAAAGAGGCAGGAAAACTTTTTATAAAGATCAGGGAGTCCATCGATCAGTTTGTTGAAGAAAATGATTTTGAGGTAATGTATACAATTTCAGGAGGAAGTCTGGCTCTGCACAGTTCTGAGAATATTGAATATTCAAAAGTTATGAAGCTGACAGATTTTTCATTGAATGAGGCAAAGAAGCGCGGAAGAAATCGTTGTTATATATTTGATGAAAAAGACTATAGTCGGTTTATTCGAAAAGGAGAAATTACACAGGAACTCAGAGAGGCGACAAGAAATGGATTCCAGGGATTTGTGGCATTTTACCAGCCAGTGATCGAAGCTAAAAGTGGCAGACTCAGTGGAGCTGAATCATTGATGCGTTTTTCTTCTTCAAAGTTTGGAATGGTATCTCCAGTAGAATTTATTCCAATTTTGGAGGAGACAGGCCTGATCATTCCGGTAGGACGCTGGATGATGAAAGAAGCAATGGAAAAATGTAGTCAGATCAGAAAAGTGATTCCTGGATTTAAAGTCAATATAAATATTTCCCAGGTACAGGTATCAAAGTCAGATGTGATCATAGATATTGCAGACGAGATGGAAAAAGTAGGACTTTCACCGGAAGCAATGAATATTGAACTGACGGAAAGTGATCTGCTGGAGGGAGATATTAATACGCAGCATTTCCTAAAGGAATTAAAGCGTATGGGAATTAAACTGGCACTGGATGATTTTGGAACCGGCTATTCTAATTTCCATTATCTCAGTGAACTTGATCCGGAGATCATCAAAATTGACCGTTCTTTTACATCGAGTGCTGTGGCAGATGAAAAAGAGTATTATCTGCTGAAACAGTTCTGCAGGATGATCCATAATCTTGGCTTGAAGATTTGTATTGAAGGTGTTGAAAACCAGGAAGAATGGGCAAAGATCCAGAAGCTTGAACCAGATTTCGGACAGGGATTTTTCTGGGGAAGACCTTGTGGCTATGATGAGTTTGTAAGACAATTTATAGAGAAGAAATAAAAAATATCCGGTATAGAAACATAAGCGTTCTGTATCGGATATTTTTTTATGCATTACATATCGAGGCACTGATGCTGGTTAAATGCTAAGCAGGAAAAGTGCCAGAAAAATGATTCCCATTGCGATCCATTTGTTAAGTGATAAACGTTCCTTAAAAAAGATCATACCTGTAATAGTAACAAACACAATGGTACCGATGTTATATACAGGATATACGATGGTTGCCGGCATTTGTGAAAGTGACAGTAGCAGAAATCTGGCGGAAAAATAATTTGGTATACCGATAAGTGCTCCCCATCCGAGATCAGCGAAAGTAAAACGCTGCTTCTTGTAAGTCTTTATAATCAGGCTGCACAGGAATGCGAAGAGAAATGTACAAAGCAGGTACAGATCCTTCAGGGATGCAGAACCACATTTGTCGTAGATGTTTGCAAGAGAATCCGTGAAACCTCCGGCTGCTAACAGAATCAATAACAAAGAAAACTGGTAAGAAACATTTTGATTTTTGACTTCGTTCGGATTCTGATTAATGATAACGACGGAGATCAGTGCAAGACAGATACCGGCAATGGAGGTAAGGGTCAGGGTTTCATGAAAAACTACAACAGCCATAATGGTTGGTACGATAACGCCAAGTTTCATAAATGTTGTTGATAATACAATGCCGTTTCGGTTTATATTGACCTGAAGCAGAATAAAATTGACAAGGTACATAATTCCGCTGATGAGTCCCATTCCTATTGGAAAAATCACTCCTTCTGAAAATGCGGATGTGTTGACACGTAAGCCAAATAATATGGCTAATAAGATACAGACAGCATAATTTGAGAGAAACATGGTCATATTGTTTTGGAGGTGCTTGTCTGAAAGGCGCATTGTAATTGATACGAATGCACTGAAAATGATAGATAGTAATAAATAATACAATTTTTCCTCCCTGTGTGAAGGCAGATCCCGATGAGGATGATACCTTTTTATTTGTAAAATCAGAATTCAGTGTAACATATCAGGTGGTGGAGGGAAAGAAGTTTTTTGTGAATAGCTTTACTGTAAAAAGCTTCCATGCTATGATTATTTTTATAAGAAGCATCATTCGTATTTGGCAGAAATCCGATCTGCGCAGGTGAAGTGGAATCTGTCTGAGGGGACAGAGGAAAGTATGGTCCGTTTTCTTCCGGTAATGCAGACGGATACTCTTCTGAAATACAGAGATCAGGTGTTGATCATAGATACCAAGTATTATGAAAAAATCCTGAGAGATCATTATGATAAAGTGATACTGTATTCTGAAAATCTGTATCAGATTTTTACCTATGTAAAGAATCAGGATGTGACAGGCAGCGGGAAAGTTTCAGGACTACTGTTATATGCCAGAACAGACGAGGCAATTTCGCCGGACGGAAGTTACATGATGGGGGGGAATAAGATTGGTGTGAAAACATTGGATCTGAATAAAGAGTTCAGATGGATCGCAGTACACTAGAGTTGATTAGTTTGAAATACAGAAAAAATAATGAATATACGTTACAGTAATGGAAAAGAAAGGAATGAAAATTTTATGAACATACAGATATTTGGAACCAAGAAATGTAGCGATACCAGAAAAGCAGAGCGCTTTTTCAAGGAGCGCGGCATCAAATATCAATTTGTTGACATGAAAGAAAAAGGTATGAGCAAGGGTGAAGTTACATCGGTTGCACAGGCAAATGGTGGTTTGGAAAATATGATCAACTGGGAAGGCAAGGATAAGGATACGCTTGCGCTGATTAAATATATTGCGGATGAGGACAAGCTGGCAAAGATACTAGAGAATCCGCAGGTGATCAAAACCCCTGTAGTTCGAAATGGAAAGCAGTCAACGCTTGGATATCAGCCGGATATATGGAAAGGGTGGAAATAGGATATGGCATTGTGGGCGATGGGGGATTTTCATCTGGCATTTTCGGTGGATAAGCCGATGGAAGTCTTTGATCCGATATGGAAGAATCATGAAAAGAAGATCCAGAAGTATGTCACAAAATGTGTGAAGGATACAGATACGATCGTGATCACAGGAGACCATAGCTGGGGGAGAAATCTTGAAGAGTGCGAAACGGACCTTAAATTTATTGAGGAACTTCCCGGGCGGAAGATCCTGCTCCGTGGAAATCATGATATGTTCTGGGACGCAAAGAAAACTGCCAGATTAAATGACAGCTTTGAGGGCCGGCTTCAGTTTCTTCAGAATAATTATTACAATTACGGAGATTATGCGCTGGTCGGAACCAAGGGATATTGTTATGAGGGAAAAGATTCAATAGAACATTTCCTGAAGATCAGGGAGCGGGAGGGGGAGCGGCTGAGGATATCGTTTGACAAAGCAAAAGCAGACGGATATTCTAAGTTTATCATGTTTTTGCATTATCCTCCGACAACCATCGGAGAGCAGGAAAGTCCCTTCACGCAGATGGCAGAAAAATACGGTGCAGAGCAGGTGATCTATTCTCACTGCCATGGCAGGGAAAGATACGATGACAGCTTCAAAGGAGAAGTAAACGGAATCATGTATCGGCTCGTTTCATCAGATTATCTGAAGTTCAGGCCGGAACGAATTTTATAAAATCAGAAAAGAGGAAAAAATATGAAGATCGCAATCATCAATGGAAGTGCAAGAAAAGGAAATACTTTAACAGCAATTAATTCTTTTATCAAAGGGGCATCTGAAGGAAATGCGATTGAAGTCATTAATCCGGACAAACTGAATATCGCTCCATGCAAAGGCTGCGGCGCCTGTCAATGTCATAAGGGCTGTGTGGACAAAGACGACACAAACCCGACCATCGACAAGGTCGCAGCAGCAGATATGATCCTTTTTGCAACACCGGTTTACTGGTGGGGAATCACAGCACAGATCAAACAGGTTATCGACAAATGCTATTGCCGTGGCATGCAGATGAAAGAGAAAAAAGTCGGTATCATTGTTATTGGCGGTGCTCCGGCAGGGGATAAACAGTATGATCTGATCAAGAGCCAGTTTGACTGCATAGCAGACTATCTGGCATGGGATGTTCTGTTTTACAAACCATACTCCGCAAATGGCAAAGATGAACTGGCGAAAGATATTGAGGCAATGAAAGAGTTTGAGATGTTAGGAAAAGCACTGGAGAAATAAGTGCTCAGAAGAGAGGGGATAGTGATGATAAGAGTTTTATTCGTTTGCCACGGCAACATTTAAAGTATGGCGAGAAAGACTTGATTTTGTAGGATTTTCTAGGTAGAAACAAATAATTTACACCTTATTTATACCTTTGGAAGACCGAATCGGAATAATTAAAAAAGTTGTCATAATTTAGTTGGTCAAAAAATAATACTACACTCAAAATCAATTAAAAAATCAATCGTAAAAAAATACGATTGATTTTTTGCGCATTTTTGCATATAATATAATCATTATGGTTGGAAAGGGAACGATTACTATGCGTGAAACAAGAATATTAGAATTCAAGGAAACGATTACGAATACTTTTTTGAAAACAGTTAGTGCCTTTTCGAATTACAATGGTGGAACAATTCTTTTTGGGGTTGATGATAATGGAAATGTGAAAGGATTGCCAGATGTAAAACAGGCCTGTCTGGATATCGAAAATAAAATCAATGACAGTATATCACCTCAACCAAACTATACACTTGAAATACAGAATAATGACCAGACGATAAAACTTACTGTAAAAAGTGGTCTTCAAAAACCGTATTTATATAAATCAAAAGCATACAAACGAAATGATACAGCAACGATAGAGGTAGATACATTGGAATTTTCAAGGCTTGTATTAGATGGAAAAAATATTAGCTTCGAAGAATTACCTTGTAAAGATCAGGAGCTATCTTTTGAAATTTTACAGTGTAAACTGAAAGAAAATATTTACATTGAAACTTTCAATCAAGATACTTTAAAGACATTGAACCTGTATGACAATATAAATGGTTATAATAATGCAGCGGGACTTTTGGCAGATAAAAATCATTTTTCAGGAATTGATATTGTTAAGTTCGGTGAGAATATCAGTATTATTCAAAAAAGAGTAACGTTTGAACATATATCGGTTTTAGAAATATATGAAAAAGCACTTGCTGTATTTAGAGATTATTACCAATATGAAGTAATACAGGGGGCTGACAGAAAGATGGTAGAGAAAATACCGGAAGCAGCTTTCAGAGAAGCAATTGCAAATGCTTTGATTCATAGGGTATGGGATATTAATTCACACATCAGAGTTTCTATGTTTGATGATAGAATAGAAGTGGTGTCTCCTGGTGGATTGCCGGCTGGAATAACGGCAGAAGAATATTTATCAGGTAAACTATCTATTTTAAGAAATAGAAATCTTGCAAATGTATTTTACAGACTGGGATTAGTAGAGATATTTGGAACAGGAATTACACGAATCAAACAACTGTATGCAGAGAGTTTGATAAAACCAGAATTTGAAGTGTCAGAAAATGCTATAAAAATTGTACTACCGATATTTGAAACGAATGTCAATTTAACCGAAGACGAAAAAGTGATTTACAAATTTTTAAGTAAGACGATGCTGAAACCAATAAGTGAAATTGCACCATATGTCCCATTTGGCAAATCAAAAACAACACAATTACTGAAAGCTATGGAGAAAAAGGGTGTGATTGCAGTTGAAGGAAAAGGCAGAGGAACAAAATATATCATTAAGTGATGCGACACGACTTTCTGTCTTGGATCAAGTGCTTGGAATATCATAAAAAATGAGTAGATAAAGGAAATAAAAAATGTGGATAAAAAACAAAAAATACTAATTGTAGATGATGCGAAATTCAACAGGGACATATTGAAGGAGATTCTTGGAGATACTTATAATTATCTGGAAGCTGAAAATGGAAATCAGGCAATCCAGATGATAGGAGAAAATATTGGAATTGATCTGATGCTTTTAGATATCTGAAGCACAGAGGCTCTCTGACGAAATACTAAAGGAAAAGTCTTTACCCCGTAAAAATTATTCGCAGCGTGTCATTAAGCTTATGCAGGAAAAGATAGAGTTTTTTAAAATGGACAGTGGCAAAATTTCCATTGAGTATAATGCAATTTCAGGTTGGGTGATTATAATTAACGGAAACCGGGAGATACTGTGTCAGAGAGATGATCCGAAGTTTGATATATTCAAACTGTTCGAAGTAAGCAGTGAAGATATTCAACATATCAGAGCGTTACTGGACCAGACATCAATACAGAATACAGAAATCTCATTGCAGTTAATGGCAAAGGTGGAAAATAAAAGGCAGATGTATGATCTGAAACTGCATACCTTATGGTCTTCTTTAAAGAAAGATGGATATATAGGAATTGTCGGATATCTATCTTGATTGGTGATATTATTTTTGGATATATCGAAATAAGAAGTATGTTGCATCAGTGGGAGATATTATAGATGAGAAAAAATAATTTCATGAATAAAATTATAAAGCTAAAAGGAAGTATATTGGCAGGAATGAACGCACATTTAGCTAAACCTTTGGATATTGAAAAAGTGAAAAAAACGATTTGTGAACATACAATTGAATTATATAATAAAGAGTAAAAGAATGTAATTACTCTGTTAGTAAATTGACACAAGTTGGCTGTAGAGTATAATTATAGTAAAAGTACAGCAGAAGCTGTCGCAAAGATATTTATAAAAATGTTGTGGGGGTATTGAACATTAATGAATGTAAAATTAAAATCTGGAAGCAAGCAAGCGACTGTAGCCTGGAGGGTGGGAGAAAGATGAAGAAGTGCAAATTAGTACAGAATATAATGAATTTCAAATTTTGTTACATTATATTTTGCACAATTATATGTTTTATTGTTTTATCCGTTCCTACATTTGCCAAAGAAAACTCTGACAATGTTATCCGGGTAGGATCTTTTGAAGAAACTTATAATACCGTCAATGAAAAGGGAGAAAGAAGCGGCTATGGTTATGAGTATCTTCAAGATATTGCAGGTTATGCAGGATGGACATATAAATACATAACAAGTGATTGGAAAAACTGCTTTACACAGTTGGAAAATGGAGAGATTGATATTCTTGGTGGCATTTCCTATACAGACGAACGTGCTGAAAATATGCTTTTTTCCGATATGCCTATGGGGGAAGAGAAATATTACATCTATACGGATGCATCCAATATGGATCTTACAGCAGGAAATTTGGATTCTTTTGAGGGAAAAAATATTGGTGTGTTTAAAGATAATATAGCGGAGGATGTGCTTAACGAATGGGAGTTAAAGTATGGTCTGCATACGCAGCATGTCAATGTTTCTAATACCGCAGAAGTTATGGACAAACTGTCGAAACATGAAATTGACTGCTTCGTTTCGGTAGAAGAATCCCGTTGGGAAGAATCGGATATTTCACCGCTTACAAGTATTGGAGAGACAGAAATCTATTTCGCTATAAATCCAGAACGTCCGGATATCAAAGAAGCACTGGATAGTGCTATGCGCAGAATCAAGGATGACAACCCATTTTACACAGATGATCTCTACAGGCGTTATCTTTCTGCACAGAGCAGCTCGTTTCTTTCAAAAGAAGAAAGGGAGTGGATCGGGCAGCATGGAGCAATCCGGATAGGGTATCTGAATCAGGATGGAGGTATCAGCAGTGTAGATCCATCAACAGGCAAATTGACAGGTGTTATCACAGATTATGTGGATCTTGCAGAAAATTGTCTGCAAGGTCAGACTCTGGAATTTGAATTAAATGGATATGATACAAGAAGTGAACTGCTTCAGGCATTGCAGGATGGAAAAATAGACCTGATTTTTCATGCAAACCAGAATCCATACTTTGCAGAAACAAATGGATTTGCTTTGTCGGATACGCTATTGACTCTCAATATGGCAGCAATTACGGCAAAGGATTCTTTTGATGAAAATAAAGAGAATATAGTTGCCGTTGAAAAAGATGATTTTGCATTGAAAGCATATCTTTCATACAATTATCCGCAATGGAAGGTTGTGGAATATGAGACATCAGATGCAGCAGTAAAAGCAATGCAGAAAGGGGAGACGGATTGTATTGTAAGCAATTCAGGTACTGTTTCAGACTATTTGAAAAATAATAAGCTTCATAGTGTTTTCCTGACAAAAGAAGCTGATGTTTCATTTGCTGTTCAGCAGGGAGAACCGGTTCTTTTGTCCATTCTGAATAAAACACTGACATCTATGCCTACAACTCAATTTTCAGGTGCAGTAGTTTCGTATAATGCTTCTTCACGAAAAGTTACAGCGAAGGATTTTATTCAGGACAATTTACTGGCTGTCTCACTCATAGTTGGAATCTCTATTTTTGTTGTCCTGTGTATAATTCTTGATTCTTTGAAAAAATCAAAACGTGCGGAAGAAAAATCCAAGAAGTCTGCTGAGCAGGCATTGAAGCTGAATCAGGAGCTTGAAGAAAAACAGCAGGAATTACAAAATGCACTTGTAGAAGCACAGAGTGCCAATAAGGCTAAGACTTCCTTTTTAAATAACATGTCTCATGACATCAGGACACCGATCAATGGCATTATGGGCATGCTTACAATTCTTGAAAAAAGCGGAAATGATGGTGAGCGGGCAAAAGATTGCCTGAATAAAATAAATGAGTCTTCGAAACTGCTATTATCATTGGTAAATGATGTTTTGGATATGGCAAAGTTAGAATCGGATACCGTGGTTTTTAGTGATGAATCCATCAATCTGGATCAGGTATGTCAGGAAATCACGGAGTCACTATCTTTTCAGGCAGAAGAAAAAGGACTTCATGTTATAGGAGAACATGATGATTACAGTGGTATATATGTTTGGAGCAATGCAGTTCATCTGAAAAAAATATTGATGAATCTGTTTACAAACAGTATGAAGTACAATAAGGTGAATGGTTTTATTTACATGAGTATGAGAACGATTGAAAGATCAGAAGATCACATGACATGTGAATTTAAAATAAAAGATAATGGAATTGGAATGTCAGAAGAATTTATAAAAAATGAATTGTTTACTCCATTTGTACAGGCAGATAATTCCCCACGTTCTGATTATAATGGGACAGGTCTGGGAATGCCTATTGTGAAACAACTTGTAGAAAAGATGGGCGGAACCATAACAGTTGAAAGCAAGCTTGGTGAAGGAAGCTGTTTTACTGTAATACTTCCATTTAAAATTGATACGAATGCACGGCCGGAAGAAAAAGAAGATTTTGATGCAGATATATCAGATATCCGGGTATTGCTGGTTGAAGATAATGAGCTGAATGTGGAAATAGCAGAATTTATGCTGACGGAAAATGGAGCTAAAGTAGAAACAGTGAACAATGGGTTAGAAGCTGTTCAGCATTTTGAAGCTTCCGAACCGGGAACATACGATGTTATTTTAATGGATGTTATGATGCCGGTGATGGATGGTCTTACTGCTACAAGAACAATAAGAGACCTGGAACGGCAAGATGCAAAAACAATCCCTATCATTGCTATGACTGCAAATGCATTCAGGGAAGATGCAGAAAAGTGTATGGAAGCAGGAATGAACGCACATCTTGCAAAGCCGTTGGATGATAAAAAAATTAAGCAGACCATAAGCGAAGAGTTGAGAAGGTCAAATGCCTGGCATGAATGATTATGAGGCAGCCGCAGCAATCAGGAGCCTTCCAGATGCATGGGAAAAGCAGACAGGAAACATAGAGAGAGGATTTTGTTATGACAGAAATGAAATATATATTTCCGAAGCAGCTGCAGTCTGTGGCTGCGTTGGCTTTTATATAGGAGAACTATATAATAAATTCATGTAACATCGGAAAATAAAAATCAGAGGAAAACGTATGAAAATAGAAAATTTATGCATTAATTGTATGCGTGAAAAACAATATCCTGGTGGAGTATGTGAGTTTTGTGGATTTGATGAAAGAACATTCCAGCTCCCCCGGCATCATATTCCACCATTCAGCATTCTTGAAGGAAAATATCTGATCGGAAATGCGATAGGTGAAGGCGGCTTTGGTATTACATATATAGGACTGAATCTTAATCTGGAATCCAGAGTTGCAATTAAGGAATATTATCCACAGGGCTTTGCTGTAAGAGACAGACGGCCGAATAACAGCACTGTCTGGTCCAGTTCCGAGAATACGCAGGTGTTTTTTGAGCAGGGGCGCGAGAAATTTGTGGAAGAAGCAAGAACGGTTGCGAGATTTCGAGACCTTCCTGAAATTGTAGGGGTTATTGACTTTTTTCGTGAAAACCATACTGCCTACATTGTTATGGAATATTTAGACGGAAGAACACTGAAGCAGTATCTTAAAATGCGGGGAGGAAAAATCCCGGCAGGCGAACTTGTCAAAATGATGCAGCCGCTGATCGCTTCTCTTGGAAAACTGCACAGCCAGAATCTGATCCACAGAGATATCAGCCCGGATAATATCATGGTCATGAGAAATGGAAGCATCAAAATCCTGGATTTTGGCGGGGCAAAAGATTTTGTTACTCTGGATGAAAACAGCATGTCCGTAGTCGTCAAACATGGATATGCACCAGAAGAACAATACAAACAGCATGGCGATCAGGGACCATGGACCGACGTATATGCATTGTGTGCCACTATGTATCGTTGCATTACAGGCGAAACTCCGCCAAAGGCACTGGACCGCCTTCATACGGATACCCTGAAGCCAATTTCTTCCTTCGGGGTGAACTGTCCGAAATATATCGAACAAACCATTACAAAAGGTCTGAGTGTTCACAAAGGTGGACGTTACTGTTCTATGGGCGAATTATATAATGCACTTTATGGAGCTCCGCAAGACCACGAAAGGAAAGAACTTCCAAATAATCATGAAACTACAACAACTACTGCAAAGAAACCCGAAAAAACGAAAGTTATTGTAATTGCAGCAGTTATTCTTACAGCGATCGTAGGAATCAGCGCGATTGGTATCGGACTGAACAGAAAAACATCAGATCCCAAAAACTTATCACAGGTGGATGCAGCACCAACGGAGTTCCCTGTTATCTCAGATACAGAAAATACGGATGTATTTGGAAAAACCACATCACAGGGATACGAGAATCCATACCTGGGATTCAAGATAAATCTTCCTTCTGGATATATCATAACGAATGAGGAAGATACAACCTTTTATGCGGAATCAGACCGGGGCATCATACAAGTCTATGTTGAGGCATTAGACGAAGGGATTCTGGAAGGAAACGAAGAAAATTGGTCTGATATTCTGACAGAAACCGAAAAAGAACTGATGGAATATGTAAAGCAGGAAAATTTTGATGATTCTGAGGATGCAAGCATCGACCAGGTAGAATTCATCGGAAAAACACATTGGGCGATAAACTATACTCAGAATGAAATTCCTACACGGCTGTTTAATATAATTTCCGATGATGGAAACTACCTGATAACAATAGCTCTGAGCGGAGTGGATACAGATGAAATTGAGCAGATAGAAACTTACTTTTCTACGATGTAGAGAACAGCAACAAAAAGAGATTATCCTGAATTATTCATGGAGTAATTTCTAACCTAAAACTTGCACCATGAATTGAAAAAATGATCCATGCAGCCATAACTTCTCTCAATTTGTCAGAAAAAAGGGCAAAAAATCCCTATGACGAGTTTTTGAGCAATTATCAGGCTGTCAAGGTTCATTGACAGTTGCTATTCCAGCTGTACATTCAGCTTACCTATTGCAGAAAGGGTGTCATAAAACTCTTCTTTATATACAAAAAAATTTCCCGGACAGAGAAATAAAACATTCTGTCCGGGAAATTTTTGCATATTTATAATGATTTAAAACCGTTTTACCAAAACCGTCTTGGACTTCTTCCGCAGCAGACGGTTATAAGCAGAATATTTCGCTTTTGGAACGCGAACCGTCATCTGCTTTACGCCCTGGTCGATCTGAGACGAGACTGTAGTAAGTTTGGTACTTTTGACCGTAATCACACATTTGGTTTTGACATTACGGAATGCCTGTGAGCTGATGCGGGTCAGGCCGGTACCGATCGTTACGGATTTCAGGTTCTTGCAGTTATAGAAAGCCTGACTTCCAATAGCAGATACATTATGTCCGATCACAACATTGGCAAGCTTTGTTTTGCCGGCAAAAGCTTTGGTCCATACGGAGGTTACTTTGTAGGTGACTCCGGCATATTTGACAGTGAGAGGGATCACTGCTTTGGTAAGCCTGCTGTTTGAAGTTCCATAACAGGTGACGGTCTGCTTGCCGGTTACACGGTAGATCAGGGAAGATGCCGTATAGTTCAGCCGCCACTGTGCGTACAGGGTAATATTTTTATTGACTTTGATACTCTGTCCAGGCATATAGCAGGTTCCGGTTCCGTCTGCTTTGGTGTTCCATCCCGCGAAGAAACGGGAGGTGCAGTACGGAGCTTTTTGAACTTTGGTGCTCTGCCCTGAAGTATATTTATTCTTGTCTGTCGGAAGACTGCCAACATTCAGTTTGGTGTTTTTGGCATATTTTACCTGATAGGTAACTGGTGTTGGTGTAGGCGGTGCGTCTGCGCGGGTTCTGGTATGTGCCTTGATCGAGAAACAATATGGATCATCAAAGGTACCGACATCTTTCCAGGTCTTGGAATCTCTGGAATAAAAACTCTGGCCAGGTTGAATTCCTGCAACAACGTCCATCCAGTCAAAGCTTGTGGATTTTTCGACGTAATAGGATACAGGGGAGCCGATTAAAGTTATAACGACAGAATACTGAGAACCCGGAGTCAGTAAAACAGGTTCCGGCAAGGTGACTGTATCAATTCCGGCGAGCGGCTGTGTATATTCAAACGGCTCGTCGAATGCAGGAACACCACTTGTAGGGTCAGCAGGATCACTGAGTTCAGTATAAACCTGGATCAGGTAGGAAGAGGCATCTGCCTTGGATGCAGTTACGATCTCGCCGAGTTCTTCATAGTGGCCATTACCGGCATTTGCTGTAAAAATATTGGCGATAGAGTATCCTGTCTTGAATGGGAAAGTAACCGTGCTGGTCGTTGCTCCGTCATAAAAATAGTTATTCGGATATTCCGGAGAAGTAGTAGCGGTATTGCATACGAGGTTGCTCAGTGACTGATCCTCATAGGAAACATAAAAATATCCGTCTTTTCCCCAGTCAGTATCGTAGCTGTTTTTGACGATCCATGCGCCATCATTCTGCACATTGGACTGGGAAGTGAAATTGTCTTTCGAGTAATTATCATCCCATCCGATCAGTGTGACTGCATGGTTGACGGTTTTTTTCTGGGGATAAGTACTGCAATAATAAGCAGGACAGTTGGAAGCTGCTGTTTCCGGATTATAATACGTTCCGCTGCCATCCATATAGATCATTGCGGAAACTGAGTTATATTCTGAGATCAGCAGTTTGGTCCTTTTTTCATCATAAGCAGAAAAAACAGCATCTTTCATATAGACGGAAGTGTCATAGGCAAGACTGTCATTCGGAACCATGGATGAGGAAAGATCCACCGTATGGGTACTGTCTGTCGGAAGCGGAACTTTATCCTCAGTAGTCATACCGGACCAGGTACTTAAGAAAAAGGATGCGATCATGCCGTTCCCGCTGTCATGGTAATCTGCTCCTTTGTGGATAAATTTGTCATCCGGTGTATTTCCGAGGGGATCATTAGTCCGGTGAGCCAGGAAATAGGCGAGATGTTCCTCGGAGAGATCCCAGGTGCCAAGGTTATTGGCGAGGAGATCTGTTTCCACATTGGAGAGCAGGCTGAATGCCCAGCAGATGCCAAAAGGATTCTGATATTTGACAGGGGTTACGAGATTCGCATCTCTGGCATCATAGTGTTCTCCAAGATCACTGTACAGGGCAACGGAAAGGTCACTGTCCACTTCGTCCATGGCAACAGAAGATTGGAGATTTTTGAGTGGCGCAAGCTGTGCCTGCCGTTCTTCTTCTGTCATGGGACGACCAAGGATATAATCCAGCCCGTCGCTTCCAGGATCGGAAGAATCGCCGGAACTGAAGGTATTTTCTGTCCGGGAAGAAAAAGTTTCATCGTCAGGGTCTTCGGAAACTGCCTGAGAAGAGGCAGAAGTTTCAGTAGTGTCTGTCTCAGAAACAGTTTCTTCGGTGTTGTCGATGTCCTCTTCATTGACTTCAATATCAGAGGAGACTTCCTCATCGACAGAGGAATCAAAAGTGACGTCAGCAGACTCTGCAAAAACAATCTGACTGCCGGCAGAAATATTGCCTGTCAGGAGAGCAGCAGAGAAAAAAACAGACAGACTGCGAAGCAGCCAGGATGGTTTCTTATTCATAGCAAATCCTCCAGTAAATCTTTGAATCTATAGATAAAGATATCATAACATGAAAAAACGCCCCGGACAATAAAGTCCGGGGCATTTTAGAAGAAAAGATGGCCGAAATTAGTTGTTGATGACAACACCCTTCTGCAGCATAACGTTTGCGTACAGAGCTTTCTCACTTGTGGAGATGATACAGTAAGCTGTTTTTGCTTCGTCATAGAATGCGAAACGCTCGATATTTCCAACAACTGCGTCTCCTCTGTCATCATATTTACGGATGATCTCTTTGTATGTATCCCAGATCGGTGTCTCTACATCGTCACCAGGCATAACTTCCATCAGGTTTACAGGATGCTCTACATAAGTATCCAGCGGGAAAACTTTGAGGATAGCTTCCAGGATCTCCGGTACGCCATGTCCGTCGCAGCGGATGGTGATCGCATTCTTGCCCATGGATTCAACCGGGAAGTTGCCGTCTGCGATAACAAGACGGTCGCTGTGACCCATTTCGCATAATACTTTTAATAATTCAGGGGATAAGATTTCTGGAATTCCTTTTAACATAATTTTGCCTCCGTTCATTTCAATTCGTTTTTATCTATCTTAGAATTTACCTGCATTCAGATGGTTTGACAAGGTAATATTTTCCTGTAAAAGATGAATATTTTACGGTTGACAGAAGATGTAGTTAGAGGTATGATGAACTCAAACGGAAACGTTTCGGTTTCTGAAAATCTAATGAAGTTACGTAACTGTGAGGATACTGAACAGTTACGAAGTTACTATAAAAAATATCATACATAATGATGAGGAGGAAAACATCATGGCACTTGTTACATCAAAAGAAATGCTGTTAAAGGCACAGGAAGGCGGTTATGCAGTAGGTGCATTTAATGCCGAGAACATGGAAATGGTCAAAGCGATCATCCAGGCAGCAGAGGAACTCAAAGCACCGGTAATGATCCAGACAACTCCGTCCACGATCAAATACGGCACCGTAGAAACTTACGCAGCGATCGTTGCAGCAGAAGCAAAGAAAGCATCTGTTCCGGTATGCCTCCATCTGGATCACGGCAGCAGCTTTGAACTGGCTATGCAGGCAATGCATGCAGGATACACTTCTGTTATGATCGACGGATCCAAACTGGATTTCGAGGCAAACATTGCAGAAACCAAACGTGTGGCTGATGTAGCAAGAGCACTGGATATTCCTTGCGAAGCAGAGCTTGGCAAAGTAGGCGGCAAGGAAGATGACCTGGAAGCAGAAGCAGACACCAACACAGATCCGCAGGAAGCAAAGGAATTCGTAGAGCGTACAGGAGTTACCTCTCTGGCTGTTGCGATCGGAACTGCACACGGTTTCTATGTAGGAACACCGGTCCTCGACAAAGAACGTCTCAGCGAGATCAGAGAAGTCGTTGATATCCCGCTTGTTCTCCACGGAGCATCCGGACTCAGCGATGAGGACGTTATGGACTGCGTAAAACGTGGTATCTGCAAAGTAAACTTCGCAACAGAACTTCGTGCAGCTTACTCTAAGGCAGTCAAAGAACTCCTTGCAGAAAAACCGGATACCATCGACCCGAAAGCATACGGCAAGACAGCGATCGCAGCAGTCAAAGAACTTGTTATGGCAAGAATGAAAGTCTGCGGATGCGACGGCAAAGCTGAATAATTATAAAAGGTAGTGAAGCGAAATGGCAGCAACGATGAAGGACATTGCCAGACAGACAGGACTTGGTCTGGCGACGATCTCTTCCTATTTCAATGGAGGAAATGTCAGAGAAAAAAACAGAATAAAGATCGAAGCAGCCATTGAGGAACTTCACTATGAGGTAAACGAGGTTGCCAGAGGGCTCAAGACCAATGCGACCAGAACCATCGGCGTTGTGATCCCGGAATTGAACAATACGTTTTGTGCCGAGATCATCACCGGGATGGAGGATGTTCTGCGGAGCCACGGTTATGCAACAATCGTGTGTGACTGCCGGACTGACAGGAAACTGGAACAGGAAGCGGTGGAATTTCTGATCCGCAGGCGTGTAGACGGGATCATCAACATGCCGGTGGATGAGGAAGGAAAGCATCTTCGGAAGTTTCAGAAGACCGGGAAGCCGATCGTTCTGATCGATCGAAGGATCCAGGGGATTTCCTGCGACAGCGTGCTGGTCGACAACCGTAAGGCAGCAGAGGACGCAGTACAGTGCTTTATCAAAAATGGTCACAGAAATATCGGGATCATCGGCGGACCGGAGGGGATTTTTACAGCACAGGAGCGTCTGTCGGGATATTCCAAAGCACTGAAGGAGGCAGGGATACCGATCCGGGGTTCACTGATCTTTCATGGAGATTACACGATCCAGGGCGGTGTCCGCGGAC
>ERZ827156.2190-NODE-2190-length-20832-cov-13.918853_pt1 | contig 20832 bp, 18 predicted proteins | sample MGYA00519919_ERZ827156 | MGnify/ENA primary metagenome ERZ827156 (study PRJEB31778, sample SAMEA3449269) | human gut metagenome | biome: human gut; feature: human-associated habitat; material: faeces | place: United Kingdom | collected 2010/2012 ...
GGGAATCGAACCCACGTATCCAGCTTGGAAGGCTGGTGTTCTACCATTGAACTACGCCCGCAGGGCCGTTCCTATGTTCAGCTTAAAGATAATACCAAGATTTTTGCCTCTTGTCAATATTTTTGCGCAAAAAATATTAAATTTACAGTTAAGTTTCGCATTTTTGTTGTTGCCAAGCGGGGTTGATTTATGTATAATAGCTTCGATTGAAAAACCTATTACAGGAGGCACTTAAAAATGATCGAGTTAACCATGCAGGTAAGTGATTTTGATTATACAGAGACGCTTGACAACTTCCTCCCCGACCTCATCCGCATTCTGTCCGAGGGCGACGATGTCAATCCCCTGATCCGCAAGGCCGTCGGCGCATCGCCGGAGCTGTCGAAGAAGATCGTCAAGGGCATTCTTGCGGCGATGAGCCAGAAGCAGAAGGAAGCGCTGACGGTGAAGTTTCTGAACACCAACGCCGAGAAGCTCGTTTCGCAGGTGAACGAAGTCGCCGCCAAGAACGGCATCGTCATCACCCTCGACAACGCCAAGGCCGTCATCAAGTAAACCCGAGCATACGCACCGACGCAGATAAACTGCGTCGGTTTTTTATTGACGGTGGCAAACTCCCGAATATACTCCGAAACCGTGCTGACATTCAAGTCGGCACGGTTTTTTATTCGTAAAATTTACAAGCCCTCTTACGACGGCATATGGCCGAATAACTTTTGCTTGACTGCACGCAGCGTGCAGTTTTACGGTGAAATGGAGGGTAATGTATGATTGTTTCAGTTATTGACAACGAAAAAAAAGACCTAACTCTGCGGGAGCTTTGCCAGACCTTGAACATCTCTAGGCGAACCGTTCAGGGATACGAGGCACAGGGGCTTGTGGCACCGAGTGGACGGACTAGCATGGGCTACCTTCTGTACGACAGCAGTGCCCAGCAGCGTGTGCGCCGCATTCGCAAGTATCAGACCTACGGATTTCAAATCAAGCAGATCGCACTGCTCCTGAGTGCTTCCGATGATGTGCTGCAGCTCGAGCTTGAAAAGCGGCTCAGCGAGCTTCGCAGTCAAAGCCGCTGCATGGAGGAAACCATATTGGAACTTGAAACGGAAATTGATCAATATAAAAAGAAAGAGGAGAATTGAAATGAATTTCACTTACGCCAAACACCCGAACAAAAGTCGTCTGCGCTTAGTCGCAGGCATCATTGCGCTCATGCTTGTCATCGTGCTGTGCGCCGCCTGCGGCACAACTGCGCAGTCCGGCAACGATACTACCCCGCCTCCCGCCACAACGGAAAGCACCGAGAATACCGGCACAGGCATCTCGGGCGGCGAGCTGCGAAGCGATTTCAAAGAAGCGATGGACAGCTACGAAAACTTCATGAATGATTATGCCGATTTCATGAAAAAGTACAAGGCGAATCCAAGCGATGTCAGCCTACTTGCCGATTATGCCGACTACATGGCGAAATACGCCGATATGGTCGAAAAATTTGACAAATGGGAAAGCGAAGATCTGAACGATGCAGAGCTTGCGTACTACATTGATGTTCAAGCAAGGGTCAGTAAGCTGCTGCTTGAAAGCGCAAGCTAAGTCAGACATAGATCAAGCGGTCATTCCGAATGGAATGACCGCTTGATTTCGTTTCTCTATAAATTAATACGCTACGCCCCAGTAGATCATGTGCTTGGCCTTTTTGCCGCAGATGGGGCAGGTGTCGCCGAGATCCTCCTGCGCAAAGGGGATGCAGCGAGAGGTCATGCCCGCCTGCTCCTTCATCTTCATCTCGCACTCGAGCTCACCGCACCACATGGTCTTGATGAAGCCGCCCTTTTCCTCCTGAAGCCGCTTTGCCTCCTCAAGAGAATGCGCCTCGAAGATGTGCTCATCGAGATTCTTCTTTGCCTTGTCGAACAGGCCCTGCTGCACGGTTTTGAGCAGCTCGTGTATCTTCTCGCCTATCTCGTCGAGCGAGACGGGGATCTTCTCGCCGTTGTCACGGCGCACGGCCATGCACATGCCGTTTTCGATATCGCGGGGACCGATCTCGATGCGCAGGGGCACGCCCTTCATCTCGTACTGAGCGCACTTCCAGCCGAGACTGTTGTCGCTGACATCGATCTTGACACGCACACCCGCGGCCTTTATCGTCTCGTACAGCTCGGTGGCCTTCTCGGTGACACCGGGCTTATGCTGCGCAACGGGCACGACGATGACCTGAATGGGCGCAATCTCGGGCGGCAGGACGAGGCCGTTGTTGTCGCCGTGGGTCATGATGATGCCGCCGATGACACGGGTCGACATGCCCCAAGAGGTCTGATGGGGGTGCTTGAGCTTGTTGTCCTTATCGGTGAAGGTGATGCCGAACTGCTCGGCAAAGCCGGTGCCGAAGTAGTGGCTCGTGCCGGACTGGAGCGCCTTGTGGTCGTGCATCATGCACTCGATGGTGTAGGTATTGACGGCGCCGGCGAACTTCTCCTTCTCGGTCTTGTTGCCCCTTATGACGGGCATTGCGAGGTAATTTTCGCACACATCGGCGTAGACCTCAAGCTGCTGTAGCGTCTCCTTGCGAGCCTCCTCCTCGGTGGCGTGCAGGGTGTGACCCTCCTGCCACAAAAACTCTCTGCCCCTGAGGAACGGGCGGGTGGTCTTTTCCCATCGCAGAACCGAGCACCACTGGTTGTACAGCATCGGCAGGTCACGCCAGGAATGCACGGTGTGGCTCCAATGGTCGCAGAACAGGGTCTCGGAGGTCGGGCGGATGCACAGGCGCTCGGTGAGCTCCTCGGAGCCGCCCATGGTGACCCATGCACACTCGGGGGCAAAGCCCTCGACATGATCCTTCTCCTTTTGCAGAAGGCTCTCGGGAATGAGCATGGGCATCGAGACATTCTCGTGGCCGTGCTCCTTGAATTTCTTATCGAGAACAGACTGGATGTTCTCCCAAATGGCATAGCCGTAGGGGCGCATGATGAACAGACCCTTTACGCCCGAGTAATCAACAAGCTCGGCCTTGGTGCAGACATCGGTGAACCACTGAGCAAAGTCCTGCTCCATATCGGTTATCTGCTCAACTTTTTTCTCTTTTGCCATCTATTTTTTCTCCTTTATTTTTGAGTTAACGGCAGCCAACTCTTTTCTGTCGCATGTAACGCATATAACTCTTTTATTTTATATAACTCCAATTACCTTGTCAAGGGCTTGAAAAAATCTTGACCAACATAACATTATTGTCTATAATATATCTGTTGTATTATAGAGTTTTATCGGAAGTGAGGTGACCCTTATCAACAGGCAGCAATTTATGAGCGAGCTTTCTAAGCTGCTCACCTTCATGTTCAAGGAGGACAGAAGCGAGATAATCCAGCAGTACAACGAGATGCTGGACAACGCCGAGGACGAGCAGGCCATGCTCGAATCGTTCGGCTCGCCTACAAGGCTGGCCGTTGCCATCTCCCGCAGCTATCAGCGTGACGAGCGCAAGCTCTCCGTGCACGCAGACTCAAAGGACGGCGGAAGCGGCGAAGCTGTTAAGGTCAAGCCCGTTATCCTCACGCAGGGGGTAAAGTCGTCTGCGCCCATCGTTAAGCCCAACGAGCCGGCGGCGGACGCATATGTTGATATCATTGAGGAGATCCGCCGTGAAAAGGCGGCCGAGGAGGGCATAGAGTATAAGCCCATCTTCTTCAAGGAAGAGCCCAAGCCCGAGCCTGCGGCAGAGCCTGAGGTCGAGGAGTCGGCCGAGGAAGCAGCCGAAGAGACGGCGCAGCCCGTTGACGAGGCGAGCGAAAATGCCGCCGAGGAAGCCGCCACGGCTGACGAGGAAAACGCCGATGAGGCGCAAACCGAAGAGGCCGAGGCGCAGCCCGAAGGCGAGCCCGATGCCGCCGAAGCGGCGGAGGCTGCTGAGCAGCCCGCAGGCGAAGCCGAGGATGCGCCGCAGGTGCAAGCCGACGAAGGCGGCGAGGCGGAAGCGGAAGCGGCCGCCGAGGCGGCGGAGCCCGTCGACGAGACGGCGCATGTGCTGGCGACAGTGTTCAACGAAACGCCCGAGGCAGCGCCGGAAAAGGTCAGGAAAACGAATGTATTTGCGCTGATACTTTATATCATCGTGTCCGTCCCCGTGGGGCTTGTTCTGCTGCTTATCATGCTCGGCCTTGAGCTGGGCGTGCTCGGCTGCGGACTGCTGGGGCTGAGGGTCGGTTTCGGCCTTCTGAGCTTCACCTTCTCGGGCATGTCGGTGCTTGCCGATGTGCTTATATGCTTCGGCGTGAACATCGCCGTGCTGGCGCTGGGCGTGCTGGTCACATGGTTTGCCGTGTGGCTCATCATCGTTTCCGTGCCGTGGCTCATCCGGGGCATCAAAAACCTCGGCAGAAAGCTTTGCGTCAAGGAGGTGGAGATAGATGGCTAAGGCTTGGAAGATAATCTCCGCCGTTTGCATTATCGCAGTTTTGCTCGGTGCGCTGTGCGTACTCGTCGGTCTCATCACCGGCGGCGACACCCAACGAGTGCTCGACATTTTCAATGCGACCTACAATATTGACGGCATAAAGCAGGCATATGAGCAGGCGATCCAAAACGCCCTGCAAATGCAGCCATTGGGCTAAAAGGAGGCTGCGGCAATGGCAGTTGTGGTTCTTTCGATAATTTTCGCATTTTTGATTCCCATCATATCCGCTATGGCGATCGACAACATGATAAACAAGAAGCCCTACACGGCTCATGTGATAGCCGTCTCGGTCTTTTTCGCCGTCATCGTCGCCACGCTCTTGCTTGTAAAGTAAGCCCATAGTGCAAAAAATCTCCCGTCACATGACGGGAGATTTTTGCTATATTATCATCTTTTTTTGTACAGCTCACGGAGCTTTTTTATAATTCTCTGTCCTCGCTTTTTTGCTGCATCCTTAGATATATTCAGTCGCTTGCCGATATCCTTGTATTCCATCCCCAGCACATAGCGTAAATCAATGAAATATCGCTCATCGGAGTCAAGCTGACCGACCAGCCTTTTAACCTTGTCCACATCCATACTATGGATGTACTCATCTGCTATATCGCCAACATCTTCGTCTGAAATATTATCTACGCAGTCAATGCTTGTACTTTGCCGTGATTGACGCACTGCATCAAACGATGCGTTTTTTACTACAGCAGTACAAAATGCGGTCAGCTTGGGGCGTGGCAGGTCGGAGACCTTTTCGATGTTGTCCATAACCCTCACATAAGCCGTGGACACCACATCCTCCGCTAGTTCCCTTGACTTTACAATACTAAGTGAAATGCGTTGGAAGTAAGAATGCCGCTCACGGAACAACTGCTCCACTAACGCACGCTGTTCATCATTTAAACCATTAGTCAAACGATTCTTCATGCTGCTACCTATGGTGAAATCGTGCAATTGATTTTAAGCAAGCTTATCTTTGCCTCGTTACTTGTCCCATGCAGCGCCCTGCTGCCTCACATTTCTGTTTATACCATAATAATACTCTGCACAAAATGGATAATCGCCTAAAAATGCACAAATTTTGCACAATTTTATGTCCCCTTTTCCGTTTTCGTGCGTTATATAGATAGAAGGACAAAATAGGAGGCAACAGCAATGACATCTTTTTATGTTCCGCACATACATTTACAAAAGTCTGCTCGCTTCTTCCATCAACTATGGAGGCAGCGACTCAAATTTGACAGGACGAGCGCACAGTCCGTAATGTAAGGATTTGACTGTGCGCCGCTTAACGGTTTTATGCACTGAAATTTTCGATTTTAATGAGACTTGCAAATGAAAGGAGTTCTTTTAGATGAAAAAAGTATTATCCATCATTTTATCCCTTGCTATGGTCTTTACACTCTCCTGTACAGCTTTTGCTGAGGAAAGCGCCAAACCGGAAGCAACTACAACCACTTCTGAGTATTCGATGGTACAGAAGCTAAAGACAGAGAGCACCGAGGCGCTTCTTGCGGAAGGATACAGCATTTCCGATATTAAAAGTGCTAAATCCGGTGAACTCGAACAAACCATCATTGACGAACTCATGGAGCGAGCCAAACTGAGTGATGAAATCCTTAAGCAAAAAGGCTACACCACTGACGAAATCAAACAGCTTCGTTCACTCACCGGAGATGAAAGCCTCGCCAGTGTACAGGGACTTTTGGCATCCGTATCAGTTAGAAACAGCAAGAGTTCGTATTTCTATAGAAAATCGGATGATTGTACTTATTTTATCATCAATGTGGGTTGGAACTGGGACAAGGAGCCCACTACGCACTGGACAGATATTGTAGGAGCCGGTTGGGCAGAAAACTACCAGTTAACTAATAAAATTGCATCTACTAACAACACTCTTAAACTCACTTGCGTTGGAAATGGTCCAACTGTTGCCAGCAAATCAATTCATGTTACGATGAAATCTGATGATATCAATGCAGGTGAAGCAATTTTTAAGATGAATCAGGGTGCGTATTATAATCAGTCTTTCTACTGGGTCAAATCCGGCCGTGGAACAATTGAGCTCTCCATGTCCGGCCACCACGATAACGCTGAATTTATTTTTAAGTATGGTCACTCTACTGTTTCCGTTACTCCCTCAGTAAGCATGGACGGATTATCTCTCTCCTTTAGTTTTGGTGTTAACACCTCTAAGCCCAGCAGCGGTGCTGTTTACGGAGGTAAAGCAGCAGTTAAGTAATTTGTGCATAATTATTTAGAGGAAAGGAGGCTGCGGCAATGGCTACAGTGTTTGTGGTACTCTCGATACTCTTCGCATTTTTGATTCCCATCATATCCGCTATGGCGATCGACAACATGATAAACAAGAAGCCCTACACGGCTCATGTGATAGCCGTCTCGGTCTTTTTCGCCGTCATCGTCGCCACGCTCTTGCTTGTAAAGTAAGCCCATAGTGCAAAAAATCTCCCGTCACATGACGGGAGATTTTTATATTCGGGTTTTGGCTCAGAACTTGATCTCCTTGCCGGCCTTGCGCCACTCTTTGAATTCCGCAACGGCGGTGAAGAGTGCGTCGGAGGAGGAGTTGATGGCGGTCTCGACGGAGTCCTGGATGACGCCGATGATGAAGCCGACACCGACGACCTGCATTGCGATATCGTTGTTGATGCCGAACAGCGAGCAGGCCATGGGGATGAGCAGCAGCGAGCCGCCTGCAACGCCCGATGCGCCGCATGCGCCGAGGGCTGCCATGACCGACAGTACGATGGCTACGGGCAGGCTCACGGGGATATTGAGGGTGTGGACTGCTGCGAGGGTCATGACGGTGATGGTGACTGCCGCACCTGCCATGTTGATGGTCGCACCGAGGGGGATGGAGACCGAGTAGAACTCACGGTCGAGCTTGAGGCTCTCGCACAGGGTCATGTTGACGGGGATGTTAGCGGCAGACGAACGGGTGAAGAATGCGGTGACGCCGCTTTCCTTGAGGCACTTGAACACCAGCGGGTACGGGTTCTTGCGGATGACGATGAACGCCATGATGGGGTTGACGACGAGGGCGGCAAAGAGCATGCAGCCGACGAGGATGAGCAGCAGCTTGCCGTACTCGTTGAAGATGGCGAGGCCGCTGGTGGAAACTGCGGTGAACACGAGGCCGAGGATACCGAAGGGTGCGAGATTGATAACGAAGCGGACTGCCTTGGTGACGGCCTCGGAGGCATCGGACAGGAACTTTTTCGTCGTGTCGGATGCGCCCTTGAACATGAAGCCGAGGACGACCGCCCAGAACAGAATGCCGAGGTAGTTGGCGTTGACGATCGAGCCGATGGGGTTGGCAACGATGTTGTTAAGAAGGCCGGTGAAGATAGCCGCAAAGCTGTCGGGAGCGGCATCGGAGGCGGCCTCCGTGAGGGTGATTGTCACGGGGAAAATGAAGCTTGCGCAGACGGCGATGACTGCCGCAAGGAAGGTGGAGATGAGGTACAGGACGATAACCGTGCCGAACTGCTTGCCCATCTTCTCCTTGGACTGTGCAAGTGCGCTGATGATGAGTATGAACACCAGCAGCGGGGCGATGGCCTTCAGAGCGCCGACGAACAGGGTGCCGAGGATGCCGATGCCGGGTGCGGTCTCGGCGGCGTTGGGGATGAGCAGTGCAAGAGCCACGCCGATGACCATGCCGATAACGATGCGCAGCACGAGGCTTACGCTGTTATACGCTTTTACGATTTTCATTTTATCATTTCTCTTTCCTTTTGCATATTTCGGGCAGCGACAAACAGCCGTCCCGAGCGAACACTTTCAGTATTTTAACAAATTATTAACACCGTGTCAATTAACAAAGCAATCCGGGGAGCCGTATAAGCTCCCCGGATTTTTCATGAGGTATTGCCGAATTTTCATAGTCCCTTACTTTGCAAGGATGTGCACCACATTGCTGTAGGCCGAAGTAGCATAGCTGCTGCGGCTGCAATTGGCGACGATCTTGTAGTAGTAGGTCTTGCCCGCAACGGCGCTCGTGTTGGTGTAGCTTGTGTACTTGGTGGTGTACATCTTGGAATAAGTGCCGTTTGCGGTGGTTGCACGGTAGACGGTGTAGCTGTCTGCGTTATACACCTTGTCCCAAGTCAGCCTCGGGTCGCCGTTATTGAGGCTTATCTTCACAACGGGCGCTGCGCAGTCGCAGGTGCGCTCCTTGATGGCGCTGAACTCGGAGTTTGCGGCGGCGTTCGTGCCGCAGACGGCCTTGACCTTATAGTAATAGGTGTAGCCTGCGTAGGAGGTGGAGTTTGTGTAGCTCGTGGAGGTCGTGGTGTACATTCTGGTGTAGGTGCCGTTTTTGGTGCCGGATCTCCAGATCTCGTACTTCGTTGCACCCTCGACGGCCGACCACTTGAGGGTGATCTTGCCGGAGGAGGCGTTGTTGCCGCTGGTGACGGTGGGTGCTGCGCACTTGCACACGCACGGGCCGACGAGCGCTGCCGCCGAGTCTGCGTAGGTGGTTCTGCTGGAGAGTGCCACGACCTTGTAGTAGTAGGTCACGCCGCCCTTGGAGGTAGAGTTTGTGTAGCTTGTGGAGGTCGTGGTGTACATCTTGGTGTATGTTCCGTCAATGCTCGTGGAGCGGTAGATGGCGTAGCTCTTTGCGCCGGTCACGGCCGTCCATTTGAGTGTGACCTTGCCGGAGGTTGCGTTATTGCCTGCGGTGACGACGGGTCTTGCGCAGTCGCAGGTGCGCTCTTTAATTGCGCTGTAAGAGCCTGCCCTGCCGTCATATCCGATGGCACGCACCTTATAGTAATAGGTGCTGCCTGCGGAGGCGGTGGTGTTGGTATAGCTCGTGCCGGTGGTGGTGCAGTACAGCGAGTAGGTGCCGTCCTTGGTGCCGGAGCGGTAGACCTCGTACTTGGCAGCGCCGTCAACGGGGTTCCAAGTGAAGCGGGGCTTGCCGGTCTCGGGATCGTTGCCGCCGGTGACACTGGGAACGCCGACCTTGTCAACGCTGATCTTGCCGTAGTTTATCGTGACCTCGGCGGTGGCGCCGGCCTTATCGGTCACGACGACGACGAACGAGCCTGCCGAAGCGGAGCTTGTGGGCGTGCCGGAGATCGCACCGGTGGCCTTATTTACGGTGAGTCCTGCTGGCAGTGCCGAGCCGGACTTTATCGAGTAGGAATATCCGCCTGCGCCGCCGTAGGTCGCACAGGACAGGTAAATTTCACGGTTGAGCTTGATGCCGACCATGGTTGCGGGCAGATCGAACATGGCGGAATCCATGATCGTAAGCGGGAGGTTCGCCTTGGAGGCGATGACCGCAGATTCGAGCGGCTTGCCGGCGGAATCGGTCAGATAATAGCCGCTGCCGGTGGTCGCGGTCGAAGTGCGGTAGCCGAAGTAATAGGCGTTATTGCCTTGCAGGGTCTTGTTCGATGCGACAGAGAAGTTATTGTACGGCGTTGCGCTCACCTTGGTGTAGCCGTTTAAGGCGACGCTGCCTGAGGTGCTTGCAACGGTCAGGGCGTTGTACACCGTGGTGGCCGTGCCGGTGGCGCTTAGCGTGACGCTGCCGCTGCCGGAGGTGTTGAGCAGATATGCCGCCGCTGCACCGTCCTTTACGCCGTTGACGGTTATTCTGATATCGCCGGAGGTGTTGGCGATAAGCCTTGACGCTGCGCCACGGTATGCGGCCGTGATATTGAGTCTTGCGTCGTTGTTGACATACGCCCAATTGGTGATACCGCTCGTGCCGGTGGCACCGGCCGCGCCGACAAGGTTCACGGTGCCGCCGTTTACCTCAAGCGACTGCGCCTGACCTGCGCTGCCGGTGACGATGAGGTCTGCGGAGGTCGTGGTGGTCGTCTGCTTTACGGTCAGCGTATCGCCGAGAGTGCTGTTTGTCTTGGTTATCGTCAGCTTGCCGTTGACGCTGATGCCCTCACTGGCAGGGCCGGGCAGAGTGACGGTATTCGTGCCGCTCAGGACAATATTGAGGTCGGTGTCGCACTTAATGGGACCTGCGTTGTAGCCCTTGAGGGTGAGGGTCTTGTTCGAGGCGGTGTAGCTCCAGCCGAGCCCCTCCTTATCGGTCTTGACATTGAACTTTATGTAGCTTGAGTTATCCGAGTAATCGACATACAAAAACTCCTCGGATGCCTTGACGGCGGAGTAGTTTATCGTTACCTGTGCGGTAGTGCCCTTGCTGTCCTTGACGGAGACGACAAAGGAGCCTGCCTCACTTGCGGCCGACGGCGTGCCGGAGATACGGCCGGTTTTTGCGTCCATCGTAAGCCCCGCAGGCAGCTTGCCGGAGGCAACGGAGAACACATAGCCGCCCGAGCCGCCTCTGGTGGCGTTGATAACGGCAACGGTCGATTCATACTTCGTGCCGACCTTGAGACCGGAAAGGTCGAGCAGCTTCGAGTCCATTATCGCAAGCGGCTGACCGTCAACGGTCTGATAGGTCGCCGAGGAAAGCGGCTGACCGCTCGAGTTGCACAGGTAGTACCCGGGATTGCCGCTCGGGTCTGTGGTATAGCTTCCCTCGTAGTAGTTATCCACGCCCTGCACCTTTTTGTTGTAGGCAACGGAGTAGTTGTCCACGGGGTCGTTTGCGACCTTGGTGTAACCGTTTAGGACTACCTTGCCTGCGGTGCTTGCGATATTAAGTCTCTCGCACACGGTGACTGCCGGTGTGGGGGCGTTCAGCGTCACGGTGCCGGTGCCGTTTGCATCGAGCGAGCAGACGGCGGCGGCAAAGGAGTTGCTGCCGTTTGTCGTAACGGTGACTGCGCCGGAGGTGTTGGTCCTGAGGGTCGAGCCTACGCCACGGTAGGGGGCCGTGATATTCAGCCGTGCGTCGTTATTTACGACGGTCATGTTCGCAATGCCCGTGCCGGTACCGCCGACGACCTCGTTTTTGAGGGTGACGGTGCCGCCGTTTATGACGCATGCGTGTGCCTCGTCATCCTTGCCGGTCTGGATGAGGTTCGACGGGGATGCGGCCACGGTCTGCTTAATGGTCAGCGTGTCGCTTGCCGATGAGCTTGTCTTGTTTATCGTCAGCTTGCCGCCGACGGATATGCCGGACTTTGCATCCTTTGCAAGGCTTATGGTGTTAGCGCCCTTCAAAACGACGGTCAGGTCGCCGCCGTATTTTATGGCGCTGCCGTCGTAGCCGCTCAGGGTCAGCGTCTTTTTCGCTGCGTCCCATGACCAGCCCGTGCCGGAAGCGCTGGCGGTGTATTCCTTGCCGGAGACGGTGAGCGTATCCGTGCCGGCAGCTAAAGCGGAGACCGGCAGGAGCGTGCACACCATGATAAGGGCTAAGAACAGTGCCAATAACCTTTTCATGAATTTTTCCTCCTTGAGGTTTCAATCTGCAACAATACTATTATATAGTAACACAAAAGCAGCGTCATTGCAATAGCTGGCGGGAGCCGAGCAGCTATCGTCTGTCAGCGTATCAATTTTTGCATGATAAATCTCGCTGACAGATGCCTTGCAGTTTTGACGGAGCAGATTTTCGTTCAGGCAAAGATAAAGCCCGACGGCCATAATGGAGATATATGGACTAGGGGTTTAGCGAAGCATGAGCGGAAAGCTGCCCGTCAAAGCCGATAGGGGCTCGGCTACCGTCAGCTAAAAGAAAAAACCGCCGGAGGGCAAACCTCCGACGGTTTTCGACTAAATTACTCAGTTTTCTTCTTTTTTCTTGCTTGCGACTACTGCGCTCACGCCGAGGCCGGACATTGCGAGCACGCCGAGCCAAATTGCGATGTTGCTGTTGTCGCCGGTCTGCGGGATGACCAGTGCGGGCATCGAAACGGTCTTTGTCTGACCGCACTCGGTGCAGGTGAGCACCTTTTCGCCGTTTTCGAGCGTGGTGGGCTCCTTGGTTACCTTGCCCTCGTCCCAGCTGTGGTCGTGGGGTGCGATGACGGTGACATCCTTGACGGCGTCGCAGTCTGCGCAGTGGACGGACTTGCTGCCCGATTCGGTGCAGGTCTCTGTCTTGTCAACGGTGAAGTCGCTCTCCCAAGCGTGACCCTTGGCCTCGATGACGGTCTTGTCCTTGACTGCATCGCAGCTTGCGCAGTGGAGGGATTTGCTGCCTGCTTCCGTGCAGGTGGGCTCCTTGTCAACGGTGAAGTCACTTTCCCATGCGTGGCCGGTAGCGGCTATCTCCTCGGTGACGGTGTCTCCGCAGACGGAGCAGACCTTCTGCTTGCTGCCTGCTTCCGTGCAGGTCGGCTCGACGGTGGTCTCCCAGTCGCCGTAGCTGTGCTCGCCGGTTGCGACATGCTTGTAAAGATCAAGGGTGAGCTGATGTGCTTCCTTTGCCAGAGCTGCACTCTCGGCAGTGGCGTATATCTTAGCCGATGCCGTGTCCATACCGCTGACGGCGGCCTTCATCTCGCCGATCTTGTCGTAGCACTTTGCCTGCATCTCGGCAAGCTTTGCGTGGATGAGTGCGTTATCCTCATCAGAGCACTTGTCGGACAGAGCGAAGTTGCTCAGGCCGTCAACGGACCAGTAGTAGCCGGTCTCCCAGCCCTCGGGCAGGATCTTGTAGCCGCTGCCCTTCCAGCTGACAGAGGGGAATGCGCCGTAGAAGCTGTCGGGCTTTTCTGTCGTGAAGCTTGCGCTTCCGAGGCCGCCGACCTTGTAGCCCTCGTACATGTCGGTGGTCAGAACGGGCAGGTAGGGAATTGCAACGGTGTACTGGCCGTGCTCCATTGCAAGCCACTCAACGGTGGCCGTCTCCATGGGGCCGGTGGACTGGATCTGGAAGATGTGCCATTCGAGGTTGCCGGTGTTGCCGATGCCGTTTACCTTGTAGAAGTCGACCATATCCTTTGCGCCGAGCTTCTTGGCCGCTTCGATAGCGGTAGTCACGGTGACGATTTTGCCGTCTTTGACATTGGTAATGGTAAAGTCGGAGCTTGTGGTGTTTGCGGAGGTGAACTTCTCGCTGCCTGCGAGATAGTTAAGGCCGTTTACCATGCGGGAATTGATGCCGGTGTTGGAGTAGGAGGCACGGAAGTCGATGGTGTTCTCGGCCTCATCGCCGACATAGGTTCCGGCCTGCTTTGCGATCTCGATGACCTTATCCGATGCGATGACATTCTCGGTGTCGTCAAGGTCGACAAGGCCGATAGCTCCCATGTTCGGGCTGACGGCTATCATGTCGGAGGAGAGCTTGACCGCAATGTACTGGTGGCCGGTGTAGTTTTCGACATACCAGACTTCCTTCTGGTCGCCGATGAGAACGCCCGAGCGCTCCTCGGCACCGACAGTGTCGTAAATGTTCAAAAGCAGCTCAACGCCCTCTTTGGCGGAGCTTGCTTCGCCGAGGAGAACAGTGGTCATGTCACTTTCGCACATGCCGCCGCCGACCATCGGGTCAAGCGCCTTGAAGTAGCTGTTGCCCTTCCAGCCGAGCGTGACCATTGCGGAAACGGAAACGCCCTTCTCGTTAGTGCCGCACTCCTCCATCGGGGTGTGTGCGTGCGTTCCGTCGCAGTCGGGGCACACGCCGCCGAGATTATCGTCGGAAACGGCGGTGTAGGAGTAGCTGTCGTGGCTGAAGGTGTGGGTGAAGCCGTAGCAGCCTTCGTATACGCTGCCTGCGGCGTGCTTGCCGTGCTCGCTTACATAAGCGACCTTGTTGTAGCTGTTGGAGTAGTCCTCGCTTCTCGCCATGAAGGTGGAGCCGTCGGTCGTGAGATCAGAGCCGACATATATCATCGTGCAGGCCGAAGCACTGCCGATACCTATCGCAGTGACCGCTGCAACGGTCATTGCGCAAACCATAAGCTTCTTTTTGAGGTTCATGTCGATTTTTCCTTTCGGTGAGTATTTATTCATTGACAGTGCATAATATACGCTTTCCGAATGGATATGTCAAGGGTTTTGCTGAATATTTTTTCACAAAATTTTAACATCTCCGCAACAATATGCATTATTACAGTAGTTATGCGCCTGTAATCATGCGTTTTTATTCATTCTGACGAATGAGTGCCCTCGCCCGTTCGAGATATGCACTCTTGCTTTTATATGTCGCATAATGTAAAATAAGGCAAACGCATTTTTAGGGAGATTATCATGCCTAAATCTTATCTAAATTCGCTGCGGGTCATAATGGCCGTGTCGCTGCTTGCCGTCGGGCTGTTTTATGAGCTGACGAGTGCCGTAGTCTCGGCCGTGCTGTTTGTCTGGCTCGTTTTGCTTGCCAAGCGGCAGAAGCTCGGCTTCCGCCGGAACGCAGCCTCCGTCACCGCCATCGCCGTGTATATCGGCTACTGCGTCTCGATACTGTGGTCGGTCGACAAGGGGCTATCCGTGTGGGGCGTCGCAAAATATCTGCCCGTCCCGCTCATGGCGCTGTGCCTGCTGCAAACGGACAGCGATGAGCGCAGTACCGTATTAAACGATCTGCCGTGGATAGGCGCAGTTACGGTGCTCGTGTCGTTTGCGCTGCAATTTATCCCCTCGCTTCATGGCCTGTTCACCTCAAGTGACAGGCTCGCAGGCTTCTTCCAGTACCCGAACACCTTCGCCTGCTTCATGCTGCTGGGTCTGGAGATACTTATTTTAAGTGAAGAGAAGATAAATGTATGGCGGGTGCTGTGCGCCATCGTCCTCGTGTTCGGACTTATCCAGTCCGGCAGCCGCACGGTGTTCGTGCTGGCGATACCGGTGCTGCTCGTGAGCATGTTTATCCGGCTCAGAAAAAAGCCGAAGGTGCTCGTCATCGGCGCCGTCTCGGTCGCCGCAGTGTTTATTGTAATGATACTCGCCCTCGGCGGCTCGTATTCGGTCAGCCATCTGCTTGCACTGTCAGCGAGTGAGTCTACGCTGCTCGGCCGGCTGCTGTATTGGAAGGACGCCCTGCCGGTCATCGGCAATCACCCCTTCGGCTTGGGCTACCTCGGCTATTACATGTCGCACGGCAGCTTCCAGACAGGTCTGTACTCGGTAAGATGGGTGCATAACGAGCTGCTGCAAATGCTGCTGGACATCGGCTGGATACCCACCGTTATCGCCATCGTTGCCGTCGCGAAGGCGGTCGCTGCAAAGCAGCCTGCGGTGCGCAAGGTCGTGCTGCTCACGCTGCTTGCCCACTGTATGATGGACTTTGACCTTGAGTATATCGCAATGTATTTCATCGTTCTGCTGTGCCTTGATTGGGACACCGGCAAGACGAAGACGCTGAAGCTCACCGTGCCCGCTAAGGCGGTCTCCGCCGTGCTCATCCTCGGCTCGCTGTATATCGGTGTCGGCAGCACGCTGTATTACTCGGGCAAGACCGAGGCGTCCGTCAAGGTCTATCCGTGGAATACGCAGGCCCGCATGGAGCTTCTCACCGAGGCCGAGACCGCCGAGGAGATGGACGAGCAGGCCGATGCAATTTTGGCGCTCAACGACACCATTGCCCTTGCTTGGGACGCGAAGGCCGAAGCGGCGTACAGCCGGGGCGACTTCGGTGCGGTGATAGATGCAAAAAGCAACGCTCTGGCGAACACGAAGTATATACGAAGCGAGTATGTCGATTACTTCAACAAGCTCGCCGTCGGCTACCGGCTCTACCTCCAGGCCGGCGACACGAAAAGTGCGCAGATCTGTTTGGATGAGATAATCGGCATCCAGTCCCGCATCGACCGTGTCCTCGCCGCCACCGATGAGCTGGCATGGAAGATAACCGACAAGCCCTACCTCGTCATGCCCGACGAATACACCCAATTTGTCGAAGCGCATAAGTAAGAAAAAACTCCGAACCGCTTGGTTCGGAGTTTTTAGCATGCTAGATTTAATAATGAGTAGGTGTAGTCGAGGAGGAGCTCGGAAACATAGGTGCCGTTTACCTCGTAGAGGGTGTTTTGCTCCGTGGTCTGCAAAGTTTTGGTCTTGCTGCCGGAAAATTCGAGCGTCAGCGTGAGGTCGACGGCGTTCGTGACCTGCGCATCGTGCGATTTTTCGCTTATCGCTTTATATGCCGCAACGAGCTTTTTCGCCTCATCTGTCGTGCAGTCGTGGGCGTCTGCGTAATCCTGCCACGCCTGCTCGTCCCACTTTTCGGCGGCGGAAACGAGCACATTCGCCTTCTTCGAGATATCCTCGAGCTCATCTGCAAAATCGCTGCACGCCTTTTCGTCAAGCTGCGTTTCGCTGCGATCAATGACCGTATAGCGCCAGTCGTCGCCGTACTTGTCGGCGTATTCCGCACGCTTTGCGGCGACCTCCTTGTCCTTGTCGTCAAAGTGGATGATAGACAGGATGGTCTTGACGCTGTCGCCGTAAAAGCCGTCGCACATGCTGTCCCAATATCCGGCGAAGCCGTCGTATTTCATGTTGTACCGCTCCTCGGCTGCCTGCACCCAGAGGTCTATCCCCGTGGGCTCGGGCGTTGCGGTCGGCTGCGGCTCGGGCGCCGGTGCCGAGCAGGCGCTCAGCACGAGCATCGCTGCCGCAAGCAAAAACGCCGATATTCTGTTTGCGTTCTTCGTTTTCATAAGCGCTCCACTTAAAATGATAAGTTTACTATGCCCCATTGCGGCGGCAATGTCAAGAGGGCAAACATTTACATATTTACACCATCTTAACATAATGCTATAATATTTGCAGAGGGGGGCTGATTTAGTGATCGTTTACCTGCAGATGATAGAGGGCGAGGAGGAAAAGCTCCAGTTTGCGGCGCTGTACGAGACCTACAGAGGGCTCATGTTTTACACGGCAAACAGCATTCTGCACAACTCGCAGGACGCCGAGGACGCCGTGCATCAGGCGTTTATATCGCTCGCCGAAAATTTTTCAAAAATAAAATCGATAGAATGTCCCCAAACCCGTGCCTTCGTCGTTATAATAGTTGAACACAAGGCGATCGATCTTCTGCGTAAGCGAAGCCGTCAGGCGGAGGTCGGCATGAACGAGGCCGTTCACGGCATCGACATCCCCCTGCCCGGCGACAACGGCCTTGCCGATGCGATGGCGAGCCTGCCTGCGCACGCCCGTGAGATACTGCTGCTGCGGTATTATAACGGCTACACGACCACGGAGCTTGCCGATTTCTTCGGCGTGTCGTATGCGGCGATGAAAAAGCAGCTTACCCGTGCCAAAAGCGCACTCAAAAAACGAATGGAGGAGGGAGACTTTAGCTATGCCGAATGACGCATTTTTTGATGATAACGACCTCAAAGCGGCAGCGCAATTAGTCGCCGGGTCGATGCTTAGCAGTCTCCCCTCCCGAGCCGGGTGCGAGCATGAGTTCTCGGACGATTTCACGGCGAAAATGGATAAGCTGCTGCACCGGCAGAAGCGGCAGATATGGTACACGGTGATACGCTACGCCGCCGTCATCGTCCTTGCGGCGACGCTCGCCCTCGGTACAGTGATGGCCGCAAGCCCCACGGCGAGGGCGGCCGTACTCAAGTGGGCAAGGGAACTGGTCGAGGGCAACATGGTCTATCATTTCTATACGGAAGCGCCGGAAGAAACTCTGCCTCTGTACGGACTTGGGTGGATACCCGAGGGCTTTGAAGAAACTGATGTGCTCTACATCGACATATATTACAAGGCAATATATATAAATCCAAAAACAGATCAGCTTTTCGTTTTTGAGTACGATTATATGGATGACGGCACAGTGCCTATGGTCATCCCTGATGAGGAAATCAATCTCGAAAAGACTAAAATCAACGGCATGCCCGCCGACTTTTATCAAGCGCCCAAGGATGAAGACACCAACATTCTCTTTATCTTCGATGAGGAAAGTAATATTTGCTTTACAATTTCTGCCTCAATCGATAGAGATACCATGTTCAAAATAGCAGAGCATATATATTTGGCGGAAGCCACAAAATAAAAAATAAAAATTTCAAAAAAATAATGTCCCCATTTCTCCCTCCCCGTCGTTTACATGGTTAAGAGTAAATTGACAGGGAGGGAGGTGTTTTTATGAAAAGACGGTTTATTGCAATCTTGTTGGTCTGCGTTCTGGCGCTCTCGCTGGTATATATAACTGATGGTGCAGAAGCTCGTGAAGCCGCTCCTAAGCCCAAACTATCGTTTAGCGGAACAACCGCCACCTGTATGTTCAGCATTACAAATGTTGGCTCAAATATCAGTGCAACGCTGGAGCTGTGGAAGGGCAACACTCGCATAGCATCGTGGCCTGCAACAGCGAAATCCTCGCTAACCATTTTAAAAACAAAGGCAGTTACAAGAAATGCAACATACACGCTAAAGGCATACGGAACTATTGACGGCGTATCGTTCACCGCATCGTCGACCACTAAGACTTGTCCGTAAACGACCGATTTATAAAGATATGGGGTGATTCCGATGGGCTATGCCCAACAACAAGAGGATAGAAGTCAATAAATCAACAGCAAACAACATAAAATATAAAGGAGAATTACTTATGAAAAAGTTTATCGCCATGCTGCTGACTTTGATAATGTGTGCTTCGCTGTGTGTACCGGCATTTGCAGCGGAAGCAGGAACACAGGTTTCCCTCTCCGGCTTTTCCTATGAAATGGACGGCAGTCGAATCGATTCAAAATACGACTATACTCTCAACGCCCGTGTGATCGAAACCGCCGATCACCTCCGGCTTACAAACATCAGCGTTTCCCCGACCGTTGACGGACTTAATCTTCCGGCAGAAGTAACTGCGGATAAGATGAACGAAAACACCTACTCGGCAGAAATCACAGGCACAGGGGTTTCGTTTATTATCGAAAAATACAGCGACGAATATTATATTGATATAACCAATGATACCGAGTGCTATTCCTTTGGCGGCGACAGGCATCAAAAGATGGTAAACCTATTTGCCGAGCTGGCTAATGCAGCGAATACAGAAGATGAGCTTCAAGATGCATCACAGGGAATTGAGACCATGGCGACAGCCGCAGGGCGTGTATTATCAAAGACCAAAAACGGGCTGAAAATTGAAGCATACTGGAATCCCGACGATGAGAAAGAACTGGCTATTAGAGTTAATACTTCCGACTCAAGAGTTGGAGAATGGATCAAAAGGGTTAGAATCAGAGACAGCTATGTCCCCAGCTCTTATGTAATAAAATCGGCAAATCCTACTGGAATCAACGAAAGCTCCAATTTCGTTAAATATTGCGAGTATGTTTACAACAAAGTGACCTTTTTTGTTTTCGTCCCCGCCTATTCTACAATAACTTCGATTTCATCAACAAATGGCAACTGCTTTACATTTGATATTTCTACCTATGTATCTTGGAATTCACTTAACTATTCAACTGCCACCAGATCGAACGGTGTGCTTTTCTACCTGTTCTTGAACAAAAATGGTGTCAAGCCCGTTCCGCACGGCAAGCTGGTAATAACTGAGCATGTCGCAGCAACTGGGACTGTAGATGTGTCGCTATCATTTTAAGGAGGAATCATGAGTAAATCAAAGCAGACCATGCTATGTGTCGTCTCTGGCATATTGGCTCTGGCGCTTGTTTTCAGTCTTATCAAGATCCGTAATTACAAGAAAGATATTTGGGATCTGTATTCCCTCATGCAGATAGAAAACGCCTTTATCTACACAAGGGATGTATATCTCAAGGGCGACAGCGAGACCCGAGAAAATGAATATACTTTATTTGTTCAATATGCCTATTGCCAGGGCACTTCTCGTATCGAGGATGAAAAATGGCACGCAGTCGAAGAGCTGCTTATGCATCTGGCAAACCATGTCGATCCTAACATTTCAGATGAGCGCGCGCAATATCTATACGAAAGGCTATGTGATCTAAATCTCTTCGCCGATATGCGCAGCGGCTACGCCGGCTTGATCGTAGATGTGGACGCAGTAAAAGCCCTCTCCGAAGAAATTGAAAACCTCCCGCCCGAGCTTTCGGATGACAGCCAAGACGAAACGCAGGATTACAACACGAGTGAAAAGCCATAAGATCAACACCCCCGTGCGAGTGCACGGGGGTGTTTGGGTCAAATGCCCATTTTGCTTTATTTAGTTGCGGTTATGCTGACAGCGCTGCTTTGGGCGGAATTTGCGTTGGAATTTGAGGCGCAGACAGCCTTCACCTTGAAGTAGTACTTGGTGTTCTTGCTTGCGCTGAGGTTGGTGTAGCTGAGGTTCGTGGTGCTGTCCCAGTAGCTGAAGCTCTTGCCGTCTGTGGAGCGATATACATAGTATTTGTCCGCACCGGTGACCGCTTTCCATGTAATTTTCGGCTTGCCGCTCACGGTCGTGATGCTCACGGACGGGGTCGCAAGCGTGGTCATCAGCTCCTTAGTATTGCTGTTTGCGGAGGCGACATTTTTGCCGTTTACGACCGCAACGGCTTTGACACGGTAGTAATACTTCGTGCCGGAGGCTGCGGCGCTGTTGGTGTAGC
>ERZ827156.2191-NODE-2191-length-20829-cov-3.219842_pt1 | contig 20829 bp, 16 predicted proteins | sample MGYA00519919_ERZ827156 | MGnify/ENA primary metagenome ERZ827156 (study PRJEB31778, sample SAMEA3449269) | human gut metagenome | biome: human gut; feature: human-associated habitat; material: faeces | place: United Kingdom | collected 2010/2012 ...
GCGCCCGCCTCGTCCGCCAGGTCGCGGTGAAACACGCCCTTGACGCTGCCTACGGTACCCACGGGCATGAAAATGGGCGTTTCGATCGTCCCGTGGTCGGTCGAAATCAGTCCGGCGCGGGCCGAGCTGCCGGGATCGGTATGAAGCAGTTCGAAGTTCATCGCCGGCAAAGGTAAATATTTTCCGGCGGATCGGGAAACGTTTGCGGATTCCCCGAAAATCCGGTACCTTTGCGGTAAACTCCAACTTCGGCGGTGGACTATCTCGACCTGCTATACGACGACCTTCTATCCCAAGGCATTGCGCATCCGGACTGGATGCTGGGCGCCATGGCCGGAGCCTTGACCGCATTTTTCGTCCAGCTGTACTACTGGCTCGGCCGGTACGGCGGCCTCCCCCGCTTCCGCAACAACCGGGGCATCCGGCCGCAAATCCCGTCGCCGCCCGTTTCCGTCGTCGTCGTAATCCGCGAGAACGGCTATTATTTCATCGAGAACTACCTGCCTCTGCTGCTCGGCCAGCGATACGACGAGTTCGAAGTCGTCGCCGTCGACTGCAGCTACGACGAGGAGATCGGCGAGCTGCTGCACGAGAAAAGCCTCGCCTGTTCCCGGCTCCATGTGACGGCGATCAAGCAGCAGCGCAGCGCGGGTCACGGCACGAAACTGGCGCTGACCGTCGGTATCAAAGCCTGTGCCTACGAGCACATCGTGTTCACGACGACCGACTGCTACCCGTCGTCGGACAAATGGCTGTCGCTGATGGCCAAAGGCTTTATCAACGGCGACATCGTGATCGGCTACTGCGGCATCGAACCGGGAAAGGGGCTCGCCAACCGGCTGATGCGGTGCAGCCGGCTCGCCGGATCGGTGCGCTGGCTGTCCGCCGCGACCCGGAGCCGAGCCTACCGGGGCATCGCGGGCAACATCGGCTACACCAAAAGCCTCTACTTCGAAAGCCGGGGTTTCAACTATCTGAACATGGAGATCGGCGACGACGACCTGTTCATCCAGAAGATCGCGACGTCCGACAACGTAAGCGTCGTCATGAATCCGGCCGCGACGATGCGTCAGGTTCCTTTCGGCGGACTGGGCTGGTGGCGCGCGGTACGGCGGTTCTACGCCTATTCGTTCCGGTACTATCCCGCCCGCGTCAAGCGGTCGGTACGTACGGAGCTCTCGAGCCGCCTGCTGTTCTTCGCGCTATCGGCAACGGCCGCTCTGCTGCTTCCCCCGCCTCTGATCGCCGTTCCGCTCTCGCTGGTGCTCATACGGCTGCTGCTGTTGGAGCTGAAGATCCGCCGTATCGGCCGCAGGGTCGGCGAGCGGGGACTGGCATGGGCCTACATTCTGCACGATTTTTGGGCGCCCATCGGAGAATTCGCTCTGGCGCTGGGCAACCGCATCCGGCCCAACAGGAAAATATGGAGATAGAACAATACATCGTATCGACCGACCAACAGCTCGTCGAGCGGGCGCTGGACGGAGACACCGTAGCGTTCGAGCACCTGTTCAACCGCTACCGCGACTCGATCTACCAGCTATACGTCCAGCGGACGAGCGGACGGACCGACGACGCGAGCGACCTGTTGCAGGAGACTTTCGTCAAGGTTTACCTGAACATGCAGCGATACGACAGCCGCTACACCTTCGGCCAATGGGTCTATACGATCGCGCGCAACACGTTCATCGACTACATGCGCCGCAAGCGCGACGACACCGTTCCGATCGACCGGATCGGCGAGCGCGTCTCCTCGTCTTGGGGAGGTCCCACGCCCGAAGAGCGGATGATCACCGACCAGAGCCGCGCCCGGCTCGAATCGCTTCTCGAAAGAATGTCGCCCCGCTACCGGAAACTGATCGAGCTGCGCTTTTTCAAGGAATACTCCTACGAGGAGATCGCTGCCGAGCTGCAGCTGCCGATGGGCACGGTCAAAACGCAGATACACCGCGCGCGCGAACAACTCTGCCGTTATATTACGGAAAGCGGATCGCGCTGAAGCCGCATCCCGTTCGGTCGCCGGACCTTATCGCCCGTCCCTCGATCCCGTACCTTTCCGGATCAGAAATCCCGCCGAAAAAGAGAACGGTCCTGCGGATGCCGCAAGCGTCCGAGTCGCAAGCCCGAGACCGGCATGAACGAACCGTTGCGGAAGCACGTCAGCGTTCGCCACGGGTCACTTGCCGCAGGTCGTACCGTCGTCATACGCGGGAGAGCCTTTCCCGGGGAAGACCTTGTTAACTTTCCATACAAAGAATGAACACAAGGGCAGGAAGAGCAGAGACCGTCCGACAAAGACAAAACGTACCTGCCCCGGATGTCTCTCCCGATCCTTATACGCTACGACAGAGGGCATCGCGGGCAAGCACCGGCACCGAAAACACTTCGGGAACATAGGGTACAACTCCCCGTACGGCTTTCTATACATAGCAGGCGCGGCTATGATGATCCAACGGTTATCAGCCCCGTTGTCATAATAGGCAAAGAGAATACGGGTCGCCGGTCGCCATCGTGCGAAAGGAACGATATCTTCGCTACGGACCTCACGGCAAAGACAAGCCGGTTTCCGAGCCCGCCGGGCCTTACGGAAGCATAACCGGAAAGCCGACCGAAAATACCGATACGGAAGCGCCATGTCCGAATCCGGGAGCAAAACCGTTCCCGAAAACCGCAGAGCCAAAGGCTCGGGCTACTCGTGACAGGAATAATATTTCATGAACTGCGTGCGCTCGTAAAGTTCCGGATCGGGAATGTTACGGGCGTTCATCCGTCCGACGAAGTCGCGCGCGGCAAGAAAGGCATGACGCTCCATCCATGACCCGACGAACCGGTTCATTTCGGCGATCACGCCGAGACCCCGCTCGTACACGGCGCTGGCTATCTCGACGGCGGAAGCTCCGGCCAGCATGGCCTTCACGACGTCCTCGCCCTGATGAACGCCGGTCGAAACGGCCACATCGATTCCGGGCTCCGATCCGCTGACGAGCGCAGCCCAGCGCAGCGCGCCCGACAGCTCGGACCGGTGGCTGTACAGGTTGCCCGCGCGCACGGTCAGACGATCGATATCTATATCGGCAGGATAAAAGCGGTTGAACAGCACGACGCCCTGAATTCCCCGGGCATAAAGCCCGCGCACGATTCGCAGCGGATTGGTAAAGCCGGCGCCCAGCTTGACCGCGAGCGGCACGGACACGACCTCGCGCACCTGAGCCGCTATATCGAAGTACGCACGCTCTATCTGCTCCGAGGGAAGGCCCGCATCCGTAGGCAGGACGAATATGTTCAGCTCGATTGCCGAAGCCCCTGCCTGCTCGATCGACCGTGCAAAGGAGACCCATTTGCCCGGATGAACGCAATGGATACTGGCGATCACGGGTATCGCGCAGCGGTCCCGCGCCTCTCGAATCAGATCGAGATACTGCGCGAGCGCATGCTCCGACACGTACCGGCGCACGTAGTCGCCGGCTTCCGGATAATCGCTGTAACGGTCCAGCCGGGAAGCCTCGTGCAGAATCTGCTCTTCGAAAACGGACTTGAGCACGACGGCGCCCGCTCCGGCCTCTTCGGCTTCGACGATGTGACGCAGCGTCGAAGTGAGACCCGAGCTGCCCATAATGACCGGGCCGGAAAGTTCCAGACCGAGATATTGCGTTGCGATGCTATTCATGTCCGATCGTTTTATCCTGCGTTTTGCGGCGGTTCCGAACATAAGACCGCCCTTCTTTATTCATCTCGAAAGCGTATACGCTCGTCTGAGTATAAGTCTCGCCGGGACGCAGCACGGTCGACGGGAAATTGTCGTGGTTCGGCGCGTCGGGAAAATTCTGCGTCTCAAGCGCAATGCCCGTCCGGAAGTCATGCCGGTCGCCGCGCTTGCCGACGTCGCTGCCATCCATGAAATTACCGCTGTAGAACTGCAGGCCGGGCCGGTCGGTCCAGACTTTCATCAGTATCCCCGTATACGGCTCGTACACTTCGGCGGCCAGCTCGAGCGAATCGCCCGTGCGGTCGAGAACCCAGTTGTGATCGTAGCCTCCGGCAGACCGCATCGCCGGAAAATCGGACTCGACGCGCCACCCGATCGGCGTTGCGGTCCGAAAATCGAGCGGCGTACCCTCGACGCTCGCCAGCTCGCCGGTCGGAATCAACCCTCCGTCGGTCGGCGTATAGCGACCGGCGTGAATCGTCAGCACATGCGATCCGATTCCCCGGGCCGACGTACCGTTCAGATTGAAATAGACGTGGCTCGTCGGGTTCAGCACGGTCGGGGCGTCGGTCGTCGCCCGGTAGTCGATGCGCAGCGCGTTGTCGGCCGTCAGCGTATAGGTCACCGAGATCGAAAGCGTTCCCGGATATCCCTCCTCGCCGTCCGGCGAGAGGTAGCTCATCTCGACGGCCTGTTCTCCGGCTTCGTTCACGAAAGGCCGCGCATCCCACACCTTGTCCGCGAACCCGCTGCTGCCGCCGTGCAGATGATTCGCCCCGTCGTTGACCGTCAAGCGGTACTCGCGGCCGTCGAGCTCGAAGCGCGCGCCGCCGATCCGGTTTCCGTAGCGTCCCACGATCGGGCCGCTGAACCGATCGCCCGCAGCCAGGTAGTCGTCGATCGTCTCGTATCCCCACACCACGTCGCGATGCACGCTGTCCGCACCGGGAGCCCAAAGCGCCACGACGCGGGCTCCGTAATTGGTGATCTGGACGAGCATTCCCCTCTCGTTGCGCAGCGTGTACAGCGAGACGGGCTTGCCCTGCACGGTTTTCTCGAAAGCGCTCTCGGGGATCGGGATCGCCTCCCCATGCCGGTGTCCGCCCTGCCCGCATCCGGCCCAAATACCCAGCAAGCCGAGCAATATAACGGTCCGTAGCAATCTGTTTTTCATCGTCAGTCCGAATTTCGGGAACGGATCGTCCGGACTCTCTGCATTCCGACGGACAAAAACCGCTCCGATATGCAAAAATAAAAAACTATTGCGAAAAACAACCGACCGGACGGGCGAATCGCTCCGTGTCGCCGGCAAATCCGTCGCGAACGCCCCTCGTCCGGAAAACCGCAGCACCCGGGCCGGATGCCCGGTCCGACCCGTCCGAAGCCTCCGCCGGTAAAAGCCGCTCTGCTCGGAATTCCAAAAAACGTTATCTTTGCCCGCGTAATCCTTTAACGCACGAACACGATGTGGCTGACTCTGTCGCTGCTCTCGGCCCTTTTTCTCGGGCTGAACGAGGTGGCCAAGAAAAGCGCGCTGAACTCGAACGCCGTGATTCCGGTGCTGGCCGTCAGCATCTGGATCAGCGCGTTGCTGTTCCTTCCCTTGCAGATATCGAGCATGGCGGCTCCAACATGGATTCGGGAGTCGGCATTCTACATTCCGCCCGTATCGGCAGAAGCTCACTGGGGTATCGTGCTCAAGGCGGTCATCGTACTCGGGTCGTGGATTTTCGGTTTTTTCGCCACAAAGCATCTTCCGCTGACGATCTCCGCATCTATCAAGGCGACGCGGCCGGCTTTCGTCGTGCTCGGAGCCGTGCTGATTTTCGGCGAGCGGCTCGACGCGACGCGCTGGACGGGAGTGGCAATCGTGCTCGGAGCCCTGGCCGCACTGTCGCGGCTCGACAAGCGCGACGGACGGGACGACAGGGAATCGCCCCGCCGCAAGACGCTGTGGCTCTGGTTCCTGATCGCCTCGACGCTGCTCGGCGCAGCCAGCGCGCTATGGGATAAGTTCCTGATCGCCCGCTACGACCGACTCGCCGTTCAGGCATACACGTGCTACTACCAGTCGCTGATGATGATCGCCATCGTCATGACCATGTGGTACCCCTCGCGCAAGCGCTCGACCCCTTTCCGCTGGCGATGGTCGATCTTTCTGACCGCCGTGCTGCTGACAGCGGCCGATTTTCTCTACTTTTACGCGCTGAGCGATCCGCAGGCCCTGCTGTCGGTCGTTTCGACGATCCGGCGCTCGGGCGTCGTCGTCACGTTCGTCGCGGGCGCGCTGATGTTCCGCGAGCGGCAGATCGGCACGAAGGCCGCGCTGCTCGCTGTCGTGCTGGGCGGAGTCGCGCTGCTCTATTTCGGATAACGTACCGGAAATTCCGTAAAGCATCCCGGCAAGGGAAACAAACCGCCGGAGCCCTTCGGCCGAAACCCGCACGGACAAGACGTTCGAGACTGCCGGCAAGTTTTAATCCTTCGAGAACCGCATATTCAAAATACCCGGTCACATTACCGACCCTCGGGTTCTCAACGCCTCCGGCTTCCTCGTATGACGTTCCCTCCGAGGAAATTTCACGGCAGGGCCTAATCGGATGCGCGGCCTGCGGCCGCAAACCGCAACTGACAGATACGGAAATCCGGGTGCGAACGCGCATGGCACACCGAAGCATACGATCGCCTCGGAATATTTCCAAAGCAGTGAATACAAAAGAGGCTGTCCACGATTCGGACAGCCTCTTATATTTTCCGTCGCAGGAAAGACGGCACGGAACGCCCGAAGGCTAACGGCCGAAAATCGAGTTCAGCACATGAGCCAGGCGGAAGCCTCCTTTCTGCAATTGCTGCTCGGCCAGCAGATTGCCCCGATACCGGTCCGGATCGGATACATTCTCATCGGGACGGACGATGTCGTAAGCGACGATGCAGTTGCGGGCGTTATCGGCGACCCACTCCCTCGGCGTGCCTTCGACCATCTCGGCCCGCTCCTCCTTGGTGCAGTGTCCCAAATACCGGCACCACTCCGAAACGCTCCACGCATGAGGGCCGTAAGAAGGCATGTTGTCCCATACGCTATGGAAAAGTTCCTTGCGGCCGTTGATCTCCACCCAGTAATTCGAAGGTCGGTAATTGTAGATCACATGCGCCGGACAGTGCATGTCGGGCAGGAAATGGACCAGATGCTTGATCAGAAGCAGCACGGTCGAGTCGTCGAGGTTGCGGTACTTCCCGTCGCCCAGACGCTCGATGGCTTTCTCGATAGCCATCAGCGCATCGCCGGGGAAATCGCCCTCGGCATACTCGAAATCCTTGTTGACGGGTACGCAGTGGTCGAACCACTCGTTCGAGTAGCCGCTCTTGGTCACATAGCCCATGTAATCCATCCACGAGGCGTAGTAGACGATGTCGTCGTGTCCCTCGAGGTACTTGGAAATGTTCTTCTTCGCCTTGGAAGTCATATTCTCCCAAGCGATCATCGCCGAAACGTCGTGTCCCAGCTTGTCCCACGCAGAGGAGGAAAAGGGAACGACAAGCAGCACGAGCGCCGCCGCAAAAATCTTCTTCATGTGAGTTTTCGTTTAAATTCGACGCAGTAGGTCCTAACAAAGATAGGTATAATCCGCGTTCCGATCAACCCGCCGACACTCTTCCCCCGAGAAAACGCGCTTCCAGCTCCACTTCCCCGAAAGAACGAGCCGACGCAAACGGCCGGACGGCACCGCGACGAAACGCCCGGCCCGTCGGAAAGACGTAGTTTACGAACAACCCGGAACCGGCGACACCGCAAACGCGCGGACGATTTTTTTATAAGGAATGAAAAAGAGGCTTCCGACAAGCCCCCTAAAACGGAAATCGCCCCTGTCAGAAATCGTTCCGACAAGGGCGAAACCGTAAAATGCAAATTCGCCCCGGGCTCCAACCACCCGGCGAACTGCCGAAACGGTCCTCGCCCCGTTTTCCCGCGTCGTTGCGGCGGACCGGAGAAACCCGCTATTTCGCCTGACGCTTGCGCATCGTCTCGTCGAGAATGATCTTGCGCAGGCGGATCGACTTGGGCGTCACCTCGACATACTCGTCCTCCTTGATATATTCGAGCGCTTCCTCTAGCGAGAAAATGACCGGCGGCGCGATCGACACCTTGTCGTCCGACCCGCTCGCACGCATATTGGTCAGCTTCTTGGACTTGGTCAGGTTGATGACGATATCCTCGGAGCGGGTGCTCTCGCCCACGACCTGACCGGCATAAATCTCGTCCTGAGGCGAAACGAAGAACGTGCCGCGATCCTGCAGCTTGTTGATCGCGTAGGCATAGGCCGTACCGGTCTCCATCGCGATCAGCGAGCCGTTCTGACGCATCTCCATGTCGCCCTTATAAGGCTCGAAGCCTTTCAGCCGGTGCGACATGACGGCCTCGCCGGCCGTAGCCGTCAGCAGGTTGCTGCGCAGTCCGATGATGCCGCGCGACGGAATGTCGAACACGATGCGCTGACGGTCGTGCACGGTCGTCATGTCGGTCATCGTGCCCTTGCGCTTGGTTACCAACTCGATCGCACGGCCCGAGTATTCCTCGGGAATGTCGATCGTCAGCTCCTCGACCGGCTCGCACTTCTGCCCGTCGATCTGCTTGATGATGACTTTCGGCTGCCCTACCTGAAGCTCGTACCCTTCGCGGCGCATGTTTTCAAGAAGAATCGTGAGGTGCAGTTCACCGCGGCCGCAGACTTCCCACACGGTTTCATCCGCCGTGGGACGCAGACGCATGGCAACGTTGGACTTCAATTCGCGTTCCAGACGTTCACGAATCTGGCGGCTCGTCACGAACTTGCCTTCGCGACCCGCGAGCGGCGACGTGTTCACCATAAAGTTCATCGTGAGGGTGGGTTCATCCACCTTCAGCATCGGGAGCGCTTCGGGGGCGGCAGGATCCGTAATCGTCGTACCGATGTTGAGATCCTCGATACCGTTCACAAGAACGATGTCGCCTGCCTGCGCGGAATCCACGACCTTGCGATCCAACCCTTCGAACTGCAGAATCTGATTGATCTTCGCTGCTTTGGGCGTATCGTCGGGGCCGTTCATGATCACGACGTTCTGCCCAGCCTTCAACACACCGCGGTGCACGCGGCCGATACCGATCTTACCGACGTAGCTGTTGTAGTCCAAGGAGCAGATCTGCAACTGCAGCGGGGCTTCGGTGTTGTCTTCACGCACGGGAACGTACTTGATGACCGTATCAAAGATCGCGCGCATGTTGCCGATCTTCTTCAATTCTTCCACGTCATCCGTGTAGCCGGCGTACCCTTCGAGGGCCGAAGCGTAAATCACCGGGAAGTCCAACTGATCTTCCGTTGCACCGAGCTTATCAAAGAGGTCAAACGTCTGGTTCACCACCCACTCCGGACGGGCGCCGGGGCGATCCACCTTGTTGATGACGACGATGGGCTTTAAACCCGCGGCCAAGGCCTTACGCGTCACGAAACGCGTCTGAGGCATCGGGCCGTCCACGGCGTCGACGAGCAGAAGCACGCCGTCCACCATGGAAAGGACGCGTTCCACTTCACCGCCGAAGTCCGCGTGCCCCGGGGTATCGATGATGTTGATGTGGATGCCTTCGTATTCGACGGCGCAGTTCTTCGCGAGAATGGTGATGCCGCGTTCCTTTTCGATGTCGCCGCTGTCCATTACGCGTTCGTCGACCTGCTGGTTGCTGCGGAACGTGCCCGCGCACTGCAGGAGCTTATCAACCATAGTGGTCTTACCATGGTCAACGTGAGCAATGATTGCAATATTGCGAATAGCTCTGGTCATTTTTCAAATTTCCCGAAGTTGTCCCGCCGTGCGTCGGCTCAGGACGGATCATTATCCAAGTTTCTTATCAGTCGGACGGGGTGAATGACGCCGCGCGCGTCCACCTCCACCACGCCCAACAAATTCTTTTCCGGCCCGTAAGCACGGGCTTCGCCGCGAACGGCGGATTTCAAAGCCAGGCGCTGACCGTTGCGAAGCCGAAGGGCTTCTTCCATGGTCAACGTCACCGACGGCAGCGACTGCAGTAAAAAATCTGCCCCCTTAAGGTAAGCGCGTTTTTCTTCCGTCGTCTTTTTGTCGTCGTCAATCACCGCAAACGGCACGGCGTCCTCAATACGAAGATCTCCCACCGCCGTGCGCCGCAGTGCCGTCAAGTGCGCGAACGCCCCGAGACGTCGACCGATATCGTCAGCCAACACCCGAATGTACGTACCTTTGGTCACCCAGACGTCCAAAACGGCCGTCTGCCCCTCAAACGTCACGAGTTTCAACGCTTTCACCGTGACTTTGCGGGGCTTACGTTCGACCTCGATCCCCTTGCGGGCGAGATCATACAAGTTTTTTCCGCCGTGTTTGATGGCCGAATACATCGGAGGCGTCTGTTCGATCTCTCCGGTGAATTCGGGAAGCACCGCTTCCAAGGCTTCGCGGGTAACGACGACGTCGCTCCGTTCGGTCACCTCACCTTCGGCGTCCATCGTATCGGTGGCTGTGCCGAAGGTGACTTCCGCCAAGTAGCGCTTATCGGCATGCAGCAGATCGGCGGAATACTTAGTGGCGTTTCCGAACGCCAAGGGCAACAAGCCGCTTGCCATCGGGTCAAGCGTCCCCGTATGCCCCGCCTTTTTGGCGTTGACGTGGCGGCGCGTAAGCTGCAGCGCCCAATTGCTTGACATTCCTTTCGGTTTGTCAAGAAGCATCACGCCGTCGACATTGTCACCTTTTGCGCCCATTGCCGCCTCAGTGGTTTTCTTCCGTGCGACGGGTTTGGGCCATCGCTTCATCAATCACCCGATCCATCGCAAAACCGCGAGCCACGCTTTCGTCCAAAACGAAATGCAGCGTCGGTACCGTGTGAATGGTGAGTTTGCGGAAAATGAGATTACGAAGCATCCCCGCGGCAGCGTTCAAGCCTTCGCGGCAGGCCGTTTCGTCACACCCCAGTGCCGTAAAGAACACCTTAGCGTGCGCATAGTCCGGGGTGATTTCGCACCCCGTGACCGTCACCAACCCCACTCGGGGGTCGCGCACGTTCTGCGGAATGAGTTCCGCCAGATCGCGCGCGATCTGGTCTGCGACGCGAAGCGCCCGGCCCGGACGTTTGGTTTTCATCGCCATAACCTTCCGACTCCCTTAGAGCGTACGGGCCACTTCCGTGACTTCAAAGATTTCAAGCTGATCATTCACCTTGATATCGTCGTAGCCCTTCAGCGAAAGACCGCATTCGTTGCCGGCCTGGACTTCGCGCACGTCGTCCTTGAAGTGCTTCAAAGACGCGAGTTCGCCCGTCCAGATGACGACGTTGTCGCGCAGCAAACGGGCGGAGGCCGAGCGGCGCACCACGCCTTCCAAGACGCGGCAGCCCGCGATGAGGCCCACCTTCGGTACTCGGATCGTCTGGCGGATTTCCAGCAGACCGATCGCCGTTTCGCGCTTTTCGGGCGAGAGCATGCCGCTCATGGCCGCCTTCACATCGTCCACGGCATCGTAGATGATGTTGTAGTAGCGGATGTCGATGCCTTCGCGTTCGGCCACCTTACGGGCATTACCGTCGGCACGGACGTTAAAGCCGATGATGACGGCCTTCGAAGCCGCCGCCAAGTTGACGTCGGTTTCGGAAATGCCGCCCACGGCCTGGTGCACCACCTGCACGCGCACCTCTTCGGTGGAAAGCTTCGTCAAAGCATGCACGAGAGCTTCCGTCGACCCCTGAACGTCCGCCTTGATGATCAAAGCAAGCGTCTTCACTTCGCCGTTGTTTTCGCCGGAGAAGAGGTTTTCGAGTTTCGCCGCCTGCTGCTTCGCGAGCTTCACGTCGCGGTACTTGCCCTGACGGAAGAGCGCCACTTCACGCGCCTTGCGTTCATCAGGCACCACGATCAATTCGTCGCCCGCAGCCGGCACGTCGCTCAGACCCTGGATTTCCACCGGGATCGAGGGGCCGGCGGACGCAACCTGCTTACCCATTTCGTTCATCATCGCACGGACGCGACCAAAAGCCTGCCCCGCGAGAACAATGTCGCCCTTCTTCAAAAGGCCGGACTGAACGAGCACGGAAGCAACGGGGCCGCGGCCCTTGTCCAAACGGCTTTCGATGACGATACCCTTGGCGTTGCCTTCGGCAGGTGCCTTGAGTTCGAGCATTTCCGCCTGAAGCAGCACGTTTTCAAGGAGTTCGTCCACACCCTGCCCGGTCTTTGCGGACACCGGGCAGAAGGGCACGTCTCCGCCGTAATCTTCGGGGAGCACGCCGTTCTGAACAAGTTCGCCCTTCACGCGTTCGGGATTGGCTTCGGGTTTATCCACCTTGTTGATCGCCACCACCATCGGAACGCCGGCCGCCCTCGCATGCGCAATGGCTTCCTTCGTCTGAGGCATCACGCCGTCGTCGGCTGCAACCACCAGAATCACGATATCGGTCGCCTGAGCACCGCGGGCGCGCATTGCCGTAAAGGCTTCGTGCCCCGGAGTATCGAGGAAGGTGACGATGCCGCGCGGCGTCTTCACGTGATAAGCACCGATGTGCTGCGTGATGCCGCCCGCTTCACCCGCAGCGACCTTGGCGCGGCGGATGTAGTCCAGCAACGACGTCTTACCGTGGTCGACGTGACCCATGATCGTCACGACCGGGGGACGCGGTACGGCCGGGTACTGCTTCGCACCTTCTTCCAATTCGCCCAACAGCGCTTCGGGGTCATCGGTCTTCGCCGCAACCGCCTTGTGTCCCATTTCTTCCACAAGAAGCATCGCGGTATCCTGATCAAGCATCTGGTTGATCGTCACCATCTGCCCCATCTTCATCAGAACCTTAATGACTTCGGTCGCCTTTACGGCCATCTTATGCGCCAAATCCGCCACCGAAATCGTTTCCGGCACGCTCACTTCGCGAACCACGGGTTCGGAGGGCATTTCGTGGGCCGGCTGCTCGTGATGCGGATGGTGCTTACGGCGCCCGCTCCAGGATTCTTCCCCGTCGTCACCGCCGCGGGTCTTCATCTTGCTGCGGCGATTGTCGCCGTCGTCATTCCAACGATCGCCCTGACGGTCGCCCTTCTTACCGCGGCCGCCCTTCTTCGAGCCGTTGTCGCGTTCCGACATATTATTCGCGTTCTTAGCGGGTTTATTTCCCGATTTCTGCGCGGTTTTCTTCGCGTCCTTAGCATCCTTGGCGTCTTTTTTCTGTTCGACAGGCTTTTCCGCCTTTTTGGCTTCTTCGGCCTTGCGGTCGGCCTTATCACCGCGGTCGACCTTCGCCTTCAAAACGGTCTTGGGCTTACTCAGCATTGCGCGGATAGCCGCGGCTTCTTCCATCGCCTTCTTGCGGGCCGCTTCACGGCGCGCCTGTTCGGCCGCCTTTGCTTCGGCTTCGGCCTTCGCCGCCGCAGGATCCACAGCAGGCGCCGCAGCGGTTTTCACCGCGGGCTTCACGGCCGCCTTTGCTTTCTGAGCACGGGCACGGGCTTCCGCCGCTTCCTTTTCGGCCTTCGCCTTACGGGCAGCTTCCTGCGCCGCCTTTTCCGCCGCAGCCTTCTTCGCAGCTTCTTCAGCCGCGCGCTGCTTCGCCGCTTCTTCCGCGGCTTTTTTCTGAGCGGCTTCTTCAGCCGCCTTCTTTGCGGCCGCTTCCTGAGCACGCTTTTCGGCTTCCGCCGCTTCCTTTTCAGCCTTCGCCTTCTGAGCGGCTTCTTCAGCAGCCTTCTTCGCGAGTTCCTCACGGGCCTTCGCTTCAGCTTCGGCACGAGCCGCCGCGATCAATTTCGCGCGTTCGTCTTCACGCTTCACGAAAACGCGCTTGCGGCGCATTTCGACTTCGATCGTGTGGGAGCCGCCCTGGCCGTCGCGTTGACGGATGGTTGTCGTTTCACGACGCTGCACCGTGACCTTGCCCGCGTTCTGGGAACCGCGTTCCTGACGCATCGTTTCCAACAAAAGGCGCTTGTCGGTTTCACTCACGCTGTCCGTTTCGCCCGTTTTTTCAATGCCGGCTGCCTTGAATTGGGAAAGAAGCGTCTTGGCGGGAATACCCATTTCCGCCGCTAATTCATTAACTGTGTTATTCGCCATATATCTGTATCTGCCTTATGTAGTGACGCTTATTCTGCATCCGTCCAAGACGCGCGCGCTGCCATGATGAGTTTCTGCGCGGTTTCTTCGTCAAGTCCCGTTTTTTCCATCAGTTCGTCGGTGGCGAGATCGGCCACGTCGGCAGCGGACTTCACGCCCGCGGCAACGAGCTTCGCAGCGAGGTCGTTGTCGACGCCTTCCAAAGCCATGAGACTTTCGTCGGCCTGACGCAGGTTTTCTTCGCGCTGCAAAGCCTGCGCAAGCAGCACCGTACGGGCCTTTTCACGCACCGCCGCGAGTTCTTCTTCGGTGAAGATTCCCAGGGACGCCACTTCGGATTCGGGCACATACGCAAGTTCTTCGAGGCTGTAGATGCCGCCTTCAAAGAGACCGCGGGCCTTTTCTTCGTCCATGCCGAGTTCCTTCGTGAATTCGGCGCAGGCCGCGGCTTCTTCCTCTTCGCGCTTCTTGTTGGCTTCGTCAGCGGTCATGATGTTGATCTGCCAACCGGTCAGTTCGGAAGCGAGGCGCACATTCTGACCGCCCTTGCCGATGCTGATGGCGAGGTTGTCTTCGTCCACCGTCACGTCCATCGACTTCGCTTCTTCATCGGCCATGACCTTCGTCACCTTCGCGGGCTTCAATGCTTCGACGATGTACTGCACGGGGTTTTCGTCCCAACGCACGACGTCGATATGTTCGCCGGCCAATTCGTTCGTCACCGCGGAAACGCGGGAACCGTGAATACCGATGCAGGTTCCCACCGGGTCGATACGCTTGTCGCGGCTCATCACCGCAATCTTGGCACGCTGGCCGGGATCACGGGCCGCTGCCTTGATTTCCACGACGCCTTCTTCGATTTCAGGCACTTCAAGTTCAAAGAGCTTCTTGAGGAAGTCGGAGCACGCGCGGGACAAAATGACCTGCTTACCCTTCGCGTTTTCCTCAACGCGCAGCACCATGGCACGCACACGGTCGCCGTTGCGCAGGTTTTCACGCGGAATCATTTCCGAGCGGGGCAACAGGGCATCCAGACGCCCGATTTCCACGATTGCGCCTTCCTTCATCATGCGCTTCACGGAACCGTTGATGATTTCTTCATTGCGGGCGAGAAATTCGCGGAGAATCTGTTCGCGTTCCGCGTCACGCAGGCGCTGCAAAATGACCTGTTTGGCGTCCTGAGCAAAACGACGGCCGGAAGAATTAATGTTTTCAACAGGCTTTTCAATGTAGTCACCCACCTTGATGCCGGGGTAGTCGTCTTCGACGTCCGCGAGCATTTCCTGGCGATCCGGTTCCTGCAACCCTTCGTCACCGCTCACCACAAGCCAGCGACGGATTGCCGTCCAGTCGCCCGTGTTCTGATCGACCGTCACCACGACGTCCGCATCCTCACCGGGGAACTGCGCCTTCTTCACCGCGCTCGCAAGCGCCGTTTCCAGCACGCCGAACACGGCAGCTTTTTCCACATTTTTTTCATTGGCCAGAACATCGACCATATCGAGCATGTCGCGGCTCATTATTTCTTCCCTCTAAAGTCAAGCTCAGCAATCAGGTTGGCGCGATCCACATCGGCCAAATCAAACGTTACGACGACGGGTGCGGCCGCAGGGGCCTTTTTCCCGACTTTCTTACCCTTCACAGCCTCGGCAGGCGTGCGGGCGATGTGAAGTTCTTCAAACGAAAAACGAACGGCGGCCTCAGGACCTTCGCCCACGACTTCGAGAGCACGTCCTTCCAACTTACGGCGCCCGGCTTCGGGGAAACCTTCCGCCTTGAGGGGTTCGTAAAGTTCCACATGCACGGGGCGCCCCAAAAAACGCTGCCAGTCACGGGCACGCTTTAACGGGCGATCCACGCCGGGGCTGCTCACTTCGAGCCGCTCATAGTCGACGCCTTCCACCGTAAAAAGGTGTGTGATCTGGTCGCTCACCGTCTCACAGTCATCGACCGTGATGCCTCCCTCTTTCTCGCTGTCAATCGTGACACGCAAGAGGCCGTGCGGGAGCTTTTCGTAATCCACGAACTCAAATCCGAGCCCGGTAACCGTGCTTTCAATGAGTTCGGCAATCTGCGCAGTGCTTGTCGCCATTCGTCCGTTTTTGCGAAAAAAGTAAAAAAAAATGGGCTTTAAGCCCACCCCTTTTCCTCCGTTTACGACGAAGGAAACCGACACGAAACCTTTAAAAATAAAGTCCGCGTCGGATTTAAGTATGGTGCGGTCCAACGATTTTCACCGTCTTCGCCAATCCGAAGAAGCGCTCCGAATTAGCCGCCGCTGGAAAGTCCGTCGGCGCCGTCCGTGATCCTCAGTCGATTTCAAAAGACCGACCGCCTCTCATGTGCGGCGCCATTATACGGATTTTCGTTTGTTTTTCAATCGCTTTAACGATATTTCGTCAAACCGACCGAAAATATCGGCTCAACGTCCGCGGCCGCCCTTATTAAAACGACGGTTTCCCCGCATTCCGTCACCGCGCCCGAAGTCGCGCGCGGGGCGGGTCATGGGGTCAGCGAGCCCCCGCGAATAGACGCGCTGGGCCTGATCAAGCTGGCCGCTTGCAATGTAATTCACGGTGCTCGTCATGGGATCGGGTATCCGCTGAAATTCCCGATCGCCGCGCCCGCCCTTTTTCCCAAAGGACTTCTTGCCGCCGAATTTTCCGTTGCCGAATTTTCCCGACTTCTTGTCCCCGGCAAACTTGCCGCCGTTCTTCTTGGGATAGTTGTTGCCCTGTGGCGCCGTCGCCGCCAAATCGGCCATCCAGGCCCGCACCCAGTCGCCCGAAAGTTCCTTCGTCGTCCCGCGTTCCAAATCCTTCGGCAGCTGCACCGCGCCGTAGCGGACGCGGATCAGACGGCTCACCGTGAGTCCCACGGCCGCAAACATCCGTCGCACTTCACGGTTTCGTCCTTCGCTGATGCGGACGAGGTACCAACGGTTCACGCCTTCGCCCCCCTTTTCTTCCACGAGGGAAAATGCGGCGGGGCCGTCTTCCAATTCCACCCCGTTTAAGAGGGCATCCTTCGCTTCGGGTGTCATCACCCCGGCCGCGCGCACGGCGTATTCGCGTTCAATCGCGTAGCGAGGGTGCATCAGGCGGTTTGCGAGTTCCCCGCTCGTCGTAAAGAGCAGGAGCCCTTCCGTATTCAAGTCGAGGCGCCCTACCACCACCCAGCGGCCGTGCGCCACCTTGGGCAAATGATCAAACACCGTAGGACGCCCTTCCGGATCATCCATGCTCACGATTTCGCCCGCGGGCTTGTGGTAAACCAACACGCGGGGCGTTTTTTTGACACCTCCCGTCTGTGCCTGCTTCACGACACGGCCGTTCACTTTCACCACATCGGTGGGCATCACGCGCTGACCGATGTAGGCAGGCGTTCCATTCACCGAAATACGGCCTTCCAAAATGAGCTGCTCCATGTCGCGGCGACTGCCGAGACCGGCGTCGGCAAGCACCTTCTGCAACTTTTCGCTCTGGGCTTTCAAGGCATCCTTCTGGGCTTTTTTGCCGCGGCTGAAGACTTTCGGATCAAAAACCTTATCGGAGCAGAACGTCTTTTCGGACACGTCTTCTACGGCTGCATCCGCAGATTCCGGTGCTTTTTCTTCCGCCGCGAGCTCTGCGTCGGATTCCTCAACTGCCGCCGCTTCCGATTCCGCCGCAACGACGGTTTCCACCGCTGTCTCGGCCGCTTCAGCCGTCTTCTTTACTTTGGGTTTGGCAGTGCGGGTCGTCCGACGGCGCGGTTTCTTCACGTCCGCAACCGCCGTCTCCGGGGCGACCGCTTTCGGCATTTCCGCTTCCGACGCAGGTGCCGCTTCAACCGGTTCCGCCGGCGTTTCAACGGGGGCCGTCGACGTTTCCTTTGTCACCGCCTTCTTCGTACGGGTACGGCGTGCAGGCTTTTTCACGTCCGTCGGCTGTTCAACTTCAGTGACTTCCGTCGGTTTCTCCGCTTCGGTGACTTCCGCCGCAGCCGTTTCCGCCGTCTTCTTTCGCACGACGCGGCGACGCTTGGGCTTCGTTCCTCGGCCGGGGTTTCCGGCGTCGGCACCGTCACCGGTTCTGCCGCCGGCGCCGTTTTCTTCACACGCGTCCGACGCACCGGTTTCTTCACTTCGGCCGGCGCTTCTTCCGCCGTCACTTCAGGCTTTGCTTTCTTCGTCGTCATTTGTCACCTCAGCCGTTTCAACGGCCGTCCGTTTTAATTCGTTCTTTTCCGAAGCCGTCGTTACTTCGGACCGAGGGAGCAACGCCGATGCGGCGTCTTTCCCTAAGTTCTCCCGGATTTTTTCATCCGAAAAATCCAATTCAAATTCCTGAGCCTGCGGCGTTTCCCCTTTTAAAGGGGGCAGCGCCGACAAACTCTTTAATCCCAAATCGTTCAGAAACTGCGGAGTCGTCGCAAAAAGCGCCGGACGCCCGGGGCTTTCACGGTGACCGATTACTTCAATCCAACCGCGTTCCTCCAACTGACGCAGGATATTAGGGTTCACCGCGACACCGCGAATTTCCTCAATGTCGCCGCGTGTCGCCGGTTGCCGGTAGGCAATGATGGCTAAGGTTTCCATCACGGCGCGCGAATATTTCGGTGCCTTTTCTTCCACGAGCCGCACCAAGTAATTCGCGATTTCGGGGATGGTCTGAAAACGCCAACCGTCGCCGACTTCCACCAACCGCAGACCGCGGTTCTGCCAAAACTCGGCAAGTTTCCCCAGCTCCTGCGTAATCCGGTCTTTGGTATAGCGATGCGCAAACAATCGCGCGAGTTCACCGATTTTCAAGGGCTTCGGGCTCGTGAGAAGCGCTGCCTCCATCACCAATCCCGGTGCAATGTCTTTCGTCACACTATTGGAAAATACAGGATCAGGAACCGCCCGTTAAAGACTGCTCCAGATCAATTGGAATTTATTCTTCTGAGATGATCCCGTCCGAAACCGACAGAACCGCAGTCCGCAGGAAAGCTTACGAAAGTCGTCTGCACGAACTCTCGTCCCCGAAACGGACTCTCTTCGGCCGCAGATTTCGAAGCGGCCTCAGAAACACCGACGCGACGGTCGGTCTTTTAAAAACGGAGAGTATTGTAGGCCAAGCTACAAAAAAACGCCCGAGTCCCGCGCAAAAATTTTCACAGGGACTCAGGCGTTCGGTTCTTCAAACCGCTTCTCTTTTATTTCGCCTTCTTCGCGGTTTTGGCCGCAGACTTCTTAACCGTCGTCTTTTTCACCGCGGGCTTAGCGTCTTCCGCCTTCGCGGACGCTTTGGCAGGGTTTTTCTTGACGGGCGCCTTTTTCACTTCCGTCTCGGGGGCCTCCGCTTTTTCCGCTTTCGATTTCGGTGCCGTCTTCTTCACCGGGGCTTTTTTGGCCGTCGGCTTTTTCGGGGCGGCTTTCTTAACGGCTTCTTTCTCGGCAACGGGCTTTGCTTCTTCCGTCTTTTCTTCGGGCTTCACATCCGCTTTCTTCGCGGTCGCTTTCTTGGTGGTTGCCTTCTTGGCGGCCTTTGTTTCGGCCGCCGCAGGAGCGGGCGCCGGTGCCGCGACCTCTTCCTTCACGGCTGCCACGGCAGTCTGAGCGAGTCCGCTCACAAGACTCGCCCCGGCGTCGAGAATCTGACGGGCCGTATCATAGATTTCCTGAGCAAGCGCCTTAGAAATCGTCTTGTCCTTAAAGGCGGCCTGCATTTTGCCGACCGCTTCGGCAAGCTGTTCACGCGCATCGCGGAAATGCTTGAGGTCTTTTTCAGGAATATCCATGTCGAGGTCCTCCCCTCCGAGTGTTGAGCATTCTTAAACCATATCACCGACGGCGGTCTGCGACAACATTCCTCCTATTTTTCTCCAAAAATCGTCCCTACTGTGACCAAAAAAACGACACAAAACCAAACCTCATCCGAGATACGTTCGTGCCGGGGCCAAAATTTCTTTTGCAGAGCGCTTGATTTTCAGCGCCCTTTTGTTAGAATGCGCGAATTCTCTGACGGATACATTCCGCACGGAAGGGTGGCAGAGAGGTCGAATGCGCCGGACTCGAAATCCGGTATACGGTTATACCGTATCGAGGGTTCGAATCCCTCCCCTTCCGCCAGAGAAAACTCCGACATAAAGTCCCAGACAGCCTTGAGCCGTTTGGGATTTTTTGTTTTTGGCGACGTTGTTCCGCAAAAAAAACGGCAGGCTTGCGGAACCCGTCGGCGAATTGACGGATTCCACAGCCTGCCTCTTCGGAGAGCTGAATTCGTTACTGAATCGGTTTATCTGCTAAGGATAGCACCGTTTAACCCGCTCTGCGCTGACGCGCCGTTTCAAAGAGACAAATTCCGGCCGCCACGGAAACGTTGAGACTTTCCACCGTCCCCATCATCGGAATCTTCGCGAGATCGTCGCAACGCTTTCTCGTGAGCTGACGCAGCCCTTCACCTTCGGCACCCAAGACCCAAGCAAAGGCGCGCTTCTGATCAAAGTCGTAAATCGACTTCTCAGTTTCACCGGCGGCTCCCACGACGAGCACCCCCGCGTCCTTCAGTTCCACAATGCTCGCCGCGAGGTTCGTCACCGTCACGACGGGGACCGTTTCCCAAGCGCCTGCCGCAGCCTTTGCCGCCGCAGGGGAAAAAGACGCCGAACGATCCTTCGGCGCAATCACCGCCTGCACGCCGGCGGCATCCGCCACACGCAGACACGCCCCGAAATTGCGGGGATCGGTGACGCCGTCCAAAATTAAGAGGAGCGTCTTATCCGTAATGTTGTCCAAAAGCTCGTCAAACGTCAGACTGTTCTTAATTTCGTCGGCGAGCGCCACAATACCCTGATGCGGCAGATCCGGCGCCAACCCGTTCAAACGCGCGGCATCCGCAAACACCACCTTCACCTGCGCCTTTTCAAGCCGAACGCGGCATTCCTGCATACGCTTGTCGCGGCGATCGCGGTCGACGTACACCACTTTGATGCTCGAGGGCTGAAGTCGCACCCGGGCGTTGACGGCGTGAAACCCCGCCAACACAATCTGTTTTGCCATGATT
>ERZ827156.2194-NODE-2194-length-20810-cov-32.686341_pt1 | contig 20810 bp, 14 predicted proteins | sample MGYA00519919_ERZ827156 | MGnify/ENA primary metagenome ERZ827156 (study PRJEB31778, sample SAMEA3449269) | human gut metagenome | biome: human gut; feature: human-associated habitat; material: faeces | place: United Kingdom | collected 2010/2012 ...
TGCTTATCCGTATGCTCAGGCAGACTTGACTGTAGCTGTGGTTTATTATAGCAGCAGTAGCCAGGCAATCTCCGCAACCGAGTTCGTTTATGACGGTGCTACTTGGATGGAAACTGCTAAGGTTATGCCTACCACGATGTTATTTATCAAAGCGAATGGTGTATGGAACGAAGCGAGAGTATACTATGCAAATACCTTTATTGGTGATGAAGGTGGATGTACAATTCAAGATGTTGAGTTGGGCGGAAAAGACTATGTTTGGATTCTCGATGCCAAATATGGTTGGAAAGCTACTGGATATTTGGGTGGTAATAAGACTACTGAAAGTTGGTTGCTTATTCCGGAAATCAATTTGAAGGGTGCTTTGACTCCTGTATTAAGATTTGAAGCTGGTCTAAATTATCTGTATGGAGCAAAAGCGGAAGACTATATTAGTGTTTGCGTTTCCACAGATTATACTAATGATGTGACTACTGCTACTTGGGAAAAATTGGAATTTGCAACATGGCCCGATAGCTTTACCTTCATTCCAATGGAAGCTGATTTCAGCAAGTATAATGATAAGGTTATTCGCATAGCTATTAAGTATACGAGTGATGCAACTTGTGCTTCTACGTTTGAAGTTAAGAACTTCTCTCTTCAAGAAGAATAAGAATCATTTGTTTTTATAAAATGAACCCCGAAAGTTTTTTAGCTTCCGGGGTTTATTTTATCCCACCTTTCCTCCTTTACCTCAAAGCGCGGACACTCCTTCGTCCTCCATTGACTCCACCTCCCCATTTCTGTTCACATCCGGACTCAAATCCATGTGTCCTATGATCTGTGCTTTTGAATAATCTATCTTTAATACTCTCACTAGTACCTGCAGAGAATACCGTTGCCACTTCGTACACGTATCTTTGGTAGTATATTTTGTTTAATTACTTTCGTAGTTATGGGTATGCTTTTTCGTATTATAGTTTTATATGTGCACTTGGGGGCTTTCTCTTCAAAATGGGGACTTTGAACATTTCAATTCAGGTGGATATAATAATGAAAGTATACTGAGTTTTATTGTTTGCTTTACTTTTGTTTTGAAAATGGGGAATACTTTAAAGCTCTAATAGATCATACTGGATATGTTATTAAACGGATATCGACCTTAGACAAGAAATCTCGGTGCAAGATTAACTACTATACATTTCTTATTATTTCAGAATTCATTGCGAAAGGTTATGATCCTGAGGATATTGAGTCTCTAAGTACCTCATACCCTGATATAATTCAACAAGCTGGTGGTTGTGTAATATCTGCACCAAAATCTATTTTGGGTATTTCTTTGGATGAATTTTCTGACAAAGAAGCATATTATGCTAAACTCGAAGAAATAGTATCTAATTTGAATATCGATAACTGGCTTGAAGTAGTCCGCAATTTATACTTCCAAGAAGCAGAGCCAGCATTCTTTATTGTTAGATTGAATGGACTTAAGGGGTGTTCAGAATATTCAATAAATGGAATTACTATTTACAATCCGTCTAAAAAACAATATATCACCGATGAAGAAAGTCGGAAATACTGTCCATTGGAGCAGGCATCAGAAAATCGTGAATATTTGAATATTGCATTACCTATAGAATACAAATTCTATTTTACGCATACAGCTAAAAATAAGGCGTTTAGTGCCATTGAACAGCTTGTGGATTTACTCAGCATACATTTTGCGGATCATAATGTCTCATTTGATAAGGAGAATTACATTATTGTGCATAATGGTTTCCCTTGTGCTGGTAATATAGTTGGTGAATGGAAACAACCGCATGAATATTTAGAATATATTTCAGCGAAAGATATCTCATCGTCTGAACAGGATTTTTCTTTGATATTGGAACGATTTAACACTATCCGTTCTTGTGAATCACTAAATGATAAAAGATTGATAAATGCCATTCATTGGCTTAATAAAGGGTTAAAGTCATCATCCTGGGAAGATAAACTGTTATACCATTGGATTGCATTAGAGAGCGTTTTAAATATTGGATCTTCATTTAGAGCGAATATATGTAACGGCGATATTTCGACTATTGATTATATCATCAGAAACGTAAAAGCGATTAATTATTCTTGCTACTATAAAACTCCATTGTATAGCTATTACGATTACCTACTTATGTCGATTAACAGTCGTAAAAACTATTTTGGATTGCCGGAAACAATAATAAATGATGCCGCATTGAATTTGAAACCTTATGACAAGTATAAATTGCGAAGTTTCTACGATCATTTACCCCAAATTATTGAAAATATTAATGATGATGTGTTCAAAAATGAAATCGAAAGAGTATATAATTTTTACACTTTGGATGGATTTGATGAGTACGAAAAAAATCTTTCTCGCAATATTACATTAATATACAGATTTCGTAATTTAATTGCTCATAACGCAACATTTCCTCAATACATTATTAAATATTATGCGGAAGATATTGAAATGATAACGTTAAGAATAGTCAGAAAACTAATAGATGTGTGTCGCATAAATGAAACAACCTTAGAAAATACGATTCTAAATTGTGTTATTAAATATGATATTTTTAAATCAAACTTGAGAGACAACATCCAAAAATTTATTATTGATTTTTGATAACAACTGCGATGTGGACAATGGCTATATGATTGGTGACTTGTAATTATGGATAACGGACAGATCATCTTATTTCAGACGCAGGGTGGTGAGACGAAGATTGAGGTTCGTCTCTCCAATGAAACGGTTTGGCTCACGGCAGACCAGATGGCGGAGTTGTTTCAGCGTAATAAATCGACTATTTCACGACATATTAAAAACGTGCTTGAAAGTGGTGAATTACAGCGAAATTCAGTTGTTGCAGAAAATGCAACTACTGCCTCTGATGGGAAAACCTATGTAGTCGCATATTATAATCTTGATATGATTATCAGCGTAGGGTATCGCGTCAACTCTCATCGTGGTGTGCAGTTCCGCCAGTGGGCTACGCAGGTCCTGAAAGAGTATATGATTAAGGGGTTCGTGCTTAATGATGATTTGCTCAAAAACGCTGGACAAGGAAACTATTTCGACGAGTTGTTAGGCCGCATCCGCGACATCCGCAGTTCTGAGAAAGTGTTCTACCGTAAGGTGCTGGAGATTTATGCCCTCAGCATCGACTATGACCCTCGCACCTCCATCACCCAACAGTTCTTCAAGACTGTGCAGAACAAGATGCACTTTGCCGCTCACGGACATACTGCCGCAGAGGTAATCTATGACCGTGCAAATGCAGAAAGAGACTTCATGGGCCTGACAACATGGAGTGGGGCTATGCCAACCAAACATGAGGCTGAGATTGCGAAGAATTATCTTTCGGAGGAAGAGGTCGATATGCTCAACCGAATCGTCAATCTATATCTCGATTTTGCCGAGCTTCAGGCCAAGAGTCATGTCCCGATGTATATGAAGGACTGGATTCAGAAGCTCGACAATTTCCTAAAGCTGTCGGGTAAGGAATTACTGAACCATGCCGGCGGCGTATCAGCCGAAGTTGCCAAACTAAAAGCCAATGAGGAATACGAAAAATTCCGCGAGCGCACCCAATATCAGCTATCCCCTGTCGAAATCCACTTCCTCGAAGCCTTCGAAGCAGAAAGAAAACGTCTCGGAGGCAAGAAATCGTAACTCAGAGTGTCTGCGTTGCCGAATCTAAGGTGCGTCAGTGCTGCTCTGACCCTAAATTATGAATTTGCAGACAATTTGCAGACAAAAATCGGGCATTGAAAAAGCCAAGTAGTTACGAATTAACTACTTGGCTTGTCTGATTGGTGATCCGCCTGGGAGCAGTAGATTGAAATATGACAGAATTTAATTTGAATCTGACTTAATATGTAAAATACTGGTAATTGGCTGTTTTACTGCGAATCTATTTTAATAGATTGCAAATCGCATTTTATTCATTTTTCGTTAGATTTCAATTAGGAGGACAAAAGGAGGACAAAAATTTGCTTCGGAGGACAAAAAGTATTACCTTTGTATTGTAACACCTGAACATTCAATTTTCTCTCCCATGGCAACAATTCAAAGAAGCCTCTCTACAAAGGTTAACGACAATGGCAAGTCTGAAATAATGCTTAGACTTAGCCTATCGAAGAATGACAAAATCCGTATTAAGTCCGGAATCTTTGTCCTTGCATCACGATTCAAGGATGGCGCATTTATAAAACCTCGTGCCAATCAGCAGGAGATTGCAGAACTTCGCGATACAGAAGATAGGCTTATATCGCTTGAGAGATTTTTAATCGGATTGAGCGAGACACATCCGATAAAAGAGCTTACAAAGGATTTCATAACTGAACAGATTGACCGATGGCGTAATCCTGAAAAGTATGCGCCGAAAGAGGTAAAGTCGAAGAAGCTGTCATTCGATAATATTATAGATGAGTTTCTCAAGCAGAAACAGTTGTCGGAACCACGCGAGAGGCATTACCGTGTCCTTCAGCGCGCGTTGCATCGCTTCGAGATGTATCAGCGTCTTACTGGAAAGAAATCTTACAAGTTCTCTTTCGACACCTGCACAACAGAGGATATCTATGCTTTCGAGGCCTTCCTTCGGGCTGAGCCGGAACTGTATGACCAGTATCCTAACATATACAAGTCTTTCCCTTCCATTACCCACAAGACGCACAAGGTCAAGAGGCCAAAGCCGAGAGGCGATAACTACATGGTGACTTTTACTAAGCGTTTCAAGGCTCTGTTCCATTGGTGCCATGCGCAGGGAATCACCATGAATAATCCTTTTGCAAAGTATGTGAGTTCCGTCTATGAGAAATACGGCACTCCTATCTATATTAAGGATGAAGAAGTGTTGCAGCTCGCCGATTTCGATTTCTCGCACAACAAGCATCTTGACACGCAGAGGGATATATTCATTTTCCAATGCTGTATCGGATGCCGAGTAGGTGATCTGATGAAGATGACTCCTGCCAATGTAATCAATGGTGGCGTGGAATACATCGCCTCCAAGACCGCAGAGGAACGCCCGGAAACAATTCGTGTTCCGCTATCGGACAGGGCGCAGCTCATCATTGACAAACATCGGGAAGAAGTCAAGGATGGTCGGTTGCTTCCGTTTATATCCCAGCAGAAATATAATGAGGCAATCAAAGAAATCTTTGAAGCGGCAGGAATAACACGCCTTGTAACTCGCCTCAATCCGACAACCGGCATTGAAGAACAGGTACCTATCAATACCATCGCAACCAGTCACATGGCGCGGCGAACCTTTGTAGGCAACCTCTACAAGAAGGTGAAAGACCAGAATCTTGTCGGAGCTTTGAGTGGTCATTCCGTAGGTAGCAAGGCTTTTGCAAGATACCGTGAAATTGACGAGGACATGAAACGTGAACTTGTCAATGTCATGGGTTATTAAATTGCCCTATTCTGTACTAAATCGCTATATTTGCAACATGAACAACGAGAATCAAAACACAGAATATAAGCGCATTTGGAAAGACGAATACCTCAAGTGGGTGTGCGGCTTCGCTAATGCGCAGGGCGGATGTATTTATGTCGGTATTGACGATGATATGTCTGTCGTTGGCGTTACGCATCTTCATCAGCAATTGGAGGATATTCCCAACAAGATTGTTTCGATGTTGGGTATAGTTCCTGCTGTCAGTCATATAGAGCGCGATGGAAAGGATATAATCGAGATTGACATTGAGCCGTCCAACATTCCCATCTCTTATAAAGGAGTTTTCTATATGCGAAGTGGCGCGACCAACCAAGAGTTGCGCGGACTGGCATTGCAGCAGTTTCTAATGAAGAAATTCGGCAGAAGCTGGGAAGATATGCCTTGTTATGGCGCGACGATTGACGACATTGACCCGGAGGCAATCCGGTATTTCTTGAAGAAGGGTATCAAAGAGAAGCGGATGTCGCCCGATGCAGAGAATTCCACGCCGGAGGAGGTTATTTCAAATTTAGGACTTATGGAGGACGGAGTGCCTTGCAATGGTGCCATTCTGCTTTTTGGCAAACATCCACAACGGCGTTTCGTTACATCTGCTTTCAAGATAGGGCGTTTCGGCTCTACCAATTATGACTTGTTGAGCCAGGAGATTGTTGACGGCAACCTCATACAGATGCCGGAAAGAGTTATGCGTGTTTTGGACGAGAAGTATCTGATACGCCCTATTCACTATGAGGGCTTACAGCGCATTGAGCCGCTTGAACTTCCAGAAGAAGCATTACGAGAAATCATCTGCAACTCAATAGTTCACCGTGACCATCAAGGAACTTGGACGCAGATGAGCGTTTATAGTGACCATATTAGGCTTTGGAATGAAGGAAAGCTGCCGGATGATTTATCCGTCGAGAAGCTCATGGGCAAGCACACCTCTCAGCCTCGTAATCCGAAAATGGCAGAGGCGTTCTATCGCGCCGGATTCATCGAAGCATGGGGCCGAGGCATCGAAAAGATTGTCAACGGCTTCAAAGCCGAGGGTTTAACTCCGCCCACATTTTCGGTCGAGCAGGGAGGTGTTACCGTCCACATTCCCCGCGAGAAATTCGTAGCAATCAACTTGGGTGGCACAACTGACATCAACCACTTCAAAGGTTCGGAGGGTACCGATACAAACCGACCAGAAACCGACCAGAAAACCGACCAGAAAAGTGACCAGAAAACAAAAATACTTGAATTGATGAGAGATAATTCTTCAATCAGTAGAGCTGAAATAGCATTGGTATTGGGAATTCATGAAAGTAGTGTCAAGCGCAGATTAGAATCCTTGATATCAAATGGTAGAATCCGTCGCATCGGCCCAGATAAAGGCGGCCATTGGGAGGTAATAGACCAGCAATAGCATAAAAATCAGCAATATTCCATCTTTAATCCGGCAATTCGATAGTTCGTGTTGTCGGATTTTTTTTGTCATCGCGAAAAACAGGTGGCTGTATGAATGAATTTGCATAAAGATAGCAGTTAAATAGTCTTAATTCAACAATATATAAATCCGGAAGCATTTCCTAACGAATGATAAAATTTATATCTGCCATGAAACCCAATTTACTGTCAGTTACTTGGAGACATATTCAATTTGTTCCATGAAGTTCCATCGAGCAGAAATACTATGTGAACATCTGCTAAATCAATATGGCCTTTTGATTTATATATAAATACAATCTCCTTTATTATAGATACTTAAAAGTATTGCAGAGCTATTGACAAACCGTTTTATACATTATAACTTTGCGAAAAAATCAAACAATTACGCAATCATTATTGCGCTGATAAAACAATAACCGTTTAAAGTTTTAATGTTCTACAACGACCAAAATTCAAGTCCAAAACAAACTACAATGGTCATCATGAATATTGATGATCTGCGAGAGGCTTTCAAAGCCTGGAATCAGGAACAGATTGAGGCAAACTCGCCTCAGGAAGAAATCTACATCACCGCCAGGGAAGCAGCCAAGATGCTCGGCGTAACCTTATCAACCTTATGGAGATGGGATAACGACAAGTATCTGGAGAAAATCAAGATAGGCAACAAGGTAAGATACCGCCTATCGGATGTTGAACGCATGATAAAGGGTGCGGTATGACAACTGATTCTATCCAGTTACTTCCGGCTTATGTCGATGAGCCAACTCATAGCTATGCGGCATCGGATGATGAAGCGCAGGTGGTTGATGTGGAATATACTGACATTACACTTGAGCAAAACGATCTGTCGAATCAAGATGGAAGCGGGTGCCCTTATATCCGCGTAGGTACGGACTATTACCGGGAGGTGTTGCGACCACAGGCAAACGGCACCACTTGTAAGTGTCTTGTCTATTGGAAGGCTTCGGTCATCAAGGCTGATTTCGGAAAGAGTTATCTGAAAGATGTGCCGAAGTATGACTGCTTCTGCACCGTTCCCAGCCACACCGATTACCGCAAGATAATCGGCAACGCCTACAATCTCTATGAGCCTATAACGCACCAACCGATGCCGGGAGACTGGAGTGCGATTGACGGACTGCTTCGCCACATTTTCGAGGAGCATTACGAGTATGGTCTTGACTATATTCAGTTGCTGTATCAGATGCCGCTTCAAAAACTTCCGATTCTGATATTGGTATCGGAACAACGCAACACCGGCAAGACCACTTTTCTCAATCTGCTAAAAGCAATCTTTCAGGACAACGCGACCTTCAACACCAACGAGGACTTCCGCAGCAAGTTCAACTCCGACTGGGCGGGCAAACTGCTTATCATGGTCGATGAAGTTCTGCTCTCACGGCGTGAAGATTCAGAGCGATTGAAGAACCTCAGTACGGCAACATCATACAAGATGGAGTCAAAAGGCAAGGACCGCAACGAGATTGCCTTCTTCGGGAAGTTCGTGCTGTGTTCCAACAACGAGCATTTCCCCATTGTAATCGACCGAGAGGAAGTCCGCTACTGGGTGCGCAAGGTCAACTCTCTGGAAACTGACGACCCGTTCTTCATGAAGAAACTTGTGGCACAGATTCCGGCATTTCTCCACTTCCTTATGCAGAGAGAATTGTCGGTGCAGTGCGAAAACCGAATGTGGTTCAGTCCGGAGAGACTGCGCACCGCAGCATTCAACCGTATTGTGATTTCTAACCGCTCCAAGATAGAGTTTGAGGTTGCCGAACTGCTGATTGAGATAATGGATTACACCAGCGACACATCTGTGTCTTTCGTCGTAAACGACCTCGCGACCCTACTCAACTATCGCAATGTCCGTGCCGAGACAAGCGAGATACGCCGGCTGTTGCAGATTTACTGGCACCTCAAGCCGGCATCAAACTCTCTTACCTACCGCTTCTATTCGATGGGGATTCCACCTGCCAAGTACACCGCCAAGACCTCAGTCGGCAGATACTACACAGTCACTAAAGATTTTATTTTGAATTTATCTCTATTTTGATGAATTGATGAATGAATTAAAGAAAGGGAAGAAAATCAACACGTTATAGTGCCGCAGGCTCTCATCAAAAGGTTTTACAGGCGTTGAAAAGCCTCCTATTCTTTCCCTTCCATTAATTATCATCTTGTGATGAATCAGATAGAGCTGTATTACTGCGAGTTACACACACTTTCATCATTTCATCATAATTCTACCGATTTTAATTTCACAAAACAGCGTATTCCGGACTTCGAGGCCGCTATTGAATAGATGTCGGGAGCATCCGGAAATACAGAGCGAGATTGCTTGCAATAAGACCTATGATGGTATAGCCTAATATACCTTCATGCGAAGGTTGACGGCTCCGATGCGGAGACTGACTGTGCAAGCACCCCTATTATATAATTAATTCCAACCAAACCATAACCAAAAGCACCAATATTTATATGTCGTCACCTAAACAGATGATGGACTTCAAGCCCGTCAAATCAGTCGATGCCAATGTCAGCAACGAACATCAGCGCAACTGGAGCAAAGAATTCTTCGAGCAAAAGGCCAAGAATCCCGACCACAATTACGACCGCTCCCGAACCGCCTTGAATTTTCAAGTCGGACCCGGAGGCAGGATAACCGAAATCGACGAATCGCGGCGTATCGGCGACAAGGTCGATGAGATAATCAAAAAACATCTCCGACCGAATGCCCGAGTGACCGCCATCTCCAACCATGCAGTCATGGTCGTATTCGGCGGCAACCGTGAGCGGATGCGCGAGATGGCTTTCGGCTCTCAGGTGTTGAACGATTATGAGGAAACAAACGGGCATCTGATTCGGCAACCTGAAATCGAGCAATGGGCAAAGGATGTGTACGGTTTTGTATGCCGAGAATTCGGAGAAGAAAACATAGCCTCGTTCATAGTCCATCTCGACGAAACGGGACCACATGCGCATTGTGTGTTCGTGCCGTTGACCGCCGACGGACGCCTCTGTTCAAAGGAGGTGCTCGGAGGCAAGAACAAAATCGAGGCGCGGCAACACATGAGGGATCTGCATACCCGACTTGCCGAAGTGAACCGTAAATACGGCCTTGACCGTGGCGATGACATCCAAGTGACCGGCGCACGCCATCGCTCGACCGCTGAATACAATCGCGACCTTCACCGTGAGAACGCCAGACTCGAAACACTTATAGACGACAACCGCGAACAGTTGCGTCAGCTCGAAGATGAAATTCGGAAATCGGAGCGGCGAGTGAAGGGTCTAACGACCATGATTGCGAATCTTGAAAGACAGGAGACTGAACTGAATGACGAGATAGCCCGGTTGGAGTCAGACATCGAGAATGGTGCCGGAGATGCTTCCGAACTGCGTTGCCGCATTGCCGAACTTGAAAACCAGCTTGAATCTACCGGACAGAAACTTGCCGACAAGCGCGACAAGCTAAAGACCGCCGACCGGCAACTTGCCGAACTTCAAGATGAACTTGACGCACTCAGCGAGAAACGCGATAATGCTCAAAAGATTTTCCACGAGTTCACGGAAAAGAATCAGGAGCAGGTACGCATGAGGCTCACAGATGCCGTCTTTGCCAGGATGGTTGTCGATGTGCGCTCAATGCTCGATACTATGCCACCGGAACATAAAGCCGGGGGTGACGGCGATTTCCTGACTGCAATCGCAGAGCAACCAAACGAGATTCTGAAATGTGCGATGTATCTATTCCTCGGCTATCTCGATGGCGCAACCCAGTTCGCCCAGTCATGCGGAGGCGGAGGCACCTCATCAGACCTCCCATGGGGACGCAATCCGGATGAAGACGACCGCCGCTTCGCCTACCGCTGCATGATGCATGCTTACCGAATGATGAAACCATCTCAGCCCAAACGCGGTATATCAGGTAGACGTTAAAATTTATTTATGCCTGACAGCCAAACTTTCACAGAAATTTTGTAACTTTGTAATTGTAAAGTAACGCTAATCTGAAAATGACCAAGTAATTATCACAAAGACATACGGCGCGAGCCGAACCCTTTGAGAACACCCTTGTAGTCGTTACAGGCTTTGGTCGGCCTTCAGATGCTACTTGGGTGTTCTCATTTTGTTTATATGGAATTTATAGACAACGTAAATAAGACGTTAAAAGACGATATGACGTCCACTTTGCGCTCCGGCTCCAAGGTGGCTATTGCCGCGTCATGTTTTTACATATATGTTTTTCAGGAATTGAGAGGAGGTATGAAGTGAACATTTTAGACTCAGCTTCTGCAACGGAGAAAGACTTAGTACGTCGTATTGTGGATAATTATCGCGGTGGATATGAAAATATAAAAACGGATAAGCACTCCATCTTAGATTCACCTGGATGTTGGCTCCACTCCCTCTTCTACGATTTTCATCTTTCTAACTCTTCGTGTTGTATTAACTTTTCTAATAAAGATGACCAACTATGGGCAACTTATGTATTGCCTAAAGGAGATGATGCAAATGATTTTTTTCAACGTATCAATATCAAAAAAGCATCATTTTTTGAACAAATCGCTTTTCTGAAACTTCTTTTTAAAAATAATCTTATATTTTTTGAGAAAGACTATGACTGCGGATTGAATAAATTCGTAGGACATACAGATCATGATATATCTAAATGGGATGAATATGGGTTAGGCTATTATGATGAATTTATAAAGAATAAAGAAGTTTTTGATTTCCTAAATAAGTATTATTGGTCTAGTGTCATTCCCTCTTCTGTACTTTGCGATTATAAGGATAATGATTTTAAAACTGTTGAAGCGCAGAGGCATAAAGAAAATTCCAGGCTTAGTCGCACGGGGATAATTTCTGCATTTATAGTAGCATTGCTTTCTCCATGGTTAATGACAAAATGCTCTTCTTCAAAGTTAGATAATGTGCAGTTTGAGAGGGTGATACAATTTCATACCACTTCTGACTCTATAAATAAACTTATACTCCGGGATGTCAACATTCAATTTGACTCTGTAAAATCTGAAATAATAAAATTGCACAATAATGGAAAAGCTAAAAATGCAAAGCCGTGATGTCGTGAGTGGTAACGTGGAAAAGATAGCCGCGTTGTTTCCGCAGTGCGTCACTGAGCGAATAGGCAAGAACGGTTCCACCGAGTTTGCCATAGACTTCGACAAGCTACGCGATGAGTTGTCGAGGGACCTGCTCGACGGTGCAGAGGAACGCTATCAGTTCACATGGCCTGATAAGCGTGCCGCATCTCGCCTTGCAAATGAGGCGACCAATAAGACTCTTCGTCCGGATGTTGAAGCTTCTGTTGATTTTTGGAATACAGAAAATCTATATATCGAAGGTGATAATCTTGATGTGCTCAAAGTTCTCCGTGAGAACTATCTTGGCGCAATCAAGATGATTTATATAGACCCTCCCTATAATACAGGTAATGACTTCGTCTATAATGACGATTTTGCACAGACTCGTGGTGATTTCGAGGCTATCAGTGGTGCCTTCGATGAAGAAGGGAACCAACTGATTGACCCAATGCAGCGAAATGCAGAAAGTAATGGTCGCTTTCATACTGATTGGCTCAATATGATATACCCCCGTCTAAAGGTAGCCCGCGACTTACTTTCGGACGATGGCGTTGTTTTCATATCTATTGATGATAATGAGGTTGAAAATCTTCGCAAGATTTGCGACGAGATTTTTGGCGTTAACAATTTCGTTGCGGAGATGATTTGGGAAGGAGCTTATAAAAATGCAGCACAACGAATTGGTGTAAACCATGAATATGTACTGGTATTTGCTAAAAACATCACTTCAACATCTTCTGAATGGAAAATAAATAAGACTGATGTTGATTTGGTTCTTAAAGAAGCAGAAAGGTTGATTTCTGTATATGGGAACGATTACAAAACTGCATCGGAAGAATTAGCTGGATGGTATCGTGCAAATAAGTCCAAACCAGTATTTGAAAATAGGAGATTCCATTTCATCGATGCAAATGGTGTGTATAAAGAAGATGACCCTACAGCTCCTGGTGGTCGGAAATTCGACTTATTTAATCCAATCACAGGAAAGATAATACCTTTAAGATCGAATCGTGGTTGGCGTTTTGATCAAAACACTTTTAATAAACTAGTAGAACAAGGTCGTATTTCTTTTCCTACAGATAATACGATAATGGTCAGAACTTATCTGCATGAAACAAATAAAGTTACACCGCAGAGCGTGTTCTATCAAGCTGCAAGGTCTGCGTCTGAGCGATTAGGGAAACTAATAGGTGATATTTTCCCATTCCCGAAAGATGAGATTGTTATTAAGTCATTTGTCGAAATGGTAGCAAATAATAATTCTATCATCCTTGATTTCTTTAGTGGCAGTGCCACGACCGCACATGCCGTGATGAAGCTCAACGCCGAAGACGGAGGTAAGCGCAAGTTCATCATGGTGCAGCTCCCTGAAGTCACAGATGAACAGAGCGAGGCTCGTAAGGCTGGCTACGAAACCATCTGCCAAATCGGAGAGGAACGTATCCGTCGCGCAGGTAAAAAGATTAAGGAAGAATTATATGCAAAAGCGGATTTAATAAATAGCAGAGCACTTGCCAAAGGTGCAATAGGCGATGAATGCGACAAGCCTGTGTCGCTTTGGCCTGACCTTTACGACGATGATGCAAAAAATGAAATAATTGTAGAAGGAAATAAGATAAAAGAACAAGCCGATAAGCTCGATTTCGGTTTTCGTGTCCTCAAACTCGACTCGTCGAACATGGAGGACGTGTTCTATACGCCGGAGGACTTCGACACAAAAAACATATTCACGACAGTTGACAATGTCAAGCCCGACCGTACACCGCTCGACTTGCTTTTCCAAGTTCTTCCCGAACTCGACATCGAACTGTCTGCCAAGATCGAGGAAAAAGAGGTCAACGGCAAAAAGGTGTTCTTCGTAGATGGTAATTATCTCATTGCCACATTCGACACCGAAGTCAATGAGTCAACAGTGACGGAAATTGCCAAGATGAAGCCACAATACTTCGTTATGCGTGATGCTTCCGCTGCCAATGACAATGTTCTTGACAACTTCGAGCAAATCTTCCGCCACTACTCACCCGAAACAATCCGAAAGATTTTATAATATGAGACTCGCATATAAGTTCATCCAGAATAGTGCTGTCGATACAGATGGTTCTAAACGAGATATTAGAACCATCTGTAATCGACAACTTTATGCAGCTACATATAGAACTCTTAATGACCCATTCGAGTGTTCTGTAAGATATAATGATGATTCTGCTAAAAAGAAAACCTTTGAGTCCCGATTAAATTCTCTTATTTTTAATGCCGGAATCTTTTCGTTATTTCAACCCAATTTTCACGAGAGTTTTCCATCGAGTGAAACAATGTGGACGTATTATGCTAATTCTCATCGTGGATTTTGTATTGCCTACGATTTGGATGTGATGATTTCCTCCAAATCGCCAAATTTCGATTTAGTAGATTGCTTAGAGATTAAATATCAAGATAACTCTCCCATAATCTATTCTTCCGATTCAGTCGATGTAATGAGAGAAAAGCATTTTGGGCGAAAATCTGTTAGTTGGAAAAGAGAAAACGAAATAAGACTGATTTTTAACAATTCCGGATTAAAATACATCCCTCATAATGCCATAGTTGCAATATACTTTGGTCTTAACATACCTTTAGAAGATCGACAAGAGATAATGTCCGGTCTTGATGGAATTGATATTGATTTTTATCAAATCGAAACCATTCCTAATTGCTACAAACTAAAAGCTACTAAGGTGGAGAATATCGCAAATATAGAAATAATTAAGGCTGAACGAAAACTTATGGTGGATAATCTGACGATTCTTTACAATTCTGCTGCAAAAGATAGGCAAACCATCGAACTTCTTATAAAAGAAATACGAAAGGGACTTTCTCGACCTACTAATATATGCATAGTGGACGACATGAAATCCGGGGTTTTATTAGATAAGTATCCTCCCACAGAGGCTGAGAGAAAATATTTAGGTGAGCATTGGATTGCAATGTCAACATTCGATGCGCCAGAAGTAGTATTTTATTATCCTGAACGAAATTGAAATGAAATTCAAATTTAAAATTCAGGGTTATCAAACAGATGCCGTCGACAATACGACTGCCATCTTTGCAGGACAACCCAACCGCGAGCCTGCAAAGTATCGCCGCGATATAGGTAGAATCAAGGATGGCACAATACATGAGATTCTTGATGATGACGGCTACCTTAATGCTGACGTAGAGCTTTCCTATAAGCAACTTCTCGAAAATCTCCACTCTGTGCAGACTTCCGCAGGTGTACCTCTTTCTAAGTCCCTTTCGAGGATAGACGGCCTCGGTGCAGTCAACCTCGATGTCGAGATGGAAACCGGTACAGGTAAGACTTATGTCTATATCAAGACGATGTTTGAACTCAACAAACTCTACGGCTGGTCGAAGTTTATCATCGTTGTGCCAAGCATCGCTATCCGCGAGGGAGTTGCCAAGTCGTTCCGTATGCTCGAAGAACACTTCATGGAGCATTACGGAAAGAAAGCACGTTGGTTTGTCTACAACAGCTCGAACCTCAATCAGCTCGACCAGTTCTCACAGGACGCCGGGCTGAACGTGATGATTATAAACACCCAGGCTTTCGCCGCTTCCCTCAAAGAGGGTGGTCGCTCAAAGGAAAGCCGTATCATCTACTCCAAGCGTGATGAATTTGGCTCGCGCCGCCCGATTGATGTCATAGCCGCCAACCGTCCAATCATCATCATGGACGAGCCACAGAAGATGGAGGGCGCAGCCACTCAAGCGGCCCTCAAAAAGTTCAATCCGCTTTTCGTGCTGAACTATTCCGCGACACACAAGACGAAGCATGATACCGTCTATGCCCTTGACGCTCTCGACGCATACCGCGAAAGACTTGTCAAGCGCATTAAGGTTATCGGTTTTGAAATAAAAAACCTCCGCGGTACAAACGGCTATATGTATCTCGAAGACATTATCTTGTCTCCGAGCAAGCCCCCAATGGCCCGTATATCAATCGAGGTCAAGAACGCCGCCGGTGAGCCTCGCCGTCATTTCAAAACTCTCAGCAAAGGCGACTCTCTTTATTTTGAATCAAACGAACTCCTCCAATACAAAGGATATGATATTGTTGAGATATTTCCCGGCTCGAACACGCAACCGGTCGCATACGTTACTTTTGCCAATGGCGTAACTCTGCGTAAGGGAGATGTCGTTGGTGACTCCAACGAACTTCACATGCAGCGTGTTCAAATCCGAGAGACGATTAAGGCTCACTTCGAGAAAGAGCGTCAGCTTTTCAAGACAGGTATCAAGTGCCTTTCACTTTTCTTTATCGACGAGGTCGCCAAATACCGCCGCTATGACAGCGACGGTAGTCCCGAAAAGGGTATTTTCCAACAAATTTTCGAGGAGGAGTATTCACGAATAGCGACAGAAGAATCATCACATATATTTGATGAATCCTACAATGAATATCTCCGGCAGTTTACACCTCAGCAGGTTCATCGCGGCTACTTCTCGATAGATAAAAAAGGCAAGATGGTCGAGACAAAGACGAAGCGAGGCTCCGACGTGTCGGAAGAAGCATCGGACTATGACCTCATTCTTCGCGACAAGGAGCGTCTGTTGAGTTTCGACGAGCCTACTCGCTTCATCTTCTCCCATTCCGCGCTACGCGAGGGCTGGGATAACCCGAATGTATTCCAGATATGTACGCTGCGCCATAGCAATTCTACTACCGCCAAACGTCAGGAAGTCGGGCGTGGTTTGCGTATATGCGTTGACCGAAACGGCATACGTCAGGATAAGGAACTGCTTGGCGAGGAAGTCCACAACATAAATGTGTTGACTGTCATCGCTAATGAGAGTTATTCCGACTTTACTTCAGCTCTCCAACGCGAAACCCGCGAGGCTCTGCGTGAACGTGCCTCTAAAGCAACTTCAGGTTACTTCGAGGGCAAGACCATTACACTAGACGGTCAGCCACACGTCATCAATGACCGTGAGGCAAGCCGCATCATGGTCTATCTTGAGGATAATGATTATGTTGACGAGTCAGGCAACATAACCCCGAAGTATCATGCAGACCGCGAAGCCGGTACGCTCGCACCTCTCGGTGCAAAGCTCGAACCGATGGCCGAGGGCGTTACTCGCCTTATCGACTCTATCTTTGACCCGTCTCTCCTTGACGGCATGACAGAGAACGGTGCAAAGACGAAATTGCCTGAACCGAAGCTCAACGCCAATTTCTATCGCGACGAGTTTCAGGCCCTCTGGAAAGCTATCAACCATCAATATGTCTATACTGTCAGCTATAACTCCGACGAGCTGATTGAGAAATCAATTCTCCATCTCAACACTGACGAGTTGCAGGTGCGCACTCTGCGTTATATCAAAATCGAGGGTCAACAAGACGAGGAAGAAGTGTCTGAATTTGGCAACACCAAATCTACCTTTCAGGGACTTACGGATGTCAGTACGTCCTCTGTCAAGTATGACCTCGTGGGGCAGATTGCCAAGGGTGCCAATCTTACACGCCGGACTATTGCCAAAATTCTTCAGGGTTTGCGCCCCTCAAAGCTCGCCTTGTTCCGCAATAATCCCGAAGAATTTATCCGCAAGGTCATTCAGATTATCCGCGAGCAAAAGGCTACTATGATTGTAGATCATATTCATTACCATCTTACCGATGGTACTTATGATTCGAACATCTTTACAGCATCGAGCAAAGCGGAATTTGACAAGGCGTATCAGGCTACGAAACATGTTACTGATTATGTAGTTTCCGACAGTATCGGTGAGCGCAATTTCGCTCATGACCTTGACGAGGCAAGCGAAGTCGTGGTTTATGCTAAATTACCGCGCTCGTTCCAGATACCTACTCCCGTCGGCAGCTATGCTCCTGATTGGGCGATTGCCATGCAAAAAGGAAATGTCAAACACATTTTCTTTATCGCAGAAACTAAAGGCTCGCTCCAGTCGATGCAACTAAACGCGATAGAAAATGCGAAAATTGACTGTTGCACTCAGCTTTTCAACGAAATGTCAACTGAATCTGTGCGTTACCATAAGGTTACTTGTTACCAAGACCTTATCGACGCGATGACCAACGTAAAATAACTATTATGACATTTTTGAAATACATAGGTGAGTTTTTCTTGTTTCGCTGGCTGTTTGATAAATTCAGGAAGCCCACAACAGAGCATGATTCGCACACAGAGGTTTCAGGAGTTTCAATTAACGGAAACAGTGGATATCTGAACGGTAATCTCGATGAGGGAATAACCTCTGATGATGCAGTTACAAATGTTGGAGATAATTTAATTGATGATTCCGACAATTCTGAGGAACTTGATGATTTGGATATATTCATGCGCAATAATCGTTCCTGTCTGCATCACGGAGACTATGACGGTGATTATCATAGTAGCGGTCGTTACAGCGGCCATCAAGATTGGAATTCCGGTAGTTATTCACAATCGTATGATGATTTCCATGATGAACAGGACGACTATGACATGATGGACGATGATTTTTAATAAATGATTGATATGGATAACGGACAGATAATATTATTTCAGACGCAGGGTGGTGAGACGAAGATTGAGGTTCGTCTCTCCAATGAAACGGTTTGGCTCACGGCAGACCAGATGGCGGAGTTGTTTCAGCGTAATAAATCGACTATTTCACGACATATTAAAAACGTGCTTGAAAGTGGTGAATTACAGCGAAATTCAGTTGTTGCAGAAAATGCAACTACTGCCTCTGATGGGAAAACCTATGTAGTCGCATATTATAATCTTGATATGATTATCAGCGTAGGGTATCGCGTCAACTCTCATCGTGGTGTGCAGTTCCGCCAGTGGGCTACGCAGGTCCTGAAAGAGTATATGATTAAGGGGTTCGTGCTTAATGATGATTTGCTCAAAAACGCTGGACAAGGAAACTATTTCGACGAGTTGTTAGGCCGCATCCGCGACATCCGCAGTTCTGAGAAAGTGTTCTACCGTAAGGTGCTGGAGATTTATGCCCTCAGCATCGACTATGACCCTCGCACCTCCATCACCCAACAGTTCTTCAAGACTGTGCAGAACAAGATGCACTTTGCCGCCCACGGACATACAGCTGCAGAGGTTATCTATGACCGAGCCAATGCCGAAAACGATTTCATGGGTTTGACTTCATGGCGAGGAGCCATGCCAACCAAACATGAGGCGGAGATTGCCAAAAATTATTTGTCGGAAGAGGAAGTCGATATGCTCAACCGAATCGTCAACCTATATCTTGACTTTGCCGAACTCCAGGCCAAGAGCCATGTTCCGATGTATATGAAGGACTGGATTCAGAAACTCGACGACTTTTTGAAGCTGTCGGGGAAAGAATTGCTGAACCATGCCGGAAGCGTATCAGCCGAGGCTGCGAAACTGAAAGCCAATGATGAATACGACAAATTCCGCGAGCGCACCCGGTATCAACTATCCCCGGTTGAAATCCACTTCCTCGAAGCCTTTGAAGCCGAAAGAAAAAAATTACTATAATAACTTCTTTTGATGAATCCCAAAATATTGACTAAAAACAGCCGAGTAGATGGTTGCAAATTTGTTGAACTATTCCGATTTCGGAATGGTCACGAAGTTCCTATATATGAAATATTTACAACTTCTGCCCTAAATCAACTTATAGGACATGTCAAATTTAGTAATTCAGCTTATGGCAATGTGTTTTATCGGGGGATTAGTGCTTTATATGATAATGTACTTCCTGCACATCTACGCGATAAAGTTTCTGGAACTCCAAAAGGTCTTATAAAAATATTAAAAGCGATTAACGGTAATGACTTCTTTGCACAATCTTTAAAACTAAGACCTTTGATGAAATGCAAATCCAAAGATGATTATGCCATTAACCAAAGAATCGAGAGAATGAATTGCCATTGTATAGAGAGCTTGCTTCAGCACTATTCGGGATCTACTCGCTTTCTCGATATTGTAGATAATCATTGGGTAGCTTTGTGGATGGGACTGCATAAATTCAATTCCTACGGGAAAAATAACCTCTTCTGCAATCCGCAGAAACGCATAATTAGCGTCGAAGAGATTATTGATGGTATTAAAGGAGGAATTCAATTAAAAACATTGGAGCCATATGTTTATGTATTATTAATGGCATTTCCTTATCCAACATATGGTTCGGAGTATGGCATAAGTGAAGGAAATGATTTTGTTGTAATAGATTTACGCAGAGCTCTCCCGTCTATTTACCTTCGCCCCCATGCTCAACATGCTTTGGTTGTTAGACGGCGAGATACAGATAAAGTGCAACCTGCAGGGTATTATGATTTAGCATCTCAGGTAGTATCAATTTTAAAGATTCGTACAGATAGAGTTGATAAATGGTTAGGGAATGGCGATTTATTAACGAAGGAGAACTTATTCCCTTCACCCGGAATAGATCAAGGATACAATACACTTCTTATGCATTCGGAAATATTTAAATATCCATTTCAAATAATAAAATATTTCTAAACCATTTTTGCACGGGATATAGAGATAACAGACATAAATTTCGCGCAGGAGGACAAAAGGGGGCAGAGGCATGAAATCGTAACTCCCAACGCCAAACGCCACCTAGCTAGGGCGTTGACCGCGCAGCTCCCTTGAAAAAATGTTACAAAGATAACGATGGTTGCGTTATAAATTATTAAATTGAAGCACACAATTCTGGCGCAGGAGGACAAAAGGAGGACAATTTCGAGAAAAGAAATAAGCCAAACTGCTGTGAGCTAGCAATTTGGCTTGTTTCTTCTGTGATCCGCCTGGGGCTCGAACCCAGGACCCCAACATTAAAAGTGTTGTGCTCT